>Ga0326727_10010741_pt1 | contig 21659 bp, 14 predicted proteins | sample MB2enrmetagenome_FD_207643 | JGI IMG/M metagenome (GOLD analysis project Ga0326727, IMG submission 207643) | Lab enriched peat soil microbial communities from McLean, Ithaca, NY, United States - MB29MY | ecosystem: Environmental > Terrestrial > Soil > Wetlands > Peat | place: USA: New York...
AGAGGGAGTTAGACAAACGGTTCAATGTCAGATAACCTAATCCCACATCCAGCAAAAATTGAATGCGGTTATTGATCTCCACCAACAATCGTTTGGTAATTTGTTGTTCTTGTTCAGTCAATGTCAAACTGTCGAAAAAGAGTTTAAGCTCAGCCATTGGCAGCTCCACCAATTCCGATATGGACTGCCCACCCACCTTCACCCACTGAGCTTGTTGTTTTAGGCGCGTACCATTACATTCGGGGCAAATCGTTCGTCCCCGGTAGCGCGCCAACATTACGCGATATTGTATCTTATATTGGTTTTCTTCCAGAAAACGAAAAAAGGCCTGGATTCCTTCAAAATATTGACAACCGTTCCATAACATATTACGTTCCGCTCTTGTCAAATCAATATAAGGGTGATGAATAGGAAATCCGGCTTTGCGCGCTCCGGCAATCACCTGCTTTTTCCATTCGCTCATCACCTCTCCGCGCCAACAAACCACTGTGTCTTCATAAACAGAGAGCTGTTTATTGGGAATAACCAGATTCTCATCAATACCGATCACCCTCCCGAAACCTTCACAACGCGGGCAGGCACCCACGGGACTATTAAAACTGAACAACTGTTCTGAAGGTTCTTCAAAGGTAAATCCATCCGCTTCAAACGATTTTGAGAAGAGTTGACGTACAGTTCCATCCCCATCCGACACTTCAAGAATGCAACTATTCTTGCCCTCAAAAAAAGCAGTCTCTACCGAATCAAAAAGACGGCTCAAGGTCTCTTTATCCTGCGAAGCAGAAAGTCTGTCCACCACCACAAAAATCTCTTCCGCATGTTGTAATGCACCGCTTTTCACTGCATCAGCAATTCGTATAAATTCTGTACCAATCTGCAACCGATTAAACCCCTCTTTCTGAAGTACCTCAGCATGCTGCATCATCGTTCGGCCTTCGGGTAATGCTACAGGAGCAAGCACCACCACCGATGTACCTTCGGAGAGCGACTTCACATAGTCTATAACATCTTCCACTGTATGCTTTTTCACCAACTCCCCTGTTACGGGCGAATAGGTCTTACCAATACGGGCATAAAATAATTTGATATACTCGTAAATCTCGGTGGAAGTACCCACCGTAGAACGAGGATTACGCGTATTTACCTTTTGTTGAATAGCAATGGCCGGCGGCAATCCTTTGATAAAATCGACCTCCGGCTTGTGCATCCTGCCCAAAAACTGGCGCGCATACGAAGAAAGGCTCTCCACATAACGACGCTGCCCTTCGGCATAAAGCGTATCGAAAGCCAATGACGATTTTCCGGAACCAGACAATCCCGTAATAACCACCAGTTTATTCCGAGGAATCTCTATATCGATATTCTTCAAATTGTTGACCCTTGCTCCTTGTATAATGATATTCCCTTTATTGGACATAATGATAATATTGTGATGCAAAGGTACAAAAAAGCGAGTGACATATCGCCAACAGCCTCAAAAGATGAAGAAATGTGTGGACATGTAAAACGCTTTTAAGAACTAAAAAAAGGTAATTAACACCCTTATATCGATTATATCGATCCGCCTTCAATAAGATTGCTATCTAGATAAATTACCCGGGGTTCGGAGTGTATTATTCCTGAGTTATCTAATCGTTCAAACAATAATTCTACCGCTTTTTTACCAATCTCAAAACCCATAGGCTCTATGGCCGACAATGGAGGGTTGTACATGGATCGGAAAGGTTCTTCACAAAATCCGATAACCGAAATATCTTGGGGTATTTTTAGATTCTTCCGAAATATTGCTTTCATCGCCCCCGTCATAGTTAAGTCGCTTATTGCAAATAAACTGTCAGGCGGATTCTTCATGTTTAATAATCTCAGGGTTTCCAATTCCGTTTCTTCCGGAGTTTCACATGAAAGAATGAGCTCGTCATCCACCGGAATTCCGCGTTGCACCAGAGCTGTTTTATAACCTTGTAACCGGTTACGGCTAATTAATAAATTCAGCGTTCCAACACAAATGGCAACCCGTTTTCTTCCGGCATCGAGCAACTGATTTACTGCTTTCAATGACCCGGTCACATCATCAACCAACACAGTGTCTGCATTCATATCCTTCACAATCCTATCAAAAAAAACGATGGGCAAACCTATATCAATAATGCGCTGATAATGACCTAAATCTTTGGTTTCCAACGAAACAGATGCTAAAATCCCTTCCACATTATTGGCGATGAAGATATTCAGATTTTCCACTTCCCGTTCATACGATTCGTTCGACTGAAGAATTAGAAGATTATAGCCCCTATTATGCACAATTTCTTCAATACCGCGTACAACAGATGGAAAAAAGAAATAGGAAATTTGAGGAACAATCAGTCCAATAATCTTGCTTTTTCTATTACGAAATGAAGCCGCAAAGGCATTCGGAATATATTTCAGACTTTGAGCAACACCATTAACAGCATCTTTAGTCATTTGACTTATATCCGGATGGTTTTTCAATGCTCTGCTTACTGTTGATTTTGAAATTCCCAGTACTTTGGCTATATCGTTTATGGTTATCGGGTTGTTTTTCATACGGTAATAATTATTTAATGGACGTGAAAATGCAAAGTTATAAAAAGAAACCAGAAAAAAAATTTCAGTTAAAACAATGTGCACATCTTTGTTTATTTCATACCAAAGTTAATGATGTATAAATAATATTAATGCAACCGGTTGCACAATCGGTTGCATTAATATAATGTTGTTTTTCAGACATATATCTGTTGTAATATTCATATAGACCATCTATATTTGCAGCACTGTTATAATATTAAAAGCATTTAGTCAGCTCTAAAATCTAAAATATAGGAAAACAAACTTCTAAAACTATTGACGTAAAATCGTTATTATACACATAAATATATAGATAGTATTTTATAATCAATGCAATAAAAAATACGACCACGATAAAAGCTGTTGGATATCGAAACAGCTGGCACTTAACAGTTAAATTAAATCAATACATTATGAAACACAAAAAGATGATTAGAGTTCATTTAGACACAATCACTGCGGATTGGCTTAGATTGTTTTTTTTATTTTATTTTCTTGCCGGAACATTTTTTTTAGTGTCCGCACAAAATGAAATAGGAGTCTCGGGAAAAGTAACCGAAACTGACGGACAGCCGGTTATTGGCGCAAGCGTAATGATTCAAGGTTCGACAAAAGGAACGATTACGGATGTTAATGGAGGTTATACACTTCTCCATGTTCCGACCAATGCAACTTTGCATGTTTCGTATATTGGCATGAAACCGCAGAATATAACCGTGGGCGGAAAAACGACCATTAATATTACTTTAGCTGATGAAACCGTTAATTTGCAAGAGGTAGTTGCCGTGGGTTATGGTTCATTAAAAAAGAAGGATCTGACAAGTGCTATCAGTAATGTCGGTTCAAAAGATTTTGTACAGGGAGCTACAAATTCAGTTGCGGAAATGATTAACGGCAAGGTTTCCGGACTCTCGATATCTTCTAACGTCGCCGATCCTTCATCTGATGTATCTCTTCAAATCCGAGGAATTGGTTCAATGAATGCAAGCAACGAACCGCTGGTAATTATTGATGGTGTACCGGGAGCTTCGCTTAATTCTGTTTCCCAACAAGATATCGAATCTTTTTCGGTATTGAAAGATGGTGCGGCAGCATCTATTTACGGAACACGCGGAGCCAATGGTGTAATAATTATTACAACAAAACAGGGGACAAAAAGTGACAAAGTGCATGTTGGGTATGATAGTTACATATCAACACAGCAAATCACTAAACTTCCGGATGTAATGCAGCGGGATGATTTTGTTAAATATCGCACCACCAACCAACCTGATTATGGAGGAAATACCAATTGGTTTAAAGAAATATCCAGACCTTCGTTCGATCAAAATCAAAACCTTTCGATTTCTAACGGATCAGAAAACAGCTCCTACAGAGCCTCTATTACATACAGAAAGACATTAGCCATTACAGATAATGTTGATAGAGAAGAATACGGTGGACGCATTAACTTCAATAATAAAATCTTCGATAAGCGATTAGAGCTTTCCGGAAGTTTGTCAATTCGTGATATCTATAGTAATGCTTTGCCAACCACGTATAATGTATGGGATCAAGCAGCGGTTAATAATCCAACCATGCCGGTTTACAACGCAGATGGTTCCTTCTTCCATACCGGGAGTACGTTTCATGACAATCCGGTAGGTATAATAAAAAATAACATCAATTATACGGAGACAAAGATTGAAAACTATGATTTGACTTTGAAATGGAATATTCTCAAATCACTCAACTCGTCAGTAATGTATGCCCAGCAGATTATTGATAATGATAATTCTCAATATGCCAACAGCCAAACCGAAATCAATTATGAGGCCGGTATCAATGGTGTAGCGACCAGAGCATACAGTAAAAATACTTTACGGGAATTCGAATGGAATACCAATTACGAACTTAGTTCAACGGTGCATGATTTAAAACTACTTGCCGGTTATTCTTATCAGGATGTTGAAAACACTTCTTTTAACGTCTCAAATTCAAATTTTCCATCGGATGTCTTATTGTATAATAACTTAGGAGCAGGAAGTTATAACTCGCTCGGCCTTGCCACCATGGGATCGTACAAAGATCTAGCGAAATTAGTTGCAATGTATGGACGTGCCATTTATTCCTACAAAGATATGTTGTTGCTCACTGCCACAATCCGGCACGAAGGATCGACCAAGTACGGAATTAACAGTAAATGGGGTACTTTCAAATCACTATCTGCTGCATGGCGTATCTCTCAAATGGAATTTATGAAAGAGTTGGTATCAAAAGAAATTGTTGAAGATTTAAAATTACGCGGTGGTTATGGAGAAACCGGTCGAGATATCAACTCGCCTTATCAGTCTCTGGCAACCTACGGCGGAACTACAAAATACTATATAAATGGAGGTTGGGTAAATGCTCAGGGACCAACCATAAATGCGAATCCCAATTTGAGCTGGGAACGCGCCAATCATTACGGTATTGGCATGGATTATACACTTCTCAAGAGCCAATTAACCGGGAGTATAGATTGGTTTATTAGAGATTCAAAAGATTTGTTGTACACCTATCCGGCAATTCAACCGCCAATGATTCAAAATTCAATCATGCTGAATGTCGGTTCTATTAGAAGCAAGGGGTTTGAATGGAGTGTGAACTGGAGTAATAAACCGACCAGTAAATTTAAATATTCCGTAGGTTTCTTGGGTAGTTATACCAAAACAATTGTAGAATCGTTGTCGAACAGTTTGTTCTCTGCTACATTCACCGATTTATACAGCCTACCATACACAGGAACTCCGGGAACAGCAATCAGAATGCAAGAAGGTCGTGAAGTAGGTGAGTTTTATGGCTATAGATATGCCGGAGTTGACGCAAATGGGGATTGGATGATATACAATAAGGCGGGAGTGAAAATTCCAGAAGCGCAAAAATCAGAAGATGATAAAGCATATATAGGACATGGCATACCCAGATGGCAACTCTCAATGAACCATAGCTTCGCCTATAAAAACTTTGATTTATCGCTACAGTTTAAAAGTTGTCTTGATTACAACATTCTTAATGCAAGGGACATGTATTGGGGCTTACAAAGCACAGCCGAACCGAATACTTTAAAAATTGCTTATGGCAAGAACAAAAATATTACCGGAGCAATAATGTATAGTGATTATTTTATTGAAAATGGAAATTATTTGAAATTAGATGTCGTTACACTTGGATACAATTTGCCTATACCTAAAGGTAAAGCAATTTCCTCGGCCAGAGTATATATGTCAGTAAATAATGTATTTACGATAACCGGATATACAGGATCTGATCCTGCAAATGTGAACATAAACGGATTAACTCCTGGCATAGAGGATGTTAATGGATATCCTGTCGTACGTACATTTACTCTTGGAGCTAAAGTTAATTTTTAATTTATAAATAACAAGATATGAAAAAGATACTACATACTATTGGCGCCATCTTCTTCATGGCACTATTTTGTATATCATGTACCAACCTGAATGAAGAAGTTTATAGCAACATAGTCGGAACGAATTTCTATCAGACACAAAAAGATGTTTATTCCGCTCTGGCACTACCCTATCAGCGGGTTGCAGAAGTGAATACAGGTGATTTTTTTGTTCATAACACCTATACTATAAATGAAATTACAGCAGATTTGATATCACTACCTCAAAAATGGATCGGTTGGAACGAAGGTGGTATTTATCATCGGCTTCATCGACATACATGGACTCCCTCTGAGAGTACAATTTATGATGCATGGTGCAATGTTTTTAAATCAATCGGTTTTTGCAATAACGCAATAAACGATCTCACTAACCTTGATTATTCAAAAGTTGGATTAACTGATAATGACAAAAAGTTACATCTGGCTGAACTGTCCGTATTACGTGCTTTATTTCAACTTAGAGCCTTCGATTTTTGGGGAACTCCACCAATTTCAACAAGCGTGGATAAAATTGTAGGCACTTCATCTGCACAGGATAATTTTGATTTTATTCAGAAATCGATCCTCGACAATATCAATACGTTGCCAAAAGCTCCGGCGGCTAATTACGATGGACGGTTTACCCAAGGTGTAGCTGCTGTTATTTTAATGCGTTTGTATTTTAATGCGCATCAATATATTGGCAAAGACATGTTTACCGAAGCAGGACAGATTGCTCAGGATATAATAAATGGCAAATATGGATCTTATGCATTGGACGCTGATTGGAACACTGAATTTTGTGCTGCAAATAATTTATCCACTGGGCTAATATTCAGGATTCCACAGGCTAAAAACCAGAATTTCAATAACTACTTTTTTATTGCTTATCAGGTATTCTCTTATACTCAAGCAATTTGGAACAGCTATACCGGTTATGCAAGTTCTGCTAACTGCGCGCTTGGTCTTAATCCTTCACGAAACTCTTTGGGTCAAATCTATCCCTATAATTTAGGAAATGCTTATGAAAGATTCAGTGATAAAGATTTACGTAAAAGACAACATGTAATTGATGCTACTCAGCCTAATGGTTATACAGGATTGTTCATGGTTGGGCCACAATACATCTATCATACAAATCAGCGATTGGCTGGATTTATAGAATGGAGTGGTGTTTCAGGTGTCTTCTTTGACGATCAGTGTTGTACGTTTGCAGCGAGCATTCCATCTCTTGCTGATAGACAAAATTTAATGGATGATGCCTATACATCAGGGTTAACCTATTATAGATATAATCAATTATTGCCTTCAGATAATTCAACCCAAGAGTTTAGTGGTGGCATTCGTTTGTGTAAAACACCGATTTATCCCGATGGTGATCCTCGCGTTGAAGCATCCGGTGATCCTCAGATAAGATTGGAAGAAGTTTACTTTACGTTGGCCGAATGCAAATTCAGGGCAGGCGATGTGCAGGGATGTGTCGATTTAATCAATCAAGTAAGGATGAGAGCGTTTGCCCCTGCTGACCGAGCATCGGAAATGCTTACAACTACAGGATTTGATAAATACGCGTTGTTACACGAATGGGGTTGTGAATTTTTAGGAGAAGGCCGACGCCGAACCGACCTTATTCGCAATGATGTATTTCTATCCGATGCTTGGTGGGACAAAGCCGCCAATAGCGCGCCATACAGAGCATTCTTTCCAATCCCGCTTCAAGCCATTAATTCTAATCCGTTGTTACAAAAAACGCCAGGATATACTTATTAAAATACTCAATGCAGTTTCAACTGATGCATTCTGTCAGTTGAAACTGCTAATTTTAGCTATTTCAGAACGTACTAAAACAAAGTAATATGTATTGGTTTCCGCAAGAAGGATTGTGTTTGGGAAATATCCCGGTCAAGAGAGCAAAAACTTTATAGGTAAAATATTAATATAATGAATATCCGATTACAAATCAATGCGATAAAGATTTTGTCTGTTATATTGCTCGTTTATTTTATTCCTGTCACGCTGCTGTCGCAAAATAGGCCGGTGAGACAACTCATTTCGCCTGAAATTCATAATGACAATTCGGTTACATTTCGGATTTTGGCTCCATCTGCTAAATTAGTAAAACTCCATGGAAGCTGGATGCAAAATTTCCTTGAAGGAGATATAGTAACTCCAAAAGATAGCGGATTGTTTGAACTAACAACCACTCCGCTCCCATCCGAGTATTACTCTTATTTTTTTACAGTTGATGGTGTGCGCGTTTTGGATAGTGAAAACCCGTTGATCGTCAGAGATGGTATTTTTAACGGAAGTGCTCTAATGATACCTGGAGAAAAGTCCGATTTGTATAGTGTAAACGATGTTCCTCATGGTATTGTGCAAAAGGTTTGGTATCCGTCGCCTACTCTTGAATTAAACCGACGCATGTATGTTTATACTCCACCGGGATATCTGGAGTCAGACATCAAATATCCGGTACTTTATTTGTTGCATGGCGCCGGTGGCGATGAAGAGGCTTGGACTACATTAGGCAAAGCCAATAATATTCTTGATAACCTGATTGCTGCCGGTAAAGCAAAACCGATGTTAGTGGTGATGACTAATGGCGTGCCGACAGATGCAGCTACCGTAGGTGAAGCTCCTAATTTCGAAAAGAAAAATGAGTTTAAAGGATCAGGCCCCGGTGGCATGATATCAGCGAAATTTGAAGAAAGTCTGGTTAATGATGTGATCCCATTTATTGAAAAGAATTATCGGGTATATAAAGACAAAGATCACCGGGCAATTGCAGGACTTTCGATGGGAGGATTTCATACACAAAACATTGTCTGCGCCAATCCTGATAAGTTTTCTTATATCGGCGTAATGAGCATGGGAAAATTTGATATTTCCAAGTATGGAGAAAAGAATAATACAGAACTTCGGAAAGCTCAGGTTAATACATTAAAAAACAGTGGGGTAAAACTCTTTTGGATTGGATGTGGAAAAAAGGATTTTTTTTATGACAACGTTGTCGCACTTCGTAAGTCCTATGATGAATTGGGGCTCAAATATATCTATCGTGAAAGCGAAGGCGGACACTCGTGGGAAAATTGGAGGTTATACTTATCAGAATTGGCCCCATTGCTTTTTAAATAAATCATACAGACAAACATGAAAATAGATACTAATTTCCGCCTATTTGTTTTTCTGTCCATTATAATGATCAGCCATACATTACTGAGCCAATCTCAGTCAAAACAAAGGATGTCACTAAAAGCCGGCGCTGCAAAAGTTCATATCACTCCGTCGACAAACGAACTCTCATCGAATTGGTTGGGAATACTTGACAGCATCTATTGCAGAGCTATTGTTGTTGATAATGGACTAACAAGTACTGCTTTAGTTACGGTTGATATTGGAGCTATGTCGGATCAGGTCTGGAAAAATTTATCACAACATGTTGAAAGGGAATTAGGCATACCAGCTAGTAATGTTTTTTTAACTGCTACTCATACACATAGCGTACCTTTTGGTTTTGGAGGCGAAAAGTTTGAACAACAACTTTTTGCTTCTGTAAAAGCAGCAAAAGCCAATCTTAAGCCAGCCCGGATAGGCTATGGTAGTGGCGCTTCGTACATCAATGTGAATAGAAACAGTATTGATCAGAAAACCGGACGTTGGGGAGAAGGCCCGAATTATGAAGGCCCTTCCGATAAAACGGTTGCTGTTGTAAAGTTCGAATCTCTTAACGGCGATCCGATAGCTGTGTATTATAATTATGCGATGCATGGTGTCACGGTGGGTCAGCTGGATATGATAAGTGGTGATGCTCCTGGCGCGACATCAAGGTATATTGAAGATTCGTTTGATAATAAGATAGTTGCTGTATGGTCAACCGGAGCATGTGGCGACCAGAATCCGCTTTATTTTCAACAAACCTACGATTTACGTGAGATACGGATCAAGGATTACGCAAAAAGGGGCGAAGATATTAGTAATTCAATGCCTCCGGGCGGTGTCGGTTTGAACAGAAACGAGTCTAAAGTGGCAAAGTTGATGAATCAACAAAAGCAGATGATACTTTCTATGGGGCAGTTTCTAGGAGAAGAAGTGATGCATGTGATGAGGGGAATTGAACGCACGGAAACAAGTGCAAAAATTGTTGTGGCACAAAAAATAATTACTTGTCCCGGACGAAAACGAACAAATACCGGCAGGGCTGGTTATGCAGGCACTTATGAAGATGCTGCTCCCATTGACATCCGACTGGGATTTCTGCTAATAGATGACATTGCTATCTCTTCAGTAAATGCAGAGATTTTCAATCCAATCGCTCAACGCCTGAAAAAGGAATCTCCTTTTGCCCACACCATGATGGTAACACTTACCAACGGATTCGCAGATTCAGGATATATTCCGAACGATGCGGCATTTGGTAATTACACATTTGAAGTTGTGTCGTCAAACTTAAAACCGGGTTTTGCTGAAAATGCAATTGTGAATGGGATTCTGGATATGATGGAAGATGCTAAAAAATAAATACCAAAGAATGAAAAATCAAAAATTATGCATTCTAATTTGTTTGCTGGTTGTGCTATTTTCTTCGGAAAATATCTCGGCTCAAGAAAGGACTATTCCTTTAGTTCAAAGTATTCCTATGAGTTATGAAATACAGAATCTGGAGGAAGGTTTGATTGATACAATTCCAAATAAGCGGATTGCTTATAATGTGGTGACACCTACTTTACTTTATTTTCCATCAAAGAACAATATTTCGGGAACATCCGTGATAATTGCGCCCGGGGGAGCATTACAACTTCTTTCTATTGATAATGAAGGAATTGAAGTTGCAAAATATCTGAATAAAAACGGTATCGATGCGTTTGTATTGAAATATAGCCTTATTCGCACACATTCCAACAATCCTTTTAAAGAATTAAACGAGAATTTTTTCACAAGTGAAGAAAAGAGAGATTCAATGATTTCATTAATAATTCCTTATGCAATGAAAGATGGATTATCGGCAATTGCTTATGTGCGGGAAAATACAAAGGAATTTAGATTAAATCCGAACAGGATCGGATTTATGGGGTTTTCGGCAGGAGGTACTGTAACTATGTCTGTTGTCTACAATTGCAACAACGACAATAGACCCAATTTCATTGCGACAATATATCCTTGGATAGGCGAAATTGGGGATAAAGTACCTTCGGAAAAGACGCCAGCGTTCATCGTGGTAGCAAATGATGATCCATTGAACCTCGTTCCGCATAGTTTGGAAATTTTCAATAAATGGAAAGAGGCAAATCAACCGGTTGAATTGCATGTTTACGGAAAGGGCGGACATGGCTTTGGCGTTGATAAGCATAATGTTCCATCCGATGGTTGGATTAAATCGTTTGTTGAATGGCTTGGAGGAGAAGGATTTCTGTTACCTGAAAGCCAATAGATGATGAGAAGAAAACTATTGGTGATTTTTAAAAAACAAGAAATCAATAAAAACAACCTGAAAAGCGAAATGAACAATATAGTCGAAAAAATCAAACAAAAATTTCCATGGATACCTGCAGATATTCTGGACACAAAAAGCATACCCAAAGGCGATATGCCCGGTGATAAAATCGAAATTGGGCCTCAGCATATCCGGAAAGCCCGAATCATTTTTCCAAAATTATTGGGACTGCTGATTTCCGCCCTTGAAGAAAATCTTTATCAGCGTGCAGTTGTAGTAGTTTGCGGTGGATCTGGCGTAGGCAAATCAGAGATCGCCTCCCTGATCTCTTATTATCTCAATCGTAAAGGACTGGGCAGCTACACTCTATCCGGGGATAATTATCCTCACAGAGTACCAAAATATAACAATGCGGAGAGGCGCCGTGTTTTCAGGAAAAGCGGAATCGATGGGCTTATCTTGCATGGACAGTATTTTGATGAAAGACCTACTTTATTGATGGAACTTCAGGAAAGCGGCAATGATTCAAATCCGGATTATACCAATCATTACCCATGGCTTTCCGTTTACCAAAACACAGGTCGTAACGGGCTTAAAAATTATCTGGGAACCACAAATGAAATCGATTTCAAAGAGCTTACCGAAATCATATCCCGGTTTAAAAACGGCGAATCCAAAATATTCCTTAAAAGGATGGGAAGAGAAGAGAGTGAACTTTGGTATGATCCGGTTGACTTCAGCAATAAAAATGTCATGATTATAGAATGGACACATGGGAATAACGATAACCTTCAGGGGATAGATATTCCTATTCTACTTCACAGTACTCCTCAGGAAACACTTGAACACCGCAGGTCACGTAACCGGGATGGCGCCACTGACAGCCCCTTTACAACGATGGTATTGGAAATCGAACAGGACATGTTGGTGTCGCAGGCTCCTAAGGCAAAAATGATAGTGTCTAAGAATGGTGAAATAATAGATTACAGCGATTTTGTAAAGCTCATCGTTCAGGGACAGAAATAGGAAGGAATAACTATGAACAACAAAGTGAAAATACCGGTAAAACCAATTATTAAAGCAGGCGCGATGCTCAATGCCTACCCGGATAGTATTGGAGGGACATTAGGCGATATTGTGAAATTTCTTCAAAGTCCCGGACTTGAAGATGTGTTCCAGTCATTTTACATACTACCGAGCGTTTTCAATACTGACCTAGACAGGGGATTTTCTGTGATTGATTATGAATTGAACGAGTTTTATGCCTCCCAGAAAGATTTAAACGATCTGAATAAAATGGATATAGCCCTCAAATTTGACTTTGTATTAAATCATTCGTCGGTACTCTCCAGACAGTTTCAGGATATCTTGAAAAATGGCGAAGATTCAAAATATAAAGACTTTTTCATTAACTGGAATAAATTCTGGGATGGTTACGGTCAAATGACGGAAGAGGGTTATATTCAACCCAACCCCGAGTACATCAAGGATATGTTTTTCAGGAAGCCGGGGCTTCCTATTCTTAACGTTCGCATGCCCGATGGAAAGGAAGTACCGTACTGGAATACATTTTATCAGGAAGTAAAATATGAAAATATTGATGCTCAGGACTTGATGAGGTCTATGGACATTCAATATGCCTCGGCAGAGAAACTGGCTGAAACGGTCAATACGGGCATAAAGAATGGGGAAAAACCATCCGGGATAAACTTTGGGAGGTTTGAGACATACCGACCAAATGTAATTGAAATGCTCGAGTCCAAAAGAAAATACCTTGGACAAATGGACTTGAACATAAAATCTCCATTGGTTTGGGAATATTATGAGGATACGCTTAAAAGGCTTGCCGGATACGGTGCAGAGATCATAAGGCTTGACGCGTTTGCCTATGCGCCGAAAGAACCGGGATTAAAGAATTTTCTGAATAATCCGGGAACTTGGGATTTGCTGGGAAAGATAAAAGCGCTGGCCGATAGATACGGGTTGACTCTTTTGCCTGAAATACATTCAAAGTACGAGGAAAAAATACACGAAAAGCTTTCGCACGAAGGCTACATGACATATGATTTTTTTCTACCGGGATTGATCATAGATGCATTAGAAAACAATACCAATACGCTTTTGATCAAGTGGATAGGAGATATACAGCAAAAGGGCATCCGGGTTGTAAACATGCTTGGCTGTCACGATGGTATTCCGCTGCTGGATCTAAAGGGTTTGTTAGCTGACGAGCAAATACAAAAATTGATTGACGTTGTTGTTGAACGTGGTGGTTATGTAAAAGACCTGCACGGTAAAAAAAATATGTATTATCAGGTTAACGCAACCTATTATAGCGCTTTGGGCGAGAACGATGCGAAACTTGTTTTGGCCAGAGCAATCCAGATATTTATGCCCGGAAAGCCTCAGGTATGGTACCTTGACCTGCTTGCAGGAAAGAACGATCATGAAGCTGTTGAAAAAGCAGGTGCGGCAGGACACAAGGAAATCAACCGGACAAATTTGACATTGGAACAGGCTGTTGAAGAACTTGAAAAAAATGTTGTCCGACAGCAACTCTCTCTGCTGAATTTTAGGAGCAACTTTCCGGCTTTCGGTTTTGACGCAAAACTAAAAATACTGGATTCTAAACCTGAAATACTAAAACTGCGTTGGGAGAACAACGGATGTGTAGCAACTCTTGATGCAAATTTGAAAGAATATTCGTGCAATATAACGGCGACCGATGAAAAGAGGAAGATTGTATATAACTTTATGCTTTGAATAAAAACCTAAAACCAGAAAAACTGATGACTGTAAAAATTAACCATACATTTTCGCAAAGCTTGGAAATTATTAAATGGTTGACCTTCATGATGTTTATGATGTTTGCCATGACTACCGACGCTGTTGGTGTCATTATTCCTGAAGTGATGAAGCAGTTCCATTTAAGCATGACTGCTGCCGGATTGATGCATTATACTCCAATGATTGCCATTGCATTGGCAGGAGTCTTTCTTGGTTTTCTTGCTGACCGGCTGGGCCGAAAAGTTACAATAATAATTGGATTGGCTTTATATGCAGCAAACTCCTATTTCTTTATTGTTGCTAATACTTTTGGTCTGATTTTGAGCTTGATGGCTATAGGCGGTTTGGCAATCGGAATATTCAAAACCGGCGCCTTAGCTTTAATAGGCGATATTTGTAAATCGACAAAAGAACATACTTCGACCATGAATGCAGTTGAAGGATTTTTTGCCGTTGGAGCCATCATCGGGCCTTTTATTGTTACGTATTTTCTTAAACACGGAGTTGACTGGAAATGGTTGTATGTTGTGGCCGGAACCTTATGCATTGTTCTAATTCTTATGGCGATGATGGTAGAATACCCGAAAACGAAGAAAACAACTGAAGAGCCGGTTAATCTTAGAGGTACTCTTTCAATGTTGAAAGACCCTTATGCTATGGGGTTTTCAATAGGTGCATTTCTTTATGTATCAGTTGAATGTGCTATTTATGTTTGGATGCCTACTCTAATAGCGGGCTATACAGGGAATGCAATTTTTATTGCCACCTACGCCCTTTCAATCTTCTTTATACTGCGGGCTGCCGGGCGTTTTATAGGCGCTTGGTTGATGTCGCGATTCAATTGGGCAATGGTTTTAGGTATTTTCAGTTTACTAATACTTTTATGCTTTCTCGGTAGTGTTATCGGAGGTATTGAAATGGCTGTGGTACTGCTTCCTCTTTCCGGTTTGTTTATGTCGGTAATTTATCCGACCATAAATTCAAAAGGAATAAGTTGTTTCCCCAAGGCAAAACATGGTTCAATTGCCGGTGTAATTTTATTCTTCACAGCTGCTGGAGCCGCTTTAGGACCCTTGGCGATGGGAGCCATTAGCGATATTTTTGGTCATAATGCTAAGTATGGATTTATTCTGGCAACCGTTTTTGCCTCATTATTGTTTGTGGGTATTCTTGCTAACCTGATTTTTAACCCTACTAAACTACGTCTTCAGAAACTGGACCAAAGTGAATATGAATGACACAAGCCATTAAAAAACTATCATAATCAATATCTTACAAACATATTAACTATGAAAAACAAGAAAAACCGATTACTAGCATTTGCATTGTTGCCAATGCTACTGGGCAATATGGGAATTTGCCTGGGGCAGCAAAAAAAGTCTGCTAAAGAGGAACCCAAGTTTCCAACATTCACTCCTGCACAACTCGATTCTTTGCGCAAGGTTGCTGAAGTGCGATTACATAAAGATTGGGCTTACTTTGAAAAATACTTAGTCGAGAATGCAAATCTTCCTCCAGTTTCTCAGGGAGAAAAACGTGTGGTTTTTATGGGGAATTCGATCACCGAATTCTGGAAATTCTGGGATAGTGATTTCTTTACTGAAAATAAATCATTCATTGACAGGGGTATTAGTGGTCAAACCACACCGCAAATGCTCATTCGTTTCCGCAGTGATGTTATTAACCTGAACCCTTCGATCGTTGTTATTCTTGCAGGGACTAATGATATTGCCGGAAATACAGGGCCTACCACGCTTGAAAATATTTATGGAAATATTGTTTCAATGTCCGAGTTAGCAAAAGCAAACCATATTAAAGTCATCTTGTGTTCCATTCTGCCTGTTTATGAATATCCGTGGAGCCCCGGATTGGAACCGGCAGGGAAAATTATGAAGCTAAATGCTATGCTTCTTTCTTATGCAAAAAAAAATAGCATTGTTTATGTTGACTTTCATACACCAATGGCTGACGGTAGGAATGGATTAAAAGCTGAGTATACCCCCGATGGAGTCCATCCTAACTTGGCGGGTTATAAGGTCATGGATGAACTAGTTAAAAAAGCAATCACCAAAACACTGAAGACTAAACAATAAGTTAATATTACAACAAAAGCAATTACTATGAAAAAAGCAATCCTTTCCTTAATTTTCATTTCCATAAGTCTTTCGGCTTTTACCCAGAGTATAGCCCGTATTGACACCGGTATAATAAACGGCGCTCATTATAAAATCCTGTTTCCCAAAAACTATCAGGACAAATTAGTAATGTTCGCGCATGGATATGAGCCAATTGGAACACCTTCGCAAATTAATAACCCTCAAGTTTCAACGATTGCAGAGGTTTTTCTTACAAGAGGTTTTGCAGTAGCTTTGTCAGCTTATGCTTACCAGGGATTTGCATTACCACAGGGGGTTGACGATACCGAAGGTTTAAGGCAATATTTTTGGAATAAATATGGTGTCCCCGATTCAACTTTTATGGCAGGCATGTCAATGGGAGGTGGAGTAACCTTAGCTGTAATTGAAAACTATGGTAAAAGCTATCAGGGAGCCCTGGCTATGTGCCCTTTATCCAGCCGTCCGTATTTGCAAACAAGAAAAGAATTTGAAATTCACGTTCTCTTCGATGTATTGTTTCCCGGAGTAATTACGCCGCTTCCTACAATAATGGACATCCATTCAACTTTTCAACCATCCGGTTTTGCAGAGATGGAGCCTAAGATAGAGGCTATTCAAAAAGCGCTTGCCAAAGACACTATAAAAGCAGCAGAACTTGCCCGCCAGTTTTACCTGAAAATATCGGATATACCATTTTCTTTATTTTTTAGCGAGGCTGTTTTACGCGACGTTGTATTAAAATCGGGAGGAAACCCTTACGATAACACCAATACAATTTATAGTGGTTTTTCCAATAATTGGGAGATAAATAAGAAAGTCGAGCGCTTGCAAGCAACTGCCAACCCGGATAATATCTTCGAAAAGTATGACCGGACCGGTGATATTGGCAAGCCTGTTGTATTGATGCATACGGTTTATGATCAGTTGATACCTCCTCAATATGGAGAGGTCAATTTTGAAAATATGGTTCATCAAAAAGGAGAAGATCATTTTCTAACCGTTAAAATATGCAACGGACAGGGACATTGCATATTTACGCCAGAGCAAATCGGGAGTTCGTTTGACGCATTGAGGCATTGGGTTAAAACGGGTGTAAAGGCAAAACCCGGAATTCTGGAATAAATAACTAATGAGCAATTATTGATGACTATATAATGAAAAATGAAATCATTTAAAATCTTATTACTTTTCTTTATTGGTGCTTTATTTATCCCGTGTAATGCGCAATCATCGTCAGGAATAGTTTTAACTGATGGTGGAAAAGTAGAAGGCACGGTTGAAAATGGGATTAAGGTTTTTAGGGGAATCCCGTTTGCCGCACCCCCTCTTGGCGATTTACGCTGGAAAGCTCCTAAACCAGTCAAACCTTGGAAAGGAATTCTAAAAGCTGATAAATTTGCGCCGGGTTCTATCCAACCGCAAAAGCTGGAGCAGTCAGAGGATTGCCTTTATCTGAATGTTTGGACTCCTGCAAATGCAGACAAAGAAAAATTGCCTGTAATGGTCTGGATTCATGGCGGCGGTTTCTCCATGGGCGCCACTTTAGAACCTACTTACTACGGACAGGAACTGACCCATAAAGGAGTGATATTTGTAAGCATAGCTTATCGGTTAGGAGTACTTGGTTTTTTTGCCCATCCCGATTTAAGCGCCGAATCATCCCATAAAACATCTGGAAATTATGGTTTGCTCGATCAGATTGCAGCATTAAAATGGGTTCGGAAGAATATTTCGGCCTTCGGTGGTGATCCCGATAAAGTGACCATATTTGGTGAATCGGCAGGTGCAATTTCGGTAAGTATGTTGTGTGCATCTCCTTTAGCCAAAGGTTTGTTTCGGGGGGCAATCAGTGAAAGCGGCGGTAACTTCGGACCGGTAGAAAAAACACGTCAAGATGGGATTGTATCTTTAAAAGGCGCTGAAAACTTGGGCGTTGAATATATAAAACGATTGGGAGTAAAATCTATAGCTGAATTGAGAAATGCGGATACGCAAAAATTACTAAATGATCCGTCAGCAAGAATGGGCTTTTGGCCAAATGCCGATGGTTATGTTATTCCCGATGACCAGTACAAATTGTATGAGGCTGGGAAATATAACGACGTGAATGTCATTGTCGGCACGAATTCAGATGAAGGAGCAATGTTTGCCATGCCAATTGACCCCGGTGCTTATAAAAAAGGAATAGAACAGCGCTTTGGCAATTTTGCAGGAAAGATTCTTGAAGCTTACCCCGGCAATACGAAAGAACAAGCACAAACTTCGACAGCCGATATTTTTCGCGAAACAGGCTTTGCATGGCCCTCATGGGCTTGGGCTCGATTACAGTCGCGTACAGGGAAATCGAAAGTATTTATGTATTATTTTTCTCAGCAACAACCCAATGAATCCTATTTACCGATTCACCCCAGAGGAGCCCAGCATGCTGCAGAAATTAAATATGTTTTGAAAAATATTGATGTGAAATCGAGTAGTGAAGATGATGTGAAATTGTCGGAGATAATGGCTACATACTGGACTAATTTTGCAAAATATGGAGATCCGAATGGGAAAAACCTACCTGTTTGGCCTGAATTCAAGGAAAATCATCCTGTCGTTATGCATTTGAACTATCCGCCACAACAAGGGCAAGTGCCAAACCTCGATAAATTGGAACTGATGGAAGAATATTTTAGATACAGACGTAAATAAGTATATGCGTGACTTTTTAGCCAACAGAATAGGGGGTAATTAAATATTTTGATAAACAGCACATTATATGTTTTTGTCAAAGGAAAAGAAGTCAAAAGCCAACGATTCCTTTTGAAAAAATGATAAAATTGATTTCAAACTCGGCAACCCAATGAAAACACAAATGACATTAAAATATATTTTACTTCCAGTCTTGGCCTTACTGTGCAATACGGTATTCGCTCAAAATGTAATTAAACTATATGACGAACCGGCTCCAGGCTCAGAAAAATGGAGGCAAAAAGAATATGTGTATGAATATTTGTCGCCTATTTGGCATGAACAGAATGTAGCCTTATTCAACGTTGTTGAACCGACCTTGACTGTTTTTCTGCCAGATGCAGATAAGGCCACAGGTACAGCAATGATTGTTTGCCCTGGTGGTGGTTTCTCCGCCTTATCGTGGGATACAGAAGGTTTAAATGTAGGCAGAAAGTTAGCCGAGAAAGGGATTGCGGCATTTGTCCTCAAATACCGGATCGCATATTCGGGCGGAACGCCTACTGAGGTTAATTTAATTGCAAGGACTTCGTATGGTGGGGAACCTAAAACTCCGGAGGTTCCGGGGTTGATAAAAAAGAATCAGGAGATTACCCGATCGATAGCTACAAATACCGGACTAAAGGCTAATAGATCGTTGAAAATGGATAGTGAAATATCCAGACCTTTTGGCAACTTGCCCCAGATGGCCGCAGATGACGGCAGACAAGCGATTGCTTATGTGCGTAAGTATGCTGGTAAATGGAATTTGAATCCTGATAAAATTGGCATGATCGGTTTTTCTGCAGGAGGTATGTTGACCCTTGAAGTAGCATTCAATCATACAGCGCAAAGCAAACCTGACATTATTGGTGTAATTTATGGGGCAATGGGTTTTCAAGGAGTTCCATCCGACCCAATGCCAATGTTCATGGCTGCGACCCAATACGAAGCAGTGGGCGGTACTGCAGCGCTTTATGCATCTTGGTGTGAAGCCAAATTACCCGCTGAGATACACTCATTCACTGATTCCACTCATGGATTCGGCTACAGAAACAATGGTGACTCCGTAAATATTTGGGTAGAATTATTTTACAATTTTCTAAAAAGAACCGGTTTCATTCTTTAAAATCAAAATTATTTACCAATGAAACGAACATGTTGCTTCACAGCACCCAAGAATATGATAATAATTTTCAGCAACATGGAGTTCCATACTTCCTTAGACGAAAAAAATATTATAATATGAAATATACAGCGTTAATCATCGTACTAATATTCTTCAATATAGATTTATATTCCAAAGCAAGTGAAATTCCAGTCAATGAAATCAAGACTGACAGTTTAGCTCTCTCTCTTCATACAGACACGACTCTCCTTGTGAACGATAGGCATATTAAAATGGATGGGACTGTTAATTTTAGAGATTTGGGTGGAATTAAAACTACAAATGGAAAAAAAATAAAATGGGGTAAAATTTTTCGTTCAGATAAACTCTCAAAGTTAACCCAGAATGATTTTGAAACACTTGCAAAATTGAAAATTCATGCAGATATAGATTTCCGTACTCATGCCGAAGTTAAAAAGGAACCGGATACAATTCCTTCATCTATACAGTATCATAATCTTTCAATCGGTCGTGATACCATGATAAATAATAGCATTTTGAAGAATATGGCAACAATGAGTTCAGATTCATTAGAAAAAATAATGTTGAATATTTATATCGAGTTTCCAATTGTCTGGTCTGAAAAATATAAGAAATTTTTCGAATTAATTTCTAATGAAAATAACTTACCGTGCGTTTATCACTGCACCGCGGGCAAAGACAGAACCGGCATTGCAACTGCATTGGTTTTGTATGTGTTGGGCGTGGATTTTGAAACTATCAAGCACGAGTATGAACTTTCAAATTATTACAGGTTTAATGAGGATAGAAAAGCTGCATTATTCTTTTCAAACAAGGGTGTTAGATTTGATATGACACAAACGATGATGAAAGTAAAAGGTCGTTATTTAGATGCAATATTCAATGCCATTATATTGAAATATGGCAGTATTGACTCTTATCTGAATCATCAATTAGGAATCGATGAAGAAATGAAAACTAAATTGAGAATGCAACTATTGGAATAATACTTGCGTTCACTTAATAGGGCAACTTCATGTTATAGAATATAAATAAGAATATTGACAAAAACGTTATTTTTCATTCCGCCAAAACATCATAATCAGCACATAAGTCTCATTATCAAATACAAACACATTACAGCCGTAAGAAACTTGGATGTATATTTTTGCTTCACACCCCCACACTATTAACAATAAAAAATAAATTTACGAAGCATCTATATCAACTAAAACTCATATTTTCAAATATTTAATTTCCACCATTAGTATTACTACAAGCAAGTAATTTTAATTTTACCTGCATTTATTGATATTTTTTACACATTCAGATTGCTTATTTTTTCGTCACTGCAACACTATTGTAAACAATTTGATGTATTTTTGTCCGACTTTTTCTCATCTAACTACAGTATGACCAAACCAAACAAAGAGACTCCCGTTTTGAAAGGGATTGATGCGATTAATTTTATCAACGAAATGAAAGAAG
>Ga0326727_10010742_pt1 | contig 21657 bp, 21 predicted proteins | sample MB2enrmetagenome_FD_207643 | JGI IMG/M metagenome (GOLD analysis project Ga0326727, IMG submission 207643) | Lab enriched peat soil microbial communities from McLean, Ithaca, NY, United States - MB29MY | ecosystem: Environmental > Terrestrial > Soil > Wetlands > Peat | place: USA: New York...
AAGGTTTCCTCCGGCTTATTGCACACGCTGTTTACCAAGCCCGGCGACTTCCCCAAGCAACTGGGGAACACGATCCGTGAGGCCACACTAAAGCCGGTTACGGAAGGCATCGGCGGGATGATTGGGACCGCGGTCCAGCCGCTTATCTATGGCAGCGATGGGAAGGGCGGGATCGCGGGAATGTTCCATGGCGCGTTCGGCGGCCATGCGGACCCGATGAAACTCTCGACGGACATGAACACGGCCGTCACGGTGCAGAACTCGGCGGCGCTGGCGACGCTCACGGCGATTCTGGCGGGGTCGATGGGGATGGCGGCTCCGGCGATTGCCATGCCAGCGGGGATTGCTGGTCTCTCCCTACCGGCGATCTCGGCGCCGGCGGTGAGCGGGCAGGCGGCTTCGGTGAGCGGTGGTTTCAGTCCGATCATCGGCGGCGCGGGCGGGATCGGACTCGGTGGCGGGCCATCGATGGGATTGCCGGCACTGTTGGGCGGCGGAGCGGCGGGAAACGCGGCGGGCGGCGGGATACTGCCGGCGCTGATGAGTGCGGGGCGGCCGGGCGGCGCGCCCACCGGGATGGCGGGGATTCTCAAGAACTTCAAAGGGATGAACTGGGGTGGCCTGACGCACGGGCCGGACGTGTACTCGACGGACGCGAACGGCAGCGACATCGAGAGCCAGGGCAGGATCACGGGCGTTAACGGAGTCGCGGGGGCGGCGCTGTTCACGGGCGGATCTATGCTCGCTCAGCAGGGGCTACTCGGATCAAGCCGGGGGACCTGGGGTGGCGTGGGGATGGGTGCGGCCGGCGGCGCGATGATCGGGATGCAGATGGGCGGGCCGCTGGGGGCGGCAATTGGCGCAGGCGCCGGGGCGCTGGCGGGGATCGGCGAGAAGCTCGCGGGGGTCGAGACGCCCGAAAACGAGGCGAAACGGCTCATCAAGCAGATCTACAGCCTGACCATCAACGACCAGACGGCGCGGCAGATTGCGGAGCTGGCTAAGCAGAAATACGGAAACTCGGTAAGCATGGCGGTGCGAAGCCCTGAGGTGCGCCAGATTCTGCAGTTGTACGCCGAATCGACGGGCCAAAAGAGCGGCCTTTTCCTGAGCGATCCGCATGGTGTCAATCTCACCCAGGCCGGAGGCGTGCTCAACCAGTCTGCCGTGTATAACAACGGCACGGCGTACACCTACGCCTCGAATCTGCCAGTTCTCGGGCCAGCCGGGGGCGGGATCATTCCGACCGGCAATCCTTACGCCGGGAGCGGCCCTGTGATCGTGCAGGTGTCCGCAGAGCAGACCGCGAACCTCTGGTCCACCGGCACCGCGGCGGCCATCGCTGGAGGGCCGCGAGCTGTCGCCGATTCGGCAGTGCGCGGATCAACGGAGCGAACACGATGCTTTCGCCGGATACGGTAGCATTCTAAATGCCTGGGTCAGTCCAGAACGCGGTGCCCGCCGGGGTGCTTCCGGCATCGCTGTGTACGGCGTTCAGCGAGAAGAGGAACTGGCAGTCGCGCGTCAATGAGTACCACGATGGGTCTCGGCAATCCATGGCGATGGTGAGCACGAGCCGGCGGGCATGGTCACTGCGGCGCCGGCTGGTGGCCAGCGTGATTGCGGCGCTGTGGACGTTTTGGACGGGGAACCAGAACACCGCGTTTTATTTCTACGATCCATTTGAGCCGGCCACGGGGCAGCCGGTCGGCTCGAACTACGACGCGACGGGAGTGTCGACGCAGGGCAGGTATACGGTGCGGTTCAACGGCGACTGGAACGAATCGATTTATATTCCGCGCGCGGATTGCACGCTCGATCTGATCGAGGTGGCGTAGCCCGATGAGCGATGTAATCGGCCGCATCACGGTGCCTTCGGTTTCGCCCTCGGCGACCTTCCCGCTGGTGACAGATTACGCCCATGGGAAGGCGCGGAAACGCCAGGTCATCACGCACACCTTCGGCGCGGCAAACGCCAAGATCGAGCAGCGGTACTACTATGGAGATCCAGCGACACGATATCAGTTTCACAGGCAGTTCCTGAGCCTGGCGGAACGGAAGCAACTGCGGGATTTCTTCGACGAGGTACAGGGGCCGAATGTGCCGTTCTATTATTCGGCTCCGAACGAAGATCAGACCACCACGACGAAGACGGTTTGCTTCGACAACGCGCCACTGACGCTGGAAGACCTGACGAATGCGACGTGCTCGGCGGGGTTAACGTTCGTCGAGGTGCCGACGACGGGGCCGACATACACCGTCAACGCGACAGTGACTCGGTTTCCGGGTACGACGCTCGGGACCGCGTTGCAGGCACAGGCACAGGAGATCATTCCGCTTGTGCGGATTCGCGTGCTGGACGCCACCGTGCCGGATATCTTTCTCTCGGATCGGCGGGTGACCATTGGGAGCCAACTGTATTTGCCGCGGCTGCTCCGGATGAATGAGCCTGGCGGCGATGCGATTCTCACTCAGAGCATTGACGGGTCCACCGACGATGTGACACTCACGCTCGGCAATGCCGATCGCGTGATGGTCCAGGTAGCGAACGATACGCAACTCCGGTGGGCGCGCGTCGAGCTTTCGCTCTTTCACGTCGATGATCCGGTTGGGCTGACCGGGACGATCCTGCAACTCTGGGCCGGCTACGTGATCGACTGGAAGTCGGACGCTGGGCCGGAGTTCGTACTGAAAGCCAGCGACATTCTCTCGGCGCTGACTCTTTCCTCTCCCATCGGCTCGATCTCTCGGACCTGTTGGCGGCGGTACAAGCTGGATGGCTGCCCGGCAACAGGGACGTGCGATACCACGCACTTCCCGAGCGCGTCGCCAACCTCTTGCGACCAGGGGTATAACACGCCCAACGGTTGCATGGCGCACCAGGCGAACCAGTCCTACGGGGCCACGTACTGCTCTCCGCAGACGGTACTTCTACGGTCGGGTAGCCTGGGATTCACTGCGGGAGTCGGGGTGGGCCTGGTTTTCGGGGTAGTTGGTGGGGCGTTCGGCGCACTGCTGGATACCGTTTCCAACTGGTATCCCATGGCTTCTATCGTCGCGGATAATATCTTCGGCGGAACCTTGCCGGAGATCTGGCACAACGATGATGGCCAAGCGCAATACGGGCTTCCGGTGGCCTGCAAGATCGCCGCTGGCCGCGACGAGGACCAGTTCTACATCGCCCTGGGAATTGTCGGGCGCGGGCCGCTGGGCGCGTTCACCTCGCCCCAGATGTGGACGTCATACGGCGCCACTCAGCCAGACACGTTCATGGGATCGACGTTGGACGGCCAGCCGAATCACGGCTTCCAGGTCGATTCGACGGGACACCTGAAATCCGGAGCGATACCAACGTATGGACTTCGACAGGCGTTGGGGACGGACCCCGCCGGCACGCACGATTACTTCAGCCTCGGCAGGGTGACCGGCTCGGGCTCGCGGCCGGCTGGATGGTTTACGCAGGCCGCCGATGGCTCTCCAATGGATGAGGTCGAGGACCCGGCTTGGGATGGCCATAGCGCGGATACCACCTCCAGCTACAACCTGGTCTACTCAGCCGGCACGGCGCTATGCGAGATCCGGCGCACCAAGGCCAGCACGGAGGGCGTAAGCTCGCCCGGCCAGCACACGTTGATCGCACTGGTCTCCCTGGGGCTGACCGGATACGCCTGGAGCAGCTCGGGCGGCGGTGGCGCCGCTGGCCCGTTCACTCTGACGGAAGCCGACCCAGAAGACCTCGAGCCGGGTGGAAACTTTCAACGCATCAACGCCTTCACCACAGGCGATGTCTCGAACGTGAGTCCAGGAGACCTGGCGACGATCACCGGGAATTCCTCGTCGGACATGAACGTCACGAACGCCCTGGTTGTGGCGGCCTTCCAAACCGGAGGCACCAATCTCATAGAGCTTCAGGTCTCAACGCCCTCCAGCGCGGTCTATGGGACTGGAGGCACGCTGACCATTACGCCGGTCTCCGGCGGCCTGCGGTTCCAGATCCCAGGCTGCGCCAATCCCTTCTGGGTGGCGATCAATACCTACTTGCGGGCAATCGGGATGCTCGGGGCCTCGGCAAGCACTCAGACGGGCTATTTCGACGTGAACTCGGCGGTAGCCGCCGCTGCCATTGCCGATGCGACCGTACCGGTGATCATTGGGACCGGTACCGAGACCCAGTTCCGCTTCAAGGGCGTCATCGACGACCGGAAGCCCACGCGAGATTGGATTCAGAGCATTCTGAACACTGCGCTCGGATATTACACCTGGAGCTTCGGAAGCCTGAAGCTTGGATGCCGCTCAAACGCCTCGGCCGTGAGCGCGTTCACCTCTGGGAACATCCTGTTTCAGTCGCTGCAACTCACGCCGGTAAGGCCAAAGTTCGAGAAGCTCACGATTCAGTTTTCGGATCAGGAGTACCAGTTTCAGTCCAACGCGGTGGACTACGTTGACCAGGACCTGGCCGCGCGGAACAACCGCATCCAGAATCCCCTGGCGCAGCAGTTTCCGGTCACCGCTTGCCCGACGAAATCGCAGGCCGCGCGCATTGCTATCGGCCGGGCGCGCGAAGAGATGGGCGGGGCGGTCCAGGCCGAGCAAGACGCCGCGCGCATTGCCACCTGGCGCAGCACGATCCTGGCGCTGGACACGGACGCTGGCTCGGTGGCGAGCATCACGGATGGAGACATACCGGGCGGCGTGATGAACTTCCGGGTTCAGTCCATGCGCATCAACAGGGACTGGTCGGTTGACCTGATCGGAAAGACCGTCACAGCGAGCATGTATGACGAGACGGTGGGGCCGAAGCCCGCGGACGTGCAGCCGGCGCCGGTGCCGACCGAGCCGGTGCATGATAGCGATTTGCCGGCCATTCCGTCATTCGGAGCAGGGCCATCGAGTTCCATGCCGGCTGGATTTTTGGAGCTGAACGGGCTGTCGTTCGCAGACGTAACGAACCTCAGCACGGTCTACTCGGCCACGTTTGCAGCCTACTATGTCGATGACTCCCTGCCGGCGGCGGCGCACCTGACGGCCGCCATCGGGACGGGAGATACCTCAATTTCCGTGGATGCGTGGGGGGCTTTGACCACCGGCGACATGGTAGAGATCGACGGTGAGATCCTGCTTCTTGGCACGATCACTTCGTTGAGCGCGGCAGTAACTCGCGGGTGCAAAGCCGACGGAAGCGCTGGAGCGCCGATTGCCCACGCCAGTGGAGCGACGTTGCGGGAAGTGGCCACCACCACTCAAAACGAAGTTTTCCCGCCCGGGTTCTTCTACGGGATCGGGACGGCTGAAGTGAACCCGCTGCTGGTGGATTGGGTGTTTGATGTTTCGCTGCCGGGTAAGCGGGTGCTCGCGGTAGACGGATATGTGCTGAACATCTACGGACAGTCGCCAACGTTTACCGCCAATTTCACGGGGGTCACCGGGTTCGGATTGTTGGTGAGCAACCCCGGTTCGTCGGTTACCCTCCAGGTAGACGGGACGTTGGCGATTGGTGGGAATCAGGCTCCGGCTGTGTCCGGCGCGGGCTGGGCTTCGAGCGTTACGGCATACGTCAAGACGGCTCCAACCGGGGCGGGTCTGACGTTCAATATCAACGTGGACGGGGCGTTATGGTTGACGCTTACGGTGCCGGCTGGCAGCACCTCGGTAACGACCGCGGGTACTGATTCGACGGTAGTGGCGGGGCCAATCTTAGCCGGGGCAAGTATCACGCTCGACATCGCGGCCGTAGGAACGACCGTTCCAGGAGCGGACCTATCCGTTTTCATCTCCTTCTAAAATGGCGGCCATTTCTAAACTCGAACCCCATCGGTCGATGTACTTGCGCGGGTTCGACCGGCGCGGGGCGGCGGCGGCCATGCACGGGGCGTCCGCTGGCGGGTTCACCGCGAGCGGGTGTTGGAGCGATCAGGCGGACTTCGCGGTGTGCGTTCTGTTCGACGCGGACGATCAGTTTGGGCACCTCTACACGTCGCGGTATTTGCCGGATTTCGGGCTGGCGGGGGTTACGCTCGATTTCGACCTGGCGTTGACGGGGTGCCAAAATCCGATCAGTGCGAAGTATCAATCGGTGCCCTGGGGCAAGCTGAGCTACATCACGCGGACGGTGGCCTCGGGGGTGGTGACTGAAGTTCAAAGCGCCGTGCCGCTAAACGTCACTAGTAGGACGGGGGCGGTGGCGGCCAGCCAGACCTACACGGTCAACGGGACTCCGGTGGCATATGACCGGGCGCAACTTTGCCACCTGGGAAACGTCATGTTCGACGTGTTGATACCGAGCGGCTCGGCATCCGTGACGTTCTCGTTTTGGAATTACCTGGGGACCGGGTACAGCCATTACATCACGATTGGCTCAAACACGTATACCCACGTTCAACTTGCGGGGGACGGGTCCGGCGACATAGCTATCGCGCTTGCGAACCTGATTCAGCCGGCTCTTACGGACGCCTGGGCTGTAGCGAGTGGTAATACGGTTATTCTGACGCCGCTTCGCAACGATGGGAGCACGGTTAGTTGTTCAGCATCGGACGGCAACGGTCCGGGAACGCTGCTTGAGTTTATGACGGCCGCCGGAGCGACGGCATGGGTGGCTGGGCAGTTTGTTGCGCAGATCAACGCACAGGGTTCGCTGACGGCTACGCAGAATGGATCTTCGTTCACGGTGACGGCGCCCGCGGGGGCGGACGGCAACGGGATCGAACTGCTGGAAATGCACAAGACCGGGACGTGCTATCTGACGCCGGCGGGCGCATCGAAACTGACGGGCGGGACGGACCCGACATCGATTCACGTCCATCTGGACTTTTCAGCACTGGGGCTGGCGAGTGTTCGGCAACTGTGGCTTACGTTCGCTCCGGCGCTGAACTACGACCAGGGCGCGGTGAATGCGGCGCTGGTGGCTTACGCGGCTTCCGAGTGGACCGCGGTAGTGACGAATTGGACGGTGGGCGATTCAGGCGGGGTGACTCCGCTGAAAGTCGCGGGTCCGGGATCGGTCACGGTCATATCGGGCGATACGTGGGCTACCCGGGCGGGTAGCGCATGGGCGCAAGTGTCCGGATGGTATGCGGGCGGGTTCGCTTGGCAGAGCGCGCACGCTGGCGACACGGTGACGGTCAAGTATCATTGCCAGGGCGTGCATAATCTTTACCTGGGGACGGCAGTATCGACGGCGGGGGGAACGTTTAACGCGGCGGTGGATGGCGGGGCGGCCATCGCGGTGAGCGCGTATTCGTTGCAATCGGCGGCGACTCCGATAGCGGGGAGACGGTTGATTGCGGCGGGCGTGGCGGCGGGCGCGCATACCGTCGTACTGACCGTGGCGGCCGGGACCTGTCTGTTTGACTTTCTACAGGCGGCCGTGCTCAGCGATCCGGTGGCGCCGGCGGTGACGTACTCGGGAGTGAGTTGCGCGTGCGACTACGACACGGGGGCGACGTACCAAATCGCGCCGGCGAGATTGATGTGGATACTCGGTCAGGCGGGGTTCGCCGGAGATCTCGACTTCTACGCCGGCGTATTTTTCGCGCTCAAGCGCGTGCGGAACGGGGGGAACTTTCACCACGCGACGGTGACAATAGCGGGGACCTTCGGAACCGGAACGGGGTTCGGCGATGGTGACGCGGTGTTCTTTAACATCGGCGGAACGTCGCTCGGGGCCGCGGTGTTTCCGGCGGACACGCTGGCGACGCTGGCACAGAGGCTAGTGGATGCGATCAACGCGACATTTGTAGGGGTGTGCGCGGCACCAACGGCCACGGCGGGACAGTTCACGATTACGACGCTATCGCCGATCAACGGATTCACGTTGACCGTATCGACCAGCTCTGGAGCTACCGGGACAATCACGGCGACGGGCGACATTGGCGCGGGGAACGAGGGGACCTGGAGCGTTGACGCTTCGCAGACATCGCCCTTGAATCGGGCATTCAAGGACTACCTGACGGACCTGGCGGCGCTGGTGAAGGCGGCCGGACAGACCATGACGGTGGCATTCTCACAGGAGTTGCTCGGGGCGCCCGATGCGAATACTTCAGGTGGGGCATGGTCGCAGAGATTCGCTAACGGCTCTCAGGTGCTCACGGCTACGGGCTTCGGGATGTGGGGCGCGGGCGTGGTCGAGGCGGTGAGCGGATCGGGTCCGCAGACCGTCCAGCAGACCGGGCACGGGTACATCACCGGGAACACGGTACATGTGGCGCAAGGGGCCAGCGCCGCGGTGTGGGCTGTGACGGTGACGGATGCGGACCATTACCAGTTGACCGGGCTGGTATCGGGTACGGCATTCACAGTGGCGACCGGCGCTGCTACGTTTATAGACCTTCAGACCACCCAATGCACGTTTAATCCGGCGACGGTAACGGCGTACTTGACGGCGTGCTATAAGCAGGCGGCGGGGATTCTGGCGGCGGCCGGGTTGGTGCCATGGCTGCAATTCGGCGAGGTGGGCTGGTGGTTCTATTCTCGCGTTCAGAATCTGGCGGTCGGATACGCGAGCTGGACGGCGCCGATCTCCGTGGGCACGAATCAGCCGCATACGCTGGCGACTGGGAATCGTGTCATCACCGCAGGCGTGCAGGGGGACACGGCGGCGAATGGCGACCAGACAATCACGGTCACCGACAGCACTCACTTCACGGAAAACGGAACGAGCGGGAATGGAAGCTATGTCGCCGGCACGGGAACGGTGAGCGGCGGCGGGATGGCCTACTATGACGCCTACACCGCGGCGGCGGCCCTGGCGGCCCTGGGGCGCGCACTGGCGAGCTTTTGGACGCAGGATGACGATCCGGCGGTGAATACTCACGCGGACGCGAACTTCCTACGGGGGCTTGTTTATGCCCACATGCACGCGATTGCCGCGGCGGTGAAGGCTGCCTACTCCGGGGCGAAATTCGAGTGGCTCCTACCAATGGACGTGAACAATCCGGCGGTCTATTGGAACGCGGGGTATCCGTATCCACAGGGCGGCCGGCTGAACAACTACGTCAACATCCCATCGCAGTACATGGCGCCGAACGGGGATATCGATCGGTTGAAACTGGAAGCGCTGTCCTGGGGCGCATCGTACCTGAATCTGGACCTGGCAAAGGCGGCGATGGCGTATGGGACCGGGGTGCTGAGTTACTCGAAATCGGCGACGGCGTACCTGATTCCGTGGTTCAACGGTGCTTGCGCGTGGACGAAACAATACCTGGCGGCGGTGAATGCGGGGGTTCCACTGGTGTGCTTTTGGGCCTTCGACCACCTGTGCTTATTGAGTTGGCGCCTACCCTTGCCGGTTAACAAGCGGCGCGCGCGGGTGTTCTGAAGGCGCGCAACAAAGGAAAACCAAAATGAAGCTGGTTCGGGATGTGTTGGTGTGTGTTCTGCTGGCGGTGCTGGTTGTAGCCGTCGTGTATGGAATCCTGTTTGTCCGGGCGGCCACGGTGGTGGTGGCGGCCGTGCCCGGGGAGGTGGCGGCCACGCGCACGGCACTGATTGGCGAGGTTCGGCAGACCAGGGAGGATCTCAACTGGCAAATCCTGTTTGTGCGAGAGGAACTCACCGGGCAGCTTTCGCGCGTGCTGGACGGAGACCCTGGGGCTAAGAACCCGATGGACCGGACGCCGCTACGGGGCGCGCTGATCGGAGAGATTCAGGCCGCGCGCAAGGAACTGCTCGATCCGAAGACAGGGCAGATGACGGCGCTGCGCATGGACGTGATGGCGGAGGTCCGGGCGATCCACAGCGATTCCAACAAGCGATTCGGCGATACGCTGGCGCGCGCGGATACGGCGCTCGGGAAAATCGAGGAGTTGCGCAGCGATCTCAAACCGGTGCTCGATCACGCTGGCAACCTGGCGAAGCAAGTGGATGACACGGCGCCCATGTTCCTGAACTGCGAGTACAACCCGGATTGCATCTTCAACCGCTACGTCGGGGCTTCGAAGGGCATCGAGCGCGCAGCGCTGAACTTCGGCCAGATGACCACCGATTTCCGGGGCGCTCTGCCGAAGGCGCTGGCCACCTGGCAGGACATTGGCATTCAGGTGGATGGAACGGCGGCCAACGTTCGAAAGCTGACCACACCGAAGTGGTATGACCGCGCGCTCGGGTACGGTTATACCGGAATCCAGATCTACCGGGACCTCAACCCGGTAACGAACATCATCTCGTCGTTTCAGCAGTGGAAAGCAACGAGACAATAACCGGCCCGGTGAACCGGGCACTCAGAAAGGACCAATCAAAATGACGTATCGAATCGCTGTAATCACCGTCTTGCTCACGCTCCTGGCCGTTGGCGGCTGGGCGCAAACCCCGGCGCCAACGCCGGCCACGACAACTTCCATATTCCCCACCGTTCCCCTGCCGACAGCGATTGCTGCCTTCGGCGCCTTCAATCAACTCGGCTCGCCCAGGTTCACCGCGGGTTTCTCGGCCATCTACCCTGTGGTCGGGTCGGCTGGAGTCTATGGCACCACGACGGCGGATGTTTTCCCCGTGAAGGCCGTCGATCCCACGACGAAGCGAAACTTCTATGCAATCTCGGCATCGCTTCGCCAGGGCGTCCACAAGGACATCCTGGACACGGGGCGGCTGTCCTTCTTGCTCGGTGGAGACGTTGGGCCCGGCTTCTCGCAGGCCCAGCCGACAGGCATCAACATCAACCTGTCCACGTCGTTCGTTGCCACCGTGATGTACCAACTGAATCCGACCTTCAGCCTGATTGTGCCGGTGCGCATGCTCTATGTGAGCGGCGCCGGTTGGAACCCGGTGGTTGAGGCCGGCTTCACGATCAACCTCGGGACGCTGCCAAAAGCGAAAACGCCCTAGCCATGCGCCCTCTGATTCTGGTTTTCGCCCCAAGGAGCAAGGGAGATTAAAATGCGCAACTTCATCCAAATGATCGACACGCCCGGCGGTCACATCGTCGTCTGCATCATCCTGATCTTCGTCGGCGCCGGTCTGTGGAAGATCGGGATGCCCAAAGGCGACGACCTGATCGTGGGCGCCACAGGCGTGCTGTTTGCGGCGATGCGGGGCGACGGTGCGAAAGCGAACACCGCCGCTTCGACGCCAGGAGTGAGGACCGAGGTCCAGGAGACCCACACGACGGAGGCGCCTCAGCCGTGACGTTCCCTCTTCGCCAGCGTCCTGCCGAATCCTACCACGAGCGGCCGCGGTCCTTCGGGGCGCCGCGCATCGCATCTGCCGGAGGCCTCCGGTCTCACGCCGGCTGCGACCTGTATGCCGCCAAGGGGACCGAGATTCTCGCGTGTGCGGACGGAACGATTGTGGACTGGGAGGCGGAGTATTACCGGCCGAATCCGGAAGCGGCGTACGTCGGCGCCGTGACGGTGTGGCATCCGGAATTGGGCGATAGCCACAAAATCCGCTATGGCGAGGTTGATCGCATCGCCGAAGGTCTCCGGGTGGGCTCGAAGGTGACGGCCGGCCAGGTCATCGCCTATGTCGGCCAGGTCGCGGGCATGGTGAACGCCATGCTCCATTTTGAAGCCTACACGGGCACGTCGGTCGGCCCGTTGACGGACGTCTCCCGGCCGCCATTCATGCGGCGCGCTGACCTGGTGGACCCGACCGAGCTGCTCGACGCGGCCGTGATTCTTGAGGAGGCATCAACATGAGAAGGCTGATATTGATTCTTGCGGCGGCCGTACCGCTGGCCGCGGCGACGACGACGGTGAGCCAAACGGTGATAGGTCCGGACGGACAGCCGGGAACTGGCGTAGCCTACATTCGGATCACGGCGCCCTGTTCGTATGGCGGATCTTATGTCGGTGAGCGAACAATCACGGTCAAATTCGCTCCGAGCGGTTCGCCGGCCGTAACCACATTCTCGGTCGCGCTGGTGCCAAATGTGGGGACGGACGGCAGTTTCGGCGGCACAGGGGCGTGCGCGGGTACGAGTTACACCGTTTCGTGGGCGTTCGCTGGCGGCCAGAATCAGCCACCCGAGACTTGGCTAGTGCCCGTGAGTGCCACGCCTGTCAGTATCGATGCGGTGAAGACCGGGCCGGTGCCACTACCCGCCGTGCAGATCAACCCGTCCCAGATCAGTACGGAAGGGGGCACGGTCGGGAACAACATGTGTCTGACCGTATCCGGCTGGGCGGCGGGGGTATGCGTGCCAGTGGCGAGCGTGTTTGGACGCACCGGGGCAGTGACGGCCGCCAGCGGAGATTACACGGCCAGCCAGGTGGGCCTCGGGAACGTCACGAACGATGCCCAACTGAAGTCCTCTCAACTGGTGACAGCGGTAGGATCGCCCGGCTCCGACGCGAATGTGCCGAGCGAGAAGGCGGTAAGGAGCGCGATACCGAGCGTGCCGGTGGCGAGTGTCTTTGGCCGCACTGGCGCGGTGGTGGCGACGAATGGCGACTACACCACGGCGCAGGTGACCGAGAGCGGAAACCTGTATTTCACCAACGCGCGCGCGCTGAGCGCGATGAGCGGATTGTACGAGAATCCCTTGACGTTCAGCTTGCCCTTGTCGCGGAGCACAAACACGATCAGCCTGCCGGTAGCCACCAGCGGGCAGAATGGGTACCTGGCGTCCGGAGATTGGTCTATGTTCAACGGCAAGCAGGCGGCGCTAACGAACTATTCGGTGATCAGCGGGCTGACGGGCTACCCGAGCACGTTTCCGCCCACGAATTCGGGAAACTGGGCTGGGACCTGGCAGACCTACTCGCCGGGCCATTTCCAGCCGGCGCTGACAAACTACTCGACGATCTCGGGGCTGACGGGCTACCCGAGCACGTTTCCGCCGACCACGACCGGGCTCTGCCTACTCACCGGCTGCACGTTCACCGGGACAGCGGGCGGATCGGGGTGGTCGGTTACGGCAGCGGGCGCGGCGACCCTGCTGAGCGTCAACAAAACTACATTTACGGCCCCTACGACTGCCTGGACGATCACGCCCGCGGGGGACAACCAAAGCACCACGATCCCCGGGGGGACGCTGATCAACAGCGGACAGATCGGGACGGTAGCGGCGCAGGCGTTGGTAACGTCTGTGGGATCGCCGGGCACGAATTCCAATGTGCCTAGCGAAGAGGCGGTGCGAACGGCCCTGAGCAACGTCGGCCCCGACATTTTCGATGGGTCGACGACTTCGCTAGCCGATGGCTCTACGATTTCCTGGACCTGCGGCAGCGGCTCCGGGGCCCAGTGCACGGCTACCTGGACACCGCCAGCCGGTGTGAACTGGGTAACGGTGCAGGAGTGGGGCGCCGGAGGAGGCGGGAGTGGCAGCACGGCGGGTACCGCCAGCGGATCGGCGGGCGGCGGTGGAGGGTACTGGCAAGGCCCGTGCCCCGTCACACCGGGATCTGGGGTGACCGTGGCTGTGGGAGTTGGGGGACTGGCATCCACATATAACTCGGGAGCTGGATTTGGAGGCAGCTCCAGCTTTGGCACCTGCGCGACCGTAACCGGCGGGGATGGCGGAGCGAACGTCAACGGGCCGTTCGGCGGCCGGCTGAGCACGGCGGACAAGGTAGCCTGGTTTGCTTACTCGGGGTTCGTCGGGGCGGGAAACGCTAATTGCGGCAGCAATACGGGAGCCGGCTCGGGGACGGGAGGAAACGGCGTACGCTTCGACGTGGGCGGCTGTGGCGGCTTCATACAGACGTCCTCGGGGAGTACGGGCGCTCCCGGAGGGAACGCTCCCAATGGCGGGGGCGGCGGAGGGAGCGGCGGATACAACAACGCCACGGGCGGTACCGGGGGTGTGTCCGGACTCGGCAACACGATCTACACCAACGGGGGCAATGGGGGAAAGGGCGGAGGTTGGACGTCCGGCGGTGGCCAAGTAGCTTGCAGCGCCGGAGTGGCCCCTGGCGGCGGCGGCGGATCGGCGGGCGCGCAGACCGCGGGATTGAGCAACGCGACCGGGTGCAACGGAGCGCGCGGAGAAGTAAGGATCTATTTCGGTCATTAGGAGACCGCCTCTTTGAAGTGCAGTCCACTGCACGTCAACGCGGAGAAGTAAGGATTTATTTCGGTCACTAGGGGAGAGATATGAAAATCGCAATCTTTTTACTGTTGGCCTTGAGCGCTGCGGCACAGACGAATGTGGTGTATACATGGACCGTGAAAGCGTCGCCCGCGGACACGGCGGTGAATATCAACGTCACGCAGGATGCCGCCACGGCCGGAGCGAACTACCTGTTCGCCGGCCAAGCGGGGGCGTCGCCTACGACTTTGACCTCGGAAGTCTCGGCGGGCGCGACCGATTTCCCGCTGGCAAGCGTGACGGGAATCGTCGTGGGGAATGGGATTTGCATCTCTTCCTCGGCGCTGACTTGCGCGATCACGATGAGCACCGGATTGTCGCTCTCGACGGGAGAGATCGCTCTGGTCACTTCAGTGGTTGGGAATAACGTCATGGTGAGCCGCGGCAGCATCGGTACGGCGGCGGCGTACAGCAGTGGCCAGGCTGTGACGGTGGTGCGGTCGGGCAGCTATTCGGTGATGGCGGCCATCAATCCTCGGAGACGCGATGGTCAACGCAATCCGGGCACGCGCCGGGCGCAGCAAAAGTCCTTCCAATGGAGAAACCGTCTCTCCTCCACGGCGCATTCCTACTGGGATGAGCTCGCAGCCGATCGGCAGCAGCAGCGACGTCGAGAGGACCGCGAGCGGCATGGGGAAATAGCGTTTCGTTTTCCGATTTTCTGGACCTGTTGGAGAAGCCAGTGCAGACTGGCTTACCACAAATCTTAAAGGTTTCGATCCGGTCGATCCGATAGTTGGTGCTGGGGGCGCGAATTGGTGACCGATCTCGAGATGGACTGCCGAGCGATGGTGTCTCAAATGGTCCCGCGGATCAGCCTGGCGCTCAGAGACTGCCGATTCTGCGGCGGCACGGGCAAGCGCGGGGGAACGTGCGCATGCGTGTACAGGCGCGTGTTCCGGGATTGCAACGCGCGGAACGACGAGACGCGGATGCGAGAGGGGGACTTCGCGCGCCGGCCGAACACACACATGACGAGGGGCGGCCTCAGCGCGGGGCTGGAGCCGGCCGAGTTCATGGTGGATTTCGAGCGAACGGGGTTGATGGCGCTGGCGCGGTGTCCCGTCGAGCAGGCAGTGTTCTGGTATCACCATCTGCATCGCGTCGAGTGGCGGGCGTGCCTGCCGCTGATCGCGCGGGAGACTGGACAGAAAATGGACAGAGGGAACTTCTTCCACGCGGTCTATCGCGTTGAAGTGAAAGTCGGCCGGGCCTGCATGAATCTGAAGCCGTACAGCGTGTGGCCGCCCCTCTACTTTCGGGCGGCGTAAGCAGCGCCGGCGCCGATCTTCCCGAGGGCGTCCCGTATCGCGGGAATGAACCGGTCGAGGGCCACCAGTGCCTCGCGGCACGGCCCGCACACCAGCAGGTGCTCTTCGATCCACTCGCTCTCGGACGCCAGGGACCGGCCCAGCGCGTAACGCTCCAGCGACTCCTCGTCGATGTGCTCCGAGACGCCGAGAATGATGCTGTGGCCACCCACCGTCACAACCTGTTGAGCCCGTAAATCGCGCACACTACCAAGGCCACCGATTTCCTGGAAGGACGTGCGCTCGTCAAACCGCTTCCGCTCCATTCTCTCAAATTCCTCATCAGGAACTCGGATCGTAACTGTGTGTGGCATGGTTAACAAGTTTTAATTAAAAATTCATTCAGCAAGTATTGACTTGTCCAATTACTTGCGCGCATACTTATTTACGTAATGCCTGATCCAAGCATCAATGTACCAGAAAACGAGCCGACTGTGAATGTCACCGTCGTGGCTCCCGAGAGCCTTTGGCGCGCAATGAAGCGCCGGGCCATAGACGAACGCGACAAGAGCGCCAGTGATTTGTGGGTTGCGGCGGCGCGCGAATACCTGCGCCAGCAAGCGATGTCGGAAGACGCCGCGTAGGAGACCATGCGCCTCCCCCATACCTCCTTTCAGCCCCGCCCGCAATTGCACACAAACTCACGGCGACGCCCAGGCACCCGCCGGCAAGCGCGGAAGGTCTCCCCGCTGGCGTCGCCGTGCCCCGCGGGGGTACTGAGCGCACCCCGCGCGGCGGCGCAACCAGCGGTCTCGCAGCGGCCATTAATCGGATATTTCGAGGCCGCAATCTCATGACATCAACTTTGCCACCAGCGGTGCTCGCTGTCGATACCGTGCGCCGCAAACCAATTGAGCGAGCGAGAGTTTTTGGTACCACTCCAGAGTTCATCCCCGAATTGTGCGAGCGAATCACCCGCGACTGGCTACGGGGTGTGTCCGAGCGCGCCCTCTCGGTGATCTACCGCGTGACCCGCGAAGCCGGCTGCCCCATTTGCGGCGGCGTCGGCGTGCGAGTTTGCGCCTGCCTGACGGGAGCCGCCTACCGGCCTTGCGTCTGCACGGAGCGCACAAGGATAGCTGCATGAGTCTGCAATCGTGGGAAGAACACCGCGAGAACCACGAGGCGCTGTTGCGCGAGGTCGAGGAGCGCGAATGCCAGGCCGCCCCATCCAGCCGGACCTCTTGGGATCGGCTCATCAAGTGGCTGGCCGCGCGCGCAAGATTCTGCCCGGAGGCGGCGCTCGGGCGCGACGAGCGGTGCTTCATTGTACGGTGCACGGCGGTGGTGGTCGCCGCGTCCCTGATCTTCGCTGCGCTGCTGTATGCCTGGGGGTCGAGATGACGCCCACAAAGTCAGACCGCTGCCTGCTCGACCGCGTCCACTTGGAGCGGATCCGCGCGGCGGCCGTGGCGGCCATCGCCGGGGACCAAGTGCATTTTGCGGTAGAAGGCGGCGAGCCAGCCTACTTGGTGTGGCGCAAGCGGGCGAGTGGCATGAATACGCGCCACGTCGTCATGGCCGGAGCTGCGCGTGCGATGCGCGCCATGCTGCCGGTGGTGTCCGAAGTATTCGAGCAGATCAAGGATGCGTTGGTTCAGGAGTCAGCAAGATGAGCGTTCCTTCTTCTGGGGCGGGCACTGTCGGGCGACCCGCCCCGCTTTCTCCCACCGCCAAGCGCCTCCGCTCTATGGTTTCGGTCCTGAACAGCATCGACCGCTGGTGGGAGATCCGGCAGACGTGCGAACCGGACAGGCCGCTGACACAGACAGAGATTGACCGCCGCGAAGTTGGCCGCTCGTGCATCGACTCCGAGCTGGCGCGGCTGGAACGGGAACAGGAGCGGTACGAACTTGCGGAGGCGCGTGATGGCCGCTGAATTTCGCGCGCATGAATTGCTTCTGCGTGCTCACGACACGCTGGCCAGCGGCGATCTGATTAAGCGACCATTCCAGGCCTCGCTGATCGCCTGCGACGAGCGCGACGTGACGCCGCTGCAACGGGACATCGCGGAATGGCTACGCCGATGTGAGGCCGAGCCCGGGCAAGCTCTGGTTGAGTTTGTAACGGAGATCCTGACCGGTCCGGGTGCCACCAGCGACGCTGAACGCATCGCGGGGTTGGCGACCGCGCTCAAAGCCATCGACGCCGCAATCGAGAACGTGCTGCCGGTGGCGCGGCTTCTTGATGCATCGCTGAGCCTCGATAATCCGGCTGCGCCGGCAGACGTAGAGCTCGGCGGGCCCCGGAACCCGGAAGGACAGATCGATTCGAAGGTTTGAAACGGAGGAAACGAAGTGTCATCAGTGCCAACAGTAATTGACAGAGGGACCGTAGCGCGCCAGGAGTTCGGCGGCTCTCAGATCCAGACCCAGGCTGAAACGGCGATAGCCGCCGTGTCCGCCAGGGAGCGCGCCAAGGTCGAGGCCATGTACTTGATGGCCGAGCGGCATCCCCGCAATTGGGACACGGTGCGCGTGCGCCTATTGGGCCACTGCGACCGCCCCGGATTCGCGGAGATCGCCAGGTACAAGAAGCCCGCCGGCCGCAAGAAGGTCAACGGCCAGTGGCAGGAAACCTACGCCGAGGGCCTGTCCGCGCGGTTCGCGGAGATCGCCAGGCAGGAGGCGGGGAACCTCTCCACCGAGTCGGCGGTGATCTATGAGGACGATCTGATCCGCATCGTGCGCGCGTCCGTCATCGACCTCGAGCGAAACAACAACGACAGCCGGGAGATCACCATCGCCAAGGCGGTGGAGAAGAAAGGCAAGCAGGTCGGGAAGGACTGGCAGCCTCCCGAAGGTCGCGAGATCATCGGCAATCCCCGGCTGAACTCCTACGGCGAACCGGTGTGGCTGGTGAAAGCCACGGATGATGAGATCCGCTCCCGGCAGAACTCGGAAATATCGAAGGCACAACGCGACGAATCGCTCCGGCTGATACCGAAGGACATCCGCGACGATTGCGAGGCGCTTGTGATTGCGGTCCTCCTGGACCCGAAGAAAGTGGACCCCACCGCGGCGCGCAAGAAAGTCATCGACGGCTTCGCGCGGATCGGCGTCCTCCCGGACGACCTGGTGGTGTACGTCGGCTGCGCGCTCGACCGGATGTCGCCGGCCCAGGTGGACGAACTGCGCGGCCTGTGGACCGCGATCAACGATGGCGAGACGGATTTTCAGCGGGCGCTGAAAGTGAAATATGCGTCCCAGGATGCCGAGGGCCAGGCGGCCGCCGGCAGCGCGGCCGAGGCGCAGCGCGTGGGCGAAGAGAAGATCGCGGCCATGCAGGCCGACGCAGCCAAGAGAGCGGCTTCGGCAACGCCGCCCGCCGAGCCGGCGAAGGAACCTGCGCCACCATACATCCAGGACGAAGGCAAGCCTTACACGGCCGAAACCCTGCCCCATCCCTCCAGCGTGAAGGTCGACACCGAATGCCTGTATCAGGATGGCGATCGGTTGAAGCACCTGCGCGTCGTCGAAGAGCCGGGCGAGGCCCCGAAGTGGGTAACGGTCGAGGAGGTCAACGCCCACGCGCAGGCAGCGCGCGAAGAGAAGCCGGGCCTCGAGCCGGCGGCATCCACGGCCGCGCGGCCGAAGTTTGGGAGGCGCGGCTGATGAGCGAAGACAAGCAGGCGCAATTCAATGGATGGGCGCGCGTCGAGGTCATGGGCCACCAATCCCATATCGGATTCGTGCGCACGGAAGCATATGGGCAAGCGGTGCTTTTCCGCATCGATACGCCGGAGCTTCCAGAGCGCGAATTCGTACTGGAGGAACCCGCTTATGTGGATGGCCGTTGGACTCCGGAAGGGGCGAAAGTAAGACGCGCTGCTTCCGATGGGGTCTCCGTGCTGGTTGGCGCCGGCTCGATCTACCGCATCGTGCCATGTACGGAGGAAGCGGCGCTCAAAGCCATCGAATCGGCAGTGCGGGCCGAATTGAAACTGGTTTCGGTGCCACCGGATAAAGCTCTTCCCGAGCCTCAATCGCGCAATTTCAAATGCTGCGCCGGGAACCCCGAAGATGGCCACGAGCCGGGATGCCCTAACGAGTTCGAGGATACAGACCAGTCGGCAGGAGGTGCCTTGTGACGATGGCACCTCGCGACTACATTTCAGAAGTCACCATCGTGGACACGTTCGGCATCCGCGAGATCAGCTTCAAACCAAAGTCCGTCACCCGCATCAAGGGCCGCAACGGCAGCGGGAAGACCAGCATCGTCCGTGGCGTGCTGAAGGTGTTCGAGGGCGGGACGGACGCGAGCATTATCCGGAAGGGGTCCCTGGCCAGCATCGTAACGATCAAACTCGCCTCTGGTTACACCATCACGAAGACCTCCGCAAAAAAGAAGCGCGGCGAGGGCTACCGCTTCGACACCGAGGTCCTGGACCCCGAGGGCGTCCCGCAGCCGGCGCCGCAGACGCTCATCAATCAATGGTCGGAGGCTCTAGCCGTAGACCCGGGCGCGATTCTCCGCATTGACGCGACCACGGCTGCCGGCCGGAAGGCCCTGCTTGACCTCCTGCTGCGGATCAATCCGCTAACCTTCACGCCGGTAGAGATCTCGCAGGCCTGCTCCTATCGCAAGAACCGCGAGGATGAGGCCCTGACGGCCTGCGCGATCACACCCGAGAAGCCATTCGATCTGACCGGCATGAAGCAGGCGCAAGAACAGGTGCGTGAGCTGCGCCGCCGCGTCGGCGCCACGCGCGATGAGACCGAGGCCGCGGTAACGCAGATGACTCGCGCGCTGGGCCAGGACGACGGCCGCGACCACAAGGCGGCTCTGATCGAGGCGGAGAACCTCCAGACGGAGTTGCTCAAACAGATCGCGGATGGCAAAGCGGAAGTCGAGGCCGCCAAGCGCGAGGCTCTGGCGCGCATCGAAGGGGCGCTGAAAACGGCGCGCGCCGAAATCGACGCCGAAATCGATGGCAAAATCGCCGCGCTCGAATTGGAGCGCCGCGAGCGGCACGCGACGGCGTTACAGGACCGGCAGACGAAGGCCGGGCGGGAAATCGAGATCGCCTCAAGCGAGACGACATCGTTAGAGCAGCGTGTGCGTCCCGAGCTGGACCGGCTGGCCGGGCGCGTGGCCGAACTCCGTGAGAAAGCCGCCACCCAGGAGCGCGCCGCAGGCCTGAAGCCGCAGATCGACATCTTCATCTCCAAGAGTCGCGCCGCTGCCTGGCAGTACGACCAGCTTTCGAACGTGATTGCGGCGATGGAGAAGCTGGTCCGCGACAAATTGGAGTCCTCGCCAGTTCCGGGACTCGAGGTGGCGGATCCGGTGACCGTGGACGGGATCGAGTGGCCCAACGTCAACCTGGCGCGACGCGTGGACGTCGTGATGCAACTCTGCGCCATGTGCGCCGGCAAGCTCGGCTTTATGGTGCTCGATGATTGCGAGCATCTCGATACCGAGACGCGGGCGGCAATCGAGAAAGCCATCATCGACGACGGGTGGCAGTTGATCGAGGCTGTCGTCACAGACTCGCCGCTGTGCATCGAGACGGCGGCATAGCAGAAGGGAGGTGATTTTCATGGGGACTCAGACGCTCACCGTTCCAAGTCTCGGCGATGCCATCGCCGCAGTGGAGACGGCTCAGACGAACCTCGGCAACGCCGACAACGCCCAGCAGCAGGCCCAGGCGAAGTACGACTCCGCGCTCGCGGGGAAGACCCAGGCCGATGGCGCCGACACCGATGCGGTGACGTCATACAACGCGTCGCTGGACTCGCTGATCACGGCCGCGACGGCCGCGAAGGTCAGCCGGGCTCCGGCGCCGCCTGGCAGTTAAACGAATCGAGCGGCCCTCGCAAAGAGGGCCCCTCGAAAGCTCCTGGAGCCGGGTTCGGCTGACTCGGGGGAGGCGGCTGGACTGGCTCCAGGGGCTCTCAAGGAAGTGAGCGGAAAGGTTTGATCATGGCTGAACTGAATTGGAAGGAAGAATACCTCCGCAGGGAAAAGGAAATGCGTGAGATTCGCGTTGGCGACGAGCCGCCGGCAACCGATCAACCGAGCGTCGATTGTCCCCACCTCATGGCGGTCATGCCCTATTCCATCTGGATGGCGGTCGCCAAGGCGAATCTTGCGCTGGCCGCCGACAACGCGCGGCTGGAGAAATGCGCCGATGCTGCGGCAGAGGATCTCGGGCTGCTATCGCTCCGACTTTTCGACATGCGCCGCAAGCGGAATTTCTGGCGCTGGGTGGCAGCGGCGTTGGGATTCGCGCTCGTCCTGGCGGCGGTTTTGAAGATGTGGCGATAGATGCTCCGCGTCCCCCATTCCCGCATCGAGATTCGCCACTTTCATTTGTTCTGC
>Ga0326727_10010743_pt1 | contig 21655 bp, 14 predicted proteins | sample MB2enrmetagenome_FD_207643 | JGI IMG/M metagenome (GOLD analysis project Ga0326727, IMG submission 207643) | Lab enriched peat soil microbial communities from McLean, Ithaca, NY, United States - MB29MY | ecosystem: Environmental > Terrestrial > Soil > Wetlands > Peat | place: USA: New York...
CGTTCCACCAGATGAGCCGTCTGCTGTTCCGGCTGCCCGCGGCGCTCCGGCCGGAGACCGCATGGCTGGTCGGCCAGGGGCCCTTCGCTCCCGGATTGGTCCATGCGCTGGCAGCCGGCGCCGACCGGCCGACCCTCTTCACGCCCTACCTCTACCACCCGACGGTCTGGGGGCTGCCCGCAGCCCCCCATCCCCGTCTGCTGATCCCCGCCGCCCACGACGAGCCGGCGCTGCGGCTGCGGGCGGTCGGGCGCGCCGTGGCGGCGGTCGACGCCCTCTGGTACGGGACCGACGAGGAGCGTCTCCTGCTGGAGGCGGTCCATCCGGTCGCCGCGCGGCGTCCCCACGCCGTCGGCACGGTGGCGGTCGACCCCCCGCCTGAGCTGGAGGTCGAGGAGTTCCGCCGCCGCCACGGCCTGGGCCGGTACCTTCTCTACGCGGGGCGGGCGACCCCGGGCAAGGGCCTGGGGCTGCTCCTCGACGGCTTCGCGCTGCTGCGCCGGCGCTGGCCCGAGCTCTCCCTGGTCCTGATCGGCGACCCCGGCGGGCCCAGCGGGGCCCCCGAGGGCGTCCTCCCCCTGGGGTGGGTCGAGGACGGGGAGCATTGGAGCGCGCTCGCGGGGGCCGAGGCGGTGGTGGTGCCCAGCCGGCTGGAGAGCCTCTCGGTGGTGACGCTGGAGGCGTGGGCGGTGGGGCGCCCCTGCCTGCTCTGTGAGGACTCCCCGGTGCTGGCGGGCCAGGCGGAGCGGAGTGGCGGAGCCCTCCTCTTCCGCGATCCCGGGGAGCTTGCCGAGCGCGCCGGCGGCCTGCTCGCGGACCCGGCAGAGGCCACCCGGCTGGGAGACGCCGGACGGCGCTACGTGGCCCTCAACTACCGGTGGAACGGGGTGGTGAGGCGCCTGGAGAGCCTGATCTCCGCGGGGGACCGGGGGGCGGGCAGGCGGCCGGCTCGACCGTGAGACCGATCCTCATCGACGCCCGACCTCTCCAGGGCGACTCGGCCAGCCGGGGCATCGGCACCTACCTGCGCGGCCTGCTCGGGGGGATGGCTGAGATCGGCTTCGCCCCCCAGGCCGGCGTGCTGCTGAGCCGGGGAGCCGCCATGCCCCGCGACCTCGCCGGCCTGGGGATCCGGGTGGGAGCGCGCCTGCCCCGGCTGGAGCGCCGGGCTCAGATCCTCGCCGACCCCCTGCTGGTCGCCGCCGCCCTGCGCCGCCGCCCGGCCCGCCTCTACCACGCCGTCGAGCACGGCCAGCCGGTGCGCTCGGCGGTCCCGGTGGCGGTGACCGTCCACGACCTGATCCCCTTCCTGCTCCCCGGCTACTCCTGGAGGTCGCGGCTGCTGCGCCGGCCCGCGATGCGGCTGCTGCGCCGCGCCGACGCCGTGGTCACCCCGAGCCGCGCCACCGCCGCCGACTGCGTGCGCATCGCCGGCGTCGATCCCGGCCGCATCCACGTGGTCCCCCACGGGCTCGAGCCCCAGTACCGGCCGCCCGCCGCCGCGACGGTGGAGGCCACGCTGGCCCGCCTCGGACTGCGCCGGCCCTACCTGCTCGGGGTGGGCACGTTCGAGCCCCGCAAGGGCCTCCCCCACCTGGTTGCGGTCACCCGCCGCCTGCGCCGCGACCACGACATCGACCTGGTCGTGGCCGGCCGCCAGGGGGTGTTCGCCGAGCAGGTGCGGGCGCAGCTCGCTCTGCTCGGGAGCCACGGCCGGGACCTCGGGTTCGTCGAGACCCGTGACCTGGTCGCCCTCTACACGGGAGCGGCGGCGTTCGTCTTCCCCAGCGCCTACGAGGGCTTCGGGCTCCCGCTCCTGGAGGCGATGGGCTGTGGCGCGGTGGCGGTGGGCTTCGCCAACAGCTCGCTGCCCGAGGTCGCCGGCGAGGCGGCGGTGCTGGTGCCCGACGCGGACGAGGGGGCGCTCGGGGACGCGCTCGACCGCCTGCTCTCCGCTCCCGGCGAGGTCGAGGAGCGCCGGCGCCGGGGGCTCGAGCAGGCCGCCGGGTTCACCTGGGCAGCGGCCGCGCGCGCCACCGTGGCCGTCTACGCGGCGGTGCTGGGCGAGCCGCTCCTCGGCTGAATTCGGGGGCCGGGGGGAGCCTCGGCTACAATCCCAGCCCCATGGCCGCAACGCCCGTCGAGAGCCCCCCGCCAGCCGGGCGCCGGCTCCGCGTCCTGAGCGGCATGCAGCCGACCGGACGCATGCACCTCGGCAACTACCTGGGGGCGCTGCGCAACTGGGTGCAGCTCCAGGACGACTACGACTGCATCTTCTTCGTCGCCGACTACCACTCCCTCACCGAGGCCACCGAACCGGCGTCGATCCGGCCGGCGACCGCCGAGATGGTGCTCGACTGGCTCGCCGCCGGCCTCGACCCGGAGCGCTCCATCCTCTTCCTCCAATCCGACCTTCCCGAGGTCGCCGAGCTGCACCTCCTGCTCTCCATGTCGACGCCGCTGGGCTGGCTGGAGCGGGTGCCCACCTACAAGGAGAAGGTGGCCCAGTTCCCTGACAACCAGAACTACGGGCTGCTCGGCTATCCGGTGCTCCAGGCCGCCGACATCCTCCTCCCCCGCGCCGACCGTGTCCCGGTCGGCGAGGACCAGGCTCCCCACATCGAGCTGACACGGGAGATCGCGCGCCGCTTCAATCATCTTTTTGGCCAGGTCTTTCCAGAACCACAGGGCCTGTTCACCGAGACACCGCGAGTGATGGGCACCGACGGGCTGACCAAGATGAGCAAGAGCCGGGGCAACACCATCGGCATGCTGGACAGCCCCGAGCAGATCCGCCAGACGGTGATGACCATGGTCACCGACGTGGAGCGGCCGCGCCGCAGTGACCCCGGCCACCCCGAGCGCTGCAACGTCTGCAGCCTGCACCGCTTCTTCAGCCCCAACCGCTACGCGGAGATCTGGCAGGGTGAGCGGGAGGCCCGGACCGGCTGCGTCGAGGTCAAGCGCTGGCTCGCCGAGGCGATCGCCGAGCACTTCGCCCCCATGCGCGAGCGCCGCGCCGAGCTCGCCGCCCAGCCCGGCCTGGTCGACGAGGTGCTTGCCGACGGCGCCCGCCGCGCCCGGGTCGCCGCCCGGGAGACGGTGGCCCTGGCCCGCGCCGCCTGCGGGCTCGCCGCCGCCGATCCCGGGGTCTAGACTGAGAAAGCGGTTCTCACCGCTTGCGCTGAGATCGAGGGATTCGACGATGTCCAAGCAAGGCGTCCGCTTCGCTCCTGGGACCGTGGTCAGCCCCGGGGAGTACCGCAACGTCGAGACCGGGCAGATCCGGTACTTCGACGGCAACAGCCCGCTCCCGGGCAAGGCCAACTCCTCCTCCTGGCAGCAGATCTCCGACCACTACCACGCCGGCGAGGCGGGTGGCCCCAGCCGTCATCACATGCCCGACCAGGTCACCCACGGGGTCCGCTTCGCGTCGGGGACGGTGGTGAGCCCGGGCGAGTACCGCAACGTGGAGACCGGAGAGGTCCGCTACTTCGACGGCAACAGCCCGCTCCCGGGCAAGGCCAACTCCTCCTCCTGGCAGCAGATCTCCGACCACTACCACGCCGAGGCCGGGCATCCCGACTGACACCCCGGGCCCGGCGGTCATCGCCGGCCGGCGCACCGTGACCGAGCTGCCCGCCGAGGTCCTCGAGGGCGCCGAGCAGGCGCGCGCCGTGCTCCGGGCCGCGGTCGCCCCGGAGGGGCTGCTCGCCTCGGCGGCGCTCCCCCACTACGCGGCCGTCTGGACTCGTGACGTCGCCTTCGCCGCGCTCGGGGCCAACGTCTCCGCGGACCCCGAGCTGGTCGCCGCCGTGACCCGCAGCCTGGTCGGCCTCGCCCAGCTGCAGGCCGATTCGGGGCAGGTTCCCAACGCCTGGTGGCCGCGGCGTGGCTACTGGGACTTCCACGAGGCGGGCTGCACGGACGCCACCTGCCTCTTCGTGGTCGCCGCCTCCCAGCATTTGGAGGCTCACCCCGACGCCCGCCTGAAGCGGCGGCTCTGGCCACACCTGCGGCGGGCGATCCACTGGCTGGCCGACCAGGATGCCAACCAATTCACGCTCATCGACTCCCCGTCCGGGGGCGACTGGATGGACTCCACCCTGCAGCGCTCCGGAAAGCTGCTCTACGTCAACGCCCTCTATCACCGCGCCCTGCTGGGAATGGCCGCCCTGACCCCCGGTGGGAGCGACGCGTATCTGACCCAGGCGGCCCTGCTCCGCCGCAAGATCGACCTCCTGCTCTGGCCCGAGCCGGGCACCGACCACGGACTGCTCCTGGAGGGCGCGGGACACTCCCCGAGCGCCGAGGCGAGCTTCCCCCACCCGGTCGGGCCGGCCGCACGCCGTGCCGCGATGCGCGAGGATCGACCCCACTACCTCTCCCACGTCGACGGGGAGAGGTACGTGGACGAGTGCGACGTCCTCGGCAATGTGCTCGCCGTCCTGTACGGCGTCGCCTCCCCGGAGCGGGCCCGGCGGATCATGGAGTTCCTCCACCGCAGTCCGGCCGCGATCCCCTTCCCGATGCGCACCTACACGCGCAGCTTCGAGGCCGGCGATCGCTGGGCGATGTACCGGCAGGACCTCGACGCCTTCCAGGATCCGCGCTGGCGCAACCCCCCGGGCCGGTACCACAACGGCGGTGTCTGGCCGTTCATCGGCGGCCTCTATCTGGTCGCCCTGCACCGGGTCGGGATGGTCGACGAGGCCCGCGCAGAGATGGCGCGCGTCGCCGCCGCCAACCGGCTCAGCCGTGGCTCCGGCAGCGGGTGGGGATTCCACGAGTGGATCGACGCTCGCACCGGAGAGCCCGAGGGAGCCCCCGGACAGAGCTGGAGCGCGGGCGCGTACCTGCTCGCCCTCGAGGTGCTGAGCGGCCGCCCGGTCAGGCTCTGAGCGGTAGCGGACAGCAGGGCGCGACCGCCGGGGCGACGGCCATCACTCCTTGGCGGTGACGTGGTACTCGAGGTAGGCGCCGAACATGAGGCGGGTCTGGGCCTCCAGGGCGGGGATGACCGAGAGGGCCAGACCGACCACCGGGTAGAGGAAGAGCTGGAAGTCGGCGTAGAGGCGGCGCCACCGCCCCCACTCGGGGGGCTTGGGACAGACCGCCCGGTCGACGACGATCAGCACCAGGGTGTTGAGCAGGGTCATGGTGAGGATCACGGTGGTGAGCAGCCCGAGCGCGGTGGCCGTCGGCGAGAGGCTGTAGTCGAGGTCGATGAGCGCGGGCAGCGAGCCGCCGATGGGCAGGAGCAGGGGAAGGGTGGCCCAGGTGAGGTGGTTGAACATCAGGTAGCGGAAGCGGCGGGCGCGGAGCCGCCAGGGGATCTCGGGGTGATCGAGCAGCCGGGTGCAGACGTAGGGCACGTCGGTCGCCCCCCAGGCCCAGCGTTTGATCTGGTTGTACTGGCTGGCGTGGGTGGACGCGTAGTTCCGGGCCCGCGGCGCGTCGCCGTAGACGGGCAGGAAGGCGGGGCGCACCTCCAGCTCCGCGCCGTAGTGGAAGAAGGCCTTCCAGAAGAACCGCGAGTCCTCGGGGATCACGTCGCTGTCCCAGTAGCCGGTCTCGCTGAGCAGCTTCATCGGCATGGTGTAGGAGGAGAACATCACCAGCCGGTCGGGATGCTGGTGCAGGAACATCTGCCACTGGGTGGCCGCGGTCGCCATCACCCGGACCGCCGCCGGCACCCGCCACAGGTTGTTGAGGAACACCGGGACCGGCTGCCAGATCGAGGTCAGCGCCTTGTCGACGTGCAGGAAGTTCCAGGTGATGTAGGCGAAGTACTGCGGATGCAGCCGGAAGTCGGAGTCGAGGTCGGTGACCAGGGTCCGGGCCGGGTCCAGCCCCAGCTCGTCGCAGTGGCGACGCAGCACCGGGCCGCCGTAGGCCATCGCCGCCGACTTGCCGACCACGATCCCGGGCAGCAAGGGGTCCTTGATGTGAATGAAGGCGCGGAAGTGGTGTCCAAGCTCCTCGCGCAGCCGCTTCACGTTCTCGATGCCGCCGATGTCGGTCTCCCGGGTGATGATCGCGCAGACCTTGAGCTGCTCCGGGTACTGCTGGGCGACCAGCGCGTCGACGGTGGCGCGGAGCACCTCGTAGCGCTCGGTGTAGGTGGGGATGAGGACGCAGTGGGTGATGTCATGAGGGCCGGGCTGACCCGCGGCCGGCTCGAATCGCTCGCATTCCGCCCACCAGTCCCCGGCCTCGGTGCGGCGCAGCTCAGTGAGCGTCCGGGTCACCCAGTAGACGGTGACCGCAGTGCGCAGGAACCAGTAGGCGTCGAGCAGCACCGCCCCCAGACCGATGATCCAGAGGTCGGCGGGGTCGTTGAAGCGAATTGCGAAGGCGACGATCAGGGGGGCGAGGAGGATCGTCCAGGTGAGAGCGCCGGGAGCGATCTCGAGCATGCGCTGCTGGACGCGGGGAGGGAGCGCCGTCCAGGTGTGAACCGCCATCGAGGCCGATTCTAGGCGGACCCGGTCGCCGCGCTGGGCGGCCGCGACCGGCGCGGCGCCGGCCGGTCGGGACCGGCCAGGCGGTATCCTCGCACTCTCGGAACGCCATCCTGAAGTCGAGAAGGAACCATGCCCGGCGACGACCTAGACGACGAGCCGGCCGACCTGGAGGCCGATGCGAGCGACGACGACCTCGAGCTGGTCGTCGGCGAGGTCCACGACGTCCCGGAGGTCGAGATCCCCGACGTGGTCGACGTCGACCTGGTCGATGACGCCGTCGTCCAGGTGGACGACGAGGAGGAAGAGGAGGCGGATCCCGTGGTCGGGCCGGTGCTCCCACCGCCGGTCCGCCCTCAGCCCGGCCGCCCGCCGAGCGCCCGGGAGGAGCCGCCCCCGCCCTTCGCCGTCGGCGAGCGGGTGGTGTTGATCCAGAACACGCGACCCCGGACCGGCACCCCGATCGGCATCTACCCGGTCGGCGCCACCGGCAAGGTCGAGACCGTGCTCAGCCAGACCGCGATCGTCCGCTTCGACATGGCTCCGGACACCAAGGAGGTGGTCGCCTTCACCTGCCTGGAGAGTGCGGAGAAGGCGGGCACCCCAGGCTAGCGGCGAGCACGCTGCCGAGCGGGACCTCCGCTGGGCCGCCCGGCGGCGCCCCGGCGGGGAGCGGCGCAGCGCGACTGGCCGTCCCCACCAGAGCCGCGCCGGCGTTGACGCCCCGGTAGCGGGCCGGGAGCAGCTGGGCCACCTCGACGGCGACCGCGTCGGCGATCTCCCGGTGGGTCCGTCCGGCGACGCTGACCGGCCGGCCGTAGCGAACCCGGATGCGGCCGCGGCGCGGCAGCAGCCCGCCCGCCCGATGCAGCGCCCTCTCCGTCCCCCAGATGGCGACGGGGAGCACGGGCGTCCCGGTGCGGCGCACCAGCAGGCCCGCTCCGGCCTCGGCCGGACCCATCCCGTGACCCCTGGAGCGGTGTCCCTCGATGAAGAGCAGGAGCCGCTGCCGCTGGCGCAGGAGGTTGAGGCTGATCCGGATGGCGCGGCGGTCGGCGGCATCCCGCTCCACCGGGAAGACGTTGCAACCCGCGAGCCACCAGGCCACCGGCGCGAGGCTGAACATCTCCCGCTTGGCGATCGCGAAGAGGGTTCCGGGGAAGAACGCCCCCAGGATGGGCCCATCCCAGTTGCTGATGTGGTTGGCGACGACGAGGAGCGGGCCCTCCCGGGGCACCCCGGCGCCGCCCTCGAAGCGGATCCGGCCGCGGAAGAGCACGCGCACGAGCAGGCGGGTGATCGCGGCGGAGACCCGGTATCGCCAGGGCCGGCAGCCGTCGTCGCGCACCGGGAACCTGCTGGGGAAGCCGGGGACCGGGGCGGGCACGACGAAGATGGTGCGACATCCGGCCGCCGGCCCGAAGGCGCGCCGGCGGTGGGACCAGCCGGCACCGCCGGGTGCCTCGCGGCGCGTTCCGTTCTTCGCGGAGTCGGCGGGCATAATGCGGACGGAGCCGCCCCCTTAGCTCAACGGCAGAGCAGCCGGCTTTTAACCGGTTGATGCGGGTTCGATCCCTGCAGGGGGCACGCCGGGCCGGACCGGCGCGCGCAGGTCGGCCACGCGGCCTGCTCCGGCTCGTTGGGCGAGCGCCATCAGACCGTCCAGAACCGCCAGCGCGGACGCCGGGTTGACGAACGTCGCGGTGCCCACCTGGATCGCGTCGGCACCCGCGATCAGGAACTCCATCGCGTCGCCGGCGTCCGTGATGCCACCGACCCCGACCACCGGGATGCGCACCGCGGCGCGCACCTGGGCGACCGCCGCCAGGGCCAGCGGCTTGATCACCGGTCCGCTGAGGCCGCCGGTGCCCCGACCCGGCAGCACCGGTGCACGGATGCCGCGGTGGACCTTCATGCCCACGAAGGTGTTGACCGCCGAGACCGAGTCGGCGCCGGCGTCCTCCACCGCCCGTGCGACCGCGGCGATGTCGGTGACGTTGGGGCTCAGCTTGACCATCAGGTGCCGCGCCGTCCGGGCGCGGGCGGCGGCGACCAGCCGGGCCGCGGCGGCGGGATCGCGGCCGTAGTCCAGGCCGCCGGCGATGTTGGGGCAGGAGATGTTCAGCTCGTAGCCGGCCACGCCCTCGGCGGCGTCGAGCCGTTCCAGGCAGGCGAGGTAGTCACGGACGCTGCCACCGGCCACGTTGACGACCACCGGGACCGTCCAGCGGGCGAACTCGGGCGCGTACACCGAGGCCACGTGCTCCACCCCGGGGTTGTGCAGACCGATGGCGTTGAGCATGCCGCCGCGGACCTCGGCGATCCGGGGCGGGGGATTGCCCTCGCGGGCGAGGAGGGTCGTCCCCTTGGTGAAGAGGGCACCGAGTCGATCGAGGTCGACGAGCTGGCGGAGCTCGAAGCCATAGCCGGCGGTGCCGCTGGCCAGCCCCACCGGGTTGGGGAGGACCAGGCCGCGCCCGAGTTCGACACGGAGGTCGGGTGCGGTCATGCGACGTGCGCCGGGGGCAGGGCCAGCAGCTCCTTCCAGGCCACCCGTGAGACCTCCATCACCGGTCCCTGCCGGCAGCAGAGGAACCAGCCGCCACCGCCCCCGGCGGACGCCGGGAGGGCACAGCCGAGGCAGGTGCCGAAACCGCAGCCCATCGGCGCCTCCAGGGAGACCTCGGTGCGCCGGCGGGGCCCGGGCAGGCCGGCCACGGTGGTCGCCAGCGCCGCCAGCATCGGGTTGGGACCGCAGCCGTACACCACCGCGGTCTCGTCGCAGTGCTCGGCGACCAGGTCGGTGACGAGGCCGCGCTGCCCCCGGCTGCCGTCGTCGGTGGTCTCGACGACGCGGACCGCCTCGTCGCCGCGCCGGAAGCGCTCCGCCGGGTAGAGCCGTCCGGCGGTGGCAGCGCCGCTCAGCACGGTCACCTGCTCGCACCCGGCACGACGCAGGGCGCGGACCAGGAGCGGAAAGGGGGCGCAGCCCAGGCCGCCACTCACGATCAGCGCCCGCGACAGCGGCGGTTCGAGACAGAAGCCGTTGCCGAGCGGGCCGAGCGCCTGGAGCCGGTCGCCGGGAGCGAGCGCCACCAGCAGCCGCGTGCCCACTCCCACCGCCTCGACGACGAAGGCGCACAGCTCCCCGTCGGTCCAGGCCACGCTGAAGGGGCGGCGGAGCAGCGGCTCGATACCGTCCCAGGCGCGCAGCTGGGCGAACTCCCCGGGGCGGGCGGTGGCGGCCAGGTGAGGCAGGCGCACCGTGATCTCCACCAGGCCGCCGCCCAGCCGCTCCACGGCGACCACCTCGCCGCCCTGGTCACGGGCCCGACCCAGGTCGGAGAGGGGGAGGCTCACCCCGGAACCGCCACCACGATGCCCTCGCGGTAAGCGCGGACCGTGGCGACCGTGATGTCGCCGCCCTCGCGCTGCCGGGTGATGGCATCGACCAGGGCCTGGGCGGTGTCGATGGAGGTGCAGCAGGGGACACGGCGGTGCTCGGCCGCGAGCCGGATGCGATAGCCGTCCTTGACGGTGCGTCCGGCGGCGGCCAGCCCCCCGTCGGTGGAGGGGGAGACGGTCAGCTCATCGCTCTCCAGGTTGGAGACGGTGTTCACGACCAGCGAGACCCTGCCCTCCTCGATGACGTCGAGCACGTTGGGACGGCTCTGGCCGATCCGGCCGACGGCGGTGGCGCTGATGCCGGCGCCGCTCAGCGCCGCGGCGGTGCCGGCGGTGGCGAAGATCCCGAAGCCGAGCGCGGAGAGCTGGGCCATGATGGGCAGCGCCTCGGCCTTGTCGGGGTCGGCGATGCTGCACAGCACCGCGCCCTTGACGGGAACCGAGCCGAGCGCGGCCACGAACGCCTTCTCGACGGCGGCGCCCAGGCTGACGTCGATGCCCATGACCTCGCCGGTCGACTTCATCTCCGGTCCCAGCGCGGAGTCGACGAGCGTCAGCTTGACTGTCGAGAATACCGGCGCCTTGACCGCCACCAGGGGCAGCGACGGGCGGAGCCCGGTCTCGAATCCGAGGTCGGCGAGCCGCTCACCGCGCATCGCCCGCGTCGCCAGCTCCACCATCGGGACCCCGGTCACCTTGCTGATGAAGGGCACCGTCCGGGAGGCCCGGGGATTCACCTCGAGCACGTGGGGAAGACCGCGCCAGATCACGAACTGGATGTTGCAGAGACCGCGGACCGGGAGCGCCCGGGCGATGGCCACGGTCTCGGCGACGATCCGCCGGGTGACCTCGGCATCGAGCGAATGGGCGGGGTAGGCGGCCATCGAGTCACCGCTGTGCACGCCCGCCCTCTCCACGTGCTCCATGAGGCCGGGGATGACCACCGTCTCACCGTCGGAGACCGCGTCGACGTCGACCTCGGTGCCGAAGAGGTACTTGTCGACCAGCACCGTTCCCCGGGAACCCCCCACCCGATCGCCGTCATCGGGGAGGGCGGCCATGGCCGCGGCGATGAAGCGCTGCAGCTGGTCGCGACTGTGCACGATCTCCATGGCCCGCCCGCCGAGGACGAAGGAGGGACGCACCAGCACCGGATAGCCGATCCGCTCGGCGATGGCGGCCGCCTCCACCGGGTCGACGGTGGCCGCCCCGTGGGGTTGGGGGATCTCGAGCTTGCGCATCAGCGCCTCGAAACGGCGGCGGTCCTCGGCGAGGTCGATGGCGTCGACGCTGGTGCCGAGGATATGCACCCCGTGGCGGTCGAGCGGCTCGGCCAGGTTGATGGCGGTCTGGCCCCCGAACTGGACGACCACCCCGCCCGCGCGCTCGGCCTCGATGACGGCCAGCACCGCCTCCTGGTCGAGGGGCTCGAAGTAGAGGCGGGTGCTGCAGTCGAAGTCGGTGCTCACCGTCTCCGGGTTGCTGTTGACCATGATGGCGGCGAGGCCCTGCCGGCGCAGGGCCTCGGCGGCCTGGACGCTGCAGTAATCGAACTCGATGCCCTGGCCGATGCGGATCGGACCGCTGCCCAGCACGACCACGGCGTCCGCGTCGGGCGCCGGCCTCTCGTCCTCGTCCTCGACCGTGGAGTAGTAGTAGGGGGTGGCGGCGGCGAACTCCGCGGCGCAGGTGTCGACGCACTTGAAGGTGGGGGTGAGATCGAGTCGCCGTCGCGCCTCGGCGACCACCTCCGGCGGCACCCCGGCCAGCTCGGCGATCCGCCGGTCGGCGAGCGCCATCCGCTTGGCGATCCTCAGGGTGGCGTCGTCGAGCCCCTTGCGCAACCCCTCCTCGACCTCGACCAGGGCCCGGATGCGGTCGACGAACCAGGCCGAGATGGTGCTGCGCCGGCTGACCTCCTCCACCGACGCGCCCCGGCGGAGCGCCTCCACGACCGCGAAGATGCGCCGGTCGTTGGGGTTGTCGAGGAGCACCGGGTCCTGCACGTCGGCCGCTGCCGGAGGCCGCTGCTCCAGCGAGCGCAACGCCTTGCTGAAGGCGGCCTCGAAGCTGCGCTCGATGGCCATCACCTCACCGGTCGACTTCATCTGGGTACCCAGGCGGCGGTCCGCCTCGGGGAACTTGTCGAAGGGCCAGCGCGGGATCTTGACCACGCAGTAGTCGAGGGCGGGTTCGAAGGCGGCGCAGGTCTTGCCGGTGACGGCGTTGCGCACCTCGTCCAGGCGGCGCCCGGCCGCGATCTTGGCCGCCAGGCGCGCGATCGGGTAACCGGTCGCCTTGCTGGCCAGCGCCGAGGATCGCGACACCCGGGGGTTGACCTCGATGACGTGGTACTCGCAGTCATCGGGAGCGAGCGCGAATTGCACGTTGCAGCCGCCCGCGATGCCGAGCGCGCTGATGATCCGGAGCGCCGCGCTGCGCAGCTGCTGGTGCTCCCGGTCGGTCAGCGTCTGCGCCGGCGCCACCACGATGGAGTCGCCGGTGTGCACGCCCATGGGATCGAGGTTCTCCATGTTGCAGATCGTGATGCAGGTCCCGGCCGCGTCCCGCATCACCTCGTACTCGATCTCCCGCCAGCCGGCCAGGGAGCGCTCGACCAGCACCTGACCGATCGGCGAGACGGCCAGGCCGTTGCTCACCACCTCGACGAACTGCTCCTCGGTGGCGCAGAGCCCACCCCCCGTCCCACCCAGGGTGAAGGCGGGCCGCACCACCAGCGGCAGCCCGATCTCGGCGAGGAAGCGGCGGGCACCGGCCAGCGAGTCCACGGTGCGCGACTCCGGCGCCGGCTCGCCGATGCGCTCGAGCAGCTCCTTGAACCTCTCCCGATCCTCGGCGGTCCGGATCGCCTCCAGGGACGTCCCCAGCGGCCTGACGCCGTACCTCTCCAGCACCCCGGCGTCGTCGAGGGCCACCGCCAGGTTGAGACCGGTCTGGCCGCCCAGCGTCGCCAGCAGGCCGTCGGGGCGCTCCGCGGCGATGATCCGCTCCAGCACCGGAACCGTCAGCGGCTCGACGTAGACGGCGTCCGCCGATTGGTCGTCGGTCATGATCGTCGCCGGGTTGCTGTTGACCAGCACCACCCGGATCCCCTCCTCGCGGAGGGCCTTGCAGGCCTGGGTGCCCGCGTAGTCGAACTCGGCGGCCTGGCCGATGATCACCGGGCCGGAGCCGATGACCAGCACGCACCTCGGTCGATCAGCACCGTCGGGGGAGGCGGGGGTGGTGCTGCGCTCCGGCCCGACCGCCGGGACGGACAGGGGGGCGACGCCGTCGCCGTACGCGGAGGCGAGGCTGAGGAACTCGTCGAAGACCTGGGCGCGGTCCTGGGGGCCAGGAGCGCCCTCTGGGTGGTATTGGACAGAGATGACGGGAAGCTGGCGATGGCGCAGACCCTCGACGCTGCCATCGTTGAGGTTGCGCTCGCTGACGTACCAGCCGGAGGCGTCGGGGAGGCTCTGGGCGTCGACCTGGAACTCGTGGTTCTGGGAGGTGACGTAGACGGCGCCGCTCAGCTCGTCGCGGACCGGATGATTTCCGCCGTGGTGTCCGAAGCCGAGCCGCGACGTGGTCGCGCCGGCGGCCTGGCCCAGCACCTGGTGGCCGAGACAGATGCCCAGGATGGGCACGCCCAGCTCGAGCAGCCGGCGGGCCAGTTGAACCTGACCGGGCAGCCGGGAAGGGTCGCCGGGTCCGTTGCTGAGCACGACACCCTGGGGCCGGTGGCGCATCACGGCCTCGAGATCGGCGTCGTGACGGACCGTGATCACCTCAGCGCCCCGGCTGGTGAGCGCCCGCAACTGGTTGCGCTTGAGCCCGAGGTCGACGGTCACGATCCGCAGCCCGCGGAAGCGCCCGACCCCTCCGCTGCGCAGCACCCCGCGCTCCAGCTCCGCGCAGAGCGGTTCCTCCCACCGGCTCCAGGGCTCGGTCTGGGAGACCTCGGCCACCAGGTCCCGGTCGCTGACCCAGGGGGCACGCCGGGCCAGCTCCACCTGCGCCTCGGGGGTGAGGGCGTCGGCGAGGGCCAGCACCCCGCGGAGGGTGCCGCGATCGCGGAGATGGCGGGTCAGCGCCCGAGTGTCGGCGCCGCGCAGCCCGGGCACACCCTGGCGGCGCAGCTCCTCGTCCAGAGAGCGGTCCGCCGCGCCGTGCCCGACCCACTCGGAGAGCTCGCGGACGATGAGCGCCCGGCAGTGCATCCGGCCGGACTCCGCGTGGTCGTCGCGCACCCCGTAGTTGCCGATCAGAGGGTAGGTCATCACCACCATCTGGCCCGCATAGGAGGGGTCGGTGCAGATCTCCTGATAGCCGGCCATGCAGGTGTTGAAGACGACCTCGCCCGAGGTGGCGGGCGTGACCGGCGCGCCGAACAGCCAGCCCTCGTGGACGGCGCCCGACTCGAGCGCCAGCCGTCCCCTAGGCATGCGCGCTCTCCGGGCTCGTGTCGGTCGCCGGCCAGGGCAGACGCTGGCGGTCGTGGTGGACCAGGGCTCCATCCACCAGGGTCATCAGCACCCGGCCGCGGAGACGCGCCCCGAGCAGGGGGGTGTTCTGCGAGCCGGAGCGGAGATGGGCCGGCTCGACGGTCCATTCGGCAGCCGGATCGAAGAGCACGCAGGTGGCGGCCTCGCCGATGCGCAGCCGTGGCTCGCGCAGCCCGGACTCCGGCCCGAGCACCCGGTAGGGGCCGATGCTGAGCCGCTCGACGAGGGTGGGGAGCCAGTCCCCGCCCATCCCCCCGAGCGTGATGCACACCGCCAGCGCGAGCTCCAGCCCGATCATCCCGGGAGCCGCCCGGTCATAGGGCAGAGCCTTCTCCTCCACGCGCTGAGGAGCATGGTCGGTGGCCACGGCGTCGATCACCCCGTCGCGGAGCGCCTGGACCAGCGCCGCGCGGTCCTGGTCGGTGCGCAGCGGCGGGTTGACCTTGAGCAGGCCGGGCAGGCGCGGCTCGGTGGCGAAGGGCAGCCACATCCCGAGGTGATGAGGGGTCGCCTCGGCGGTGACGTTGGCGCCCCCCTCCTTGGCCCGCCGGAGCATCTCCACGCTGGCCGCCGCCGAGACGTGCTGCAGGTGGACGTGCCCTCTCCCGGCGTGGGCGAGGGCGCGCAGCGCGTAGTCGACGGCGCGGGTCTCGGCCTCCACGGGGCGCAGGGCGCAGCGCTGCACCGGCCCCTGCACGTGGTTGACCTGGGCGATGACCTCCTCGTCCTCGGGATGGACCATCACCGGCCGGCTGAGGGTCGCGGCACGTCCGATCGCCTCGCTCAGCAGCCGCGGGGAGAAGGCGTTGCGGCCATCGTCGCTGAAGGCGGCGGCGCCGGCCGCGGCGCACGCCTCCATGTCCACCAGATCCTCGCCCTGGAGCCCCCGGGTGAGGGCGCAACCGGTCAGGACCTGGACCGAGGCGGCGACGGCCCGGAAGGTCGCCTCCTTGACCCGGTCGGGGTTGTCGATGGGCGGCACCGTGTTGGCCATCGCCAGCACCTGGGTGAAGCCCCCGGCGGCGGCCGCCTCGGAGCCGCTGTGGAGGGTCTCGGCGCCCTCGTCACCCGGCTCCCGGAGATGGGTGTGGATGTCGATGAAGCCGGGACAGAGGATCACCGGGGCGCGCCCGGCGGGTGGTGTCAGATCGATGATCGGGAGGTTGCCCTCCCCCATGTGCTTGTAGATGGCGATGATCCGGCCCTCGCTGAGCCAGACGTCCTGTCCGAGCGCGTCGCGGCGGCCGAGCGGGTCGATGACCCGGACCCCGCGCAGGATGCAGTTCACGGCCGGGTCACCAGGAAGATGCCACCCAGATCCGGCTCCGCGCCACGCTCGATCTCGACCCACTCGGTGACGGCGACGGGAAGGTTCTTGCCGACGTAGGTGGGCCGGACCGGCACCTCACGGCCGCCGCGATCGACGAGCACCGCCATCTCGATCGCGGCCGGCCGGCCGTGCGAGGCGACGACGTCGAAGGCGGCGCGCATGGTCCGGCCGGTCTGGATCACGTCGTCGACGAGGATCACGACCGCACCCTCCGGCGAGGGGGCGGGCCCGGTCCGGAGCCGGCCGGTCCGCGGGTCGACCCCCTGCCACGAGCCGTCGAGCCCCGGCCGCCGCGGGCGGTCGTCCCGGAAGCCGCTCACGTCCACCGCCACCAGCCCCACCTCGGGTGCGGAGATGTCGCGAAGGTGGGCCCAGAGGCCGCCGGCCACGGCCACACCGCCCTCCCGGATGCCGGCGAGGATCACGCGGTCGAGGTCACCGGGGTGAGCCTCCACCACCTCGTGAGCGAGCCGGGTCAGCGTCCGGCTGACGCCCTGCGCGTCCAGGACCCGGGTGCGCGCCCAGGCGCGCCCGCCGGCCCCCGCCGCCGGGGTGCGCTCCAGCTGGGTCATCCGAGCAGGAGGTCCAGCAGGGCCATGCGCACCGCGACACCGTTGCGCGCCTGGCGGAAGTAGGCGGCGCGGGGATCGCTGTCGACCTCGACGGCGATCTCGTCCACGCGCGGCAGCGGGTGCATGACGATGGCCCGCTCCGGCAGGCCTCGCATCACCTCGACGTCGATCCGAATCGCCCGCCGCGCCGCCTCGAAGTCGGCGAGGTCGGTGAAGCGCTCCTTCTGGACACGGGTCTGGTAGACGACGTCGATGGATTCGATCACCTCGTCGAGGCGGTCGGTGAGCCGGAATGGGACACCCGCCGCAGCCATCCGGGCCTGCAGGTCCAGGCCGACCTGGACCACCTCGGGAGCGACGAAGGTCATCCGCACCCCGGGGTGGAGACTGAGCAGTTGAACCAGGGAGTGGACGGTCCGGCCGTAGCGGAGGTCGCCGCAGAAGGCGATGTGGACACCGTCGGCGGTGCCGCGCTCGCAGCGGATCGTGTAGAGGTCGAGGAGCGCCTGGGTGGGGTGCTCGCCGGGTCCGTCGCCGGCGTTGACGACCGGGACCGAGGACACCGCCGCCGCCCGGGCCGCGGCTCCCGCCTGGTCGTGGCGGAGAACGATGACGTCAGCGTAGGAGGAGACCATCCGGATGGTGTCCTCCAGGGTCTCGCCCTTGATGACGCTGGAGAACTCCCGGGCCGCCTCGGTGCCGATCACCGCGCCGCCGAGACGGAGCATCGCCGACTCGAAGCTGAGCCGGGTGCGGGTGGACGGCTCGTAGAAGAGGGTGGCCATGATCTGGCCGGCGAGGCGGGTGTTGCGGTTCCCGGCCAGCGAATCGGCGCGGGCGAAGATGTCGTCGAGGGATGCGCGGTCGAACTGCTCGCTGGAGATGACGTGCTCCAGCCTCCGGGTGCTGGTGGCCGGCGCCATGAGCGATGCCCTCCATCGACTGCCCGCCTGGCGAGCGCGGAGTGGCACCGGCGCGGCCGGCTCCGATCCCCTTGCCGGCCTCACGGGACCTGCTTGAAGTGGATGCGTCGCAGGGCACTCTACCACGGCGCCGAACAGGTGTGCCCGGGCGGGAGGGCGGCTCGACGACAGCGCGCTGCGACGATCCCGCGACGTTCGCGTTGCACGTGATCGGGTCCGGGACGGCGGTCCTACGCTTCCCCCAGCCATGAGCCACGCCGAGCCGGCGCGCCGGCGCTTCCTTCCCCAGCTCCGCATCACCTTTGCCGCCCGGCTGCTGATGGGCGGCTTCGTGCTCTCGCTGGCGATCATCGCGGCGGTCAGCGCCTTCCTGCTGGTGAGCCGCGACCAGCAGACGCGGGTGGGCGCGGAGACCAACGCCCAGAGCAGGGCCGAGGCGTACCGGGAGCTGGTCCAGCAGGTGGCCGCTCCGCAGGCCCGTTTCGCCGCCCAGAACGTCGCCGGCCTGCCTGAGATGGCGACCGCGCTCGGCTCGGCCGACCCGCAGACGGCGGTGGCGCAGCTCCTGACCGGCTCCACCAAGGTGATCACCGATCTTCCCGACGAGAACGTGGCGGTGTTCGACGGGAGCGGGACCCTGCTCGCCACCAGCGAGCAGGTGGGCGTGCCCCAGCTCTCCTCGGGGTTGACGGAGGTGCAGGGGGCGCTGCGGGGCAGCCCTGCCGAAGCCATCGACTACCTCGATGCCCGGACCCCGGTCTACGACTTCGCGGCGCCGGTCACCGCCGACGGTTCCACGCAGGTTCTGGGCGTGGTCGTCTACAGCATGCCGCTCACCGATCAGCTGCTCCGGCTCCTCGGTGCGGTGGGCGAGGGCTACACGCCCGTGCTCGTCGCCAACAGGCCGGGAGCGTCCCTCTACTCCCTGTCGGGCAACTCCGCCGACCCCACCCTGACCGCCGAGTCCCTCCCCTCGTCGATCGGGGCCGGCCTGGGTCGCTCGGCGGGCAGCTTCGAGGGCTTCGCTTCGGCGCCGGGGTCGGGCGCCACCGCCCTGGCCCTGGAGGGGATGAATCCCAACGTCGGGCCGCCCGCCCTCTACGTGGGGGTCGAGACCCCGCTCTCGCTGTTCACCGGCGACCAGACGACCGACGAGCTGACCGTGGTCTTCCTCGCGCTCTCCGCCCTGCTCGTGACCTGGCTGCTGGTGCTGCTCTTCGTCAACCGCTTCGTGCGCCGGCCGGTCGCGCAGCTCTCGGCAGGGGTCGCGCGCATCGCCGGCGGTGACTACGGCTCCGACATCCCGGTGCGCTCGCGCGACGAGCTGGGGGTGCTGGCCCGGCAGGTCAACCAGATGCGGGCCCAGATCGAGAGCAACATCCGCCACGTCGACGCCGCCGTCTCCCGCCTCGACGAGGTCTCCCGGGCGCTCACCACCACGACCGCCGGCGTGTCCGGCCTCGAGGCCGCGGTCTGCAGCGCCGCCGCATCGCTGGCCGGTCCCCGTGCCTGCGCCGTGCTCCTGGCCCGGGAGGGCGAGGGCCTGGTGGTCCGCGCCCGGAGCGCCGCTGGCTCGACGGCACCCTTGGCGACGCCCGAGGCGGATCCCCTCGAGCTCCCGCCCGCCCTCGTCGCCGATGTGCTGGACGGGCGCCCAGCCCGTCTGACCAGGAGCCGCGACGACCCGGCCGCGGGCGGTGCGCCCTGGTCGCAGGCGACGCTGGTGGTTCCGATGCTCTACCGGCAGCGGGTGACGGGGGCAATCGCGGTCACCGGTCCCGACCCGGTGTCCGATGCCGATGCGCGCGCCCTCTCCGCGCTCGCCAACAACGCCGCCATCGCCGCGGAGAACACCCGCCTCTTCGAGATGGAGCGGGAGACGGTGCACCGCCTGCGCGAGCTGGACGACATGAAGTCCGACTTCCTGGCCACCGCCCAGCACGAGCTGCGCACCCCCCTGACCACCATCATCGGGCACCTGGAGCTGATCAGGATGATCTGGGCGGACGCCGACGATCACCAGAAGCTGGCCATCCTCGACAACGTCGAGCTGGCGACGGGCCAGCTCTCCGACATGCTGGAGACGATGATCGACCTCTCCCTGGTCAGCGCCGACAACCTGCGCATGAACCGCCGTCAGGTGGTCCTGGCCACGGCCGTGGACGACGCTGTGGCAGAGATCGGCCGCCGCTTCCCCCACGGCCTCCCGGTGCAGCTGACCGCCGACATCCCCGCCGACCTCCGCGTCGACGCCGACCCCGAGCGGCTGCGTCAGGTGATCCGCTGCCTGCTCGACAATGCCGTCAAGTTCACCGATGCCGGGGGCAGCGTGGCCATCTCCGCCGCGGCCAACCCCGGAGGGGACCGCTGCACCATCGAAGTCGGAGACACCGGCATCGGCATCGACCCCGCCCTGCACGACCGCGTCTTCGAGCGCTTCTTCCAGGCCGACAGCGGGGGGACCCGCGCCTACGGCGGCATGGGCGTGGGGCTCGCCCTGGTCAAGGTCCTCACCGAGGCCCACGGCGCGACCGTCAGCCTGGACTCCGCACCCGGCAAGGGAACCACGGTTCGCCTGGACTGGCCGTGCCGAGCGCCGGACGCAGCGGCGGAGACGGGGGACCGCCAGGTTGACCTGACCGCAGCCCGTCAGTCGCAGGTGACCGTCGACCTGGATCGGTGACCCGCTCCCTGACCCGCCGGGCTCTGCGACCCGGGCGCCGTGACCGCACCGTTGCCGCCCCGTCGCGCCGGTCACGAAGCTGCGGCTTTCCCCGCCGACATCACAGGAATGTCATGGCTCCGCGAGGCGACTGACGGTCCGGCAACCGCCGCGTGGTCCTACGCTCGGAGGGCGATGCGAGAAACGCGGGGACGCCGTCTGCGATGGCTGCTCTGCGGCCTTCCGCTGGCGGCGGCGGCGACCCTCGGCATGGGCGTCCCGGGGCTCGCGTGCAACGTCGCCACCACGGTCACGCTCAGCTCCTCGGAGAACCCCGCCGCCTACGGCGATCAGCTCATCCTCACCGCGACCGTGATCCCGGCGACGGGCTCCGCGATCCCCACCGGCTCGGTCACCTTCGAGGACGAGGGCTCGAGCATCGGCACCGCCCTCGTGGGGTCCACCGGTCAGGCGGTGCTGGCGGACTCGGCGCTCGGAGCCGGGGCCCATGAGGTCACCGCCGACTACTCCGGCTCGTCGACCTTCGCGCCGTCGGCGTCGGCCGCGCTGGCGCAGACGGTCAGCGTGCAGGGATCGATGACGCTGCTGCTGCCGACGGTGAACCCGGCGACGTACGGGAAGACCCTCCTCTTCGTGGTTTCGGTCGTGGCCGACGCGGGCAGCGGGGTGCCGACGGGCACGGTGACCCTGCTGGACGGCGGCTCGTCGATCGGGAGCGCGACCCTCGCCGGCGGGACGGCGGCGGTCGTCGTCACCTCCCTGGCCGCCGGGAGCCAGACGCTCACGGCGGCGTACGCGGGCGACGGAAACTTCTCGCCCTCGACGAGTGGCCCGGTCACCGAGCAGGTGAACCCGGCCTCCACGGCGACGGTCCTGACGGTCTCGCCGGCAGCCGTGGCGTCGGGGAAGACGGTGACGCTCACCGCCACCGTCACCTCACCGGGCGGCGAGCCCGTCGGCACGGTGACCTTCTCGGACAGCGGCACCAGCCTGGGCACGGCTGCGCTGAGCGGTGGAGCGGCCACGCTGACAACCTGCTTCGGCAAGCCGGGCTCCCAGACGCTCACCGCGGCCTACTCGGGCAGCTCCGACTTCAGCGCATCCACCTCGACCGCGGTCAGCCTCGTGGTGAGCGCCGGATCGCGGTGCGGTGGTGGCACCGGCTGCAGCAAGCTCCTCGCTCTCATCCAGGAGACGGGCGGGGGCACCCTCACCGCGTTGCTCCCGGCCGATCCCACCCGAACGGGGCGGCCGGCGCTCCTCGCCGCAAGCTCCACCCCCACCGCTCCCCAGCTCGTGACCGTCGGTGCCGCCCCCGCGACGGTGGACGAGGGGCAGAGCGTCACCCTCACCTCGGTGGTCTTCGGGAACACCGGCGCCCCCTACCCCAGCGGGACGGTCGACTTCCAGGAGGGCTCGACCCTCCTCGGCGCGGCGACCACCGTCGAGGTCGGCGCCACCAACGACGCGCTCGCCAGCCTGCGCCTCGCGCTGAGTGCGGGCACCTACCCGTCGATCACGGCCGCGTACCACCCGGACCTGACCGCCCAGGCGTACTACTCCGGTGCGACCTCGGCGGCGTCGACCGCGGTGACGGTCGAGCGGGTCGCCGCGGCGACCACGCTCGACGTGGCGACCTCGCTTAACCCCTCGCCGAAGGGCCAGCCGCTGATCGTGACGGCGACGGTCAACCATCCGTCCTCCAGCCTCACCCCCACGGGCTCGATCAGCTTCACCGTCAACGGAGCCGGCGCCACCGCGGTCGCTCTC
>Ga0326727_10010744_pt1 | contig 21653 bp, 19 predicted proteins | sample MB2enrmetagenome_FD_207643 | JGI IMG/M metagenome (GOLD analysis project Ga0326727, IMG submission 207643) | Lab enriched peat soil microbial communities from McLean, Ithaca, NY, United States - MB29MY | ecosystem: Environmental > Terrestrial > Soil > Wetlands > Peat | place: USA: New York...
CTTCTCCCGAACAAAAAACCCGCCCGGTGGGGAAATGGCTTTGACCATCAAAGCGCATTACGGGCGGGAAAAGAGGAATACCCCGGCAAGGCATCCCCCTTTGTTTTTTAGTATTGTAGCATGGCGACCGCCAAAGATGAAGGGGGGTGCAGGGCGGTGGGCCGGAGGCTGAGGCCGATACGATTTGACAATGGCTGCCAAAAAAAGGATTTGGAGCGTATGCGTTCCACCGACCAAAACATCGGCGCGGCGGGCGATGCGAGCCCCGAAGAGCATCTCGATCCGACCGGGATCGAGGCCTTGGCAGCGGCCTTCGAACGCTGGCACGCAGCTTCCGCCCGGCCGGCAACCAGACTGGCCCGGGCGCGCGTGTTGGCTTTGTTTCTCCTGTTGCGCCATACCGGAGCAAAACTCTCCGAGATTTTGGAACTCGATCTGGCCCGCGACCTGGATCTGGACGTGGGACTCGTCCGCTTCGGGGAGCGTGAAACGGCGCTCTGCGAAGAGGGCCGGCGCGAACTGGCGGCCATCGTCCCCCTGATCCTGGAAAAGGACGGCAAGGGCAATCTGAGCATCGATCCGGGTTACTGCCGCCGGGTGTTCGCCGAACGGGGAGCCGAAGCCGGGCTATCCCGCGATCTGTCCAATCCCAGGTCGCTTCGGCGTTACCGGGGCATGGAGCTGTCCATGCTGGGGGCACCGGAATCAGTCATCCGGCGCATTCTCGGCCGCAAGCCGCAGCCCGGTCCATCCGTCATTTCGGGTCAAGAGGTCCTGGCCGCGGCCGAGCATTATTCCCGGCGCGAAGTCCGTGGCGCAACCAGCGCCCGCAATAGTTTTTTCGGCAAGGTCGAGCGCGTGGGCGCGGGCGACATCCAGTCCGTGGTGGAATTGCGTACGATTTCAGGCGCGCGGATCAGCGCGATCATCACCAACGAGAGCGTCTCCCGGCTCAGGCTCGCGCCGGGCGCGTGGATATCGGCCCTGGTCAAGGCCCCCTGGGTCATCGTGGCCAAAGGGAAGAACCCGCCCCCGACCAGCGCGGAAAACGCCCTGGCAGGCCGGGTGCGACGCGTCGATTACGGACTGACCACGGCCGAGATCGTCATGGAATTGGGTGATAAATCGGCGCTGTGCGCCCTGGTGGGACGTGACGCGGCGGATGGGCTGGCGCTTAAGCCCGGCGACGCGGTCTGGGCGCTGTTCAGCGCGAACGCGGTGATTTTGAGCGCGCAGTAGATTTTTTTTGGGCAGGAGAGAATCTGGGGCAAGGTGAGAGTTGAAAATGTCCTCATTTTCTTACTCTCACCTTACGTCAAGGGGTTTCTCCCCAGATATTCCCATATTCTCAGCGCCTACATGTTGTAGAGCTTTTCCCCAGGGATGATGGGGATCTTGCCTTCCTGCAAAGCCTCGATGGCCTGGTCGGTGCGGTCGAAACGAAAGATGATGATCGCCGACTGCTGGCTCTGGGTGACGAAGGCGTACATGTACTCCACGTTCACCCCGCGCTTGCTGAGCATCTCCAGGATTTCATGCAGCCCGCCCGGCCGGTCCGGAACCTCAACCGCCACCACGTTTGTGCGGCCGACGGTAAAGCCGTTGTCCTTGAGCGCGCTCTTGGCCTTTTCCAGATCCGAAACAATCAGCCGCAGAATGCCGAAATCCGAGGTATCGGCCAAGGACAGGGCCCGGATGTTGATCCCGGCCTCGGCCAGGATGCGCGTCACTTCGCTCAGCCGGCCAGCCCGGTTTTCGAGGAATACGGATATCTGTTCGACCTTCATGGCTCTCTCCAGTTCAAGAGGTTAGCGTGGCGAAAAATCCCGCCTACTTGCCGCGCTTGTCGACGATACGCTGGGCCTTGCCCTCGCTGCGCTGGATGCCGCGCGGCTCGACCAGCTTGACCTTGGCCGTGACGCCCAAAAACTCCTTGATGTTCTTTTGGATCTTACCCTCGATGCGTTGCATGACCTTGACCTCGTCGGAAAAGATCTTCTCGTCCACTTCGACCATAACGTCGAGGTTGTCCAGGCTGCCCTCGCGGCTCACCACCAATTGATAATGCGGGGTCAGCCCGTCGGTTTCGAGCAGAATACTCTCGATCTGCGACGGGAACACGTTCACCCCGCGGATGATGAGCATGTCGTCGGAACGTCCGGTGACCCGTTTCATGCGCGCGAACGTCCGGCCGCACTTGCAGGGCGTGGTGTCCAGGCTGGTGATGTCGCGGGTGCGGTAGCGGATCAGCGGCTGGGCTTCCTTGGTCAGGGTGGTGATCACCAGTTCCCCTGTGGCTCCGGGCGGCAACGGTTCGCCGGAAGCCGGATCGATGATCTCGGCCAGAAAATGGTCCTCCATGAGGTGCGGCCCGCTTTGCGTCTGGATGCACTCGATGCCCACGCCCGGTCCCATGATCTCAGACAGACCGTAAATGTCGATGGCCTTGATGCCCATCTTCTGCTCGATGTCCCGGCGCATCTCGTCGGTCCAGGGCTCGGCGCCGAAAACCCCTACCCGCAACGGCAAATCATTGAAATCGATACCGCTTTCGAGTGCGGCTTCGTACAGATATAGGCTGTAGGACGGCGTACAGCACAGCACCGTGGCCCCGAAATCGCGCAACAGCATGACCTGCCGGCGCGTCGCCCCGCCCGACATCGGCACCACCGTGGCCCCGAGCCGCTCGCCGCCGTAATGCGCCCCGAGCCCGCCGGTGAACAGGCCGTAACCGTATGCCACGTGGATCACGTCCTTGGGTCCGGCCCCGGCGGCCGTAAACGAGCGAGCCATGAGCTCGGCCCAGTTCTTGATGTCGCGGCGGGTGTAGCCCACCACCGTGGACTTGCCGGTCGTGCCGGACGAGGCGTGGATGCGCACCACGTTGTCCCTGGGCACCGCGAAAAGACCGAACGGATAGTGGTTACGCAGGTCCTGCTTCTCGGTGAAAGGCAAAAGCGTCAAATCCGAAAGCGACCGGACGTCCGCCGGAGAAACCCCGCGTTCGTCGAACTTATTTTTGTAAAACGGCACGTTGGCGTACACCCTGCCGCACAGATCCTTGAGCCTGCGCAATTGCACCGCCTCAAGCTGCTCGCGCGGCATGGTTTCGTTGGCAATGTCGAAAATCACGTCCGGCACCTCCTGAAGAGTCAGTGAAGAGGGAGAGAATCTGGGGGAAACCCCTTTTGTGGACAAAAGGGGTTTCCCCCAGACCCCCTTCCCCGAAAAACTTTATTCTTTATTACGTCATATCCGGCAGGCCTTGACCGCCTCAAACGGCGCCGGCCGGAGCGAACAAACGTCGCGAAAAACCGCGCGTGGACACGAGCGTCCGATGCCGCGTCCTACCACAAGCCGGGCGCGCTCCACAATCTCTTTTGTCGCGCCGGGTCGCTCGCGTTGCGCCGGGAAGGGTTATCGGCTATAACGCGGCGACGTAAATTTGAAAAGGACGACGCATGGAAACTTTGGACAAGGTCCGAACCCTGGCCGGCTGGCTGGCCGAAAAAAAAGCGCGGGACGTCACCGCTATCGACGTCACCCGCATCTCCAACATCGCCGACGCCATGGTCCTGGCCACCGCCGGCAGCGCCAGACAGGCCCAGGCCCTGGCCGATCACCTGATGCATTGCTGCGGCGAAGCAAAAATCCCGTTCTTAGGCCACGAGGGTTACAAAAACGCCCAGTGGATCTTAATCGACCTGGGCGACGTCCTGGTGCACGTCCTCCAGGAGGAATCCCGGAGGTTTTATAACCTCGAAGGCCTGTGGTCCGAAGGGACGGAGATCCCGCTTGCTCTTGAAACCGTAACCGACGGTGACGGTCGTTGAAGCACGCCCCGGTCTGCCTGCTCATCCTCGACGGCTGGGGGCTCGCGCCCGGGACCTATCCCCTGGCCGGCAACGCAACCCTGCTGGCCAAAACCCCGAATTTGACGCGCCTGGCCCGGGAATTCCCGACCACCAGGCTGGCCTGCTCGAGCGCGGCCGTAGGCCTGCCGGACAAGGTGATCGGCAATTCCGAGGTCGGACACATCACCATCGGCGCCGGACGGCGCGTTTATCAGGACATGAGCCGCATCGACGCGGCCATCGCCGAGGGCGCGCTCGCCGCCAACCCCGTGCTTGCGGATCTGATGCGGACCGCCGCGGAAAATAACGGCGCGCTCCACCTGATGGGACTTTTGTCCGACGCAGGGGTCCACTCCCACGTGCGCCACCTGAAAGCGCTCATCACCGCCGCCAGCCGACTCGGCCAAGCGCAAATCCGCGTCCATCTCTTCACCGACGGCCGCGACTCGCCTCCCGGCCTGGCCCTGGGCTTGGCCGAGGACATCTGCGCCTTTCTCGCGGAGTACCCCACGGCGCGCGTCGCCTCGGTCACCGGCCGCTTCTACGCCATGGACCGGGACAAGCACTTCGATCGAACCCAAAAAGCCTACCGCGCCCTGGTCTTCGGGGAAGGCCAAACAGCCGGCGACGCCCCGGCCGCCATCCGCCAAGCTTACGCGCAGGGCGAAACCGATGAATTCATCAGCCCGCGGCTGATCCCTGGCAAGCACGGCGAATTCTCCCGGATCGGCGAAGGCGACGCGGTTTTGTTCTTCAACTACCGCGCCGACCGGGCGCGCCAACTGACCCGGGCCTTGACCGATCCGGAGTTCGCCGGGTTCGACCGGGGCGGCTTTTCCCGTCCGGCGCTGTTTGCCGGACTGACCGAATACCTGCCCGATTGGAACCTGCCGGCCCTGTTTGCGCCCGTGGGCACGGACAAGATCCTGGGCCAGATCTTTGCCGAGGCGAATCTCTCCCAACTGCGCCTGGCCGAAACCGAAAAATACGCCCATGTCACCTATTTCTTCAACTGCGGCCGCGAAGCCCCCTTTCCCGGCGAGCGCCGCATCCTGGTCCCCTCGCCGCGCGAAGTGGCGACCTACGACCAGAAACCCGAAATGAGCGCAGCGGCGGTCACGGAGGCTTTTTTGCAAGAATGGGCCACGGGTGCGCACGCCCTGGCGGTGGTCAACCTGGCCAATGCCGACATGGTCGGCCACACCGGCTCGCTTGCCGCCGCGATCCGCGCCTGCGAGACCGTGGACGCTTGCACCGGGGCCATGGCCCAGGCCGTGTTGGCCTCGGGCGGACGCATGATCGTCACCGCCGACCACGGCAACGCCGAGGAAATGCTCACTTCCCAGGGCACTCCCATGACCGCGCACACCCTGAACGATGTCCCGGCCATCCTGGTCTCGGACGATCACCGGGAGGTACGCCCGCGCCCCGGCGAACTCGCCGACCTGGCCCCTACCCTGCTTTTCCTGGCCGGCCTTGACAAACCGGCCGAAATGACCGGTAATTGCTTGATCGTACAATCCTCGTCAAAGGCGGTTTCATGAGCGAACGCAAACGGCCGGTTTCGCCGGTCAAACCCACGAGCCTGGAACTCCTGTTTCTCTACTGCTGCCCGTACTGTTCCGCGGAAGCCCCGTCGCTGTCGCCGACCGAGCCGACCATGCTCCAGTGCCCGGGCTGCCGGCAGAATTTCCCGATCGTGCCGGTCGACGACAAAATCGTGCGTTTCATCAAGATCATGCTCGCCGGCGGCAAGGCCGCGGTCGACCCGAACTATCTCTAGCTTCGGCGATAAAGTCCCCCGCAAGGAGCCGCGCATGCGTCATCCCCTGGCTGGCCAAGCCGCCCCACGCTCGATGCTCGTCAACATCCCCCGGCTTGTGGCCGCCTACTACGCCAGCCGCCCGGACCCCGCCCAGCCGTCTCAGCGCGTGGCCTTTGGCACTTCCGGGCACCGGGGCTCACCCCTGCGCCACAGCTTCAACGAAGCCCACATTCTGGCCATCGCTCAGGCCATTTGCGATTACCGCGCCTCGCGGGCCATCACCGGTCCGCTCTATCTGGGCATGGACACCCACGCCCTGTCCGAGCCGGCCCTGATGAGCGCCCTGGAAGTGTTCGCCGCCGCCGGGGTTACGGTCATGATCCAGCAGGGCCGGGGCTATACGCCGACTCCCGTGATCTCCCACGCCATTTTGACATACAACCGGGGGCGCAACGACCGCCTGGCCGACGGCGTGGTCATCACTCCCTCTCACAACCCGCCCGAAGACGGCGGCTTCAAATACAACCCGCCCGAAGGCGGACCGGCCGGAAGCGAAATCACCAAGGTGATCGAGCGCCGGGCCAACGAATACCTTTATGAAGGCAACAAGGGCGTCGGCCGCATCCCCTTCGAGCGGGCCCTCGCCTCCTCCACCACCCATGAGTACGATTATGTCGGCCCCTACGTCGCGGATCTCGCCTCGATCGTCGATCTGGACGTCGTGGCCGCCTCCAAGCTGTCCTTCGGCGTCGACCCCCTGGGAGGCTCCGGAATCGCCTACTGGGAGCCCATCGCCGAGCGCTACAAGCTGAGTCTCACGGTGGTCAACAAGGTTGTGGACCCGACCTTCGGCTTTATGACCGTGGACTGGGACGGCAAGATCCGCATGGATTGCTCCTCGCCGGACGCCATGGCCGGGCTGATCAGGCACAAGAACGATTTCGACGTATCCTTCGGCAATGATCCGGACTACGACCGCCACGGCATCGTCACCCCAGGCCAGGGACTGATGAATCCCAACCATTATTTGAGCGTCGCCATCCACTACCTTTTTGCCACGAGAGACAAATGGCGTCCCGACGCCAAGGTCGGCAAGACCCTGGTGTCGAGCTCGCTGATCGACAAGGTGGCCGCCGATCTGGGACGCGCGGTATGCGAAGTGCCGGTGGGATTTAAGTGGTTCGTGGACGGCCTGATCGACGGCTCGTTCGGATTTGGTGGCGAGGAAAGCGCCGGGGCCTCGTTTTTGCGCCGTGACGGCACGGTCTGGACCACGGACAAGGACGGGATCATCATGGATCTGCTCGCCGCCGAGATCGCGGCCAAGACCGGCCGCGACCCGGGCGAACACTACCTGGAGCTGACCCGCCGCTTCGGTGCCCCCTGCTACGAACGCATCGACGCCTCCGCCAGCCCGGAACAGAAAAAAGTCCTCGCGGCCCTATCGCCCGAAATGGTCGAGGCCGACACCCTGGCCGGCGAACCGGTCTTGTCCAAACTCACCCGCGCCCCGGGCAACGGCGCCCCGATCGGCGGCCTCAAAGTGGTCGCGGAGAATGGCTGGTTCGCCGCCAGGCCGTCCGGCACCGAGGACGTCTACAAAATCTACGCCGAAAGTTTCAAAGACACCGCCCACTTGAAGGCCATCCAGGACCAGGCCCAGGACATCGTGCGCCAGGCGCTCAAGCGCGCCGGCGTCTGAGAGTCCGGGACGGAGAGTCGATCATGCCCGCGAAAAAAGGACGCCAGTCCCGTCATCTGCCCGCCTTCATCCTGCTGACCGTGGCCGAAGGCCCTCTCCACGGCGGCGCGATCCACAGCGAGCTTCTGCGGCGCATCCCCGGTTTCACCGTCGATACCGGGGCGGTCTACCGGACGCTGAAAATCCTCGAAACCGACGGCGAGGTGGAATCCTCCTGGGACACAGCCGGTTCCGGCCCGGCCCGCAAGATCTATCGGCTCACGACCGCGGGCGCAAAAAAGCTCGAGGCCTGGAAGACCGACATCGAATACCGCCTGACCATCCTGCGCCATTTCCTCACCGCCTACGACCAGTTGAAACCGGACCAAGCTGCGACAAAAGAGCCGCCTCGCACGCAAGCCTGATTTTTCCCTCGCGCCCCACTGAAACCGGACCGGACGCAAACCCCACCCCGAGCCCTCCGCGACATTTTCACGTTCATGGCTTGACACTCCCTTTTTTACGCATTATACTGTTTTTAACAGTAAGATGTAAAAAGCATCAAAGGAGCCGGAATTATGATATCGTATGTCCTCACAGTGATCACGCTGATCGCGCTGGCGATTTCCTTCACCCTGGACCGGAAGCGAACCGGCCGGGCCCTGCGGATCGGCGTTCGATCGCTCACGTCCCTGGCACCCGTTCTGCTCGGCATGATGGGCATGGTCGGCCTGGTGCTGGCCCTGATCCCGCCGCAGCTGCTCTCGGAGCTTTTCAAGCACAACGGGACGGCCGGATTCGCCCTGGTCGCCGTTGTCGGCGCGCTGATCACCATACCCGCGCCGGTGGCTTTCCCCCTGGCCGGTTCGCTGGTCAAGCTCGGGGCCAGCCTCTCGTCCATGGCGGCCTTCATCACCACCTTGACCATGGTCGGCGTTCTCTCCGCACCCATGGAAATAGCCTGTTTCGGCAAACGCTTCACGCTTGTCCGCCAAAGCCTGAGCTTTGTTCTGGCGATCGCCATCGGCGGCCTGATGGGGGTGTTCCTATGAAAATCCAAGTGAAAAAATACCGGTTTTTCGGGCTGATGCTGGCCGTGAACCTGGTTTTATACCTCCTCGACCGGCCCTTGGCGCAATCCTCCGCGCGCAACGCGGCCGGGTTTATCCTGGAAGTGCTGCCGATCATCCCGCCGGTGATGGTGCTGATGGGGCTGCTTGACGTCTGGACGCCGCGCAAGCTGGTGGAAGACAACCTGGGCGCGGGTTCGGGCGTGCTCGGAGCGATGCTGGCCGTGGTCTTGGGCACGGCCGCCGCCGGTCCGATCTATGCCGCCTTTCCCGTGGCCGTCTCCCTGCGCAACAAGGGGGCCACGACGGCGAACATCGCCATCTTCCTGGGCGCCTGGGCGACGATCAAAATACCCATGATCCTGATGGAGAGCAGTTTCATCGGACTGCGCTTCGCCCTGCTGCGGTTGGCCTTCACGATTCCGGGAGTGCTGTGCGTGGGCTACCTGATGGGGAAGATGGTCCCGGAAAACACCCCATTGGGCGATCCTTTGCCTGGCGAACAGGGGGAAGTGAGCGGGAGTTTTCAAAAACCGGCAACAACTTCACTCGCCGCAACAGGGTCAATCAAATAGGGAGGCAGTGTACGGTCACGGCCAGCATTATTTTGGGCCGCAATCGATATATTCCCCCCTCCTGACCTGACAAGAGCGCAATCAAATCCACGGAAATTACCGTGGAAATGCAATATGACCCGAACAATGTTCCAAAATCATAAAAGGAGAAAAAAATGTTTCATTTTATGCTGATCACCGTTATTTTTGTTAGCCTGATGATTTCCGGAGGTGGAATTGCCAACGCGCAACAGTCATCGCCATCTGCCAAAGACCAAAAAGCTGAAGATTATTTAAATCATGTATTTAGCAGTAGAGAGGGCGTTAATACAACGGCTGTTAAACGAAAATGGCTTGATATTCCATATGCAACGCTTTCGCCGGCAGAAAATCTGGACATCTATTTGCCGGATGAAGGAAAAGGACCGTTCCCGGTCATTGTAGCCATACACGGAGGTTCATTCTCCAGGGGTGACAAACGCGATTTCCAAATCGTACCGCTAATGGACGCGCTGCATCGAGGTTACGCCGTGGTTTCCATCAATTACCGACTCAGTGGAGACGCGAAATTCCCCAGTCAAATTTACGATCTGAAGGCGGCGATACGATGGGTTCGCGCGAACTCCGGCCAATACGCCTTGAATCCGAAAAAGATTGCGGTGTGGGGAGATTCAGCGGGAGGGTATCTCGCGTCATTGGCTGGTACATCAAGCAATACAAAGGCATTAGAGGACAAAAGCATGGGAAATCCGGACCAACCAAGCAACGTGAGTGCCGTGGTTGATTGGTATGGACCGATTGATTTTCTGGCCTTGGGGGATACCGCGCGGCTCGATAAGGTAGTGAATAAGCTGATGGGGAGAACAAAAAACGAGGCCCCCGAGTCATACTCTGCGGCAAACCCGGAAACTTACATAAATCCAGAGAATCCACCCTTCTTTATCCAGCATGGCGATGCGGACCAGGTAATACCGGTGCAGCAGTCCATCGATTTTGCGGCGAAACTGCAAAATGTTGTGGGGACAAAGCGCGTGGTTTTTGAGCCCATCAAAGGAGCGGACCATTTGGACGAAGCCTTCAATACACCGGAAAATATCAATAAAGTTCTCAATTTCCTTGATCGGTTCATGAAGTAACCCCGCGAGGGCAACCCACGGGGTGGTGATTGGGAGGATCCCCAACAAATGTGCCGCCAGCCGGATTGCAGACCAGTCAGCCAAAGGTTGCAGCAGGCAAGGAACGAGGCGTTTGGTTTGGCCCTGGCCGGGAATTGGATTCTGGCCAGGGCGAGGCCAGGGCACTGCGATTGCGGCCAACACTCCCATGACTATGTATCCCGGCCTGCCACGGCGCGCGGCGGTTCGGAGAGGATTGCGGACTGAGGCACGCGCCGCTAACGGGCTGCATTGGGCGGATTCTGGCGGCCTCCCGCCCAAGAATGACTTTCAGGCGGCCCCCAAATAGGTTAGCTATCCAAAACATTCCAGCAATTGTCCCGACGGCGTACCGAAGGCCTGTTTCAATCGGCTGGCTTCCATTCTAACCAAGGAAAGGTTCCCAGCATGAAACGGGTTGCTCTTGTCGCGGCATTGCTTGCGTTCACCGCCCTGTGCACGTCCGAAGCGGCCGATGCGGCCGCGGCGCGGTTCACCCAATTCATCGGATTTGGCGACAGCACGTACGACAGCGGGTATTTCCGCTACAATACCACAGGCAGCGCGGCCAACGACCAGGCCGTGGCCGCCGCCGTGGCCCAGGGCGCCAGCGGCGCGTACGTCGGGCCCGGGGTGGTGAATTCCACCATGCTGGCGGCGCGGTTCGGCTTAAGCGGCGGCCCCATCGGCGGCGGGGGAACCAACTACGCCAACGGCGGCGCTTTTACGGCGCCCCTGAGCGTCACCCCCGGCGGTCCCTATCTTTCCGGCGTGAGCTTTCCCACCAACGTGGCCACGGACCAGCAGATCCAGAACTATCTCGCCTCGGTCGGCGGCGTGGCCAACCCGGGCGGCCTCTATGTGGTCAAGACCGGCGACAACGACCTGCAGTTCGTGCGGGCGATGACCCCGGCCTGGGTCGCCGCGAACCCCACCTTTCTGCACGATATAAACACCGGCCTGGCGGCGAATGTGGCCGCCCTGCAAGCGGCCGGCGCGCGCACCATCATGGTGCCCAATTCCTATAATTACGCCGTGTTCGCCGGCCTGGGCGGCTCGATCCCGGACAGCAACGCCGCCTTGTACGCGCAATCGTTCTGGTATGGCACCGATCGCTGGGCGAGCCTGACCCAGGCCGGCGTGCGCTTCATTCCCGCCGACATCGACAGCCTGATGAAGTTCGTGGTGAAAAATCCCGCCCTCTTCGGATTCACCGCCACCTCGGTGCTGTCGGCCAATACCCTGTCCCCGTCGCTTTCCCCCCTGCTCGTCAGCTGGGCCAACGTCACTCCGGCCCAAATGCAGACCAACCTGTTCATCGGCGCCAACGGCGTCCACTTCACCACGGCGGGCCAGCAGATCGAGTCCGATTACGAATCGAGCCTGCTCAACGCGCCGGTCCAGATGTCGCTCTTGACGGAAGCCCCGGTGCAGGACGGCCTGGCGCGCGCGGCCACGATCCAGGGCCAGATCGACATGTCCTGGCAGCATCGCGGGCCGAACGGGATCAACGTCTGGGCCAGCGGCGGAGGCGGCTTCCTGAAGATCATAAACGCCCCGGCCTTCCCCGATGAATCCGGCAACCCCATCGACGGCTCGGTAGGAGCGGATTATCAGTTCGGATGCGGGCTTATCCTGGGCGCGGCCTTCACGGCGGGCCGCCAGACGCAGACGTTCTCCATGAACGGCGGCCATTACGACCAGACGGACGAGGCCGTAAGCCTCTATACCGCCTACAAGACCAGGCCGGTCTGGGCCAATGCGGTGGCGAGCTACGGCTGGTATCAGGACAACATCTCGCGCCCGGTGCAGATTGGCCTCTACACCGACGAAAACAGCGCCAACACCACCGGACAATCTCTCGCGCTCGCCTTGCGCGCCGGCGGGGACATCCATTTCGGCCCGGTCACCACCGGCCCGGTGGCGGGGCTTGTGCTCCAAGAAGTGCGCATCAAGGGCTTCACCGAAACCGGCGCCAGCGGAGTCACCGCCCTGACCTTCGCCAGCCAGACGCGCGATTCGCTCGTCAGCCAGCTCGGCTGGCGCGTGCTCGCGGACTTGGACAAATTTCAACCGTTCGCGGAAGCGGCCTGGAATCACGAGTGGGCCGCCACGGACCGCCTGGTGAAGGCCGCGATCACCACGGCCGTGGCCGCGCCATACTCCATGGCCGCCGCCCCGGTGGCTTCCGATTGGGCCACGGCCTCGGTCGGAACCTCGTATAAGATCAACGAGCAGTGGATGCTGCGCGGCACGCTCTCGGCCACGTTCTTCAATCCGCAGACGGTCGGCTACGGCGGGGAATTGGGCGTGAGCATCAGTTTCTAGAGCATAACCGACGCCCCGGAGGAAAACCGCGCTTTTCCCTGGGGGCGTTAGCGCATCGCGCCGGCCCCGTAGAAAAGACGAAAACCAAAACCAGTTGTTTTTTCCGGGGGCTGCCGCCCCGCCCCCCGCTTCAAGCTTTTTGCGGCGAAAGCCTGCGGTCGCAAGGGAAGATCCCGGCCTTGGCGACAAGCCGCTATTCAGTTCCCGGCCAAGACCCGCATGACCGCATCCCGGTCCACCATACCGCGCAGCCGGCCTTCGGCATCGGCCACCACCAGCCGCTTGACCCGTTTTTCCAAGAGAAGATGGATGACCTCGGTCAGCGGGGTTTCCGGAAGAACGCTGAACACCTCGGTTTGCATCACGTCCCGGGCCGCGCCTTCAAGCGTCTCCTTGGCTGTCTGCGCAGGCGACAATACCGCCAGCAGGGAGCGAAGCAGCCCGGGTTTTTCCTGGAGGGCGTAACGCGCCACCAGATCCCGGTCGAGCACGATGCCGACCACCCTGCCCTGCGGGTCGACCACCACCACGCGCCGCAGCGGCGTGGCCACGATCTTTTCCAGCACCAAGGCCAGGCAGTCGTCGGGCGACGCGGTCGGCACGTCCTGGAACATGACCTCGCCGGCCGTCTGCTTGATGCCGCGGGGCAGTTCGGGGAGGGCTTCGGTGACCGCGGCGGCCCGAGCGATGGCCCGCAAAACGTCCACCCGGCTGACGATGCCCATGAGGTTGCCGGAATCGTCGACCACGAGCAACCTATTGAGCTTGCGCTTGGCCATCAGGCGCAATGCGTCCGGGACGTTGGTCTTTATATTGATCGTCTGGGCGGGCGACGTCATGACGTCCTTGGCCGTCAACCCCTCGAAATCCAGGCAGCGGACGTGCTCGGCCCGAAGGTCCGGCGGCAGCTGGCATTGGACGTCCAGGCGAAGCGGCATGTTCGCCCGCGACATGAGGTCGCCTCCGGTGATGACCCCTTTGATGCGCCCGCCGTCCAGGACGGGCAGGGATTTGATCTCCCGGCGGATGAGCAGCTCCACCACGCCGGAAAGCGGCGTATCCGGCCCCACGGTGGCGACATCCCCGCTCATGACGTCGCGGATGCGCATGGGCAGGTGGAAAATGGCCTGGGCCTTTTCCACCAGGACGGTTCCCTCGTCGACCAGGGCGTCAACGATCGGCAAAAAGGCCTTGATGCGTTCCGGGGTGTCCACTATCGTCACCAAGACAGGCAAGTCCTCGGAGAGCCGCAATATCTTGGCCGTGTGCAGGAGGCTGTTGGCCCCGAACCCCATGATGCCGCGCATCACCGAGGCTCCGGCCATGCCGCGCCTGCGGGCCTCGCCGACGACCAGTTCGTACAGCGGTTTCCCGTTACGCTGGGCCGTTTCACCGAGAAACACGCGCAGGACTTCCACGTCGATGAGTGGGTTCATTGCCGTTCTCCTTTCACGCTATTCTGCCGCAGACAACGCCGAGATACAAGCCCGCAAAACCGAAGATGTTCTGGCCCACCAGATTGAGCGCCATCTTGATCCATTCGTCGTCGCGCAGAAGCTCGGCGCTCTCGAATATGAGCGTGGAAAAGGTGGTGAAAGCGCCCATGAATCCCACCAGGATGACGATGCGGCATTGGGCCGAAATGATGCCGCGCTCCTCGGCGAGCGTCCAGACAAGCCCGAACAGAAAGCAGCCGAAAATGTTGACGGCCCAGGTGCCCCAGGGAAAATCTCTCCCCAGGACGCCAAATACCGCGCCCGAGAGCCAAAACCTGGCCAGGGTGCCGCAGGTTCCGGCCAGGGCGAGCAGAACGATCTTTTGCATGGACGTCATCCTTGCCGCTTGCGCGTCCCCCTTCGGGATCTATCACTTGAAGCGCACAGTTTTTCACTTTGTTCGCCCGCCGGCCCCGCGCCGGCGTCCTGTGCCTCCACGGCCGCCTTTCTGCCCCGCATCGCGCCCAGGGCGAACAGAAAATCCCCGGCCGTTACCTGCAAACCCCGCAGTTTGTCCTCCGGCAAGGCGGCGGATTCCCGGAGCAGGTCGGGTAAGCCGAAGGTTCGGCGCAGGCAGGCATAGGCCGCCTCGCGCGCCAGACAGGCGATGTCCGCGCCGGTCGATCCGTCGAGCTTCCGGGCCAAGGCCGTCAAATCCACACTCTCGGCCAAGGGGAGTCTGCCCGCGTGGAGGGACAGGATTTTCAGGCAACCGGCCCGGTCCGGGCGCGCTATCTCGACGAGGCGGTCGAACCGGCCCGGCCGTAGCAGGGCCTTGTCCAGGAGGTCCAACCGGTTGGTGGCCGCCAGGACCAAGACCCGGCCCAGGTCGCGAATCCCGTCCATAAGGGTGAGCAGCTGGGCGGTGAAACGGGAATCCAGGCGCAGGCTTTCGTCCGCCGAACGCGACTGGGCGACGGCGTCGATCTCGTCGAAAAAAACGATGGCCGGTTGCCGTCTCCCTGCCTCGACAAAGAGCGCGCGCAGTTTCTCTTCCGATTCGCCGTGCCATTTGGTGATGAGTTCCGGTCCGCTGACCGGCAGGAAAGACGCTTCGGATTCATGGGCCACGGCCCGGGCCAAAAGGGTCTTGCCGCAACCGGGCGGCCCATAAAGCAAAACGCCCCGGTGAGGGGCGACGCCCAGACGGCGCAACACTTCCGGGTGTTTTAAGGGCAGCTCGACCGTCTCCCGCAGCACGGCGATGGCCTGGTCCAGGCCGCCCACATCGGCGTAGGTTGTGAGCGGGATCGCGCCTTCCGGGGCGGGCCGCGGGGAAACAAAGTCCTGTCCGTCTCTATCCACGGCGTGTGCGCTCCTCTCCAAATCGCCGGTACGGGAAGCTTCCAGCGGCGGTTTTGTCCCGCGCCAGGCGTCGACCAGCGCGTCCACCCTGTTCAAGTCGAAGCGCGGACAAAGCAGAAGTTGCTTTTCGACCGCGACCGTACGAAGCCTCTGCTTGAGCAGATTCTTGTCCGGTTTGTTCTCGCCAGGCCCGGGCGACGGCGGGAGGTGGCGCAGATGAATGCATCCCCAGTTCCAGTCGCTGCGCACCGATGTGCAGTATTCCTCCGCGTTCCGCGCTTTGTCGCAGGCGGCGGCGCAATCCAGGACAACAAAGGCGTCCTTGAGCTGCGCGAGCGTCGCGCGCTCCTCGCCCAGACGCAAGACCGAGCCGGGACGGTCTTTCACGAGCGACCACAGATCGAGCAGCACGTCCCGGAAGACCCCGGCTTCGGCCACGCTCAACCGGACACGGCCTTCCCGGTTATTCCCGGCATCTTCCCGCCTGAAACCGGGAAGCAGGCCCGCCAAGCGCCGAACCCGAGTGTCCTCCTCCTCGTTGCCGGCTGGATGAAATGCAACCACGAGGGGGAGAGCGCGGATATCGGCATCACTTGGCATGAGAGATTCCTTCTGCTTGGAAATAAAAAAACCGCGCACGGCGGCGCGGTTGAAAAAATGCCTCCCGCCTTTTTGCCGGCAGGAGTCATCAGCTTCACATAAGCGGATCAAGGGAGAACTCCATCCCCTTTTCACTATCGCTACCTAAGCCGCCCGCCGTTGTCAATTTCCCCTGCTCCCGCGCTGGGAGAGAGAAGAGAAAATCGGGGGAGGAACCATTTTTAAAAAAAGATTCCCCGGTTCATTCCTCTACCTCTCGCCTCGCGTCCTGGGGATGACGAAGGCTGCCGCGAGTACGCCGAGCAGCGCCGCCGCGCCGCCCAGGACAAAGGGCGCTCCGGGGCCGACCACGTCCCAGAGCAGGCCGGCGATCAGGCTCCCGGCCAGGGACATAAGCCCGGTGGCCATGTGGAAGACGCCGAGCGCGGTGCCCTTTTTCTCCTCGGGTATCTTGTCGCGGATGAGCGCCCGGCCGACGCCGTCGGTCAGGCCCATGAACAGGCCGTACACCGCGAAGAGCCACCAGACCGCGCCGCCGCCCGCGAAGGCGAAGCCGAAGTAGACCAGGGCGTACAAGGTCCAGCCGGAGATCACCATGCGCCAGCGGCCGAGTCTGTCGCTTAACACCCCCAAAGGATAGGCGCTGGCGGCGTAGACCAGATTGAACAGGGTGTAGGCCAGAATCGACTGGACATCGCTGAGCCCGAGATTTTTGGCCCGCAGGATGAGCAGCGTATCGCTGGAGTTGGCGAAGGCGAACACCATGAGCAGCGCGAGCGTCATCCAGAACGCCGACGGCAGCCCGGACCACGGCCTGGCGGCGGATTGACCGGACGGGGCGCAATGAGTGGACTGGGCGGACGGACGCACCGGGGGGGTATCGGACTGCCCCGCTCCGGCCGTATCGCGCAGTTTGAAGGTGAGCCAGACCGCCGCCACCCCGGGCGCGGCGGCGATAAGAAAGATCGTTCGGTAGCTGCCGGGCAAGAGGGCCAGCAGTCCGGTGGCCGCGAGCACGCCCACAATGGCTCCAGAGGTGTCCATCATGCGATGGAAGCCGTAGGCCCGCCCGCCCTGGGCGGGATCCACGGCGTCGGCGATGAGGGCGTCCCGCGCCGTGGTGCGCAGCCCCTTGCCGAACCGGTCCAGGACGCGGGCGAAAAACGCCTGCGGCCAGACAAAAGCCAAGCCCAAAAGCGGTTTGGACAGCGCGCTTAAGCCGTAGCCCCAGCGGACATACGGGACGCGCCGGCGGGTCTTATCGCTGTGCCAGCCGGAGACGCCTTTCATGACGCTCACCATGGCCTCGGCAACGCCTTCGATCGCGCCCAAAACCACCACCGGCGCGCCGAGCGCGGCGGTGAGGAAAAGCGGGATGACGGGATAAACCATCTCCGAGGCCACGTCGGTGAAGAAGCTGACCCAGCCGAGCCGCACGATGGCCCGAGGCAACCTTTTTTCGGCCGCCACGCCGGTTCCGGGATTTTTATCGACCATGGCGCAATCTCCCGGACCTTTTTATGTGAGATTGAAAATCAGAACCACCGTTCTCTTTCCAAGGGCTGCCGCCCCCGGCCCCTGCTTCAATTCACCTTGCAGACCTTGGCCACGCGGTGTTGGCGGAAGCGTTCGAGCGGGAAGGTGATATAGCGGTTGAGCGCGACGCTGATCAGGACGGTGACCACGATGACCAACGGCGGCACCCACACCATGGGCATGATCGACTTGAAGACCGGAATGAACATCCGGTGAGCGATGTAGACCGGATACGTGAGTTCTCCCAGCCAGCGGTCGCGCTTGTTGTATTTGGTGTAGTTGAAAATGTAGGGCACGCACAGGAGCATGGAGGCGAAAAAGACGGTTTCCTTGACCACCCCGCCGGGTATGAATTGATACAGGACAATGAAAGCGGTCAGGTAGCCCCAGGCGGTGAGCGAAATCCATTCCGGGATCTGGTAGTGCTTGATGCGGTTGTAGAAACGGTAGGCCAACATGCCCAGCACGAAAAAGCACAGTTCCGAGGGGAAAAAGCGCAGCATCCAGGGTTCGCCGGGAAACCCGGCGAGGATCAGGTAGAGGCGCACGCCAAGGCTCACGGTCATGATGGCCACGAGGTAGCGGGTGCGCAGCTTCACCAGGAAGGGGACCATGAGGTAAAACATGATTTCCAGGTCGAGCGTCCAGGAATGGGCGATGACCAGAAACGTCCAGGCCAGCATGGGGTGGGCTTCCGGGTTCACGGTCGGGACGATGGCGCCGCTGGCCAGGTCGATATTGGCGAAAAAAAGCAACGGCTGGCCGAGAAAGATGATGTTGACCACCACCAGGTAGGCGATGGTGAAAGGGCTAAGCTTGTCGCCGAACTCGAACCAGGGGGCGAGGTGCAGGCCGTTGCCGAAGAACTTGTGCCCGACGAGCGACATGAGCACCGAACAGGCGAGCGCGAACCAGTAGATCGGATACAGGCGCAGCAGGCGGTTGCCGATGAACAGCGGGTACGCCCCCTTCATGGTGTATTTTTCGGACAGGATCAGGGCCATGTAAAAGCCCGAGAGCACAAAAAAGATCATGAACGCCAGAGCGGCGCCGGTCATGACCAGGCCGAACAGGGGAGCCGTGTGGGTGATGATCACGGCCAAGGAGAGGAGGATGCGAATCAGTCCCATAGAGATGTCCAAAAACGGAATCGGGGGGAAAACCCCCTTTTGTGAACAAAAGGGGGTTTTCCCCCCAAGCCCCCCTTTCCCCTAAAAAACTTTCAGGGGTTTTGGAGAAGGCACCAATGCTCGTCTTTTTGTAAAACCTATAAAGTTTTTTGGAGGTGGTTTTTTTTTTAAAAGGTTCCTCCCCCGATTCTCCCATCTCTCCAAATGTCACTCCCGCAGGGCTTTGGTGAGTTTTTCCTTGTCGTCGATGAACAGTTTGTAGTTGAAGGAGTCTTCGAGCGCCTGCCAGCAGGCTTCGATGATGTTGTGCGAGACGCCGACCGTGACCCAGTCGTTCTTGTGGTCGCCGGATTCGATGAGCACGCGCACCAGCGAGGCCGTGCCGGTGTCGTGGGCGCCGCTGGGAGTCAGGACGCGGACCTTAAAATCGAGCAGCGTCATTTCCTTGAGCTTGGGGTAGAAGCTCTCCAGGGCCTTGCGCAGGGCGTTGTCCAGGGCGTTGATCGGCCCCATGCCCATGGAGGCGGTGTGCTCCTCCTCGCCGCCGATCTTGACGATCACCGTGGCCTCGGCCAAGGGCTCAAATATCTCGGTCTGCTTCCAGCCGAACACCCGGTATTTGACCAGCTCGAAATAACGCCTGGCCCGCCCGAGGGTGCGGTTGAGCAAAAGCTCGAAAGAGGCCTCGGCGGTAGTATATTCATACCCCTTGCTCTCGCGCTCCTTGATCTGGGTGACCAGCTCCAGGACAAAAGGGTCGTTCTTATCCAGGTTGAACCCGTAAGCTTTGGCCTTGTAGAGGATGTTGCTCTGGCCGGCGAGGTCGGAGAGCAGGATGCGCTGCTTGTTGCCGACCAGCTCCGGGACGATGTGCTCGTAGGTCAGCGGGTTCTTGGCCACGGCGCTGACGTGGATGCCTCCCTTGTGGGCGAAGGCCGAATCGCCGACAAAGGGCGCGCGTCCGAAAGGCTTGAGGTTAGCGATCTCAGAGACGAAACGGGATATGGAGCTGAGGTCCGCGAGCTTGCCGGCAGGCAGGCAGGTGTGGTCCATCTTAAGTTCCAGGCACGGGATGATCGCGCACAGATTGGCGTTGCCGCAGCGCTCGCCGTAGCCGTTGATCGTGCCTTGGACCTGGATCGCCCCCTGACGCACGGCCTCCAACGAATTGGCCACGGCCAGCCCGGAATCGTTGTGGGCATGGATGGCGAATTTGGCCCCGGGCAACTCCCCGGCCACGGCGCACATGATTTCGCTGATCTCATGGGTGAGCGTGCCGCCGTTGGTGTCGCACAGAACCAACATGTCCGCACCGCTCCCCGCGGCCGCGCGCAAGGCGGCCAGGGCATAGTCGCGATTGGCCTTGAAACCGTCGAAGAAGTGTTCGGCGTCGAAAAACAGCTCCCGGCAATATGGACGCAAAGCGGCCAGTGAATCCGAAATCAGCTCCAGGTTGCGCGGAAGTGACACGCCCAGGGCCAAGGTGGCGTGGATGTCCCAGGTCTTGCCGAAAATGGTGACGACCGGGGTCGCGGCTTCGATCAGGGCCTTGATGTTGGCGTCATTCGCGGCCGTGGTCTTGGGATTGTGGGTCGAACCGAAAGCCGCGACCCGCGCGTTCTTCAGGGAATAATTGGCGATCTCCTTGAAAAAGCGCTTGTCCGTCGGGTTGGACCCGGGCCAGCCGCCCTCGATGTACGCCACCCCAAACTCGTCCAGCTTCAGGCAGATCCTGATCTTGTCCTCACAAGTGAGGCTGAGTTCTTCCGCCTGGGTGCCGTCACGCAGGGTGGTGTCGTAGATCGATACGGTTTTCATTCCGAAAAATCCTGTATTTTAGGCTGCTTATCCAGGTCAAAGGCGTCGTGCAAGGCCTGCACGGCCAGTTCCGTATATTTCTCCTCGATCAGGCAGGTGACCTTGATCTCGGAGGTCGAAATCATCATCATGTTGATGTTTTCATTGCGCAACGTCTCGAACATCTTGGCGGCCACGCCGGAATGGTTGCGCATGCCCACGCCGATGACCGACACCTTGGCCACGTTGGTGTCGTGCTGGACGGCCTCGGCGCCGATCTCCTCCTTGACCTTGGCGAGAATCTTGGCAACCTTGTCGAAATCGCCCCTGGCCACGGTGAAAGTCATGTCCGTGAACCCGTCCTGGCCGGTGTTCTGCACGATCATGTCCACGATGATGCGCGCCGCGGCGATGGCTCCGAAAACGGCCGCGGCGATGCCCGGCCGGTCGTGTACGCGGCGCACCGTCACCCGGCACTGATTCTTGTCGTAAGCTATTCCGGAAACAAGCACGGCTTCCATCGCATCGTCCTCCTGTATGACCATGGTGCCCGGATTGTCGGAAAAGGTCGAACGGACATGCACCGGGACGTTGAATTTCTTGGCGAATTCCACCGAACGGATCTGCAGGACCTTGGCCCCCATGCTGGCGAACTCGATCATTTCATCGTAGGAGATGCGGTCGAGCTTGCGGGCTTTGGAACACACGTTGGGATCGGTGGTGTAAACCCCTTCGACGTCGGTATAGATCTCGCACACGTCGGCCCCAAGCGCCGCCGCCAAGGCCACGCCCGAGGTGTCCGAACCGCCCCGGCCAAGCGTGGTGATCCGGCCGCCTTCGTCGCATCCCTGAAAACCGGCCACGGCCAAAACGTCGTACTCTTCAAGCATACCGCGCAACTTGGCGGCGTCGATGTCCTCGATGCGCGCCTTGGTGTGCACCGAATTGGTCACGATCGGCACCTGATGGCCCAAAACCGAACGGCCCTTGATGCACGCATCCTTGAGCAACATCGAAAAGAGCGCCACCGACTCCTGCTCGCCGCAAGCCATCAGCGCGTCGAGCTCGGCCGCGTCGGGTTCGGGCGACCAGGTATGGGCGAGCTCGATCAACCGGTTGGTGCGGCCGGCCCGGGCCGACAAGACCACCACCACCTTGAAACCAGCGTCCAACCCCTTGCGCACCCGGCACAACACCTGCCGCATGCAATCGACGTCCTTCACCGACGTCCCGCCAAACTTTTGAACCATTATTTTCATGTGAAATCCTTTTTGGGGGGAAGGGAAGACTGGGGGAAAACCCATTTTTGTGAACAAAAATGGGTTTTCCCCCAGGCCCCCTTTCCCCAAAAAAACTTTAACAGTTCAATAAATGTGTCATCAA
>Ga0326727_10010745_pt1 | contig 21651 bp, 18 predicted proteins | sample MB2enrmetagenome_FD_207643 | JGI IMG/M metagenome (GOLD analysis project Ga0326727, IMG submission 207643) | Lab enriched peat soil microbial communities from McLean, Ithaca, NY, United States - MB29MY | ecosystem: Environmental > Terrestrial > Soil > Wetlands > Peat | place: USA: New York...
GTTTGGTGCAGTTAGTTTCCACATAGCCCGACGTTTGCGTACTCTGGATTTCGATTGGCGATGTTGCGGAACACCCATAATTACACCCCCTTTAGGTTCTCAAAAATTAGTCAGTCCTTAGATTGCCAGTTGACCAGTGCCTCTAACCGAGGGTCAAGGTCATTTTCCCCGCAATGACACGGAGTCAGATTACGATTTGCCCCACAGGTTGGACATAGCCCCCGACACTCTGCCAAACAAAGAAACTTCATCGGTAAAGCTAACACAATTTGTTCAAGAATTCGCTCATTGATCTCAATCTCATCTTTGTCCAAAAGAAGGGCTGTCTCAAGCTGATCTTCTGTGGCCTGCGCTCGGAAAACCCATTCATCTTGGAAGGAGAGACTTAATGGATAAACGAAGGTCTCCAAACAACGTCCACACGCCGCCTTAAGTTCCGTGTTAATCGTCCCTTGAACCAGCAACGCCTTACTTGTGTTGTTTACCTGAAGTTGAACATGTACCGGTGCTTGAAACGAAAGGGCTTCTGTTCCCAAATCGAAGGAAGAATAATCTTCAACTAAATCGAAACAGACACTTTCCCCTTCCCTGTTACGAACCTGGGCTACATTCACTTTCACATTATCCACCCCAATACACATCCACTATTATAGTTGGCACATTTTTCTTTGTCAAGGAAAACCTCTTTACAAGGGACTTGAAAATTATTGTTCAGTACAAATACAAGCCGCGCGCGCCCTTACTTTAGCGAGTTAATTCGAAGGTATCTAAAGCGATCATCAATTCTTCATTGGTTGGGATAACTAAAACCCGGCAAGCTGCGTTCGCTTCAGAAACATCTGCTTCTATGCCCCGAACCTTATTTTTCTCTGGATCAATGCTTACACCCAGATAACTCATATTGGCGCAGATCGCCTCCCGCATAGAGAACGAATTTTCCCCCAGTCCTGCCGTAAATATGATCGCATCCACCCCATTTAATGCTGCGGCATAAGCGCCAATATATTTTTTGGCTTGATAGGCAAAAATTTCTAAGGCCAGCTTAGCACGGTAATTTCCCTGTTCCGCCGCCTCTCCGATGTCCCTAAAGTCACTGCTGACCCCAGAAATTCCCAAAACCCCGCATTTCTTATTCAAGAAATTGTCGATCTGATCGGAATTGAGGTTTTCTTTACGCATAATGTAGGTAACAATGGCCGGGTCTAAGTCTCCGGAACGCGTTCCCATCAGAAGCCCTTGCAAAGGGGTAAAGCCCATCGACGTTTCAATGGATTTTCCTCCTTTGATGGCTGTAATTGAAGAACCATTACCCAAATGGCAGGTGATGAGCTTCAGTTCCTCTGCCGGTTTTCCGAGCAAAGCCGCGGCACGCTGACTGACATATTTGTGGGATGTTCCATGAAAACCATATCTCCGGATTTTGTATTTCTCATAAAGCTCATAGGTTAATCCATAAAGATAAGCATAATCCGGCATGGTTTGGTGGAAGGCCGTATCAAAAACCGCCACTTGAGGAACCCCCGGCATAAGCTTCTGGCAGGCTTCAATCCCTGCGATATTGGGAGGATTATGAAGCGGGGCCAATTCGATGCAGTCCCGGATCGCTTGCATGACCGCATCACTGATTATTGCGGATTGCGCAAAATTCTCCCCGCCATGTACGACGCGATGCCCAACAGCCGAGATCTCACTTAATTCTTTAACCGAACCGTATACAGGAGACACCAAGACCTTCAAGACAAGTTCGATGGCTACGGTATGATTTGGCATTTCGGTTGTAATAATTTCTTTTTCCCCGGAGGCCGTACGGTGGGTAAGTACTGATCCTTCAAGACCGATGCGTTCTACCAACCCAATGCCGACTGACTCCTTTGTCGTCATGTCCATCAACTGATATTTGAGTGAAGAACTCCCACAATTAACAACCAAAATTTTCATTTATTATGCCCCCTCAAATTTTTTCTACCCAATCCCCGGTTTCTTTTCAGTTTTCTAAGCCTAAGTGACTTGGACTAATCAGCAGCAACCAGTCTTCACTTTTTCCAGATCTACCCTTCTGGTTTGCTTACTCCCTGAGTGTAGCACAGAATTTTAGGTGTTTTCAACCCCTTAATTACTTTAATGTTTCAAATTTCAGAAAATTTTGCCAATATAGCTCTTTGCTTAAGCTATATTGCTTTTTTTGCCGGGGCAAACTGAAAGTTCAGCTTCTAGCACCTAGAATCTCCCCATATAAATCTAGGAAGGAAGGTGATAATTTCATGACCAGAGTTGCCCGCATCCTAGCTTTAAGTCTCCTTGCCCTGAGTATGTTTATCTATCCTCAGGAAGTACTCAACTCGGCAGGCGGAGGATTGACCTTATGGTGGCGTTTCGTTCTCCCTGCTTTGCTGCCTTTTTTTATTCTTTCTGATCTGCTGATGGCCTCGGGATTCGTTCATTTTCTTGGGGTTCTGTTGGAAACATTCATGCGTCCGCTTTTTCGCCTTCCCGGTAAAGCCGCCTTTGTTGTGGCCATGGGCTATACATCAGGGTTTCCTATGGGGGCGGTCCTGACAGCCCGACTTCGTCAAACCGGTGAAATTACCCGCGAAGAAGGGGAACGCCTCTTAGCTTTTACTAATAACCCCAGCCCCGGATTTATGTTTGGTGCTGTCGCTTCCGGAATGTTAGGCCAACCCACGCTCGGTATAGTACTCTCCGGTTCTGTCTATCTCGCCAATCTAATCGTTGGATTCCTCTTTCGTTATTACCGCGTTATGCCTGGTTCCGAGCAACCAACTCGCTCACCTTCATTCCGGCGAGCTTGGCAGGCAATGAAAAAAGCCCAGATCGGCGACAACCGAGCCTTCGGACAAATTTTAGGCGATGCCATCAAGCAAAGTACCTCTACCGTGCTTATGGTAGCGGGTTTCATGGCCTTTTTTGCGGTGATCCTCCGCCTTTTAAATATCTGGCACATCACCTTCTTTTTAGCGTTCCTTTGTCATAGTGTTGTCCGAATCATTCAGATTCCTGTTTTCCAAGCCTTTTTCAACGGTCTTTTCGAAATGACCCTAGGCTGCCAAGAGACAATCCAAGCCCTTTCTTCACTCCATCAGCAAGTTGCACTGCTAACTCTGCTTATGGGCTGGGGAGGATTTTCAGTCTTCGCTCAAGTTGCCGGATTAATCAGTGGAACTGATTTACGTCTCTCTTCATTTGTAATTGCTCGGGGACTTCACGCCATCCTGGCCCTGGGACTAAGTCAGCTTTTCCTCCGCTTTGCCAAGGTGCCCACCTCGTCCTCTTTTTCTTTTCAAGTTCCAAGCACAACCGCCCTTTGTTGGAATACTTGGCACCTGAGTTCTCTGGTCTTTATCGGGACCATGGTCATTCTTTTAGCGCTCACCTTAATCCGACAACCTCTGCGTTAAGCAGACAGGGGGGACGGTTCTCTCGTCTGACAATCGAGTCAGACAAGAGAACCGTCCCCCCTGTCTGCTTATTTTGGTGAGCAGGGATTTACTCACCCTCCTCTCTTTCAGGACTGCTTGGCTGATCGCGTTCTTCTTTCGCTAATCCTTTTAGTTGCTCCCGATTTTTACGCAGTGATTGAAGCGTTTCGTACAAACTTTGTTCAACATGCTGAAGCATTTCATCGGCGTATTGGACCGCCCCACTCTTTACGTCACGCGCAAACGTTTGTGCCTGTCTAACGATATCTTCTCCATAGCTCTGAGCCTGCTTGACCACTTCATTTTCTATGGCCATCTTTTCAATGTAATTTTTTCCCCGCTCCATAAGTTTCTGAGCTTCTGCTTGGGCTTCATTTAGAATTCGCTCTCGTTCTTTTAAGACCCATTTAGCATTGGTTAACTCCTCGGGCAAAGCAGCACGTACGCGATCTAGTAATTCAAAGATCACTGTGTCATCGACCAAAACTTTCCCCGTCATCGGAATCTTCGGCCCATGATCTACAATTTCTTCCACTTCATTAAGTAAACTCAAGACATCACTTTCCACTAATATCCGCCCCCTCATCAAACATCCATTCTCTGTAAATACCAAATTTTTGTATCTCCATATTCACCTGTTTTACGAATTTCAAATGGATAAATATCTCCATCCAGCACTTCGTCTTTAGCTGTTTCAGCGACGATAACGCCGAAGGGTGCTAAATAAGAGTGTTCCTTTACAGTCAAGATGGCCTTTGAAACGAGTTCCTTATGATAGGGGGGATCCAGAAAAATAAGATTGAAAACCTCAGTAGGGTATCTGTCTATATACTTAAAGGCGTCCATCAAAAATAGTTTAGCCTTATGACTTACCCCAATTTTTTCGAGATTGACGCGTATGACCTTATGCGCCTCAAAATTTTTTTCTACCAACACCGCTTCGCTGGAACCACGGGAAAGTGCTTCGAGCGCCAGGTTCCCTGTTCCGGCAAAAAGGTCCAATACCCGTGCATCCAAGACCTTATCCCCTAAAACATTAAAAATTGCACCCTTTATTTTATCCGAGGTCGGGCGCGTTTGCCTTCCATCGACTGCTTTAAGCTGACGGCCACGCATCTCACCTGCAATAATCCTCATAAATCCTCCAACTTATATTATAACAGAGCTTATCAAGCTTTACAGCCAAAAAAATAAATATTGGAAAAATCCTTTACCTATCAGTATACCACAGTACCTAAATTTCTTTAAACTTTGCGTATATAGTTTTAGTTTTTGCCTATACTAATTAAGGTACCTTTCCCCAATTGTTCTTCCTTTCGTTTTTCCTCTCTGTTCACTGGAGCTTCTCTGCCCCAGTGACTTTTTTAAATGATTTAAAGGAGTAATCGCCAGATGAAAAAATCAGAATTCTACCGACACCTCAATGTCCAGCTTGATTTAGCGGTTGAAGCCCATCAGCTCCTGCGTGGAGAAAACGGGGAGGAAATCCCCGGCGTCCTGATGGATGAACAAGAACTTGAACATGCCAAGGTCACAATTATTACTGTTCAGACTGATGAAGGAGTTGAAGCCATCGGTAAGCCAAAAGGACAATACATTACGATTGATGCACCTGAAATCCGCAATAATAATTATGACGTCCATGAGGAGATTACCCACGTTCTGGCAGATCAATTAATTGAACTGATGAAGCTTAAAGAAGATGCCGGTATTTTGATAATTGGCTTAGGAAACTGGAATGCAACACCTGATGCTCTGGGCCCTCAAGTCATTAATAAAACAATGGTTACTCGCCATCTTTTTCAACTTTCTCCCGCTGAATTACACGGTCAACTGCGAAAAATCAGTGCTCTTTCCCCTGGCGTGTTGGGAATCACCGGAATCGAAACCGCTGAAATTATTCGGGGCATCGTGGAACATGTCAAACCGGATCTGGTCATCGCTATCGATGCCCTGGCAGCCGGCTCTCTGGAACGGGTTGGTACAAGTATTCAACTCGCTGATACGGGTATTCACCCGGGTTCGGGCGTCGGTAATCAACGGGCGGGGATTAACGAAGAATCGATCGGCTGTAAGGTGATTGCCATCGGGCTCCCAACGGTAGTCAATGCTGCCGTAATTGCTCATGATGTCGTCGAAGGGGTTTTTAAGCAATTTGTAACCAGTCCGTCGTTATATAAGCTTTATAAAGGCATCAAGCCGGAAACCTTCAGTCGCATCATTGATGATGTGCTTTCTCCTTTCCAAGGGAACTTGATGGTTACACCAAAAGAGGTTGATTCCCTCATTCAGACCTCGGCTAAGATAATTGCCGGTGCTCTAGCGATCAGCCTACATCCGGGAATAGACCGTCAAGACTATGCGCGTTATTTACAATAGCCTGAATGAAATTGGAACGGGCATGGCTGGGATGAGGTCGGAACAGGATGAACAGAAATAATGGGTCAAGTCGGTGCCTCACCGACCTGACCCATTGCTTTTCTTTGTATAGATTATAGATTATTGTTGAGACGAGTTGGGAAAACTTTTGTGTTTTTGATTAGCAATCCCAATCTCTTGGGCGACCTCATACTTGAATTTTTCTAATTCTGGTGTGAGTTGGACCATTGGTTTAGCGTTCTTAGCCAAAGCTTACACCTCCTTAGAGATTATTTATTAAAGACAGCAGACCTGCTTCGCTGCTGCTTAAGTTTTTATAACTTCAATCTGGTTTTATTATTCGCTCCTTTGAGCACCCTTATGCACGGAAAATCATCCCAGAAATTTAGGGTTCAACAATTTCCGGCCGAAAATTGTCGTTTAACTAAGACCTGTTCAATAAATATCCTCGTAATTTCCGGGTCAAACTGAGTGCCAGCGTTTTTTCGAAATTCTGCAATGACTTCCTCTTCACTTAAAGCATTTCGGTAGGGCCGTTCACTGACCATCGCATCATAGCTGTCCGCAAGGGCAATAATTCTTGCTACCCTTGGAATAACTTCACCTTTCAAACCTTTTGGATAACCTGTACCATCCCATCTTTCATGATGTGCCAAGATACAATCTGCTAATTCCAGCATTTCACGAGATGAGCTTAATATTCGATAGCCAATATCCGGATGCCTTTTGATTTCAGCCCATTCTTGCTCGGTAAGTTTTCCGGGTTTATTGAGGATGCCTTCTTCGATGGCGATTTTCCCTATATCATGAAGCAGCCCCACAACTTTAAGTTTGTTAACCTCAAGTTCAGAAAAGTCTAAGGCTTGCCCGATCTTCTGACATATTTCACTTACTCTTTGAGAGTGTTGTTCCTCCCTTTGGTTTTTTTCATGCAAGGTATTAATTATTGTGCTTATTGTATTAGCCCTCATCCCTTCATTCTCAATAATCTTATTTTTGTACATATAATCCTCAGCAGTTTTCAGGACTTTGATTAGATCTTCATCAGTTGTTATCTTTGTGTCCCAACCAAATGAGATACTGAGACGAATAGCGTTTACATGCACATTAGCATAGGTTCCCTTAATTCTTTTAACTATTTCTTCCGCTTCTGCTAAGTCGGTTTGCGGTAAAAGAATGACGAATTCATCCCCGCCCCAGCGAGCAACCAAATCTTCAGGTCTGCAGGCACTTTGAATAGCCAGCGCTGCTTTTTGCAAAAGTTCATCCCCCGTGTTATGACCAAAAGCGTCATTGACAAGTTTTAACCCATTCACATCCCCCATAATTATTGAAATAGGAAGATTCCGTTCAGTATCCAGTCGTTTGATTTCCTCTTCGTAAAATCTTCTATTATAAAGACCTGTTAAAACATCATGGTAACTTAAATAAAGATTTTCGTCCTCTTTTTTCTTACGATCCGTAATATCTCTCACTATACTGAGCAGAACTCTGGTCTTGCCTAAGAAGGCTCCCTGGGAACTTACTTCGACATTAATCGAAGTACCATCTTTTAGATAGTGAACTGTTTCGAATATAATTCCTTTTTTATCTGCTAATTCCATTTGCTCAATTATATTGGGCGGATTCTTAGGAGGTCTTAAAGCAAAAATACTCATTGAAGAAAATTCTTGATAAGAATACCCATAAATTCTTATCGCCGCATCATTGACTTCGAGAATATCGCCCTTCTTATCTATGAACAGCATCGCATCATTAGCCTTCTCAGCAAGAACTTGATATTTTTCCAGCCTTTCGTGCATCCGCCTTCGCTCGGTAATGTCAATTCCTATCCCAGCAAAGTATTGTTTACCCTCAAGCTTTACCGGACTGGCAGTGAAGTACATCGGTATTTTGGTACCGTCTTTTTTTTGCAAATCTGCTTCCGCATCCCCAAACCCATTCTGGGTTGTCCTTTTAAGACCTTCTAGTATAGCAGTTTGGCTCAATTCATCCCCTTTATACCAATCCAATAAACTCATCTGCGCCAACTCTGCTGAGGAATAACCGGTTATCTCCTCGTGTTTCTTGTTCCATCTAATCAACTTACTTTGATCATCGTAGAGATAAATCATTCCCGGAACACTATTAAATAAGGCATCTGTAAAGAACCTTTCTTGACTTAACTTATATTCCAACTTTATTTTTTCAATAATTTCTTCTTCCAAGAGAGCATTCATATCCTGCAGCTGGTTTGTCCGCTCTCTAACCTTGTTTTCTAACTCTTCATTTAATTTCCGAGTTTCTTCTTCAGCCTGTTGGCGTTTAATGATTTCCTCTTCCAGCATGGCATTGGACTCCTCAAGCTCTGCATTGCTTTCCTCGAGCATAGCATTGATTTCTTCCAAATCCGCATTACTCTCTTCAAGTTGTGTCGTTCGCAGGCTTACCCATTTTCCGAGGTCATGGTTTAAGTTATTAATCTCAACCTCGTTTGCTGTCTTTCTTCTAAGTTCGTGGGTCAGCATAATATTTTTCAGGGCATACTTGGAGAACTGCTGGACATTGAGAGAAAGAAAGTCACAGATATTCTCAAATTGTAACTTTGACATACGTTTAAGCTTATATAATTTATTTTCATTAATAGTATGTATCGCTCCAATGGTCTCAGTGTATTTAAGCAAATCATCAATCTTATAATCTTCATCAAGAACTTGCCCAATGAGCCAGTTAGCAATATGCCAACCCTGAATAATGATCCTTGCACATCCATCCAACAAGCCACCGATTAAGCATCTTTGGAGTTTAGTGTCATCTTTTATTAAACTTCCTATCATTAAATCTGATATCCGACAATAATTAAGACCTTTTTTAGTTTCTTTGGCTATTTCTTCAGCTGAACCTCCAAAACCACTGGGCTTAGTTAGGGGGGTCCCGTCAGGCTCTGTGATAATTGAAACAACACCCATCGCGGCAGAAAATAAATCCTGAAGTTTTTGAATTTCATTTAAATCAAAGAGCTCAGCAAATCTATATCTCGTGCTAGTATCATCAAAGCTAAACGTTTCGCCCATATTGTTCCACCATACCTTTCATCTCATTTTATAGATTAAGGTTAACCCAAAACCTTATTAGACACTATTTCCAGCACGCAAGGAATCCTCTAGAATTTGTTGCCCCGATTTTTAGATTTTACTCTTGTGGCAAATTAGCTTAGTTCTTAATATTAATTATTTATGGATAAGTAGTTATTCTTCGAGAACATCTTTTTTCCTTTAAAGTTAGACAAGATATTTCTTATCTATTTCGATTATAAATTTATTATTTCGAGTAATTTTTCAAAAGATTACTCGAAATAATAAAAACAAGACAACCGAAAATTTTTCCGGACTCTTGTTTTTTATACTCACGTACTGGTTTCCAAAGACGCGCCTTTCCTCTACCTTTCCTCTAATGCACACCTATCTTCTCCTGCGGAAACATCCGCTGAACTTCTTCAAAAAGCAACGCATACCGTTTGGGACTCTGTAAGGCTTTCTGAGCCATCTGGTAAGCCTTCTCGATAAGATGCCCATCCCGAGAGAAATCCGTAAGCTGCAACTGGGCTAAACCATGTTGGCGTGTCCCTAACAGTTCTCCTGTTCCGCGCAAGTGCATATCTTCTTCGGCGATTTTAAACCCATCTTCCGTTTGACAAAGAATGTCCAAACGACGACTATCCCTGTTCCCCGACAACAAAAAGCAATAAGATTGTTCATTTCCTCGACCAACCCGTCCTCTGAGCTGATGTAATTGCGCGAGACCAAAACGCTCCGCCGATTCGATCACCATCACCGCAGCATTCGGGACATTCACCCCAACTTCAACTACGGTCGTGGCGACCAAAATATCGATTTCTCCGGCGTGAAACGCTGTCATGATCAATTCCTTTTCCGCCCCCTTCATTCTTCCATGTAAGAGGGCCACACGACACATCGGAAACCTAACTTGCAGATCAGCCGCTCGCTCGGTTGCCGAAATGAGATCAAGCGTTTCTGACTCTTCCACCAATGGACAGACGACATAAATTTGCCTGCCCAGCGTGATTTGCTCTTCCAGGAATTTTTCCAGTTTCGGGCGGGCACGTTCTGTCAATTTGCGGGTAAGAATAGGCTTTCGCCCAACCGGCATCTCATCAAGCACAGAGAGTTGCAAATCGCCATAGAGTGTCAAAGCTAAGGTCCTCGGAATGGGCGTCGCAGTAAGCACCAAAACGTGAGGATTTTCGCCTTTGCCCTGCAGTAAGGAGCGCTGTCTTACACCGAAGCGATGTTGTTCATCCGTAATCGCCAGGCCCAGACCCTTAAAGACTACCGTTTCCTGAATAAGGGCATGTGTTCCGACAATAACTTGCGCCCGGCCGTCCGCGATCTTGGCTAAGGTTTCCTCCCGTGCACCTTTGCCCTGGCTACCCAGTAAACAAACAACCGTAATTCCCAGAGGGCTAAACACACGCTCCAGCGATTGGAAATGCTGCAGCGCTAAAATTTCCGTAGGAGCCATCATTGCCCCCTGATATCCCGAACCCACGGCGCGCAACAGTGCCGCCATGGCCACGGCCGTCTTACCCGATCCGACATCCCCTTGGACTAAGCGGGCCATCCCTTGCGGCTTCGCGAGATCTTGGAATATCTCCCGGATTACCCGTTGTTGAGCGGTTGTCAGACAGAAAGGCAAAGCCTTATAAAAACTCCGGATCTGCTCCTCTCCCCCCTTTAGTACAGGACTTCCGAGTCGCACCATACCTTGGCGTAGTCCGGCGACGGCCAATTGTAATAAGAGAACCTCTTCCCAAACCAGGCGATCCCTAGCCTGAGCCAGTCTTGGATAATCGACCGGAAAATGAATTTCTCGATGGGCCTGAGTTCGCCCCATCCATTCCTGCAGCTCTTCCGGCGGGATAATCTCCGGAAAACAGATATCTGTCTGATCCAAAACGCTTTGGATTAAGCTGCGTATTACTTTTGAGGATAAGCGTGCTGTTTCTGAATATACCGGCAAGATAGTTTGTGAACCTAGATCAGGGACCTCTGCCAAACTTGAACTCACCTGTTCAATATCTGCAGCCAGAATTTCCGGCACCTGTTGCTGCCAACGCACTTTCCCCGTCACAACGACTTGGGTTCCGACCGGGTAGTGTTTGAGAACATGAATTTGGTTAAACCAGGTTGCCTGAAACAAGCGCCCTTGCTGTTCAATACTTAATTTAACGACTTTCAGCTTGCCTTTGGTTATCTGCCCTGCTACCACTTTTCCGGCAATCGTCGCCGTTTCTCCATCTTTTAATTCCGCAATCATCCGCCGGCGGCGATCTTCATACCTGCGCGGGAAATATTGCAGCAAGTCCAGGACGTTATGGATTCCCAGCCTTTCAAGTTGCTTGGCTCTTTCCGGGCCAACCCCTTTTAAGTATTGTAAGGGCTTCACTGACCCGGAAACACTGCTCGCTCCTCTCAAGGCCCCGTCCGGGGGTGTTGCCTTACTTTTGATTTTATGTTCCGGCTGTGCTTTATGTATGTCTCCGGTTGCTTGACTGTCAACTCTTTCTTCGGCTCCATTATTATTGGAGGGGCGTCGTTGTTCAGATAGTTCCTGTTTCTCCGGTAATCTTAAATCCTCGTTTTGCGGTACACTTTGCGGAAAGCTGCCCTGAACTTCGACCATTACTTCTTGCATAAACCGACTAAGTTCTGAAAAGGCTTCTCTGCGTCGAAGCGGGCTCCAGGTTAGATATTGATGAGCTAATTGACTCAGCAAATCCATGTCACTACCGGGAAATAGCTGTTCCAGCCGGGGGAGTATCCCTTGTAGAAAAACATTGAATCCGCCTAACACCCCGGTATTTGTGAACCCCTGTTTTTCTTCTGCCAGCAGAGCTCGCCGGAAATTATTTAAAACAATTTGCACCTGAGTATGCTTCATAGAAAATCTGCCTGAATTCGTCGTCCTGTAGGGCTCACTGCCAGGCCACCTTGTGCCGTTTCTTTTAAGGCACACGGCATCAGTTTGCCGATCTTATCCATAGTGTCAATAACCTCATCAAGCGGAATCGCGCTCTTTACCCCCGCCAGCGCCATCTCGGCTGCCACCAAAGCAATCGAGGCCCCCGTGGCATTTCGTTTGACACAAGGAACCTCCACCAGCCCTGCCACAGGATCACAGACTAAACCCAGCATCGATTTCATGGCGATTGCCGCGGCATCCGAGGTCTGCCTTGGCGATCCTCCGGCTAATTGCACAGCCGCGGCAGCCGCCATAGCCGCCGCCGACCCTATCTCAGCCTGACATCCACCCTCAGCGCCGGAAATGTTCGCTCGTTCCGCAATGATCATCCCTAATCCGGCAGCGGTAAAAAGGGCCTGTAAAAGCTCAGACTCCGGAATCTCACGGGCCTCTTCGACCGTCAAAAGGACAGCCGGCAGTACTCCGCTGGAACCCGCCGTCGGTGCAGCAACGATTTTCCCCATACAAGCATTGACTTCAGCCACTGCTAAGGCTTTGGCAAGGACAGCACTCATTAGCTCGCCGACTAAACTCTCTCCCCTTTTCCGCCTTGCCTCAACTTTTGCTGCATCTCCCCCTACCAAACCGGATAATGAGCGACGTTCGCTGTTAAGACCGACCTGAACAGATTCTCGCATGACCTTTAAGTTCTTAGCCATACGTTGAAAAAGCTCTTGCTCCGATTGTTCTAATTCTTCCATCTGGTTTCGGAGCACTACTTCACTGATTCTGCACCCTTTAGTTTCAGCCTCTATAACCCAGTCTTCGTAGGCACGCATGGTAAATTCCTCCTAATCCAACGGCTCGATAGCCAAGGCCTGATTGATTCTCGGTAGTTTCCGCAGTAAACCAAGGATAGCCTCGTCGATTTTCTGATCCGTCTCCAGAACCATTAAGGCCTGCGCTCCCTTCTTTTCCCGAGACACCCGCATATGCGCAATGTTGATCTGAGCAGTAGCCAAGAGAAGTGTCACTTGCGCAACAACTCCGGAAAGATCCTGATGGAGGATAACTAAGGTGGGATAGTCCCCCCTGAGCTCCACCTGAAAGTCATCGATCTCTCGAATGACAATTGTTCCTCCGCCAATGGATGAGCCGAGAACTTGAACATCACAGCCCTTCCTCCCGGACAAAATAAACTTTACGCTGTTCGGATGGACATCCCCAAGATCCGCAGTTTCAAAGATAAAGTTTAGACCGCGTTCCTTGGCGATCTGGGGAGCCTCCGGAATTCGTTCATCATCCGGGGCCATGCCTAATAGTCCTGCGACTAACGCCAAGTTCGTCCCATGCCCCTTTCCCGTCGTGGCAAAGGAGCCATGCAGAATAATTGTTCCTCCGACAGGCTCTTCACCCAAGATCTTTCTGGCCATCGCACCCAAACGAACTGCGCCTGCCGTATGGGAACTGGACGGACCAACCATGATCGGACCAAGCAGATCAAAGACATTACTCTTAGCCATGGTACACCCTCCTAAATAAAAAACCCCCGGACAAATTCCGGAGAATAACCCTGCTGAGGTTGGCTGTTTTAATATGCCCATACCCACTCTCAAAACCGTATCCCCCTGCTTTATGGGCCCTACTCTAAAACACGAACTCCTTGAACGTTCACATTTACTTGGGATACGTTTAATCCGGTAAGCTTCTCTGTAGTATAACGGACGCGCTCCATGACATTGGCAGCAACTTCGGAAATTTTGACACCATATCCGACAACGATATGGAGATCAATAATGACCTCATTGTCTTTAATTGAAACCACCACACCGCGGCCTAAATTTTCCCGCCCCAACAGATCTACAAATCCATCCGTAAGTTTGCGCGAAGCCATACCCACCAAGCCGTAACATTCAACTGCCGTAGCACCTGCAATCGTAGATATGACTTCTTCAGAAATATCAATTTTTCCTAAGCTATTTACAATTTCTTTCCCCATAAAAAACAACTCCTCCAATATCATCCACGATAAACACTATTCTATCAAGAAAACGAGAAATGTTCAAAGAAAATGTCTCAGTACGTTTGAACCAAGGTTGAGCGCCCTGCGTAGTTAAGCTTATCCCACGGTGCCGGGCAGAAGTAGGCGTACTTCCAATGATAAAGGAAGTCCGCACATAACGGACTTCCTTTATTTTGGGAATGATTTATTCTTTCCTTTTTTTCAACTGTTTAGAATATTTTACCGTTCTCTTGGCTTGATGGAACAGCGCATCCTTTACGTATTCGATCATCAGAGATTAGGCGCTGATCCCCCTTATTTAGGCGCTATGAAGCGAGGACTCAATACAATTAGATGCCTCAATAATCTTTTTCGCCCGTTCTACTTCTTCAAGCGTCCCATGGGCAATCAACAGGAATTTATCCGACTTAAGAGATGTTTCGTATTTGAGGATACTGTCCTTTGGAATGCCAATGCTGTATAATGCGGCCCCAAACGCATTCAGACCACCCACAAGAGCAGCACCTTCAAGTGCACCAATGATCCACGTCACCAGCGGACCGCCTACAACCAGAGGACCAATCCCGGGGATAAAAAAGAACGCCGATCCGAATAAAAATCCCCATAATCCACCCCAGAACGCCCCTAACTTCCCCCAGTATTTGACTCGGTCACCCGTATTATAATAGCCCACTACCTGCTCATCCTTCTGATAATCCTTACCCACGACGGATAACTTTCTCATGTCGAATCCTGCTTTCTGGAGTTCCTTGACAGCCTCCTCAGCTTCGGGGTGGGTGTTAAAAACAGATACAACCAAATTTTTCTCGGACATATTGACACAACCTTTCTTTTTTAATGGCCCCTTGTTCATCATGTTTTTTCTTCTACTTAGGATGATACCAGAAAAAAATGCCATTCTTATGGCATTTTTCTGGTATTAAAGAGCTATTCGATCCAAGTACTTACCTTCCTTTATCTATGAAACTTGTGTATTTCCTGGAAAATTCTTTGGCAGGCTTCTTTTTTGTGATCTATAGCAGCTTGCTCAAGTTTTACAGCCCAGTCAAAAATTGAAGTTATTTTTAAAGTTCCCGATGTTCCTTTTAACTGGTGAGCCAATCTGCTTAATTCTTCGAGATCGTCCTGAGCGATAGAGTCCTCAACTTTTTGAAAGAGATCCGCTAAATTTTTCGCGTAGTCTACGAATAGTTCCCTTGCATCAGCTTTGGTTAATCCAGCGCTTTCAGTAAATACATCAAGATAACTCATTATAAAATCCAGATGTTCTAAACTCGCCTTGTTGTTCTTCCAGCTGTCTTCGATCAGCTGGAACAGAGCATCAAAATCAATCGGCTTTTGGATATAATCATCCATTCCCGCTGCAAGGCACTTGTCTTTATCACCCTCCATCGCATTGGCTGTCATGGCAATAATGGTCGTGTGTTTTCCACTACCTTCTAGTTTTCTTATTTTTTCCGTGGTCTGATACCCATCCATCTCCGGCATCTGACAATCCATCAATACGATATCATAGTTTTTCCTTAGTACAGCTTGAAAAGCTTCCAGTCCATTCATCGTCACATCACAAGTCAGGTTCCGTGTTTTAAGCATTGCGATGACAATCTTGCAATTTATCGCATTGTCTTCGACCAGAAGTATCTTCGGTTGCTTATTAGCCAAACTATTTTTAACTCTATCCTTCGTCACAATGGGTATAGTATCTTCTTCATTCTTTAAACCAAGAACGATAGAAATACAGTGATGCAGCTCATCTCTTCTAATAGGTTTACTAAGAAATCCAGAGAAGCCCAGTTGTTTGGCCTCTAAGATATCAACGTTTTGAGCCGAAGTGCTGAGCAGTATTAGTTTAACGTCTTTGGCAAAAGGCAAGGTCTTTAAAGAAGTTGCCAGCTCATAACCACTCATGCTTAGCATTTGATAATCTATTAAAACAATATCCAGTTTGTCTTTAGTACTCGCGTTAGAAATGATTGTCGTAATTGCCTTGCCCGCATCATTCGCTTCAAATACCCGGCAGCCAACTTCACCAAGATACGAGGCAGAAATCTCCCGATTATTTTCATTATAATCGACGATCAAAATATTCACTCCGTCAAGCTTTTCGAAGGGCAATCTAGGGTCTGAGGCTCTTTTCGCGATCTTCAAACGCAGCTCAAATTTGAAGATTGAACCTTCTCCGAGGACACTTTCAACCTGAATATTACCTCCCATCAGTTCGATCAATTCTTTAGATATCGCAAGTCCGAGGCCGGTACCTCCGAACTTTCTGGTTGTTGAGGCATCTGCTTGGATAAAAGGTTTGAAGAGCTTTTGAATATCCTCCGGGCTAATTCCAATACCGGTATCTTTGACACAGAACTTGAGGATGCCGATGTCATTTTCTATCGCTTGACAATCAACCGTTACAGAAACCTCGCCACGATGGGTAAACTTCACTGCGTTACTGACCAGATTATTCAGTATTTGCCTAAGCCGATGGGCATCGCCCACAACCTCTTCCGGAACGTTAGCATTTATCATAGAATGAAGCACAATGTTTTTTTCAGCAACTTTCGGCACCAAGAGTGAGACGGCATCCTCGATGGCCGTTCTAACTTTGAAGCAAGATTTTTCCAATGCCAGCTTTCCTGCTTCAATCTTTGAAAAATCCAATATATCCTTAATCAGGTGCAGCAAGGTTTCTGACGCAGATTTCGCCTCACGTATAAACTCTTGATGTTCAGCAGACGGGTTAGCTATGCGCAATAATTCCAGAAAACCCATCAGGCCGTTGATGGGTGTTCTAATCTCATGAGACATATTCGCCAGGAACTGACTCTTCATGACATTTGCTGCTTCAGCTTGTTCTTTGGCGATCTCTAACTCCGCAGCTCGCTTTTCTATCTCGGCATATTGGCGGGTAAGTTCTATATTGGCGCTGACTAATTCTGCTGCCAGTTTCTCTTTTTCTTTGTTTTGATAAGCAAGCTCTTTTTGAAGATCAAGTTCTTTGTTAATATTAACCAACTCTGCAGCTCGTTTTTCTTTCTCTTCATTTTGATAAGTAAGTTCCGTGTTGGCAATGATTAACTCCGCAGCTCGTTTTCCTTTCTCATTAACGAGATCTCTAAGTTCATTTAATTGCCATTTCTCCTTGGATATATCAATAAAACTTGTTATTACATAATTATTATCAGAATAATAACTATTCACCCTATAGGATTTTGTCAAATAGTCTGAATTCTGGCCAAATTCTTTTTTGCCAACCTTTATTACTATCTCACCATCAAAATTAATCCAATTTAATTCATTATTTTCGGCTTCCTGTAATACAGCAGACCTTGTTCGGCCAATGATATCCCTGCCTAATAATCCGGTAAGTTTTTCGAAAGCGGCGTTAACTTCAGTAAATTCATAATCACAAGGAATACTGTCTTGATCACGGATTACTCTGCAACATACGTATCCCACGGGTGTCACTTGAAACATTTGTTTATAAATATCATCCTTCAAATAGTATTACCCTCCAGTTATCTCACCTAGGATTACTGGGCTTCTCTACATCTGCTAAGTATTGGTAGATCGTTAAACCCTAAACTCCTTGTTCAAATTTATTATCTGGTTTAACAGTATGCTTTTGCCTTTACTTAGGAGGATAACAGAAAAAGATGTCATTATCATGGCATCTTGCTTGCATTAAGGAACTATTTCATTTCAGAAGCTTGAACTAAAAAGCTTCTTTCTTCAGCAAGGCTTTACACCCAATTTGTATCCTACCCCATGTATCGTTCGGATGTAATAGGGATTAGCCACATCCGGCTCAATTTTTTCTCGCAGACGTTTTACCAGCGAAGTGACGACTGAAGGACTTCCATAATAGTTTGAGTCCCAGATTTGGTAAAGGAGCTGTTCTCTGGTAAAGGCCTGATCCGGACGATTGGACAGCATCCAGAGCAGGGCATATTCCTTGGGGGTTAGATCAACCTCTTTGCCTCCCACCTTAGTAATTCTACTGATATCGTTAATCGTAAGTCCGGGGAGTTCCACAATACTTCGCGTGTTTGCCGAGCAGTCGTATTCTTTAACCCGGCGCAGTACCGCTTTAATACGTAAGATAAGTTCTGTGCTGTCAAATGGCTTGGTTATATAGTCATCACATCCCAAGATAAGTCCGGAAATCTTATCCTCATTATCTTCCTTGGCCGTTAGAATGATAATCGGCAGCTTACTTTCTTGCCGTATTTTGCGGCAAACTTCAAATCCATCCATCCCGGGCATCATGATATCAAGCAACAGTAGATCGGCGTTGCAATTATTGCACTCATTTATGACTTCCGCCCCTTGTCCAACAACCTTTACGTCAAAACCTTCCTTAGTCAATAAGATATGTAGGAACTGCCGGATGCTGGCATCATCATCTGCCACTACGATTGTTGTTCCCATGATAACCTACCTCCTTCTCCCCAAGCTCCAAATTCGGCTATACGGCAGAATTTGCTTCATGGTTTGTTTCACGAATCAAAAGCACCAATATCTTTTGCCAAAGAGCGAATCGCTCTTCGAATAAATCCCATCGCGCTCAGCGTAAGTCATTTTAACATATTCCACATTTTCGCTTGATTCCCTCCTCAACTCATGGAAATATTACAAAGAAAGATAAATTAATGTTGGACCGTCTCCCAGACAGCATCACCCTGCACCTCATTAATGATGATAGCTTCAATTTCATAAATAGTATTCAAATGCACATTTAGGTTTTCTCTCAAAAGAGTTGTCTTACTTAGACAACTCTTTTTTTGTAAAGCAGTTTACAGATATATTTTTCAACTGGATATAAACTTAACTTGTACCTCAAATTTTAAAAGGAGGCAAATGTGGAGATAAACATTCTGACGAATGTCTGCTTGCTAAAGCAGTCTCTGCCGCAAAAGCCATTCCAACAGCTTAATTAAGAGAATCATAAGAAGTCAGAAAAGGGAGGCCGATTTCGCCGTGCTTCCCGTTCTGACTCCTTTGTTTTTTGTAGTAGGTCCTTTGGATTTTAACTTCCTTATTGCCGTATCGGTTTATTATCCTCCATAAATTTGTTATATTCTTCTTGGGCTTTTTCTTTGTTATAACCATATTTTGCTTGAAGAATACCAACCAACTTTTCGGTTTTGCCTTCTACTTCAACGACCTCATCATCGGTAAGATCTCCCCACTTCTCTTTAACGCTACCTTTTAGCTCTTCCCATTTACCTTTAACAATATCTTCGTTCATTTTTAGCCCCCCCTTTTAATTAATGTCGCCTATTGCGACCCTATGTCAACGGAGATGCTCTTGGGCGACCGGTTCATCGACCCAGTATCCCCGGCGATTGTAATGTCGATGCAGTCCGCTCTCATAGTCCCGAGTGAGCAGGGTCTCCTCTGTGTATTCGGGAGACTGCTTGATGGTCTCGCGGAGAAGATTGACGAATACTTTCGTCTCATTCCAACTAACGCTCTCGATCCATTGCGGTGAAACCAGAACCTTTTTCCCCGGCCACCAGTTCCGTGTATTAATGATTAAATAACGAATCGCCCACGTCTCGTCATCGATGATAAAATCCTCTACGTGACCAAGCGGGCCATCTAGTGCTTGTATATTGTAAGCACTGACATCGTAAGTACTGCGCAAATGGGGATCATATTGGTCGTCCCAATACATCGGCCATTCATAATACCCGAAGTATGACTCCTCGAATTGTCGCGAGACGGGCTGGTCATTGTCCAAGGATGGACTGTCCTCAATCTGTTTTTTTGTCAAATTGATGCTGACATATTGCTCTACTTTGTTCACGGCAATTAGCGAATTCGGGGAGATCAATACCTGCCTGCCCGTAAGCCAGTTCCCTGTGTTGGCGATCAGATAGCGAATTGTCCAGTAGTGGTCATCAAAGTAAAATTCATTGACCTTCCCTATTTCCCCGTCGAGGCTCTGCAATTCATAGTTCTTTAGTGATTTGACTTTGCTTAGCATAACAGTAATCCTCTCTTTTACCCTTCTAACCGATTTATCTCGTACCCCATCAGTATTCCATCGTCTTCACGCCTTCGGGCGGAATAATTAGCGTGGCTTCCGTCTTGGATTGAACTTCCTCGACCGTGGTGTCAGGAGCGATCTCCCGCAGTACCAGACCCTCTTTGGTAACTTCGATCAGGGCCAACTCACTGAGAATCCAGTTGACCTGTCCTCTGGCGGTCAGAGGCAGCTTGCACCTCTTCAGGATTTTCGGAGCGCCGGCATTGTTGCAATGAACGGTTACCGCCACCACCATCTTGGCCCCAATTGCCAGGTCCATTGCCCCTCCCATCCCCGGTACCATCTTACCCGGAACCATGTAGTTGGCTAGGTTGCCTTGCTCGTCTACTTCCAACACCCCGAGCACCGTGGCGTCCACATGACCGCCGCGAATCAGCGCGAACGATGTGGCGCTATCAAAGTAACATCCGCCGGGCAGCATAGTTACCGGCATGTCACCCGCGTCGGTCAAATCGGGATCCTCGTAGCCTTGCTCAGGACTCGGTCCGAAACCAATGGCACCATTCTCGGTTTGAAGGTGTAGGTTTATCCCCGCCGGAATATAGTTTAACAACTCGTCAGGCATTCCGATTCCCAGGTTGACGAGCATTCCGTCCTTAAATAACTTGGCGCCCCGTCTGCCGACTTTCTCCCGTACATCCATCACCGTCCACTCCTTACTATATAATCCACAAGTACACCCGGAGTTACAACCTCTTCAGGGTCCATAAAGTCAATAAGGTTATCGACCTCCGCAATCACGATGTCGGCTGCGAAGGCCATGACCAGGTTGAAGTTGCGGGCGGTGCCGCGATAGCGAAGGTTGCCATGTGTGTCCCCTATGAACGCTCTCAGGAAGGCGACCCTGCCTCTCAAAGGAGTTTCCAGGATCATTTCCCGATCGTTGAATACACGCGATTCTTTTCCTTCTGCAACCGCGGTACCCACTCCGGTAGGGGTATAGAACCCGCCAAGTCCAACACCGCCGGCACGGATCCGCTCGACCAGGGTGCCTTGGGGGTTCAGTTCCACGTCCAATTCCCCGGCTGCCATCTGGCGGCCTGTTTCCTTGTTTGTCCCCACGTGCGATGCCAGGAGCTTTTTGAGCTGTCTGTTCACGACCAGCTTACCAACGCCGCGGTCCGGCAGCGCAGTATCATTGCAAATCAGAGTAAGGTCTTGAATATTTTTGCGTACGAGAGCATCGATTATGGTTTCGGGAGTACCTATCGCCATGAATCCGCCGACTAGTATTGTATCGCCATTATTGACCAACGCTGCGGCTTCGTCCGAAGTTATTACTTTTGCCATCCTAAATAGTCCTCCTCCTAGTCCTCCACATTGCCTGAAGCGGTGCGGAGCTGTGCCAAGTCATTACTTATCCTTAGCCAGATAATCATATACCACGGTTGCCGGCGCCAGAGATAGATCGGTAAGAATATGAGATGCAGAAATTACTTCTAAAACAGGCAGATCCGTCATTGGCGCCATAACATGCGCAAACAACTGCAAACGTGCGGGACCTGTCCAGGCGCCGTGGATCGTGATATCGGTGATCTGGGTACGCACCAATTCGCAGATGCGCGGTTTGCCCGTGTAGTCCGGCATTATTTTCAACATAAACGCCGGTCTGCAGATGTTTTCCCGAGCCTTTGCCGCATCAAGCTCATGGTGCTTATAACCCATGGTGGCAGTCGCCACTCTCAATGAACCATAATCCAGTGTCCCGACTAAAGTATCTGAATCAATATATAATTTTGGCGATCCAAGCAGCTTCGGGTAGGAACACATTTCACGCCCAACGGCTATGGCCGGATTACTAT
>Ga0326727_10010746_pt1 | contig 21648 bp, 21 predicted proteins | sample MB2enrmetagenome_FD_207643 | JGI IMG/M metagenome (GOLD analysis project Ga0326727, IMG submission 207643) | Lab enriched peat soil microbial communities from McLean, Ithaca, NY, United States - MB29MY | ecosystem: Environmental > Terrestrial > Soil > Wetlands > Peat | place: USA: New York...
GAGAGCCAGAAGACCTGCCTGAGACGCAAAAAAATTGCCTTCCCGTGGCTGGAAGGCGGGGATCAAGTAAATCAGGGTGCAATCCCCAGGCGATTATGTCCTGGGGATTTTTTTTGACCACCCGGGTGACGTGGAATGATGAGCAAAGTAGTAGTCGTCATTGGCGGATCGCGGAGCGGGAAGACCGCTTTTGCCCTGGGCAGGGCGCAAGAGGCGGCAGGCGTTGGCAGCCGGGTTTATATAGCCACCGCCCAACCCCTCGACGCGGAGATGGAGGAGCGGATCGAAAAACACAGGAGGGAGCGGGGCAGCGCCTGGGCTACCTGCGAGGAGCCGCTGCATCTGGGCCGTGCCGTGAGGGCCGCGTCCGGCTCCTCCGCGGTTGCGGTGATCGACTGCCTGACCCTTTGGCTTTCGAACCTCCTGTGCAGCAATCTCGATGTGGAAGAGGCGCAAGACGACTTTATCGACTCTCTGCGCACCCCCGGCCGGCTTCGCCATATTTTTGTCGTTTCGAATGAGGTCGGCATGGGAATAGTGCCGGAAAATGATATGGCCAGGCGTTTCAGGGACATGGCGGGAAGGCTGCACCAGCGCCTTGCAGGGCTTGCCGACGAAGTTTACCTGATGGTGGCCGGCATACCGGTGAAGATAAAATAGGGGCTCAACCGGTCGAGGGAAAGCGCCGGAAACAGGCGCAACGGAAGGCCCCACTCATGGAGGGAGAGGCTATGCAGCAGGAAGGATGGAAGTCCGGAGAAGGCATTTTGCAAAAAATCGCGCCATTAAAAAAGGAGTTCATGGAAAACGCCCAAAAGAGGCTCGACGACCTCACCAAGCCGGTGGGAAGTCTCGGCAGGCTTGAGGAGTTCGCCCGCCGGCTTGTCGCCATCACCGAAGAGACGATGCCCGTCCCCGGCAGGAAAATCATCTTCACCTTCGCCGGGGACCACGGCGTCGTGGCTGAAGGGGTGTCGGCATACCCGAAAGAGGTGACGCCGGAAATGGTCTTCAATTTTCTGCATGGGGGCGCGGCGATAAACGTGCTTGCCCGCCACGCGGGGGCCGAGGTCCTCGTCGTCGACATCGGGGTCGATTACACTTTCGAAGAAACACCCGGCCTCGTCATACGCAAGGTGATGCCCGGCACGAGGAATATGCTGAAGGAGCCGGCCATGACCAGGAAGGAGGCCGAGGAGAGCCTCAACGTAGGGATCGAGCTTGCGTCGCTCTATGCGGAAAAAGGATACCGCCTTTTCGGCACCGGCGATATGGGCATCGGTAACACGACCCCGTCCAGCGCCATTGCCGCGGTGCTCACGGGGAAGCCTGTGGCACAGGTGACCGGCAGGGGCACCGGCATCACGGATGCCTCGCTCGCCCGGAAAGTCGCGGTGATAGAGGAGAGCATACGCCTTCATAAGCCCCGCCCCGATGACCCCCTGGACGTGCTGGCGAAAGTCGGCGGTACCGAGATAGGGGGGATTGCCGGACTGATCCTTGGTGCGGCAGCGGCCAGGGTACCGGTAGTGATAGACGGCCTCATCTCGACGGCGGGCGCCCTCATCGCGTACGCCCTCGAACCGAACACGAAAGAGTACATGTTTGCAGCCCATAAGTCCGTTGAGATAGGCCACAAAGTCATGCTCGACCGGATGGGGCTCACACCCATCCTCGACCTTGACCTGAGACTCGGCGAAGGCACCGGCGCTGCGCTGGCCATGCTGCTCATCGAAGGCGGTCTGAAGATATACCGGGAAATGGCGACATTCAGCGAGGCAGGGGTCTCAGGAGAAATCGAGGTCCCTTGAAAAGAGGCTTGAAGAGACCGGGAGACAAAGTGGCTAAAGCACTGATGATACAGGGTACCGGCTCCGGCGCGGGCAAGAGTCTCGTCGTTGCGGGGCTGTGCAGGATCTTCCACGATGAGGGCGTGAGCGTCGCGCCTTTCAAGGCGCAGAATATGGCCCTCAATTCATATATCACCGCTGACGGGGGGGAGATCGGGCGCGCCCAGGTGCTTCAGGCGCAAGCCGCGGGCATCGACCCCACCGTCGATATGAACCCCGTGCTGCTCAAGGCGTCCGGGGAAATGGGGTCCCAGGTGATCATCCAGGGCCGCCCGCACCGTCACATGTCGGCGCGGGAGTATTATGGCTTCAGGGAAAGGGCCTGGGAGGCGGTAAAAGAGTCGTATCACCGCCTTTCGAAGACCTTCGACCTGATCTTCATGGAGGGGGCGGGCAGCCCGGCCGAAATCAATCTCATGGACGTCGATATCGTCAACATGTCCGCGGCAAAGCTCGCCGGCGCCCCGGTGCTCCTTGTCGGGGACATCGACAAAGGCGGCGTCTTCGCCTCCCTCTACGGGACCGTGAAGCTCCTCGGCAGGGACGGGAGGCGTATCAAGGGATACCTCATCAACAAGTTCAGGGGAGATCTGGACATACTCAAACCGGGTCTCGACATGATAGAAGCAGCCACGGGCAGGCCGGTGATAGGCGTCCTTCCCTACGTGGCCGATCTGGGGCTTCCCGAGGAAGACAGTCTTTCCTTGAGGAACGGGACAATGACCCGGGGAGACGGTACGATCAGGATCGTCGTGGTGCGGCTCCGGTACATCTCCAACTTTACCGATTTCGACCCCTTCCTCTGCGAGTCGGACGTGCAGCTTCAGTATTCCGTCAGTCCCGCCGACATAGAGAACGCCGACATGGTGATCATCCCGGGCTCGAAGAACACCGTGAAGGATTTGCTTTTGCTTAAGGACGCCGGGCTTGACAGGAGCATCCGGACGGCCCATGACAGAGGCGTCCGGATCGTGGCTATCTGCGGCGGCTACCAGATGGCGGGCAGAAAGATCTACGACCCCCATTTCGTCGAAAGCACGCACGGCGAGGTCGATGGCCTTGGTCTTCTGGACATAGAGACTACTTTCGGAGAGACGAAGACCACGTGCCAGGTGGAGGCAAAGGTCGTGCGAAGACCGGCAGCCTTGCTTCCGAGCGTTGAGGGCGGAGAGTTGAAGGGTTATGAGATCCACATGGGAGAAAGCAGAGGCGATATCGGTCTCTTCGAGATAAGGAGACTCTTCGGGCCGGCGTTGCCTGCCGTCTCCCTGCCGGACGGGTCGGCGCGGGGGCATTGCTGGGGTACGTATATCCACGGCATCTTTGAAAACGACGCATTCAGAAGGGGTGTCCTCAACCGGATCAGAGAGAAAAAAGGCCTGGCCCCCCTCCCGAGCCTGGTTTCTTACACGGAGATGAGGGAGCGGGCCCTCAACAGGCTGGCTGACCTGCTGCGGTTACACGTCGACATCGGCTTTATCAGGAGGATTCTCGGTCTGTGATAGCGCCGGTTAACCTCATATTGGCATTTTTCCTCGACCTCGCCATAGGCGACCCCCGGTGGCTGCCCCATCCGGTGAGGATCATCGGGAAGGGCATAGAATCGATGGAGAGGCTTCTCCGTGACCGGTTCAATGACGAGCATGAAAAGGCGGCAGGCGTGCTCCTCGTCTGCGCCGTCGTGCTGCCTGCGACCTTTATCGCTTTTGTCGCCGGGCGTTTACTCCTTTCGTTTTCCGGCCGTCCCCTCTCCGTTATCGGCGCCCTCGCCTTTATCTACCTGGTGTCGACGACCCTTGCCCTGCGCGGGCTTATCAGCTCCGCCCGGCACGTCATCGGCGCAGTCAGGGAGAAGAGCCTTAGCGTAGCGAGGCAAAGGCTCGCCATGATCGTGGGCCGCGACACGGACAACCTCGGGGAAGAGGCGATCCTGCGCGCAACCATAGAGACCCTGGCCGAGAACCTCTCTGACGGGTTTGTTGCGCCCTTGCTCTACCTTGTCGTGGGAGGATTGCCCCTTGCCGTCGCGTACAAGGCGGTCAATACGCTCGATTCCATGGTCGGCTACAAGAACCCGCGGTATATCAGGTTCGGCTGGGCCGCAGCACGGCTCGACGACGCGGCGAACTATATCCCCGCCCGGATAACCGGGCTCCTCCTTGCAGCGGCTGCCTTCTTCTGTTCGTTTGCAGGCGGCGCTTCTCACGCTGCCCGCAGGTCCTTCGCCGTTATGCGCCGGGACGGCAAGAACCACACGAGCCCGAACAGCGGTGTCCCTGAAGCGGCAATGGCAGGCGCCCTCGGGGTGAGGCTCGGAGGCCCTTCAGTCTACGGCGGCGTAGTGGTGGAAAAGCCTTTTATCGGCGACGGCGTGGCCGAGGACTATCTGCGATCGGCCGATTGCGCAGTCGCCCTCGCGGCATGCGCGGCATCCCTTATGGTCGCGCTGGCACTTCTGTTCCTTGGCTGCCGGAAGGTCATATGAGTGATCACGGGGGAAATATTTATGCCGCGTCGCGGAGGACCGGCATCCCTCTATCGCAGATCCTTGACTTCAGCGCGTCGATCAATCCCCTCGGCGTGCCGAAACGGGCGGCGCTGCTCATGAAGGAGCATATCAATCGCCTCCGCCACTACCCCGAGCCCTATTCGGAAGAGCTTGCCGCTCATATCGGGAAGCAGCTCGGGTGCGGCGGCGAGACAATCGTCTGCGGAAACGGCAGCACCGAGCTGATATACCTTATCCCCCGTGCATTGCGCCCGGCAAGGGTCCTTATCCCGGCGCCGACCTTCGGGGAATATGAAAAGGCATGCTCGAGCAGCGGCGCGTCGGAAGTGGTAGGCTATCGGCTGAGACACGAGGATGCCTTTGATGTTGATCCGGAACTCTTTGTCGAGGCGATGTCGGGAAGGGCGGGCAGCAGCCCCGCGTCCGGGTCGCGCACCCTCAAGGGGCGTGAGCCGTGCCGCATGGCCTTTCTCTGCAACCCCAACAATCCGACGGGACGGCTCATCTCCAAAAAAGAGGTGCTCAGAATAGCCGATGCGGCCGGAAGTCTTTCGTGCTACCTCGTTGTCGATGAAGCCTTCATCGATTTCTGCCCTGCCGGCTCCGTGGTCGCGGAGGTCGCCCGGAACCCCTACCTGATCGTGCTCAGGTCTTTGACCAAGTTTTATGCCCTTTCCGGCATTAGGATAGGATATGGCGTTTTTTATCCCTCGGTCGCGGAAAAGATAAGGGCCTGCAAGGAGCCGTGGACGGTCAATTCCCTTGCCCAGTGTGCAGGGATCGCGGTCCTTGAAGACACCGCCTATCAGAAGGCCTCGCGGGAGACGATGGAGCGGGAAAAATCGTTTGTGGAAACGGGATTCAAAAAAATGGGCATCGATTTCATCCCGTCGGCGGCCAACTATTATCTGCTCAAAGTGGAGCACGGGGCCGCGAAGATGGTGGCCGCCCTCGAGCAGAAGGGCATTCTGGTGAGGAATTGTGCGAGCTTCGTCGGGCTTGACCAGACGTACATCCGTGTGGCTGTTAGGTCGCGCGCGGAAAACGAACGACTCCTGAAGGAGATGGCGGACATATGCGCGGGTTCGTGATAGCGGGCACGCACTCAGGCTGCGGCAAGACCACCGTGACTCTTGGTCTGCTCTCGGCCCTTCGAAAAAAGGGCCTCATCGTTCAGCCGTTCAAGGCAGGCCCGGACTTTATCGACTCGGGCCTCCACCGGATCGCGGCCGGCGTCACATCGCGCAACCTCGACCTCTGGATGTGCGGGGACGCATATGTGAGGGACTGCTTTCACCGGTATGGATCAAAGGCGGACATCGCGGTCGTGGAAGGGGTCATGGGACTTTATGACGGCGCGCTGAGCACGGCCAGTCTGAGCCACGTCCTCGGCCTCCCGGTGATCCTCGTTGTCGACGCCTACGGCATGGCTGAGAGCGCGGGTGCGCTCATCAAGGGGTTCAGGCAATGGGGTTCGGAGCTGCACCCCATCGAGGTGAAGGGAGTTATTTTCAACCGTGTCGCCTCCAGCCGCCACTACGAGCGGCTGATCCATGGGGTCGAAGAGGTTGGTCTCCTTGGTTACGTGCCGAGGGACATGCGCTTCGAAATCCCCCACAGGCATCTTGGGCTGATGGTCGCGGAAGAGGAGCCGGTCTCGCCTGCGGCCCTCGACAGGCTCACCGAGGCGGTTATCGCATGCGTCGATATGGATGGCCTCGTGACCCTGTCCGCTTCCACCGGCCCGCATTTCCCCTTACCAGCCGGGGAGACGCCAAGAGGGGAGCACGTCCTTGCGCCGTGCCGGGTCGCCGTTGCATTGGACAGGGCGTTCTGCTTCTACTATCAGGACAACATCGACCTTTTGCGGGAGGCAGGGGCCGAAATACTCTTCTTCAGCCCCCTCGCAGACAGCAGCCTGCCTATGCGCATCGACGCGGTCTATATCGGCGGCGGGTATCCGGAGCTCTACGCGGGTGCGCTTTCGCAGAATGCTTCCATGGTGAGGGCGATCCGGGAGTGGGCCGGCTCAGGCGGCCCGGTTTACGCCGAGTGCGGGGGATTGATGTACCTTTCCCGGAGCATACGCGCGTTTGACAACCACGCCTTTGGGATGGCGGGCGTCTTCCCTTTTGAGATAGCAATGGGGAGAGAGAGGGCCCACCTCGGGTACCGGGAGGTGCTGCTGAGGGAAGACTGCATTCTCGGCCCGGCCGGGCAGAAAGTGAGGGGCCATGAGTTTCGCTACTCCGATATAGTCGAAGGGAGGCGCAGCCGGCCGGGTAGAAAGGTCTACGCGGTGACGGACGGATCGGGCAAAGACCGGGCGGCCGAAGGATACCGATATAAGAATACGCTGGGAAGCTATATTCATGTTCATTTCGGCAGTAACCGCACGGTGAGCCGGAACTTTATCGATTTCATAAAAAAAGGAAGGACCTAAAGAACCGATGGAAAGGATCATCCTTGTAGGACACGGCAGTCCAAAAAAAGAGGCAAACAACGTGGAGGTTATCGGCGAACTCCTCCATCGTATGCTCCACCCGAGCTGTGCCGACAGCTGCGTGAAGGTGGCCTACCTCCAGTTCGCCCAGCCCGATATCGCCGCCGCCATAGATGCCTGCGTCGCCGAAGGCAGCCGGAGGGTCATCGTCCATCCCTTCTTTCTTTATGGGGGTGTGCACGTGACAAGGGACATCCCTGCAAAGATCGCGGAGGGAGAAAAAAAACATCCCGGCGTCGAGTTCGTTTATACCCAATCTCTCGGCATCCACGAAGGCCTCGCCCGCATCGTCTTCGAGAGGATCAGGTCCGCAGGCGCCTCTGCCCCGGACGACATAGAAAGGCGAAGCTTCGAGATCATCTCGCAGGAAGCAGACCTCGGCATGCTGCCGGCAAAAGCGCTGCCCATCGTCAAGAGGGTTATCCACGCCACGGCGGATTTCGAGTACGCATCGAGTCTCTTCTTTCACCCCGACGCCGTGCGGACGGGCATCAGTGCGATCAGGGCCGGGAAGGACATTCTCACCGATGTGGAGATGGTCAGAACGGGGATCAATAAGCGGCTCCTTGCCCGATGGGGCGCGGCCGTCTCGTGCGGCATATCAGCCGGCCCTGCGGACGGACATGCGCCGCGAGGGGGGACCAGGGCGGAGATGGGGATAGAGCGGGCCCTCAAGGGCGAGCATAATATCGGTATCATCGCTATCGGCAACGCGCCCACCGCGCTCCTGAAGGTCATCGAAACCTTCAACGCGGAGCAGCCCGCCCGCCCGCCCCTCGTCGTCGGTGTGCCCGTCGGATTTGTGAACGCACTTGAGTCGAAGGCCCTGCTCTCCAGCCAGAAGTTTCCCTTTATCACGAACTTGAGCAGAAAAGGCGGGACGCCTGTTGCCGTCGCCATCGTCAATGCCCTGCTCAAGATGGCAGCGGAGGATGCATGAAGACCCAACCCAGCCGCGCTAAGTGCCTGCGAGGTCTCGGGAGCGGCTGTGCCCTCCTGCTCGGCTGCGCTCAACCTGCCTGGGCCATGCATATCTCGGAAGGGATACTCCCTTTTCCATGGGCCCTTTTCTGGTTCTGCGTTGCGGCCCCCTTTCTCGTGGTGGGACTTCGCCGTCTCGCAGCTGCCTCAAGGGACGACCTCTCCTTCAAGCCCCTTGTCGGCTTTATGGCGGCGGTGGTTTTCATCATTTCCTGTATCCCCGTGCCGGTCCCGACCGTCGGGACCTGTAGCCACCCTTGCGGCACGGCCATCTCCGCCATACTCCTCGGCCCCGCGATAAGTGTTCTGGTCGCCACGGTCGCCCTGCTGATACAAGCGCTCTTTCTTGCCCACGGGGGCCTGAGCACGCTCGGCGCAAACATCGTGTCAATGGGCATCGTCGGGTCATTCTCGGGGTTCCTCGTATTCAGGCTCATGCGGGCCTGTGGAGCCGGCCTGTCTGTTGCCTGCTTCGCAGCGGGTGTCGCGGCAGACTGGCTCACGTATCTTTCGACGTCGTTTATCCTGGCGTCCGCCTTGAAAGGGAGCGCGCCCATGATGCCGCTCCTTATAAAAATCGCCATGGCCTTCATCCCTACTCAACTGCCTCTCGGCTTTCTCGAAGGGGCGATGACCGCCGGCATGGTAGCACTTCTCCACAGAAAGCGGCCCGACCTCCTCGTGAAGATGAAGGTGCTCAAAGCCACGGAGGTTACACCTTGAGCAACAAGGGCACAAAATCCGGCCTGACTTTAGCTGCGATCGGCCTCTGCATCATTGCTTCGATGCTTATTCTCTCCCCCCTCTATGCTGCTGCAGCCGAAAGTCATGGAGATGGTAAATGGCAGGGGGTCGATGAAGCGGTCGTGGAAAAGATCGCCGGAGTTCACCACAGGGAGGCACGGCCTCCGCTCATCAATATGGGCCATGGAGACCTGCTTCTTTTTGTCTTTCTTGTGGCGGGCGCCGCCGGCGGCTTTGTCGCCGGGTACTATTGGAGGAAGCTGACGGAACAACGAGGGCACTAGCACATGCATACGTTTTTTTGGGAAGAAAAGAGGAGCCACCCCCTCACGGCGGTCGACGCGAGGATCAAGCTCCTCTGCGCCGCAGCCGTTCTTTCCATGGTGCTGACGTACCAGGGCGTCCTCTTTCCTCTTCTCGTCGCCCTTCTCTGCCTTTCGGCTTGCGCGTCTCTGCATATACCGCTAAAAAGGCTCCTCGTGCGGTTTTCGGAACCCGCGTTCGTTGTCGTTGTCCTGATAGCCCTTAAGCTCCTCTTCTCCGGAAAAGAGGTCATCGGGACATGGCACGTCCTGGGGATCGAGATCACGGCCCACAGAGACGGGCTCATGGACGGCCTTTTCCTTGGCGTGCGGATAATCAGCGCGGTCTCCGTGATCACCGCGCTCGGCTTTGCAACCCCCTTCATTGAATTCCTCGGCGCTCTTGCCTGGCTTCGTGTCCCGAAAGCCTTCATAGAGATATCGATCTTTGCGTACCGGTACATCTTCCTGCTCTTCGATGACGCGACCGTCATCTATTACGCGCAAAAGAACCGTTTGGGCTATTCGAGCGTCAGGCGGGGAGTAAGCTCGTTCGGCGTGCTCGCAGGCGCCCTTGCGCTGAAGGCTTTTGAGAACAGTCAGCATGCGGCCGTTGCCATGATCCAGCGGGGCTATGACGGGTCTCTGCCTTCCACCGGTCAAAGGCGTTTGAAAGGCAGTCATCTGGCGCTGTCGGCGCTCTTCCTGTTCCTTATGGCGGTGCTATGGAAGATGTAGCCAGACTCCGCGTCGCCATCGATTCTTTTGTCTACCCGGATGGCACCGCCGCTATGTACGATATCAGGCTCGACGTGAAAAGCGGGGACTTTGTGGGCCTCCTTGGCTCCAACGGCTCGGGGAAAACGACGCTTCTCAAAATCATCGATGGGCTGCTGAAGCCGTCCAAAGGGAGGGTCATGCTCGATGGAACCGATATCAGAAAGCTGTCGCCACGGGAGATATACCGCAAGGTCGGCCTCATTTTCCAAAACCCCGACGACCAACTCTTCGCGCCCACCGTCTCGGAGGATGTCGCCTTCGGCCCTCTCAACATGGGGTTCTCAAAGGAAGAGGTCACAGCCAGGGTGAGGAAGGCGCTCGCCGACGTCGAGATGGAGGGCTATCTCGATAAGTCCATCCACACCCTCAGCTTCGGGCAGAAGAAGCGCGTTTGCATCGCCGGGCTTCTCGCCATGGGCCATGAGATCCTGCTGCTCGACGAGCCTACCGCCGGGCTCGACCCCATGGGGGAATACAAAATGATGGGCCTCCTCGTGAAGCTGAACAGGGAGGGGCGGGTCACCATCGTCATGGCGACTCACAGCGTTGACATGGTGCCTTTGTTTCTCGATAACCTCCATATCCTGAGCAAGGGTCGGGTAGTCAGGAGCGGTCCGCCTGAAGAGGTTTTTACAGCCCCCCAGGATATGGAGCATGTACGGCTGCGGCTGCCGCAGATCGCCGAGCTGATCTACAGGCTGAAGCACGAAGACCGTCTCCCTTTTGAAAAGGTCCCGCTGACCATAGGAGAAGCGAGAAGAGAGATCTTACGCCTTCTGGAGGGGTCCCATGCGTAAAGGTTACGTGCAGGTGTACACGGGCAACGGCAAAGGAAAGACAACGGCTGCCCTCGGGCTTGCCCTCAGGGCGGCAGGGGCCGGGCTGAAAGTGTTCATCGGCCAGTTCATCAAGAAAGAGCGGTGCAGTGAGCACCTGATGCTCGAACGATTCGGGGACATGATCACGTATCAGCAGTACGGGCGGGGTCTGATCAGGCATACTCCCACTGAGGAGGACATCGCCGGGGCCCGCGAGGGTATGCGGGAAATCAGCGATGTGGTCCGCTCCGGCTCCTATGATGTCGTTATTCTTGACGAGGTAAACGTGGCGGTCAGTGTGGGGCTCATCAGCGTGGAGGAGGTCCTTGGGTTGATAAGGGAAAAGCCGGCGACCGTCGAGCTGGTGCTCACCGGGAGGAACGCCAACGACGCGGTGATGGCGGAGGCCGACCTAGTCACTGAAATGCGCGAGATCAAGCACTATTATGAAAAAGGGGTGCAGGCCCGCCGTGGGATCGAAAAGTAGACATCTGCGGCCCGGCTATACAAGCGGCGCCTGCGCCGCGGCAGCCGCCAAGGGGGCAACCCTGCTGCTGCTTTCGAGGGCGGTCCTCACCTCCGCGCACACGGCGGCGCGGGGCCCGGTAAGAGGGCGCGGGGTCCGGGAAGTGGAGATCCCGTTTCCCGACGGCTCAAGGCATGCGTTTATGATCGAAAGGGCATGGCATGAGGAAGCAGGAGGCGCGGCATGCGCGTCGGTCATCAAGGATGCGGGAGACGACCCCGACGTGACGCACGGGGTCGAGATCGTCGCAAGGGTCATTTTCAGGGGTACGGCGAGAGGGAGTGCCGCCGGGCAAGAAGAGCTGCCCCGCGTCGTGATCAAGGGCGGTGAGGGCGTGGGTGTCGTTACCCGCCCCGGGCTGCCCCTGGCTATCGGCGAGGCGGCAATAAACCCTGGCCCAAGGGCGATGGTGCGCGAGGCGGTAATGGAAGCGCTCTTCAGCGGACCGGTCCCTTTCCGTAACCCGCCTGCGGGGATCGAGGTGACAATCTCAGTCCCCCGGGGCGCATCACTTGCCGGAAGGACCTTGAACTCGCGCCTCGGCATTGTGGGGGGCATCTCAATCCTTGGCACTTCCGGTATAGTAAGGCCGCTTTCGAGCGAGGCATGGACAGCGACGATCGCTGCATCGATGAGCGTGGCTCGTGCCATGGGCAGGAGAGAAATTGTGCTCTCGGCGGGCAGGAGCTCGGAAGCGGCCCACATGGCGCAGTACGCCTTTCCCGAAGAGACCTACGTCATGATGGGTGATTACGTGGAGTACGCGCTTCTTGAGGCAAAGAGGCACGGGTTTGACAGGGTTCACCTTTGCGCGCAGTGGGCAAAGATGCTGAAAATTGCCATGGCGACACCCCAGACCCATGTGAGCCACGGGGTGATCAGCCCGGCAAGGGCAGCGGCATTCCTCGGGGACCTGGGTTTTCCTGGCTTCGCCGGCAGGGAGTTCACTACAGCGCGGGAGATGTTCGAGTTGATCGCGGCGGCATCGGACAGCGCCTGGCGGCCGGTCTTTTCCCGTGTCTGCGCTGCGGCAAGGCATTTCGCCGAATCGATTACCCGCGGGGTCCCGGTCTCGGTCTATCTCGTTTCCTACGAAAAGGAGGTCATGGCCTGAAATGGCTAAGCTGACAATTATAGGCATCGGCGGGAGACCGCTCGACGCGAGGGCCAGGCAGGCCGCCATGTCGGCCCAGGTTATAGTCGGCCCCCGGCGGCTCTGCGATGTCTTCGCCGGGTATGCCGAGTGGCCGGAGGCACGAGGAAAAATCAGGCAGATCGGTACTCCCGGCGAGACTATCGATTTCATTCGTGAAAGCTTCGGTCAGGGAAAAGAGCGAATCGTCCTCCTTGCGTCAGGAGATCCGCTTTTCTTCGGCATAGGCAGGCGGGTCGTGATGGAGTTCGGCCGGGATGTCGTTGAAATCATCCCTGACGTCTCCAGCGTCCAGCTTGCATTCTCCCGCATCAAGGAACCGTGGGACGACGCCTTGCTGATCAGTCTGCACGGGAACTCGGATGCGGGCAGACGGAGGAAATTACGGTATACGCTCGCGGACCTGGCCGGACTTCTGGCAGTCCATCACACCATAGCCGTGCTCACGGACGGAGCACATAGCCCGGCCGCCATTGCCGCGGCCGTTACCTGCGCCTGCGCGTCCCGGCCCTCTCTACTCCTCTCCGTCTGCGAGAGACTGGGCTATGACGATGAGAGGATTACCGAAGGGAGCCCGGATGAAATCGCCGCCATGTCCTTCGGTGATCCGAATGTGGTGATCATCAGGGACGCGGCGGGCCCGCCCCCGGTCCGCGCCTCGACGCATCCGAGGCTCGGGCTCCGGGAAGAGGAGATGGCCCACTCAGGCGGGCTCATTACCAAGGATGAGGTGAGGGCCGTCACGCTCCATGCGCTCAGGCTGCCAGAGAAAGGCGTGTTGTGGGATATAGGGGCCGGCTCGGGCGCCGTCTCGATAGAGGCAGCACGCCTCTGTCCGGGGCTTCAAGTTTTTGCCGTCGAAAGGGATGAGGGACAGCGCGGGCTCATCAGCCAAAACCGCGCGCGCTTCGGCCTCCTGCCCCTTACGATAGTGGGCGGTGAGGCGCCGCAAGCACTTTCGTCCCTCCCCGCACCTGATCGGGTTTTTATCGGTGGGAGCGGCGGCAAACTCTGCGAGATCATCGACGCCGTGCAGCGCAGGATGGAAGGTGGTGGGATCGTCGTCATCAATGCGGCAACGCTGGAGACACTGCATGATGCCTGGCGGGAGCTTGAAAAAGCAGGTTACGCATTGAGGATATCGGAAGTCTCCGTGGCGCGGGCAAAACCGGTGGGCGACAAGCGGCATATGGCCGCCTGCAACCCGGTATTTGTGATAACGGGAGAGAAAAGATAGATGGCCGGGACCCTTTATGTGATCGGTATAGGACCGGGTGATCCCGAGCTCTTGACGCTCAAGGCGGCGCGGATACTCGGACAGGTGGGCGCCATTTGCGTGCCGAAGGGAAAGGAAGAAGGCGCGAGCGTCGCCCTCTCGATTGTGCGCAAGGCAGTCAGCATTGAAGGCAAAGAGGTCGTGGAGGCCTTTTTCCCGATGAAAAAAGCGGACAAGGCCGCCAATGGACGGGAGCTTGACGCACGATGGGATGAGATCGTCACAGCCATGCTCGGCAGGCTGGAAAGGGGGGTTGATATGGCCTTCATCACCATCGGCGACCCTGTCGTCTACAGCACCTTCTTTTACCTCTATGAGAGGCTCCTCGAAGCGAGCCCCGGACTGCGCATAGAGATCATCCCCGGCGTCTCATCGATCAACGCCTCCGCCTCACGGGCGCGGATATCCCTCGGCCTCGGCGAAGAGAAGATCGCCATCCTGCCCGCAGCCTGCCTGGATAGCCTGGACGTCGTGCTCGAACAATTCGACACGGTGGTGCTGATGAAGGTCTATAAGGTTTTCGACCGGATCGTCGCGGCCCTGGCCGATTTCGGTCTTCTGGGGCAGGCCGTCTGCGTGTCGCGCGTGGGCATGGCCGATGAGTCCGTCTGCACGGACCTCGCCAGCCTGAAGATGCGGGACCTCGACTATTTTTCACTGGTGATCGTAAAAAAACCGAAAGGAGCATAAGATTGGCAGAAGAGAGGGCAACCGTCTACTTTGTCGGAGCGGGACCGGGCGACCCCGAGCTGATAACCGTGAAGGGCCGGAAGGTCCTGGAGGCGGCCGATATCATCGTCTACGCGGGAAGTCTCGTAAACCCGGCCCTCCTGAAGGGTCTGGAGGCCGCTGTCTATGATTCGGCGCATATGACGCTGGACGACATCATCGGGATCATGAAAGAGGCGGCGGAAAAGGGGTTGCTCGTCGCGCGGCTCCACACGGGAGATACCGCCTTTTACAGCGCCATATCGGAGCAGATAGAGCGGCTCCGGGACCTCAAGATCACCTACAAGGTGATCCCCGGCGTTTCCTCTGCAATGGCGGGTGCGGCCCTCCTGGGACAGGAGCTCACCGTCCCCGAGATAAGCCAGACCGTGATCTTCACGAGACTTGGCGGGCGCACCCCGGTACCGGAAAAAGAGGGGCTCGCCGGCCTTGCCCGCCACAAGGCTTCCATGGTCATATTCTTGAGCGCCGGAATGATCGAAAAGGTCGTGGACGAGCTGCTCAAGGGCTATCCAGGGAAGACCCCTGCCGTGGTGATCGAGAAGGCGACATGGCCTGAGCAAAAAGTGGTGAGGGGCAGCTTGAAAGAGATCGCCGCCCTTGCAAAAGAGGCTGGGGTGGAGAAGACGGCCCTCATCTATGTGGGTGAGTCGCTCAGGGCATCGCGTGAAAACCTCGGGAAAGAATCGAGGCTCTACCATAAGGCGTTCACCCATGGCTACCGGAAATAGGATCGTCTTCTTTTATGTTACCGAAGGGGGACGCAGGCTGGCAGAGACCCTCGGACGATACTACCCGAACGCTGCGAGGAAGCGCTTTTCAACGGGCGCGGTAAGGCAGAGCTGGGCAAAAGGCGGGAGGCTCGTTTTCATTATGGCGGCAGGCATCGTCGTGCGGGCGATCGCCCCGCTCCTTGCGGACAAACGGGTCGACCCGGCGGTCGTGGTTCTGGACGAGTTGGGCGCCCATGTGGTCAGCCTGCTTAGCGGCCACGTGGGCGGGGCAAACGTGCTTGCGGGAGAGATCGCGCGCATCCTCGGCGGCAGCGCCGTCATCACCACCGCAACCGATGTCAGCGGGCTTCCCGGCCTCGACCTTTGGGCGCAAGAGGAGGAACTCGCCATCGAGGACTGGAAGCGCCTTCCAAAAACCGCGGCGAAGCTGGTGGATCAAAAGAGGCTTCGACTCTTCTCGGACATCCCCCTGGAACTGCCGGAGGCCTTTCTTCCCACGGATGATCCTGCACATGCGGACGTTGTTGTCACGAACAAGGAGGGGCAGGCACAGGATTTGCGACGGGATGCCCTTGTCCTGCGGCCGAAAAACCTGGTTGCAGGCATAGGGTGCAACAGGGGCACATCGGCCGATGAAATCGAGAACGCCGTGAGAAAAACCCTCGCTGCCCACAAGCTCTCCTTCCTCTCCGTCCGTGCCGTCGCGACCATCGACAAAAAAGGGAGCGAGCCGGGGCTCGGCGGGTTTGTTAAAAGAACCGGGTTGCCCCTCATCACCTTCCCCGCTCATCAATTGAACCTGGTCCCCGGGGTGACGCTTTCTCCCGCGGCATGGAGGGCCACGGGCGCAAGGGGCGTGGCAGAGCCCGCGGCGATTCTGGGCGCCGGGGGCGGGGGCCTCATCGTCCAAAAACAGCGGATGGGCAATGTGACAATCGCCATCGCCGAAGGGGCGCGCCGGAACGCACAAGAAACAGACGACCGGAAGAAGCCGGGGAAAGGCACTATCTACATTGTCGGCACCGGACCGGGGAACGTCGACTATCTGACGCCGGCAGCGTTGACCGCTATCCGGGAATCGGACGTTATTGTCGGTTACGGCCCCTATCTGGACCTCCTGGGGGAACTGATCGCGGACAAGGAATGCGTGACAACGGGGATGGCCCGCGAGATCGACCGCTGCCAAAGGGCCATCGACCTGTCCGCCCAGGCCAAGACAATTTCCGTGGTCAGCGGCGGGGACCCAGGCATCTACGCCATGGCGGGACTGGTGCTTGAACTACTGAGGAAAGGTAGTGCCCCTTCGGCACACTGCACGGTCGAGGTCATTCCCGGCATATCAGCCCTCAGCGCCTGTGCCGCACGGCTCGGCGCGCCTTTGATGCATGATTTTGCCTCGATAAGCCTTTCCGACCGGTTGACGCCCTGGAGGGCGATTGAAGAACGCCTCGACGCCGCCGCCCGCGCTGATTTCGTGATCGTCCTCTACAACCCGAAGTCCAGGACACGCTGCGACCATATCCGGAAGGCGCAGCAGATCATCCTGAGATACAGGACCCCGGCGACGCCCGTGGGGGTCGTCAGGGCGGCGATGCGGGAGCATGAGAAGGTAATGGTGACCGACCTTGTCCATATGCCGTTCGATGAGATCGATATGCAGACGACGGTGATCATCGGCAACTCGAAGACGATTGTCTGGAACAACCTGATGATCACGCCCCGGGGCTATGAGAATAAGGAGAAATGGGAGGGCATGGGCAGAAAAGAGGGGGAAGGGGCGGCGGAAAAACCCGACCCTCCCCAACCGGAAGACCCCGACAATTCCCTTCCCTGAAGCTGTTGTTCCGCGAAGCCTCTCCCCAACTCGCGCGCCTTTCGCGTCTGCGCCCTGGCGCGGCCCTCGATCAAATGCCTGGGAGGATTGGATAGCGCGGGATATGCTGCCAGTGACGGAAAAACCATCGATATACAGGGTGGAGATGCGATTCTCGGTGTTCTTTCCGATGGTGGGTGGTCGGGTGATGTCTTCGAACAGCGGCGTCAGAAGTACATCCCCACACTGACGATATTCGCGTCTACCGCGCGGTTGGGATAGGCAGTGTCGCCGTTCGAGTAATGCCTTAGACGGTCCTCGATGAAGAACTGCTTGTACCTCAGTCCGACGCCGACGGCAAGAACGCCCAGGAGGTGGGTACCCTGCTCCTCGAAATGGACGGTGGTGTAGACGATACCCACGCCTAGGTCGACGAAGAGCCGGCTCGCGCCCACGTTGCACGGATACCACCGCGCTAGAACATCGAAACCCGCATCGAGGCCCGATTCGGGCCTGTTCACCGAGGCGGCGAAGGGCTCCAGGGCGATGGATACCTTGCTCCAGAAGGGCATTTCATAGAGATAGGCAAACTGGAAGAAATCGTAGTTTTTCCCTCCCTCGATCCTGTCTGTGCTTGTGTGCTCGTTGAGCGTCGCAAAACCGTAACCCACAGACAAGCTCTGTTCCGCGGCATAGCCCTTCATAAGGGAACAAAAAGGGCTGAGCAGCGCCAATGACAGCAGCAGGTACCGGACATTTTTTTGCACGAACTACCTCGCTCCTTCGTTCTTACCGATATGGGGACGAGATCATATAAGATGATTGCATCCGGTCAACTCGGCGGTCTTTCCGATGAACGGCCGAGGTGAGCGAGCGAAACTCAATGGTTTCCCCTCCATCCTCACGGATGGTTTAATCTCTCCGGATCATTTGTAAGGTTATACGGATAATAGCCAATGTCAAGGAAGCGTGCAGGTTTTTTGGGGAAATGGATTCCTCTCGCGCTTTTTTGTCTGCCTTGAATATTTCTTGACAAAACAGTTCCGTATAGGATTATATGTACCGGTAGGTCTATGAATAACATATTATTGGGGGGGCTCTCGTAAATCCGCCGCGAAGACTGTCGGATAAATATCCGGACAATGAGCGTACGCCCGATAGAAACATTATGCGAAATTTTCACTCCGGTCCGGTGCGCGGGATGTGCAGGGCTCGTCAGTTTTAACCATATTAATTGCGGGCTGCTTGGTTTCACTGGAAGGAAGCTTGAGCAGCTTGAAAGTAAGGGGATAATTTAGGCTGATTTTAGGGGCTATGCGTGAAGGTGAAGTGGAATTCCCTGCTATGGAATATAAAAACATCACAACAGGAGGGTTGCGGTGAAAAAAGATAGGGATATACCTCAGGACTTAAGGGAGTTCTTAAATATCCTTGAAGAAAAAGGTAGTCTGGCACGCATTGAGGGGGCCGATTGGAACCTGGAAATTGGGGCCTTAAACGAGATTATGGCTGAAAGAAAAGGGCCGGCCCTGTTGTTTGATAAGGTTAAAGATTACCCCAAGGGATATCGCATTGCAACAAACGCTCTTTACAGGGATACTTTCCAGAAAATAGCCTTTGGTATGCCGGAAGAGTTGAGTAATATCGAATCAATAAGATATTGGATGGACAAATTTAATAAGTTTGCTCCGGTACCTCCAAAGATTGTGGACAGTGGTCCAATTCTGGAAAACGTCCTGACAGGTAATGACATAGATATTTTCAAATTTCCTGCACCGAAATGGCACGAGCACGATGGCGGAAGATATATCGGGACGGGGGTAACAACCATCACGAGGGATCTGAATGAAGGATGGATAAATGTTGGAAGCTACCGCGTCATGATTCACGACAGAAAAACGGTCTCATTTTATGCCTCACCGGGAAAACATGCCTTGATAATGAGAGAAAAATACTGGGCTCAAGGGAAGGATTGTCCTGTGGTTATGTGTTTTGGCCAGCAGCCCTTAATCTTTGGCTGTTCAACATTGGGTTTGCCATGGGGTGTCCAGGAATTGGATTTTGTGGGTTATCTTCAGAATAAGCCCGTGGATGTTATCACCGGTAAAGAAACAGGGCTACCAATACCCGCTAACGCGGAAATTGTCATTGAGGGTTTTTCGCCGCCGCCAAGCAAGGATGGCAGGCCGGAAGGCCCCTTCGGAGAATGGACAGGATATTATGCGTCCGGAAAGAGGGATGAACCCGTAGTCCACATCAAAAGGATCTATTTCAGAAACGATCCGATAATCTTGGGGCAGCCTGCCGTCATATCGTCCGTAAACGTGTATCCTGTCCCTCTCCATAATGCCATTAAGTTATGGACTGAGATTGAAAAACTTGGCCTCCAGGGGATAAAGGGCATATATGTGCATGGCCCGGGGAACAGGATAATATGCGTGATTTCGCTAACACAGAGGTTCCTGGGACATGCAAGACAGGTCGCCACTGCGGTGGGGGCCCTTCTCGTAGAGGGCGCATGTACCGGAAGATATATCATCACCGTGGATGATGACGTCGATCCCTCTAATCTCGATGAGGTATTATGGGCAGTATGCACGAGGTCGGACCCTGAGACAGCGATTCATATCATGCCTGGCTTTCTTTCGAGCCCCTTGGATCCGACGCTTCCTCCGGAAAAGAGGGAGAGGGGGGATTTTACCACAGCAAAGGTATTCATAAACGCCTGCAGACCTTATCATTGGAAAGACAGTTTTCCGCCTATAAGCGTAGCTTCACCCGAAATACGAGAAAAAGTAATGACGAAATTTAAGGATATATTTCAAAGGTGAAATTGTTGATACCGAATAGGGGTTACCGTGACTTGTCAACAGCAGTTTTTGAAATGGTCTGTGATAAAGAATAAGAGGGGGTAAAATGAACGGATCAACGGTTATTGACGTTCCGGAGTTCATCGACCGGCAGAAGGTCAGCGGATTTCAGATCCGCGTGCTCCTGCTCTGCGCCGCGGTTGTCTGCATGGACGGGTTCCACGCCCAGGCGATCGGGTATGTGGCTCCGGTCTTGAGCAAGGCCTGGCAGCTGAAGCCAGGTGCGCTTAAAGATGTCTTTGCCGCAGGGTTATTCGGCCTGATGCTCGGCGCGCTGATCCTCGGCCCCGTAGCCGACCGGGTGGGACGTAAGCCCGTTATCATCGTGTGTACCCTCGCCTTCTCCGTTTTCACCCTGTTGACGATCACCGCCGACTCGTTGAGGAGCCTCTTTTACTGGCGACTCTTAACCGGGCTCGGGCTGGGGGGCGCGTTCCCGAACGCCATCGCCCTGACCGCCGATTACGCCCCTCAGCACCGCCGGGCCATTATGCTCGTGGTCATGTCCTGCGGCTTTTCGCTGGGGGCTGCCCTCGGCGGCTTCTTCGCGGCGTGGCTTATTCCGCTGATGGGATGGACCGGCGTCTTCTGGGTCGGCGGCCTGCTCTCGCTCCTGCTCGTGCCGGTCCTCATCTTTGCCCTTCCCGAATCGATCCGGCTGCTCGCCCTCAGGGGGACGGAGGATGATCGTATCCGCGATATCTTCAGGCGCATCAACGCAAAACTCACCTTTACCCCCGGGACGAGATTCACCGCCCATGAAGAGCGCCTCCGCGGTTTCGCGGTGCGCCAGCTCTTCCAGGAGTCCCGGGCTATAGGCACCACTCTCCTCTGGGTCATGTTTTTCATGAACATTTTGGTTCTCTATTTCCTCTCCAGCTGGCTGCCGACGGTCATCCACAATGCCGGCATTTCCATGGAAAAGGCAGCGGCCATCACTTCCCTGCTGCAGATCGGCGGCATCGCAGGCGGGCTTTGCCTTGGCTGGCTGTTTGGCCGTCTGAGCCCCTTCCGCGTACTCGCCGGCGCCTATCTGGTTGCCGGATTCTTTATCGCGGGTGTCGGCTTGTCGGGCGCGTCGGTCGGTCTCATTATCCTCACCGTGTCTGGCGCAGGCTTTTGCATCATCGGGGGCCAGCTTGGGGCGAACGCACTGACCGGGGGCTACTATCCCACGGCCATGCGCTCAACAGGTATAGGCTGGGCCCTCGGCATCGGCAGGATAGGTTCGATCATCGGTCCGTGGCTCGGCGGCCTGATCCTCTCTTTCCAGTGGAAGACCTCGTCGCTCTTCCTCACGGCGGGTATCCCAGCCCTTGCGGCCGCGCTTGCGGCTTTCATCATGGCCTTTCGGGAGTCAGGGCAGGCGATGAAAAAGTCTGGTGACGCTTTAGCCCGTTGAAACCTATGCCGCGGCCCTGAGTGTTGACTTTGGGCGCCTTCCCCGCTACAATGCCTGTAAGAGCCATCGCGGCATAAGAGGATGGTTGGAACCAATTTGAGGTGGTGAAATGCCGAACTATAAAATCAAGTGTGAAGCTATTGATGTTCGGACAAAAACCGGAGTCTGCGCCGGTTCAGCGAGATGCCAAAAGAATGAAACCTATATCCTGACAGCCAGAACTCCGGAACCGACAGGGATGTGCGGTCGGGCTTTCGCGGCAATGTACCCCGCGGCATTTGCTATGCGATGGACGGAAAATATGGCGTGGGAGAAAACAGACCACGTTGACATAACATGTCCGGATGGAACTGTGACCTTCAGGCTTACAAGAATTAAAGAATAGGAGACGCTCCAACAACCGGCTCTGCCGGACCGCCGAGAAATCAGGCTTCGCTCTCCGTTCCTCCGGTGGCCCGTTGTAAACAAACACGCTCAAAAACGGTCGCTGTCGCCATTTTTTACTGCGTTTTACCCTCCTTTTGCCCTCTTCAGTGCACATTTCTCACCGACCGTGTCAACAGCCCTTTCCTGATTCCCAACTCTTGCAAGCCTTTCAGAAGGGGGGTTTACAAAAGTTGACAAAAGTTGACAGTTTCAGGGGGGGGTGGGGGTATCT
>Ga0326727_10010747_pt1 | contig 21643 bp, 21 predicted proteins | sample MB2enrmetagenome_FD_207643 | JGI IMG/M metagenome (GOLD analysis project Ga0326727, IMG submission 207643) | Lab enriched peat soil microbial communities from McLean, Ithaca, NY, United States - MB29MY | ecosystem: Environmental > Terrestrial > Soil > Wetlands > Peat | place: USA: New York...
TACCTCAGCGCCGGCCCGGACCGTCAAGCCGACACCAGCGCGGCCGGACCGCCGACAATGCCGTTGCGCGTTCACAGCGCCGTCTTTTTGCCGCCGCCGGGCTACACCGAATCGAGCCCCGCCGAAATCATTGAGGCCGGCATTGCAGTGGCAACGTGCCGCAACCCAGAGACAATGGACGAGCGCCCCGCGGCCGTGAGTTTCGACCCGGCCAAGTTTGACGAGCAGGCTTGTCTCGATTGGCTGGCCGCCCACCATCTTGACGCATCGGGCTTCCAGGCCGCCGACATTTCGGACGGCGACGAAACCCGCCGCGCGGCAATGCCGACAGCGGGCGACGTGGAGCGCGCCGGCCAAGAACTCGAGCTTGCCCTTGCCCTCGATGGGGCTTGCGATTTTCTGGACGGGAACAACCCGCTGGCCGACTTGGTACGGTGAAGACGGGAACGCGGGCGCGCCGGAAGGCCGGAACTCCGCCGGCGCGCCCGCGGCCCGGGCGGGAGTAGAAGTCATGGACCGAAAGCAAGACAGATGGAAAGCGGTTTGCGAGCGCCTTATCCGCGCCGTCGATCCGGGATTCGATCCACCGTGCTACTTTGTCACGCGCCGCGAAGCGAAAGCCGGCGGTATCCTGGAAACGCAGGAATTTGCCGGCCTGACAGGTATCGGAATGTCGGGCGACTTGCGGCGACTGTTGGAACGCCAAGGCCGATGGCACGGCCGCGGTTTTGCCGCAATCATCGACCTATCCAAGATCGACACAACCGCCGGGCTCGAAGCGATTCTGCTACACGAATTCGGGCACCACCTGGAGGCCGTTGCCGGCAGCCGTAGGTTTGTCGAAACAATCGGCCGCGCCGCCTTTGAGGAAATCCTAAGCACACCATCGGCGACGCTGGGGATCGAGCGGCCCGCGCCCAGCCACGACGCAATCCAGAGCATACACGGCCCGCCGTTTTTCAGGTTGTGCCGTCACCTGGAATTGCGGGCGTTGTGGCGATTAAATCGGTTTCCGTTCACCGTCGATAGTGAGTTTTACGGCTGGCCGGCACGGTCACAATTCTGGCGAGCCCTTGGCACCGAGCCGTGGGACCTTGCAAAGCTGCCGATGGTTCAAGTTGCGGCGATGGAGCCGCCCGAAAGCTACCGCGATTTTTCCGCGGCCGTGTTGGCCGCACAACGTAACCCTTCTTGAAAAAGGAATGTCCGATGCCCGTGAAAGAGAAACCGAAACCCGCCGCCGCGCCGCCCGTGGCCGCAGCGCCGCCGGTCACAGACCCGAGCGCGGTTCTTGCCCGTCGAAAGCAGGAGCGCCAGGCCGTGGCTTGGAAGACAGCCCGGGAGATCATCTTGCAGCCCGACTTGTCGGAAAGCGACGTGCTGCGCGCGGCCGACGCGCTCGAATCTGCCGGGCTGTCGTCCGCGTGGCTTGAAGTCTTCCGCACGACGGTGGCCGTGCGCGCGGAGGCCGTGGCCAGCCGCGATGGGGCAGTGAAGAGCGCGGGGGCGGAATCGCTGAGCGCGCTGCGGCAGCAGGTGCAGGAAGCACAGGCCGCGCATATCGCGCGCCAGGAGGCCACGCGCCGGCGGATTCAGGAGCTGGAGGCAGAGTTGCGGCCTATCGGTGCGGTGGGAACTCCCGAGTCCGATCGGTGGGCGCGACTGGGGAGCGCCGCAGCCGCCGCGGGCGCAGCAGCCGCAACCGCCGCGACATTGGTCGAAATGTTCCGGCCGCTGTTCGATCCGGCCGCCGGACTGGCCGACTTCGCGCTGCCCCTCCAGGCCGACCGACTGCCGCTTGGCATTGCGAACGCGCTTCGCGCCGCCTCGCTTGCGGGAGAGAACGGCCAGTTGACGGCCTTGGTTGCGCCGCCCGCCCCGCCGCGGGAGCCGATGGTTAAGCGCATGCCGCCACCGCTCCAGTGCTCACACGGGTCGAGCATGACGCTACAGCCGCAGCAGCGGAAGGCCGTTGAGATGCGGTTGAATGGCGTGGCCGTGGATCGGGTGCCGTGACCGACGCCGTAAGATCAGGGGCAGGGGTAGGCCAAGGCGGGCCACCCCTACGCCCCGCCGGCCCGCCCCCATTCCGGGTCCTTACACGCGATTTTTTGGAGGCCATCGTTCCCAGCGGGGGTGCAGACCCTTGGCGTACAAACGACCTGAATCCCGTGCATCAGCACCCTTGAATTTTTTTCGACCTGAAATCGTATGCCCCACGACCCACCCACCGACGACTTCTTGATCGAAAGCATTGTCTCCGGCCCCGCCGCGGGCTTGCTGGAAACGGACGCGATGCCCGAGGCCCGCGCGTTCCGGTTGTCTCCCCGGTTGCGGTTCATGCGCTGGGGTCAGAAGCAACACCTCCGGGACCTGTTGCAAGCCCCGCCGGCCTGCGGCGAATCAATCCACGTGGCCGGGGGCGGGACGTTTGAGTTTGGCACGTGGCTTTCCGTGGCCGCCGATTGGATCGGCAAAGCCGACTCGCTTTACTGCGCAACATGGACCGTCAGCCGCGCGAACGCGACGGAGCTTTTCCAACTGGCCGACGCCGGGCGGGTCGGAAGCATCGGGCTTGTGGTGGGGAAGTATTTCCGACAACGGGAAGCGGGAACCTTCGCGTTCTTGGCGGACGGTCTCAGGCAGCGGGGCGGCAAGTTTCGCAGCGCGAAGTCACACGCAAAATGCCTCTTGCTTGACAGCGCCGCCGCCGACACCTATCTGAGCATCGAGGGGAGCGCGAACCTTACCGGCAATCCGAGCTTCGAGCAGTACGTCATAACCAACGACGCCGGACTATGGCGTTTCCATCGCTCTTGGTTTGACGAGGTATTGACGAGCAAACAGGACCAGGCCGAAACGACCGACGCCACCAGGAGCCCGCGCAGCGGATTCTCCCAGCGCCGCGCGGGGCTGGGGGTGTTGACCGTCAGCAGGGACAAGGCGACCCGTCAGCAGATCCTCGCATGGAAGGCGAACCCGGAAGAAGACGAGGGGCAGACGGCCGCCTTTGCCGATGTACTGGCCGCGCTGATTCACAAGGCCCTGCCCGTCCGGCCGTCCGGTTGTGTTCTCACGATTCCGCCGCAAGGCGCAAGCTGGCCGGGCATGTACTACGCCCGGCTGTTGGGCCGCCGGGTGGCCCACCGGCTGAATATGCCGCTTGCGGAGATCATCGCGCGGACCGACGAAAAGCACCACCACGGCCGCCGCGCGTCTCTCGACCAGGAACCGTATGCCGTCAGCACCACCGCCCCCGCCGCCGTTGTAATCGACGACCTGATTACCAGCGGCAACACGCTGCGAATGAGCCTTGACGCCCTCCGCGCCGCCGAAATCCCCTGTTGGGGTTTCGCCTTGAACGGGAGTTGACACGATGCCCAGGAAGACCAAGCCGCCGCCGGAAGCCATCCCGGGGGAAACCCTCGACAAGATCATCCTGCTTGTGGTCAGTCTCCAGAGCAAAGGCGCGGTTAAGGCCGCATGTATCGAGAAACTTGGAATCAGCCCCGACCAGGCCGACGCAGCGATAGAGACGGCCCGCGGGAAGATCAGGGACGCCATCGACGTGGATAGGCAGGAGCGGACCGGCGAGGCGATTGTCAGACTGAATGACCTCTACGAGCGCTCCCTTCGGGTTCAAGACTGCAAGACCGCCCTTGCGGCACAGAAGGAACTCAATCGCCTTTGCGGGTTGCACGCGAAGGGCAAGACCGCGCCGGCCGACGCCCCGACCAAGCCCGCGCCGTCCGCGCTGCGCGGGCTGAAAGTGATAGGCAGCCGATGAACGCCAAGCAGTTGACCGCCGAGCTTTCCGTCAGCCGCAGGACGCTGGCCAAGTGGCTAAAAGCCGGGTTGCCATACACGAAGACACCGCGCGGCCGACAATTCGACCCCGAGACCGTCATAAGCTGGCTTGTGAAGCAGGGACTTGTCGCCAAGCCCCCGCACGTCGTACCAACCGCGGCCGCCGCGGCAACGGAGCTTGGTATCAGCGAGCGAGCTTTCCACACTTGGCTTGCCGCCGGGTGCCCCGCCCGCGTGTCGACCGGCGGATACGACGTGGACCTTGCCCGGCAATGGAACGTGGACCGCCGGCAGCCGGACCCGTTGCTATCCGGCGCAGTCTCGCCGATGTTGGAACGCTACCGCGCCGCCCGCGCCGGACTTGCCGAGCTTGAGCTTGCCCGCGCGCTGGAAGACGTTTATTCCAGGGCGGAAATTGAACTCATTTTCAATACCGCGATGGACTGCCACCGGCGCGCGTGCCAGCAAATCCAATCGTCAAACGTGGGCGGCGCAGAGGCAGTGGCGCTTATCCGCGAGAGCATGGAGAACTTCCGGGAAGACCTGCTCCGCCGGATCGGCGGCAATGCAAACGAGACACTTAGCCGGCCGGACGACCGCGCCGCGCAGCCGGCAGCCGCGCCAGCCGCCGGAGGTGAAACAACGCCCCCGACGCCTTGACCCAGCGCCGCCCCCAACCAGGAAAGGAAAGGCACAATGCCAGCCAAAAAGAGACAGCCGCCGCCGTCAGCGCCCCCGCGTGAGGAAGAGGAATGGAAAGCCCGATTCGCCCGGTTGCCGCGGGCGTCAAAGCTGCGCGTGATCGCGCTTTTCGATATGATGGTCCGCAAGATTTTCCCGGACCGCCGCGGCAAGGGTGGCCGGAAGGCCGGGCGGACCAGGAGCCGGAGGCCGGCACGATGAAGGCCGCCGGCAACAAGTATCGGCCGGGTGGGGTGGGTTCGCTCCATCCTTTACGCCCACCGCCCGCGCCGACCCGGGCGCGGCGACCGGCGCGAGTAGCCCGCGCCGGCCGCCCCCGGGCGACTGCCCCGCAAGGATGGAGTGACCGACCATGATTCTTGGCGACCTGACAGCCGCAGACGGCCCGCCTTGCCCGCGCTGCGGGTGCCGAGACGTGCAGATCATCGCCGAGCCCGGCGAGGGCTGGGGAGCTTGTGGCCGCGCGGTTTGCAACCATTGCGGGTATCAGTTTGGTTTTGCCGCGCCGCAGACCACCACCACGAGCGAGACGGCCAGCACTACCCCGCCGGAGCCGCCCGCCGGCCGGCGCCGACGCTGGGGGCAACGGAGGGCGCGCACGTGATTACCTGGACAGGACTTTGCCAGATGGAGCCGGCCCTCCGGCAGTACGAGGCCGACGCCAAGAGCTGCGCGGTACACGCGCGGTGGGATTGGTACGAGAAATGGCTCCCCTGCTTTATCACCTTCCGGGCCGACCTTGGGGCCGTGGCCGAGCGGCACGGGCTGGACGGCCGCGAGGTGGTCAGTACCGCCGTGGCCTATCTGCGGGGCGTCTACGCGACCGAGCGGGGACGGCAGGAGCGCCGGGCCGGACGGCAGAGCACGGCCGCGGAGCACGGCCAAGGGCAGGGACGCAGACCATGAGCACAGCAGCGGCAACACGCCAGATAGGCCCCGAGAGGCCAAGAGACGCCATGCTAGCCGCACGGGCAGGAAACGGTAAAATGAAAACCGCCGGTTCACGGCCGGCGGTTCCCGTTTCTTGTGCCGTTGGGCGGCACTGGCGTAGATGCCACCAGTATACGCCCCCCGGCAGACTTTGCAAAGGGAGGGCGTGCGATGGCAAAGTGCGCAGAGTGCGGATTCCTCGGTGTAAGCCACATTGAAACCCAAAGCCTGGTGTCCCCTGGAGAGGACCAACGCAGACACGCGCTGCCGCCTTCATGGCGTGGCTCAATCGGTGGCCCCGGCCCACGGCAGATACTTGACGCCACCCCCGTGTGCGCCTTAGGAGCGTGCGAATTGTCGAAGCAAGTCAGGGGAGCGGCCTCGGGCGAGTCGGTGTATGCCCCAATTGCGCAAATGCTTCACGCGGAGCGGGAATGCGCCCACTTCACAAAGTGGATTCCTGGTCTTAGCCCCAAGGAGCATATTGATATGACCATCATTGAGGAAAATCGGCACTTCCAGGAGGAGTTGCTCCGCAAGCAGGCGGAGAGGGAGGATAGGCGGGACACCAAGAATTTTCGCCTCAATTGCGCTCTAGTGATCGTGGCTGTTGTCTCCGTGATCGTGGCCGTTGTCTCTGCTGTTGCCGCGTGCTGGTCGGCAACGCACCCGACCGTCATTCCCATACCCCAACTGCCCGCCGCCGCAGCCGCACCGATCGACACGCCACGACCGCAAGAAGCGAAGCAGAGCCCGCCTGCCAAGCCACCAGCGGCCGGCAGCCCCACAGATACACCAGGGGGGACGTAGAGGCCCGAGGCCACCGGACGGCCGGGAACACGACCAGGAGGTACATCGTGCGGCAGGCCCAATGCTACAACAGCGACGGCCGCGCCAGGATGGACGCCAGGCGGGGACCCACCGGAAGGCCAGGGGCGGGGCAGTGCGGCGATCCTGGAAGGCCGGCACGGGCACGGGGATGGAGGGAAACGAAAGCAGAGACAGGCCCGGGCGGGGCCCCTCGACGTGGCCGGGCCCCTCGACGGACAGCCCGAGGCCCTCGACGCCCAGGACCCGCGGGGGCCAGGCCGGACCGTGGCCGACACCACGGGGAGAGGAAACGGGGCTTGACGATTCTGTGTAACTGTGATAATATGTCCGAGACACAGATTCACACCCCCCATTTTCAGAAAGGAAACGACCGTGGGAAAGAAGAACGCCGCAATTCGTGCGGCAGTCAGCGAGCGGGCCCTAATCGCAAGGATCAATCGGGCGCTTGCGAAGGAAAACGACGACCGGGTTCTCCGAAAGTGCCGCGAGGATTCCAGGTCTTTTCGTGACTTGGGGCATTACTACGTGGTGGACATCAGTAGAAACTCCATCATCGACCACCACATTGAAATTGAAGAGATGGGGCGGCAGTGGCGCGTCTTGAAATCGTGGGAGGAACTTGCGGCAGACTGACGTTGACCGCACAGCCCAGTTGCAACCGGGCAGAAACGAAAGGATGGAACATGATAGCGACGGCAAAGCAGGCGCCGCAGGCCAAGGCGGGAACGCTTATCCCCGCCGTGGGCTACATCAGAATGTCAAGCCCGGACCAGGACGCGAGCCCCGCGCAACAGCGGGACGAAATTATCAAGCTGGCCGGCAAGGGTGGGTACCGCATCATCCGATGGTACGAAGACCCGGGCATCAGCGGAGACAATACCCGCAAGCGGAAAGAGTTTCTGCGCATGATCCGGGACGCCGCAGAGAAGGCCGACTTTGCGGCAATCCTTTGCTGGGATCAGGACCGCTTCGGGCGATTCGACACCATCGAAGCCGGCGCGATCATTTTCCCGCTACGGCAGGGCGGGATATGGTTGCAGACTGTCACTCAGGGGCGGATCGACTGGAATACCTTCCAGGGTCGATTGATTTACTCAGTGACGCAGGAAGGCAAGCACGCCTACTTGATCGACCTGTCCCGCAACACGCTGCGCGGCAAGATTGCCAGCGCGAAGAAGGGCCGGAGCGCCAGCAACCCGCCCATCGGATACGACCGGCAATTCTACGACGAGCACGACGCGCCCACGTGCCGGGTCAAGTATGGCGAGAAGTTCCGCCGGCCGAAAGGTTGGTCGGTTCGATTCGTCTTGTCAGAGGCCGCCGGCGTGGCCGAAACCGTGCGCTGGATATGGCACACGTTTGACGAGACGGACCGCGGGCCAACCGCGATTGCCCGGGACTTGAACCGCCGCGGGGTTCTCACCCCCAACGGCACACGATGGAGCCTTTGCACGGTTGAGGGCATCCTGTCCAATCGAGTCTACGCCGGAGCCAACGTGTTTGGCCGGAAGCGCTACGGCAAGTACAACCATCTTGGCGAGAACGGAGAAGCCGTCGAAGGCAGGGCCGGCAAGATTCGCAAGGGCGACCCGATCATAGCCGACAGCATCCACGACGCCTACATTGACGTGGCCACCTTCCAACGGGCGGCGCGGAAGCTGGCCAAGATCGGCCAGAAGCAGCACCGCCCGCGGGAAAGCGCCTATCTCTTATCCGGGCTTCTCAGGTGCGGACATTGCGGCGGCACAATGGCCGGCAGGGGCTACACGGCCAAGGGAGCCTACCCGAAGCGCTACTACACTTGCGTTACCGCCGGGATTCGCCCGGGGGCCTGCGCGTGCTACCAGGTGCCCCAGGAGGCCATCGAAAATTACACCTTGGAGTTGATCGAGAAGCGGTTAACCAGCAAGGAGGCAACCGACCAGATACGGGCCGCGATCCATCAGGAGGCCAAGCGGGGCGACTCTTTCAAGGCCACCGCCAAGGCGACCCAGGCCCAAATAGCCGCCCTCGACAAGAAGATAGCCCGGGGGTCCGAAAACCTGTTGCTGGCCGACCCGGAGAACATGCCCGACCTGTCCCGGTTGCTGGCCGACTGGCGGAAGGAACGGGCAGCGCTCCAGGATTCGCTACAGCGGGCCGCAGCGGCACCAGGCGGCATGACGCCCGACCAGTTGGCAAACAGCGCCATAGCCGAGCTAAAGCGGCTACGGACGCACCTACGGGCCGGGGACCCGTCCAAGGTCCGGGCGGTTCTCAAATCGCTGGTTGCCGAGATACCCCTATGGTTCGAGCCCTACGGCAAGCAAAAGCGGCTTGCAAAGGGCTACATTCGCTTCCACAACGAATTGCAGGTTGCGACCTGTTATGGTCGTGCCCGTTGATCGCGAACTCGTTGGTCACGGCCAAGAGGCGGCACTGCGCGCGGATCTCGTCCAGTTGCAGCTCGTTCAGGACGACGCGGGCCGTGCCCAGCGCCAGCGGATCGCCGCCGGCCGGCGCCCAGCGCATGCCGTCCACGTCCCACAGCACGTCGTCGGGATCGACGAAGCTGTCCCACAGCTCGTCGAATGCCTCGGCCAGCCGCTGCTGCAGGCCGGCTGCCCGCGGCGTCGGGCGAGGCGCCGCCGCGTGCGGTGCGTGAGCTTCGTTTGCATGCATGGCGCGTGCTCCTGGCCGCAGAGCGAAAGACAAGGTTGTTTCCGTCGCTGTTCCGAACGCGACCACGTTAGCACAACGGCTGGCCCGATTTCAAGAGGTTTTCTTGCCGGAATTTTTCAAGCCGAAGGGCCAGCGGTTCTTCCGGCCGAGGGCAACAACGTGGGGCCCCTTTTTTCCCCTAGCGCCCGCCGATCGACCAGGGGCAGGGCTCCTCGCGGCGCTCGATCGGGAGCAGGTCGTCCACGGGAACGCACACCGCCTGCCGCACGATGTATTGCTCCCGCAGCACGGTGTTGTCGATGCTGGAAAGCTCGTCCCGGAGCCGCTCTCTGCGGAGGACGCCGCGGATCTCGACCGGCGAACGGAGGGTGAGCGAGTTGGCCGCGGCCAGGCCCTTCATGTTCTCGACTAACACGTCCTGGTAGTTGTATCGCAGGTACCAATGCGAGTTGAACTCGATGGCCTCGCCGCGGAGCTCGACGCACCGGCCGATCTGGTCCTCAAGATGGTCGCGCCGCACGCGGCAGTCTTTGATGTGGGGGAATTTCGCGCCGGGCTCCTTGCCGATCACACCGGTCACCGCGACCCGGGCGTTCAGCATCGACTCCGGCCAGGCGCCGCCACTGAGGACTTCGACCTGCCATCCGTTGTCCGCCAGCCATGCCTTGCCGCCGTGGTTGCTGGCTCTTCCATGGACCAGCGCCTTGCGGCCTAGGAAATCGGGGGGGGAAAACACGATTCGCGGCGAGTTCTTGCCCTTGACCACAACGAATTCGGATGTGAAATAGAAGCCCGCGCGCTGCTTGCATACGCCGCCATCCAAGGCGGCCTCGTCGGGGTCGCCGACGAATCCGCCGGTCTCGAAGCCGCGGAATTCATAGGTCCGGCCGTATTCCAGCCGCGGGAGGGACCGCTCCGCATCCGGCCCGTCTGGTCCCTCCAGGTTCGCCACGAAATACGGCTTGCCGAAGTCGGTGGCATAGGGTCGGATGGGCACTTCGATGCAGTCCTGGGTCGCGTGGCCGTTGATCCTCTGAACCAGCAGCACGGGCTCGCTCCAGTCCCCCTTGAACCGGTTCCCGCGCACTACGACGCCGTGCAGGGTGACCATGCGACCCAGCGGCTCGCCAGTTCGGCCGCGCACGCGATAAGTGATTCCCATGGCGTCCATCGGGATGGTTGTCACTTTCTGCGCGACCGCCGCGGCGGCCGCCGCGATAACGCAAGCCGCGAGCGCAGCCACTCTTACACTTTGCATAAAGCACGCTCCCCGAGCCGAGCTCCTCTCGGCGAATCCGTGGTCCTACTTCGCTTTCGGAAACTGCCTCTCGCACGCGACGAAATAGAACAGCTTGTCAAAATCGCTGTTGTTATGCGCCTTTTCCCACAGGACCCCGTCGCCGGTGGTTGCTAACAGCTCCATTTTCTCCTTGCCGCCCTGGTCTGCGTGGATCCACGGCCGGTCGGGGTTGTACCAGGGGTCGCCTGGCTCTGAATACGTGAAGAAATCGAAGTTCGTCGCGCCCGGCCTGGAACGATCGACGATTGTCAGCAGCACATCGTTGCTGGTTAGGTCGTAAGAACCGTCTGCCGCCCGCGTCGGCTCGGCGGTTGGGTACGTCTCGTTCTTGCTGGAATACAGCAAGGCGAACACCCGCCAACGGGGCAGCCCACCGGAAAGGGTTACACCAGCGTTGGGGAACGGAAAGTTGCCCTTGTTAAGCTTCTCCTGACACTTGCGCGCCTCCTCAAACGACGAGAAGCACCGTCGTACGTCTGGGACGGCGTTGGAAAGAGGCCGCCCGGTCGTGGGATCTCTTGGATACACTTGGACCTGTACGGCCAGCGTTGCGAGGCCGATACAACCGGAGAAGAACACGTCCTGCAGTTTCGTCTTCGGGTACGAGGTGCCACCGTTGCGCTGAAGGGGTCCCCAGATGTACCTCTCGAACCATTCGGTCGTCGTGGGCGCGGTGCCGCTGGTCGCGGAGGGCCCAGCGATGACGTCGTCGGGGGGCCTGGACGCGGAGCCCTTCGGTGGGCCGCCGGAGCCATCGGTGGTCCATCTGCCTCTCTCGTCCCTTGGCTCGTCCGGATTGAAGTTGTACTCGCGGACAAGCTCGCGGGCGGAGGGCTCCGGAGCACCATAAAGAACTGCGTCGAGCCAGTCCTCGTGGGAAACATCCGCACCACATCCCCCTCGCCGCTCCCTGGAGCCGTTCGGCTCGCATTCGCCGACAATACGGGCGGCGAACCAAGCGCTGCTGGCGCGATCGCCCCCGCCGATGATTGCGGCGAGGAAGTCATCGTGGCTTGCCTCACCTCTCGGGTTGCTCATGGGAAACCTCCTGCCTTGGCCAGGTAAGTCATTGCCCTGGCGCGAGAAAGGGGCCCCCCACGAGGAAGAGGTGCCCCAATTATACGGATTCCGGGGCTGAACTCCAATGCCTGTTCTCAGCGACCCACGTTACACAGGGGTATGCCGGGCGCCCGCCGGATCGCGCGAACCCGCGCTGGACGACGGCCGATGCGGCGCGACCCAACGGCCTCGCGCGCGGCCGACGTCCCGGCACGCCCGTCCGCGCCGCCGAGGCCCCCGCCACCACGCTAGCGGAAGAGTTGGCCCGACTTCAAGAGTCTTTTTCGCCAGAGTTTTTCGGGGCGAAGCGCCAACGGGCTCTTCCGGCCGGGGGCTACGGCCCGGGGATCGGGGAGAACTCATGGCGTTGATTGAGCAAACGGTTCGCCCTCAACTGTTGCAGCGAGAACGAGGAGAACCGTTGGGCCGCGTGGTCACAGCGCAGGTGCCCCACGCCTCCCAGGGCAATGGGCTGGGCGAAGTGCTGGACCTTCGGCCCGGCAGGCGGCGGACGGTTGTGTGGCGAGTCGCGTGAACAGGGTCTGCCCTGAAAGGCTACCTTCTCTCCCGGCCCAGAGCATCGCCCTCGGAATCATGGCGTCAAGGGACGATTTCGTCGGCGCAACAGACCAACCCTTCGCCGGAACCGTTGGCCCGTTGGGGCGGCGACATGTTACCGCCGACGCGATTCCAGGAACCGACGCACGTCATCAAGCGAATATGGGGGCTCCCGCCGGTGCAGCACAGCATGACAGTTCGGACAAACCGGGCGGAGATCTCGAATAGCGTCAACCTCCTGGTCTTTCTCATCGGCTGATAGCGGGTGGAGATGGTGCACATGGATGAAGCCCGTCATCGCCTCCCCGTAGATGGCCACGAAATCAAAGCCGCAAAGGAGGTACTTCGTCCCGTAATGTTCGATGCACTCTTTACGAGCGCGCGGATCACGCTCATAGCGGTTGACGAGGATTCGCTGTACGCTGCCTTCGCTGTAGGTGGACCCGCGGGGAACCTCCTCCGGAAGCCGCACCGAACTCTGGTCGCCTGTCGACCGTCCGTTTTCCAGCAGGTCCTCTGTAACCGTGATCCACTCATCGGATTGGGGTAGGCGGTCCGTCAGGTCGATGATGCGATCAAGGAGCGCGGCGGATTCCGGCGTCAGCTCTTGCACGCCGCGCGTCGCCTGCCCATCCAGGTGCGTGTCGGACTTAAAGAACAAACCCCGCACCCCAGACTGGGGCGAGACGAATCGCAGTCGCCGCGTCAGCTCGGGGGCCAAGCGGCGACGAAGGTCAAGTCGGGTGCCGGATTTCCCCGGGTCAATGATCCACTCTTCGGCGGGGTAGAGCTTCTTCGTGCCCCAGAACCGAACAGCCTCGTCCCGCGAGACGATCCGTTGGATTGTCATCCTGCCGCCTAATAGAAGGTGCCCGTCGGAAAGCGAAATGATATAGGCCGTATCGCCAATGGAAACGCCCCGCTTGCGGAAGCTATTGCTGCCGGACGAACAAACAGGCCCAGGGCGGTTTACGTCGTGGCGCCAGTAGCGTCTTTGCCAGTGATGTGTCCAGAAGCGAGCCATGGAATGCCCTCCCGCAAGCCCAGTGCGACGAACATTGCTTTGCCTTCCACTTCATTTTCCGGCGCGGCGGACGCAGCGGAAGCCGATGGCGTCGCGGGCGAAACAGGCGTCCTCGAAGCCGGGGTCCTCGCCCGCGCGGGCCGATGAGCGGCAGGCCGCGGCGCGGGAGTTCCACGCGCCGCCGCGGAGCACGTACGGTTCTCCGTCGGCCGGACCGCGGGGGTTTGCCTGGGGGCTCTTGGCGTAGTAGCCCGGCTCGTAGATGTCGTTGCACCACTCGGCCACGTTGCCGTGCATGTCGTAGAGGCCCCAGGCATTGGGTTTCTTTTGCGCCACGGGGTGGCTGTTTTTCTCGGCGTTCTCGCGGAACCAGGCGTATTGCCCGAGGCGGCCGGCGTCGGCCCCGAAGCCGTAGGGCGTTTCACTGCCGGCGCGGCAAGCGTATTCCCACTCCGCCTCGGTGGGCAGCCGGTATCCGTTGGCCTGAAAGTTGCACGTGGTGTCCTCCGCGTAGCAGGGCACGAGGCCCTCATCCCGCGAGCGGAGGTTGCAGTACCGTGCCGCATCGGCCCAGCTCACCTGCTCGACCGGCCGGTCCGCTCCGCGGAAATGCGACGGGTTGACCGGCACCAAGCGGGTGTATTGCGCCTGGGTCACCTCGGTGCGATCCATATAGAAGGCGTCGAGGGAGACCTCGTGCGGCGGGGCCTCCTCCGCTTCGCCGTCGCCGCAGCCCATGCGGAAGCGGCCCGCCGGCACGAGCACCATCTCCGCGCCGCTCTTCGTGCGGATCGTGGGCAGGTCCACTGCCGCCGGACCGGCATCCTCCGTATCCCGGCAGGAGGCCAACAAGGCCACAAGCGGCAGCAACGCCGGCAGCCAGACGCTTCTCACGGTTTCTTCCCCGGGATCGGGACTGCCCAGTCGGGCTCCTTGTTGGACTTGCCGTCCGTGGTGACGGCGACCCAGCGGTTCACCCCGGCCGCGTCGGCCACGCAGATGTTCCAATCCTTGGCCACCATGCCGACCATCTCCGGCGGGAAGCCCAGGCTCTTGCCGTGCGGCCCGCGCGAAAATGCCAGGTACTTGCCGTCGGGCGACCAGTCCACGTGGTAGACCTCGATCGGCTTTGCGCTCTTCACCACGTCGCGCTGGCGGACGACCTTCGGCGCGGGCCCGGAAAAATCCAGCTCGCCCACGCGGATCGTGTAATCGTCCGCGCCCCAGGCGATCTTGTTGCCGTCGGGACTGACGTCGGGGCGGCAACCGGGGATGTGCAAATCAAAGAAGGCGTCGCCGTGGGCCGGGATGGCCAGGATGGCGTGCCCGCAGCCCATCCCGGCATGGACGGTGCTGACGAACCATTTTCCATCCGCCGTCGCGCACATGTTGTAGAGGTGCTGCAGCTTGCCGCAGGGATGGGGCGTGTGGCGGCCGCTGGCCAGGTCGTAGACGAACATGCCCCGCGTCGCGTAGTCCATGATCGTGAACTTCTCCGACTCGCCTTTCGTGTAGACGATCGCGGCGCCGTCGGGGGTGAAGAAAGGCTCGCGGGCGTTCTTGGCCACGAGCTTGCGGTCCGTGCCGTCGCGGTTCATCACGTAGACGTTGCGGACCTTGGCGTCCCCCTGGCCCTCGTCGACCACGAAGGAAATCCGCGTGCCGTCCGGCGAGACGTGCGGGTACAGCTCGTTGACGTGGGGCGTGCCGGTCAGGTTCAGCGGGTTGGAGCCGTCGGCGTTGACCTGGAAGAGTTCCCAGTTGTCGCCGCGCCAGGTCTCGTAGACGATCTGGTACGGGACGCCCCGCAGCTCCCGTTTGAGATCGGCGGCCGGATCGGCTGCGGCGGCAACGGCGGCCAGCCCGAGCCACGCGACCGCCGTCAGGGCCAGGGCGGCGGCAATGGCTGCGAAGCGAAAGACGTGCGGCGTGCTCATCGGCGGAAACTCCCTATTGCGGAAAGGATGTTCAGGTTTCAGCGTAGAGCAGCCGCGGCCGGAACGCAAGGGCGGCGTCGCGCGCAAAGGCCGATTTTGACGGACTTTCCGGCCGGGGGAGCGAATCTCGCGCGGGGCGCAAGAAACCGGCCTTGACGCGAAAAAAGAAATCTCATATCCTCCGCATCTCATGAATGCTCCGCACGGCAAAGGAGTGCTGGTGCGGGAGCAGCCCTGGGGACCGAATCCTATTCCTCCACGTGGACGAGCCTGCACTGGGGATGTCGCGCAGCGATATTCCTGCGGGCCGCGAAGCGAAGGGCCGCTTACATGGACGTAAGCGGCTCGCTTCGGACACACCGTGCGCACTTGTCGCGGCGCTTGAGGGTTTGCCCCCCTTACCCCCAGCGCGGCGCAGGGGCGTCCAATCGCTCCCGGAAAAGTGAGTGTCCTTCGCCCCCCTGGGACACAGCCTTTCCGGGGGCCTTTTTTTTGCGCGCGGCCTGGGCCACTGGGTATCCCTTGCACGCCGCCAGTGGACTTTGGCCCCGCGGCGCGCCGACCTGGGTCTTGGCCATCAAGTCCCAGGTCCCAAGACCTAAGCCGGCCCCCCCGCCAACATGCGCGAGGCATAGAGGAGGCAGGCGCGTAGGTCTTCTCGTGACAGGCCGGCGTACTCGCCTGAGTCTTGCTCTCGCGGACGGGTGGCAACTTCATTGTACGCATTCTTCACGGCACTGCCTAGCGTCGGTGAACCATCGTGTTGTGAAGGGGGGCCCAGGGCCTCGTCATGCCCCGCGCCGCAGCCCCCAGCGGCGGCCGACGACCACCGCCAGATACGCCGCCGCGGCCAGGAGGATGATCACCGGACCGCTGGGGGCGTCGAAGCGATAGCTGATGCCCAGCCCGACCGTCGTAAACAGCATGCAGCCCGCCGCGGCCAGGATCATCATCTGCCACAACTGGCGGGAAAAATGCCCGGCGATCGCGGCCGGCAGCGTGAGCATGGCGATGACCAGCACGATGCCCACCACGCGGACCAACAGCACCACGGTCAGGGCCGTCAGGCACAAGAGCAGCAGGTAGTAGACCTTGACGCGCACGCCGCGGAGCTCGGCGAACTCTTGGTCGAAGCAGACGGCAAAGAACTTGTTGTACAGGACTACGGCGCAGCCGACGACCAGCACGTCCAGCCCGATCACGCGCCACAGGTCCGCGCGGGTGATCGTGAGGATGTTTCCGAACAGGTAGCTCATCGGGTCGGTGTAGCCGGGGGTCTTGGCAAAAAAGAGCAGGCCCACCGCCATGCCCACGGCCCACAGGGCCCCGATGACCGTATCTTCGCGCTGCTTGGCGTAGAGGCTCACCAGGCCGATGATCACGGCGGCCAGCAGGGCGGCGGCCACGGCGCCGTAGGTCGGGTCGCACCACCGCCAGCCGGCGACGGTTTGCAGGTACAGGGCGGCGCCGATGCCGCCCAGCACGCTGTGCGAGATCGCGCCGGCGATCGAGGTGATCCGCCGCGTGACCACGTAGGTGCCGATGATGCCCAGCGCCACGCCGGCCAACAGGCCGGTCAAGAGGGCGTCGCGGAGGATGGGGATGTCCGGATCGCCGAGCGCGTCGAGAAACTCACTCATGGACGTGCTCCCGCTGGCAGAGGACGTCGCTGTGGCGGACCATGCGGACATCGCCGCCGTAGATCGCGCGAATCAGCTCGCCGGTGATCTGGCTGGTGGGATGGACGACCACCTGCCGGTTGACACAGACCACCTTTTCGACCAGGTCGGCGACGAAGCCCAGGTCGTGCGAGACCACCAGCAGCGTCATGCTGCGGCCCAACTCGCGGAGGATGTCGAACAGGCGGGCCTCGACCAGGCTATCGACGCTGGCCGTGGGTTCGTCCAAGAGCAGCAGCTCCGGCTGGCAGCACAGGGCCCGGGCCACCAGCACCCGCTGCCGCTGTCCGCCGGACAGCGCGGCGAAGGGCCGGCGGGCCAGCGGGTCGAGGCGGACCTGGGCGAGGGCCTCGGTGGCGGCGCGGCGATCGCCGCGGCTGAACCAGCCCAAGCGGCCGCGCAGCCCACCGCGCCCCAGGCGGCCCATCAGCACCACGTCCATCGCGGTGGCGGGAAACAGCGGGTCGTAGTTGGCGTGCTGCGGCATGTAGCCGATCCGCAGCCGGGCGTAGGCCGGCGGCCGGCCGAACACCCGCACCTCGCCCGACGACGGCTGCAATTGCCCCAGCACCAGCCGCAAGAGCGTGGTCTTGCCGCCGCCGTTGGGCCCGACGATCGAGAGCGACTCGTTCCGCCGCACCACGAGATTCACGCCCTCCAGCACCGGCGTGCCGTCGTAGGCGAAACCCACGTCGCGGAATTCAATCACCGGTTCCAGGGACGCCACCAAGCTGGCCCTTTCGGCTGAATCGGCTGGTACGATCTTGGGAGTCTGCGTACATGGTGAGCCCTCGGCGTCAGCCGGGGGATGGCGTGAACTCTTCGCAAGACGATGGTTACGCTAGCACCGATCCCCGGGCTGACGCCCGGGGTTCCACTAAACCTCGAACCTTTCATCGTTTTTCCTTTCTCCCCAGCGCGGCGGCGATCTTCTCCGCCACGTCGTCGAGGTTCCGCGGCACGTCCCTGGCCAAATCGTCCATCGGCACGACCGCGCCCCCGATGGCCCGGGCCACCGCCTCGGCGGCGTGGGGGTCGAACTGCGGCTGGAGGAAGATGATCCGCACGCCGTCGGCGCGGGCCTGACGGACCAGGGCCTGAAGCTGTCTGGGTGTCGGCGATTTGCCCTCGATCTCGACCGACTCCTGGACCAGCCCGTAGGTGCCGGCGAAATAGCCGAAGGCCGGATGAAAGACGTAGAATCGCTGTCCGCGAAGAGGGGCCAGGCGGCGGGCAATGCGGGCGTCCAGGGCATCGAGTTCCACCGCGACGGCCGCCGCGCGGCGGCGGTAGTCGGCCGCATGGTCCGGATCCGCCCGCACCAGCGCCTCCGCCACGTTGCCCGCCAAGATCCGCATGAGCGGCGGCGCGAGCCAGACGTGCGGATCGGCCTGGCCCGCCGCGTCCTCGTCGGTTGCCGTCCGCTTCACGATGCCTTGGGTCGCATCGACCACGGTCAGCCCGGCGTGGTTCGCGGCGATCCGCTGGACCAACCCATTCTCGAATGGCATGCCGACCTTGAAGAACAGCCGGGCACGGCCCAGGGCCATCACCTGCCGCGGCGTCGGCTCGAAGATGTGGGGGTCTTGGCCGGGCTGGACCAGCACGCCGACCTCGACCTGGCTGCCGCCGACCCGCTCGACCAGCCAGGCCAGCGGCGGGATGCCGGCGAAGACTGGGATGCGTGCGGTGGCCCCGCTTGCGACCGCGTGCGCCTTCTGGCCCCAATCGTGAACCAGGGCAATGGCAGTGCAGGCGATGGCGACGGCCAGCCCAATCCCCAGCCACACGGCTACCGATGAAGTTCCAGCCGGCCAGACCGGGGGCCGGCACACGATCGCGGAGTCTGCCTTTCCGGCCGGCTCGGAGGTGGAGGCGTCAGGTTGAGTCATTGGGGGCCTCCAGGGCAGGATCGGCCGCACAGACCAAGTGGACGGCGTGGCAGTCCTCGCACTCCTCGAAAGAGTGGTTCTTGGCGAATGTCTCCCAGTGCCGCCGTTGGTCGGGCGTGAGGATGCCGGAGCCCTTGCACAAGGGACAGACGCTGTCCAAGGCGGCCAAAATGGCCGAGCGGATGAACTCCGAGCGGTTTTCGACGCCCTCCATCGCGCGGCGGAGGGCTTCGTCCGCTTTGAAGGTGATGATGTCCTGTTTCTTTCGGCCGGCCATGATTTTAATACATTGTATTAAGGCCGGAGGTGAGGTCAAGTGGTGGCCTGCCGGATGCGCCGGCGATTCCCGGTTCTCCGGGCGTAGCAGCCCCGCACAGCATCCTGATTGCCCTCGCGGCGATGTCCGAAGAGAAGGAGAAGACGGCACCGTGTTCCTCCTTCCCGGGGAGGGGCTGGCCGTGGAGCCCCGGGCACCAGCCCCGTGGAGCCCCGGGCGTGAGCCCGGGGGGCGGTGTCAGGATGACCGCCGTCTTGTGAAGAATTCCCACGATCCCCGGGCTGACGCCCGGGGCTCACCAAGTGCGCAAACTCCCAGGACCGTGCAACTCCGTCTAGCTGTTGTGAATCGCCTGTTGGCGATATGGGTCGTACTCTGCTCGGCGAGCCCTGCGCTGGGTTGGCCGTCGCTGTTTGCGCCGCAGCCGCCCCAACCGCCGCATCCTGCCGTGGTACGGGTGGTTGCGCAGGACCGCGATGGTTTTTCAATGGGCTCTGGCGCGCTGGTGGCCCTGGACGCCAGCCACGGCCTGGTGCTCACCAACTGGCATGTGGTGCGGGATGCGGTGGGCCCGATCAGCGTCGAGTTTCCCGATGGTTTTCGCTCCGGCGCCGTGCTGCTGCGGACCGACCGGGACTGGGACTTGGCGGCGCTGGCCATTTGGAAGCCCGGCGTGCAGCCCATCCCGCTGGCTACCCAATCGCCGCAACCGGGCGAGTGGCTGTGGATTGCCGGCTATGGCTCGGGCTCATACCGGGCAGCGGCTGGCCGTTGCACCGAATACCTGTCCCCCGGCGGGAACCTCCCCAACGAGATGGTCGAATTGGAGGCCAGCGCCCGCTTGGGCGACTCGGGCGGACCTATCCTCAACGGCCGCGGCGAACTGGCCGGAATCCTCTTTGGCACGGGCTTTGGCAAGACCATGGGTAGCTATTGCGGCCGCGTGAGGACCTTCTTGGTTTCAGTGGGCAGCGACTTCCAGCGGCTCCCAAGCAACCCGACAATGGTTGCCCAAGCCCCACCGCCTTACCGGCCTGCCCCCCTCATCGCGATAACCGCTGGGCCAGCGGCGGCCGGCAACGTGCCTGCGGGGTCTTCACCTGCCGGTGATAGCCCACCACCCAACGGGTATCCGGCAGGGGCCGCCGCGACCAGCCCCTCGCGGGTTGAGGTGGCGACGGGACCACCGCGGGCCTATGCGCAGACGCCTACCCCCGCGACTAGCCAGCAGCCAGCCCCCTCGGTGGCCGCCTCTTGTACCCCCGGTGAGCCCGCTGGCCAGCCACAATCGCTCCAGCCCAGCCGCGGGGAACAGATCAAGACCAGTTTGGCCGCCATCGGCATCCTCTTCCTCGTCTTCCACGGCATTCGCCTGGTCGGGGCAGCCGCCGCATAACGGCCTGCTGCCCGCGGGACAAGGACCGCCAACTACCGGCCGGCAGCGAGGGCGGGTACAATTCATTGAGCAGCAACCGGCGCAAAAAATGAGGGCTCCTGCTCGCCGGTACAGGAACCCTCACCTGAGGCCGGCAGGACGCGGCAGACGCGAACATCCACCGGTCCGTTGACCCACGGCCTTTATATGTGCTATCGGGCCGCGGCGGGGCGGGACTTTATTGATCGTGGGAAACACCCGCATGACGCAACCCGCAAAACTTGCCCTCGAAGACGGCACGGTCTTCCTCGGTGCCGCCTTCGGCGCCGTCGGCGAGGTAGACGGCGAGGTCTGTTTCAATACCTCGATGACCGGCTACCAGGAGATCCTGACCGATCCCAGCTACCGCGGGCAGATCGTCACGATGACGTACCCGGAGATCGGCAACTACGGCACCAACCGCGAGGACGTGGAGAGCCACAAGCCGCACCTGGCCGGGTTCATCGTCCGCCAACGGAGCCGCCTGGCGAGCAACTTCCGCGCCGAGGGCCAACTCCACGAATACCTGCTGGGGTATGGCATCGTGGGCATGGAGGGGATCGATACGCGGGCGCTCGTGCGCCGCATCCGCACGCGGGGGGCCATGAAGGGCTTCCTGTCGAGCGTCGATCTGGACGACGCCCGGCTGGTGGCCAAGGCGCAGGCCAGCCCGGGCCTGGTCGGCCGCGACCTGGTGCGCGAGGTGATTCCCGAGCGGGCCGTCCAATGGCACGAGGCCCTGAGTCCTTGGACGCGGCTCTGCCCAGGCAAGTCCCCCGTTGCGGAGCCGGGTCCCGCCGCCCCGCACGTTGTTGCACTGGATTACGGCATGAAGTGGAACATCGCCCGGCACCTGCTGGACCTGGGCTGCCGCGTGACGATCCTGCCGGGCACGGCCACGGCCGAGGAAGTGCTACGGCATGAGCCGGACGGCGTGTTCCTCTCGAACGGTCCGGGCGACCCCGAGCCGCTGGATTATGCCCAACAGACGATCCGCGGCCTGCTGGGCCGCAAGCCCGTGTTCGGCATCTGCCTGGGCCACCAGCTCCTGGGGTTGGCTTGCGGGGCGAAGACCTACAAGCTGAAGTTCGGCCACCGCGGCGCGAACCAGCCGGTGCTCTGCCTGGCCACCGGCCGCATCGAGATCACCACGCAGAACCACGGCTTCGCGGTAGCCGCCGACTCGTTGCCCGACGAGCTGGAGGTGACGCACCTGAACCTCAACGACAACACGATCGAGGGCGTCCGGCATCGCCGCGTGCCGGCCTTCAGCGTACAGTATCACCCCGAGGCTTCCGCCGGCCCGCACGACAGCAATTACCTGTTCGCCGAGTTCCGCAAGCTGCTGCCGCCGAATTTGTAGGGCGGGTCGAGGTCGAAAACGGATGGTGGGGCTCGCAAGCCGGTCGAAGCGGAGTTGCGTTCTGCCTGCGTAGCCGCAACCGAAGACCCGCCAGTTTTCGGCTTGCTCGACCCACCCTGATATGGTTGGACCAGTCAAGGGCTATCCAGGGTTTTCGGTTTCCATCGGGTTGAGAGGCAACTGGGCGGCGCGGGGAGGGGGCAACGCGA
>Ga0326727_10010752_pt1 | contig 21639 bp, 17 predicted proteins | sample MB2enrmetagenome_FD_207643 | JGI IMG/M metagenome (GOLD analysis project Ga0326727, IMG submission 207643) | Lab enriched peat soil microbial communities from McLean, Ithaca, NY, United States - MB29MY | ecosystem: Environmental > Terrestrial > Soil > Wetlands > Peat | place: USA: New York...
CCGGGTCGATTACGCCGCACACCAAGATCAAGGGCGAGGTTTACATTCTGTCGAAGGAAGAAGGCGGGCGTCATACGCCGTTCTTCAACGGCTACCGGCCGCAGTTTTATTTCCGGACGACGGACGTGACGGGAGTGGCGAAGCTGGCCGAAGGCGTGGAGATGGTGATGCCGGGCGACAACGTCACGTTAGAGATTGAGCTGATCACGCCGGTGGCGATGGAAAAAGGGCTGCGCTTTGCGATCCGCGAGGGCGGGCGCACGGTGGGCGCCGGCACGATCACGGAAATTCTGTAAGAACTGCCTTCGCAGGCAGTGTGGTTGCAAACGGACGTAGCTCGGAGGGCGGTTCCAACACCGCCTGCCGATATCCGGGCCTGGACCCGGACAAGGCCCGGCAGCAAAGCTGCCGGGTAGACGAAAGGAAGCGGAATGCCTCGCGAAATTGTTCAACTGCAGTGCACGGTGTGCAAGAATAAGAATTACTCGACGACCAAGAACCGCAAGACCACGACCGAACGTCTCGAGTTCAGCAAGTTTTGCCGTAAGTGCCGCAAACACACGGACCATCGCGAAGTGAAGTAGGCGCTGGACGCAGGCGGGATTGACCCGCCGCCGGCCTGCTTGGCGAAGTTCGGGGTTCCGGGTGGAAATCCGGTGGCAATTCAGGGGCGTAGGCTCAACGGTAAACCGGCGGTCTCCAAAACCGTTTTTGGGGGTTCGAATCCCTCCGCCCCTGCCAGTACCCGGTTGATGGCGAGAAGAATTCAGTGGTAAGCGGCTCGGAGGGAACCTGCAAGGGTCTGCGAGCGAAAGCGGGATGGCAATGGCGAAGTCAGCAGTGGTAAGCGCGCAGCCGAGTTTTATCGAACAGGTCAAGAGCCTGCCCGAGCGCACAGTAGCGTTTTACGGCGATGTCCGCAATGAAATGCGTAAGGTGACCACGCCGCCGCGCAAGGAAGTGGAAGCAACGACGATTGTCGTGATCATCACGGTCTTCATCTTCGGCGTGTATTTCTGGATTGTGGACAGTGTTTTGATCGGACCCGCGCTGGACCGGATTTTCAAGTACTTCAGCAACCATTAACGAGGGCCCGCGGCACCGCCTGAATGGCGGCGCGCAGGGAGATTATGGAAGACATTCTAAAGAACGGGAGCAACGGATCGGAGGCAGCGCCGGACGTAGCTCCGGACGTAGCGCCGGTAGCAACTCCGGAGGCAGCGCAGGACGTGGCTCCGGAGGCAGCGCCAGATACACCGCCGGAAGCGGTGCCAGAGAGCACGCCGGAAATTGGCGCGCCCGCTACTCCCGCGGCTACACCGGCCACTGCCGAGACGGCGGCGGCGAACGCAAATCCGCGGATGAAGTGGTACATCGTCCATGCCTACTCGGGATTTGAGCGGAAGGTGAGGGAGTCGCTGGAATCGCGCATCCGCGCCTTTGGACTCGAGGGCCGGATGGGCCGTGTTCTGATCCCGACCGAGACCGTCACGGAAATCCGCAACAACAAGAAGTACACGCGCGAGAGCATGTTCTATCCGGGCTACGTTTTGATCGAGATGGACATGGATGATGAAGTCTGGCACATGGTGAAATCAACCCCGCGGGTGACCGGCTTTGTGGGCACCGGGCAGCAGCCGACGCCGCTCTCCGACGAAGAGGTGCAGCAGATTGTGTACCGGGTTGCCGACAGCAAGGAAAAGCCGAAGCTCAAGATCAAGTACGAAAAGAACGAATCGGTACGCATCACCGAGGGTCCCTTTGCAACTTTTACCGGGATTGTGGACGAGGTCAACGAGGATCGCGAAACGCTCAAAGTGATGGTCACCATCTTTGGCCGCTCGACCCCGGTGGAACTGGAATTCGGGCAGGTGGAAAAGGTTCTGAGTTAACGAATTATTTCAGCGTGCGCCGCTGGTAACGCCGGGCCGAAAACCCTAGACCCGGGATGGCGCAGGCAATAAGGAAGGTTTACCGCAATGGCAAAGAAAGTCACAGGATCGGTGAAGCTGCAGATTGAAGCGGGCAAGGCAACGCCTGCTCCCCCGGTAGGCCCGGCGCTCGGTCAGGCGCAGGTCAACATCATGGAGTTCTGCAAGCAGTTCAACGCGCGCACGCAGAACAAGGAGTTGGTCGGGCTGATCGTTCCGGTGGTCATCACCGTATACAGCGATCGTACCTTTACCTTTATCACCAAGACCCCGCCGGTCGCCGTCCTGCTGAAGAAGATTGCGGGAATCGCCAAGGGTTCGGGCGTTCCCAACAAGGACAAGGTTGGCAAGGTGACCGAGAAGCAGGTGTTGGAGATCGCCAAGCAGAAGATGCCGGACTTGAACGCCGCATCGCTGGAAGCCGCCGTCAAGAGCGTGAAGGGCACGGCGCGCTCGATGGGTTTGGACGTTATCGCATAAGAGTTTCCGGGCGCTTGCGTCCGGCGGCAGCAAGAGCGCCGGGTAGGCGGCAAACGATGCCGCTCCGGGTGCTGAGGTTAGCAGGTTCTTCCGCGGATCATCAGGATCCCCGGTCGTAGATACCACGGTCCCAAGCCCCGCCCGGCGTGACAGCCGGCCCGGGGGACTCGAAGAACGCCAGGGCTTTGAACTTTTGAAGGCCGGGCGGGAGAGCCGGTAAGTTGGGGACGGTGGGAGACAGGAGCAGGAATGGCACAGAAATCAGGAAAGAATATCGAGAAGGCGCGCGCGCAGGTAGAGGCGCATGCGTACTCTCTGGTGGATGCAGTCGCCCTATTGCAGAAGATCAAGTACGCCAAGTTCGATGAAACGGTGGACGTGACCCTGCGCCTGGGCGTGGATCCCAAGCACGCCGACCAGATGGTTCGCGGCACCGTGGTTCTGCCGCACGGGCTGGGCAAGAGCAAGAAAGTTCTGGTGCTCGCCTCGGGCGAAAAGCTGAGGGAAGCCGAAGCGGCCGGCGCCGACATTTTTGGCGGCGAAGAGCTGGTGGAGAAAATTCAGAAGGAAAGCTGGACCGATTACGACGCCGTCATCGCCACGCCGGACATGATGCGTTCGGTGGGACGGCTGGGTAAGGTGCTGGGCCCGCGCGGCCTGATGCCGAATCCGAAGACCGGCACGGTGACCCTGGATATTGCCAAGGCGGTGGCGGAAGTCAAGGCCGGCAAGGTCGAATTCCGCACCGATAAGACAGCCCTGGTGCATGTCCCGGTGGGCAAGATTTCCTTTTCCGCGGACAAACTGGTGGACAATGCGCGCACGGTGATCGGCAGCGTGGTCAAGGCCAAGCCGGTTGCCGCCAAGGGCAAATACATCAAGGGCTGCTACATCAGTTCCACCATGGGCCCCGGCGTCGCCATTGACACGGTGGCCCTGGAAGCGTCACTGAAGGCTTAAGCGGGAAGCAGGTTGGAGTGGCCGCGAGGCCGCCGGCGGGAGAATCCCGCCCCAGACAAGATTCGAGAAGGATGCGGCAATGGCTGTTACGAAGGCAAAAAAGATCTCGCAGGTAAACGAGCTCGCGGTCGAGTTGAAGAACGTGAGCAACGGTTTCATCGCCGAGTACGGCAAGCTGACGGTGGCGCAGGACGACGTGCTTCGCAAGTCGATCCGCGTGGCCGGGGCCAAGTACCGGGTGGTGAAGAACACGCTTGCCCAGCGCGCCACGGTGGGCACGGCATTTGAAGACGTGGCCAAGGCTCTGAAGGGACGCACCTCGATCGCCTACACCAAGGGAGACGTTGTGGCCCTGGCCAAGGCGCTGACGAAGTACGCCAAGGATCATCCCGAGTTGAGCTTCAAGGCTGGCGTGGTCGAGGGCAAGGTGGTCGACGTGAAGCAGCTGGAAGTCCTGGCGAGCTTGCCCTCCAAGGATGAGTTGTACAGCAAGTTGCTGTACCTGCTGAGCGCTCCGGCGACGCGGCTGGTTTCGGCTCTGTCCGGAGTAGGGCGCAAGGTTGCGGTGGTGATCGACCAGGGCGTCAAGGAAAACAAGTTTCAGGGTGGCGACGCGGCTTCGGCCTAGTTGCTCCCGAGTCGCGCCGGGCCCGGTTGGGCCTGCCGCGTTGGGAAAGTATTTGGGCGCTGGCGGGAATTCGTTCCGGTCAGCCCGCGCCGGGTGGCCGCCCGTTGTCGGCCCTCCGGTGAATCAACGGCTTGTGTTGTCTGTTGTGCGAAGCCGGTTCCATCCGCCGCCTTGTCTGGGGCAGCGGCAGGAGAGCTCCGGAAATCCGGGGCGCGGGTCCAAGCAACGCAGGGATTGCGTGGTGGCCACTCGATCACTCCAGAACCGGGCTTTGCCGGAGATAGCCGAAGCACAACGAAATTCGAACTCAAATGGAGATAGAATCATGGCGGATTTGGCTGCTTTGAAGGAACAGATTGTCGGCTTGTCGCTGCTGGAAGCGGCGCAGTTGGTGAAGGAACTGGAAGAAACCCTGGGCGTATCGGCTGCGGCCGCCGCCCCGGTTGCGGTTGCGGGCGCGGTTGCGGCAGCTCCGGCGGCCGAGGCCCAGACGGAATTCACGGTCATTCTGACCGCCGTCGGCCCCAACAAGATCAACGTGATCAAAGCTGTCCGCGAAGTCACCAGCCTGGGTTTGAAGGAAGCCAAGGACCTGGTGGACGGCGCTCCCAAGCCGATTAAGGAAGCGATCCCGAAGGAAGAAGCCGAGACGATCAAGAAGAAATTTGTCGACGCGGGCGCGACCGTCGAGGTTAAGTAGTTTCCAGCAGCTTGAAAAGGCTGCACTTGAGAGAGGCTGGGGCGGGAATTCCGCCCCAGCGTTGATCCCTATTCCGGATTGTCTTTGATCCGAATACCTCTTCTTGTCTCCCACGATGACTTTTCTGGTGTAGTATTAAAAGATAGCCAATAGAGTCCGGGAGAAGTTCTGTGCCCGGGGGGTTGAATTCAACATTTGGTGCGTTGGAGCGGGCGCACTAAAAGAAAAAATGCGGCTTTGGGAAGCGGAGCGGCATCCACAATTGCAGTGGCCCGCAGAATTCCCTGGCGAACCTGGTTCGGCCTCAAGTGAGTGAGGCTGTCCGAGTGAGAGACGAACGGTGGCAGCCACCGGCATCCTCCGGCTCCGGGATGCGGTGTGCTGAAGAACAGGCTTTTAGAACTGGCGCGGAAAACTTACAAGCTGTGTACCGGCGTAACCCACAGGAGGCTCCGGCACGCGGGGCAAACGTGGCTGACGCCATCACTGGCGCCCGAGGGGATATCCGTCCTCCGGGGTTTTTCTGTCTTATTCGCGCCGGGAGTGGAAATTCGTTGCGCATTGGCCGTGGCGGCAGCAGCCGCAAAAGGCGGCGCCCATCTGCACCCCCCGCTGGTTCACGATTCCGCAGCTTCACGAGTGCGGTCCAGTAGTGTCTGACGAGTGTTCGCCGTCCGGTTCGCGGCCGGATGGCGAAATATCTTTGGCGAGTTGCCGTGCATGATCCGGCATCTCCGAGTGCGGTAAAACAGCCGCACGCAATGCCTCCCGGTGAGCGCGGCACCAGGGCCCGTAAACAGACGGGTGTGGCAACCCTGAGGAGTTCAAATGGCAGAGAAAAAAATCGCCAACCGTAAACGGCTCGATTTTTCCAAAATTCCGGCGACCATCCAGATCCCTAACCTGATCGAAGTTCAAAAGCGCAGCTATGACCGCTTCCTGCAGATGGACAAACTGCCCAGCGAGCGCGATGACGCGGGCCTGCAGGCGGTCTTTCAGTCGGTGTTTCCGATCACTGATTTCCGCAATGTTTCCCAGCTTGAATTCGTTGATTTTGCCATCGGCAACTGGGAGTGCAAGTGCGGCCACCTGAAGGGCCTCAATCACCTGCGCACCACCTGCCGCAATTGCGGATCGACGGTTGTGACCGACCCGTTCCATCCCGGCGAAGTGCTTTGCACCAAGTGCGGCACCTACAACGCCAATACCCCGGATTTCTGCTCCAAATGCGGCGACCCGGTCGGCATGCAGTTGAAGTATGACGTGCCCGAGTGCGAAGAGCGCGGCATGACCTACAGCGCACCGCTGAAGGTTACCATGCGGCTGACCATCTTTGACAAGGACGCCGAAACCGGCAACAAGAGCATCCGCGACATCAAGGAACAGGAAGTCTTCTTCGGCGACATTCCGCTGATGACCGAGAACGGCACCTTCATCATCAACGGCACCGAGCGCGTCATCGTATCGCAGTTGCACCGCTCCCCCGGCGTCTTTTTTGAGACGGCCAACAACCGCACCTACTTCCTCGGCAAGATCATTCCCTACCGCGGTTCGTGGGTCGAGTTCGAGTATGACCAGAAGAACGTGCTCTATGTCCGCATCGACCGCAAGCGCAAGTTCCTGGGAACGATTTTTCTGCGCGCCCTCGGACTGCGCACCGATGAAGAAATTCTGCGCACGTTTTACACCGTCGATCGCATTGCGCTGAAGGACAAGAAGCTGTTCTGGACGATCGATCCCAATCCCGAGCATCCCTCGAACCTGCTGGGAATGAAGCTCTCGCACAGCGTCCGCAACCAGGCGGGCGAAGAGATTGCCCACTCGGGACGCAAGGTGACCGGCAGCATTCTGAAGACCCTGCACACCAACCAGATCAGCGAGGTGGAGACCGACCTGGGCGACCTGGAAGGCGCCTACACGGCCGCCGACGTGGTGGACACCAACACGGGCGAGGTTCTGCTGGAAGCCAACAACGAACTGACGGCCGAAAAACTGGCGAAGATGATGGACGCCGGGGTGGCCGAGATTCACCTGTTCTTCCCCGAGCGCGACGACGTGGGCACGGTCATCACCGGCACCTTGCGCCGCGATTCGGTGAAGACGCCGCAGGAAGCACTGATTGAAATCTACCGCAAGCTGCGTCCCGGCGATCCGCCGACCCTGGACACGGCGACGGCGCTGTTCCACGGCATGTTCTTCGACGCCCGGAAGTACGATTTTTCAGCCGTGGGCCGGCTGAAGTTCAACATCAAGCTGTTTGACAACGAAGACGCCACCGACCGCAAGCTGCGCACCCTGGACCCGGACGATTTCTACGCCACCATCCGCTACCTGCTCAAGCTGCGCAAGAACATCGGCTCGGTGGACGACATCGATCATCTTGGCAACCGCCGCGTGCGCGCGGTCGGCGAGTTGATGGAGAACCAGTTCCGCATCGGCCTGGTGCGCATGGAACGCGCCATCAAGGAAAAGATGAGCGTCTACCAGGAGATGTCCACGGCCATGCCGCACGACTTGGTCAACGCCAAGCCGGTCATGGCCGCCATCCGCGAGTTCTTCGGTTCCTCGCAGCTCTCGCAGTTCATGGATCAGACCAACCCGCTGTCGGAGATCACGCACAAGCGCCGTCTCTCGGCCCTGGGACCCGGCGGGTTGTCGCGCGAGCGCGCCGGATTTGAAGTACGCGACGTGCATCCCACGCACTACGGCCGCATCTGTCCGATTGAGACGCCGGAAGGCCCGAACATCGGGCTGATCTCGTCGCTGAGCTGCTATGCGCGGATCAATGATTACGGCTTCATCGAATCGCCCTACCGCCGGGTGAAGGATGGCCGCGTGATCGATCACGTGACCGTGCTCAATGCCGGCGACAGCGATTACAAAGTAGGCGCGCACCTGGAGAAGGACGAACTGCTGCGGTTGAATGCCGAGCTGAAAGCGAAGAACAAAAAGACCATCGAACACGAACCTTTCTCCTTCTACCTTTCGGCGTGGGAGGAAGATAAGTGGGTGGTTGCCCAGGCCAATGCCGAACTGGACGAACACGGCAACATCGTCACCGAACTGGTGAACGCGCGCAAGGCGGGCAACTTTGTCCTGGTGAGCCGCACCGAAGTGGACTACATCGACGTCAGCCCGAAACAGTTGGTTTCCGTGGCGGCCTCGCTGGTTCCGTTTTTGGAGCACGATGACGCCAACCGCGCCCTGATGGGCGCCAACATGCAGCGCCAGTCGGTTCCGTTGCTGCGCGCCCAGGCTCCCATCGTCGGCACCGGGATGGAAGGCGTGACCGCGCGCGATTCCGGCGCCGTCATCCTGGCCCGCCGCTCCGGCATCATCGACTCGGTGGACTCCGAGCGCATTATCGTGCGCGTCGAGGGCGAGCATCATCCGATGCAGCTTTCGCGCGAAGTGGGCAGCGACATTTATCAGCTCACCAAGTTCAAGCGCTCCAACCAGAACACCTGCATCAACCAGCGCCCGATCGTGAAGAAAAACGACCGCGTACTCAAGGGGCAGGTGATTGCCGACGGGCCCTGCACGGACAACGGCGAGCTGGCGCTGGGACGCAATGTGCTGGTGGCCTTCATGCCCTGGCGCGGTTACAACTTTGAGGACGCCATCCTGGTCTCGGAAAAGATGGTGAAGGAGGATTACTACACCTCCGTCCACATCGAGGAGTTCGAAATTGAAGCGCGCGACACCAAGCTGGGGCCCGAGGAAGTCACCCGCGACATCCCCAACGTCAGTGAGAGCGCGTTGAGCGATCTGGACGAGAGCGGAGTGATCCGCATCGGCGCCGGGGTCAAGGCCGGAGACATCCTGGTAGGCAAGGTAACGCCCAAGGGCGAGACCCAGTTGACGCCGGAAGAAAAGCTGCTGCGCGCCATCTTCGGCGAAAAGGCCGGCGATGTGCGCGACGCCTCGCTCACCTGCCCTCCGGGCATCGAGGGCACGGTGGTGGACGTCAAGATTTTCTCGCGCAAGGGCCAGGAAAAGGACGATCGCGCCAAGGCGATCGAAGGCATGCAGGTGGCGCGCCTGGAGAAGAATCTTTCCGATGAAATCCGGATTCTTACCGACGAGCGCCTGAAGCGGCTGGAAGGATTGCTCGGCGGCAAGGTGGTGCAGGCGGATCTGCACGACGAGCGCACCAACAAGCGCCTTCTGACCAAGGACGTGGTGCTGGACCGCGAGACCATTGAGCGCATCTCGACGCGCAATCTGAAACGCATCAAGCTGAACGACAAGGACCCCAGGGTCAACGAGCAGATCGATGAGATTGAGGAGATGACCTCGCGCCAGATCGACGTGTTGCGCAAGATCATCCGCGAAAAAATCGAGAAGCTGCAAAAGGGCGATGAGCTGCCTCCGGGCGTCATCAAGCTGGTCAAGGTGTACGTGGCCATGAAGCGCAAGCTTTCCGTCGGCGACAAGATGGCCGGACGCCACGGCAACAAGGGCGTCATCGCGCGCATTCTGCCGGAAGAGGACATGCCGTACCTGGAAGACGGCACCCCGATGGAGATTGTGCTGAATCCGCTCGGCGTTCCTTCCCGTATGAACGTAGGCCAGATCCTGGAAACGCACCTGGGATGGGCCGGAGCCGAGATCGGCAAGAAACTTACCGAACTTCTGGCTGAGTACGGCAGCGGCGCGGAGCAAGCCCGCCGGGCGATTCGCGAACTGTTTACCGGCATGCCGTTCGTGCCGGACTTCGACGGCATTGACGACGACAAGCTGCTCAAGATTGCGCACGACCTGGAAGAGCGCTGCTACTTCGCCTCGCCGGTGTTTGACGGATCGAAGGAGTTTGAAATCAAGGCGCTGCTGGAGCGTGCCGGGCTGCCGACTTCGGGCAAGACGTTCCTTTACGACGGCATGACCGGAGAGCGCTTCGAGCAGCCGGTCACGGTGGGCTACATCTACATGCTCAAGCTGTCTCACCTGGTCGATGACAAGATTCACGCGCGTTCCATTGGACCGTACTCGCTGATTACCCAGCAGCCGCTGGGCGGCAAGGCGCAGTTTGGTGGCCAGCGCTTCGGCGAAATGGAAGTGTGGGCGCTGGAAGCCTACGGCGCGGCCTACATTCTGCAGGAGCTGTTGACCGCCAAGTCCGACGACGTTTACGGCCGCACCAAGATTTACGAGGCCATCGTCAAGGGCGAGGCAGCCATCGAACCGGGCGTGCCCGAGTCGTTCAACGTGCTGATCCGCGAACTGCAGGCGCTTTGCCTTGACGTGGAACTGGTGAAGGTAAAGCCGAGGGTTCCGGTTGAACCGGCGGCGGCGGTAGCCGACTAGCGATTGAGGCGGCGGACGCGGATCGTCAGTCCGCGTCCGCCGCTGGCTCGCTCTCAAGAGTTGAACCTGCAGGCTGCGCTTCCGGCGGCAGGCAGGAAGAAATTACGGTTCGCACACAGTTGGCTCTGACGGCCAACGGAGGCGGACCGGCGACTGGAAGCCGAAGGCGGCCGCGCAAGGCTGCAAGTCCTGGACGGCTATCGAACGTCCAGGTGAGGAGGCAATTTGTACCGCTCGAGCCCATTCGATCTCGGAAACAACATTGCGGATTTCGACGCCATCAAGATTCAGCTCGCCTCGCCGGAGAAGATTCGCAGCTGGTCGCACGGTGAAGTCACCAAGCCGGAGACGATCAACTACCGCACCTTCAAGCCGGAGCGCGACGGCCTGTTCTGCGCCCGTATCTTTGGCCCGGTCACCGACTGGGAGTGCCTCTGCGGCAAGTACAAGCGCATGAAGCACCGCGGCGTCATCTGCGACAAATGCGGCGTGGAAGTGACGCTCAGCAAGGTGCGCCGCGAACGCCTCGGCCACATCGAGCTGGCTTCCCCGTGCTCGCACGTATGGTTTTTCAAGGGCCTGCCCAGCCGTATCGGGCACATTCTGGACATCTCTTTGCGCGACCTGGAATCGGTGCTGTACTTCGAGGCCTATGTCGTTGTCGAGGCCGGCGAAGCTCCGGTCAAAGAGCGCGAAATCATCAAGGACGAAGTAAAGTTCCGCGAACTTGATCTGCAGTTCCGCGCCACCGGCTTCAAGGCCATGATGGGCGCCGAGGCCATCAAGGAACTGCTGAAGCGGGTGGACGTGGAGACCGCTTCGGTAGAGCTGCGCGAAAAGATGCGCACCGAGACCTCGCTGCAGAAGCGCTTGAAATTTGCCAAGCGCCTCAAGGTGGTGGAGGCTTTCCGCAAGAGCGGCAACAAGCCGCAGTGGATGATTCTCGACGTGATCCCGGTCATTCCTCCGGAGCTGCGCCCGCTGGTTCCACTCGACGGCGGCCGCTTTGCGACCTCGGATTTGAACGACCTGTACCGCAGGGTCATCAACCGCAACAACCGCCTGAAGAAGCTGATGGACCTGCACGCGCCCGAGGTCATCGTGCGCAATGAAAAGCGCATGTTGCAGGAAGCGGTGGACGCGCTGTTTGACAACGGCCGCCGCGGCCGCGTGTTGCGCGGCGCCAACAACCGTCCGCTCAAATCGCTCAGTGACACCCTCAAGGGCAAGCAGGGACGCTTCCGCCAGAACCTGCTGGGCAAGCGCGTGGACTACTCCGGACGTTCCGTCATCGTGGTGGGTCCGGACCTGAAGCTGCACCAGTGCGGCCTGCCCAAGAAGATGGCGCTCGAACTGTTCAAGCCGTTCATCTACCACCGCCTGGAACAGACCGGCCACTGCAGCACCATCAAGCAGGCCAAGGAAATGGTGGAGCAGCAGGAACCGATCGTGTGGGACATTCTGGAAGAGGTCATCAAGGACCATCCGGTGATGTTGAACCGCGCCCCAACCCTTCACCGTCTGGGCATTCAGGCCTTTGAACCGGTGCTGGTGGAAGGCAAGGCGATCAAGATTCACCCGCTGGTCTGCACCGCCTTCAACGCCGACTTTGACGGCGACCAGATGGCGGTTCACATCCCGCTGTCGCCGGAGGCGCAGGTGGAAGCCAGCGTCCTGATGCTGGCCTCGCATAACATTCTGTCGCCTGCCTCGGGCCAGCCGATCACGGTCCCGACCCAGGACATGGTGCTTGGCATCTATTACCTGACCAAGGCGAAGGTGGACGCCAAGGGCGAAGGCCGCGCCTTTGCCAACATTGAAGAAGTGCTGCTGGCGCGCGAGGCCGGCGAGGTTGAAACCCTGACCCCGATCCGCCTGCGCTACTCGGGCGAAGTGGTCGATTTGACCACGGCCTACGACGACCAGGAGATCATCCACACCGAAGGAGTGCAGCTCAACCGCCAGTTCATCAATACCACGGTGGGCCGCGCGATTCTGAATGACCGCCTCCGGGTGGCTGCACCGGAAATGCCCTTTATCAACGGCCTGCTCAAGAAAAAGGGCATCAGCCAGTTGGTGAATTTCTGCTACCTGAAGTTCGGCCTGGAGACCACGGTGCGCATGCTGGACGAGGTCAAGACCCTGGGCTTCATGGCGGCAACCCGCTCCGGCCTGTCGATCGGCATCGACGACATGGTCATCCCGGCTTCGAAGAAAGCCGTGGTGGACGATGCCCAAAACCAGGTGATTGCCGTGCAGCGGCAGTATCTGGACGGCGCCATCACCCAGGGCGAGCGCTACAACAAGGTGGTTGAAATCTGGTCGGGCATCACCGAAAAAGTGGCCGACGAAATGTTTGGCGACATGCAGAAACGCGACAAGGCCGGGGTGATCAACCCGATTTACGTCATGGCCGACTCGGGCGCCCGCGGTTCCAAACAGCAGATTCGCCAGCTCTCCGGCATGCGCGGCCTGATGGCCAAACCTTCCGGCGAAATTATTGAGACCCCGATCACGGCGAACTTCCGCGAAGGTCTGACCGTGTTGCAGTACTTCATCTCCACCCACGGCGCGCGCAAGGGCCTGGCCGATACGGCGCTCAAGACCGCCGACTCGGGCTATTTGACCCGCCGCCTGGTCGATGTCTCCCAGGACGTGATCATCAGCGAGTACGATTGCGGCACTGCCGACGGCATCTACGTGGGCTCCATCGTCGAAGCCGGCGACGTGATCGAAGCGCTGCGCGACCGCATTGTGGGCCGCGTCTCGCTGGAGAAAATCAAGGACTACGAAGGCAACGTCATCGTCGAGATCAACCAGGAGATCACCGAGGACCTGGCCGTCGCCATTCAGGCGGCGGGCATCGAGCGGGTCAAGATCCGCTCCGTGCTCACCTGCGAATCGAAGCGCGGCGTCTGCGTCAAGTGCTACGGACGCAACCTGGCTTCGGGCCGTCTGGTCGAGTTGGGCGAGGCGGTTGGCGTCATTGCCGCGCAGTCCATCGGCGAGCCCGGAACCCAGCTCACCATGCGTACCTTCCACGTGGGCGGCACGGCATCGCGCGTAAGCGAACAGTCGCGCCAGGAAGCCAAGAACACCGGCACGGTGCGCTTTATCAACCTGCAGACCGTGCGCAGCAAGGATGGCGGCCTGGTGGTGATGAACCGCAACGGCTCCATCGTGGTGCTGGGCGACAAGGGGCGCGAGAAGGAGCGCTACGCCGTGGTCTACGGCGCGCACCTCAAGGTGCAGGAAGGCGATACGGTCAAGCTCGGACAGACGCTGCTCGAGTGGGACCCCTACACTTTCTCGATCATCACCGAAATCGGCGGCGCGGTTGCCTTCAAGGATCTGCTCGACGGCACCACGCTGCAGGAAGAAGTGGATGAAGTCACCGGCCTGTCGCGTCATGTGGTCATTGACTCCCAGGATGAAAAGCGCCAGCCGGCGCTGGTCATCAAGGGGACCAAGGGCAACAAACGCTACCTCATGCCGTCGCGCGCTCACCTCATGGTGCAGGATGGCGACGAGGTTTCCCCAGGCGATGTGCTGGCCAAGATTCCGCGCGAAACCACCAAGACCAAGGACATCACCGGAGGCCTGCCGCGGGTGGTCGAATTGTTCGAGGCGCGCAAGCCGCGCGAAACCGCCATCATCAGCGAAATCGATGGCGTGGTGAAGTTCGGCGAAGTTGCCAAGGGACAGCGCAAGATCTACGTGGTCGCCGAAGACGGTACCGAGAAGGAATACCTGGTACCGCGCGGCATCCACATCAACATGCAGGAAGGCGAACGCATCCGCGCCGGCGAACAGTTGATGGATGGGCCGCTCAACCCGCATGACATTCTTGCCGTGCTGGGCGAAAAGGAGCTGCAGGCGTACCTGGTCAATGAAATCCAGGAAGTCTACCGTCTCCAGGGCGTGGCCATCAGCGACAAGCACATCGAAGTCATCGTGCGCCAGATGCTGCGCTGGGTGAAGGTCGAGGACGTGGGAGACACGAACTTCCTGCTGGAACAGCAGATCGACAAGTTCCGCTTCCGCGAGGAGAATGAGCGCGTGATCGCCCTTGGCGGCAAGCCCTGCACGGGCCGGGCGCTGCTGCTGGGAATTACCAAGGCATCGCTCTCCACTGACAGCTTCATCTCGGCGGCGTCGTTCCAGGAGACCACCCGCGTGCTCACCGAGGCAGCCATCACCGGCTCCATCGACGGCCTGCGCGGTCTCAAGGAAAACGTCATCGTCGGACGCCTGATTCCGGCCGGAACCGGCATGGAGTACTACCGCAACGTGCAACTGGCTCCGGAACTGGAAGCCGCTGCCGAAAATGTTCAAGAGGAGATTCGCAAGGAGCAGGAGGAGTTTGAACGCAACCTCGAACTCATGCGGACCGAGGGCGAGAACGAAGCGGAGGAACTCACCGCCGAAGGCTAAACCCCGCGCCGCGAGCCGGAGCGCCTTTGGTTGGCGCGTAGCCGGCTCGCAAGCGTATCGCTTACCATCACGGGCCGCATCTCTGGATGCGGCCCGTGATGCTTCAACCAGAGACGTTCAAAAGGGACGCGCACGGGGACGATGCCATGAACGACGGAATCACCCAAACCGCGCTGCCCGCCGGAATCACCCTCCGGGCGGCCACCGCGGCAGACATTCCCGCGATGGTCAGCCTGGTGAACGCGGCGTTTGAGCAGGAGGCTTTCTTCGTCAACCGCCCGCGCACCCATGCGCAACAGCTGGAGGAACATTTCCGCGGCGGCTCTTTTCTGCTGGCCCACCAGGGCGCGCGGCTGGTGGCTTCGGTTTACTACGAACTGCGCGGCCAGCGCGGCTACATTGGCATGCTGGCGGTCTGCGCGGAATGTCAGCGCCAGGGACTGGGCCGCGCCATGATGCGGGCCGCCGAGCAGGTTCTGCGCGTGGCCGGATGCGAGGTCGCCGAGCTCTCGGTGGTCGATGTGCGCACCCTGCCGCGGGCCATTTACGGCAAGCTCGGCTACCGGGAAGCAGGCCTGGCAGAGGTTCCCGAGGAACTCCGGCAGAAGCTCACCATGCCCATCCAGTTGATTAAGATGGAAAAACAACTTTAACCACGGGGAATATCTCTGTGCACCGCGCCTTCCCGGTGATAACCTGCGGCCAGTCAATTACAATCACTATGGCTAATCCCGGCCCGGAGAATCCAGGACCTTTGTCCTTTTATGCGGCACTTTCTGAAGCAGGTACACATTCTCGTTGTGCGGACGCTGGAGCATGACCAGTTTGTCGTGGCCAAAGGTGCGGCGTATTCCGCCATTCTCACCCTGTTTCCCGCCGTTCTTCTAATCGCATCCATTCTCACCGCGTCGCACAGCACACTTGGTTTTGTGCGGGAAATCTCATTCGCCATCGGCGGCATCATGCCTTCGGGCACCGCGCCTTCCATCCTCACATTTTTTGAGGGCCGCAAGCCCGCGCCGGTGCGCATGATCGTCACCACTTCGCTACTTACGCTCTGGACCGGTTCCGGCGTCATGATCTCCTGGATGGATGGTTTCCACCGGGCCTACGAAATTAAAAAGTCCTGGAACCTCAACCAGGAACGGCTGCTCTCATTCCTGCTGGTCCTGATGGCCGGGGTGCCGATGGCCTTCGCCAGCCTTCTGCTAGCATTCGGAAATCAGATTGAACACTGGCTGGCCTTCCACGCCAACCGCGAACTTGATTTGTACATCCTGTCCATGTGGACGGTGGTGCGCTGGCTGATCGCGGTGGTTACCACGATCGCGGTGATCGCGCTCATCTACCATCACGGGCTGCCGCGCACCCAACCCTGGCACAGGGTCCTGCCGGGCTCGGTGCTGGCGACCGGGCTTTGGTTTGCCTCCACCACGGTCTTCGGATGGTATCTCCGCCATTATGCGGATTATGGAGTTATCTACGGCTCGGTCGGCACTGCCATCGCTCTGCTTGTCTGGCTCTACCTGGTATCCCTGGTGATCCTGATCGGGGCGGAGTTTAACGCGCTGCGCTATCCGCGCTACCTGTTTGGAAGCTTTTCCAAGCTGGAGCCCGGCCCGCGCGGCGGTGAACGGAATTCGAAGGAATATGACTGATCATTTGAAAACATCGATTGCCGAAGAGCATCCATCGGAGCAAACCCACCGGCGCTGCGCTAAAATCGTCTGCACCCTTGGCCCATCTTCCAATACCGAGGAAGAGATCCGCCAGCTCCTGCTGCTGGGCATGGATGTAGCCCGCCTCAACTTTTCCCATGGCACGCACGACGAGCACATGGAGCGCATTCGTACCCTGCGCAAAGTAGCCGAGGAACTGGGACGCACGGTCTGCATTCTGCAGGATCTGCAGGGTCCCAAGATACGCACCGGCGCACTGGCCGGTCACCTGCCGGTGAACCTGCTTCCCGGCGCCCTCGTGACCATCACCAACAAAGAGGTGGAAGGCACGGCCGAGCTGCTGGGAACCACCTTCAAGACGCTGGCGCGTGAGGCCGAGGTCGGCTCGCGCATCCTGCTCTCCGATGGCCGGCTCTCGCTGAAAGTTCTCGAGGTGCAGGGCGAGGATGTGTTGTGCGAAGTCATCGATGGCGGGATGCTGGGGGAGAACCAGGGCATCAATCTGCCTGGCGCCGTGCTCAGCGCGCCATCACTCACCCGCAAGGACAAAAAGGATCTTGCGTTCGGACTCACGGCCAAGGTGGACGCGGTGGCGATTTCCTTTGTCCGCAGTGCCGCCGATATTCGCGCGGTCAAGAAGATCATCGCCGCCGCCGGAAGCAATACGCCGGTGATCGCCAAGCTGGAAAAGCCCCAGGCCATTGAGAATCTTGAGGAGATCCTGGAAGCCGCCGACGGAGTGATGGTGGCGCGCGGCGACCTGGGCGTGGAAGTTCCGCCGGAAAAGGTTCCGACCATCCAGAAGCACGTCATCCGCCGCGCCCAGTATTGGCGCAAGCCGGTGATCACCGCAACCCAGATGCTGGACTCGATGATTCAGAATCCGCGTCCCACCCGCGCCGAGGCCAGCGATGTTGCCAACGCAGTGTACGATGGAACGGATGCGGTCATGCTCTCGGGTGAAACCGCCAACGGATTGCATCCGCGTGAAGCGGTCAGCATGATGTCGCGCATCGTGGTCGAGGCCGAGGCCGATATGCGCAGGCAACCCACGTCGCCACGCCGCGAAATTCCGGAGTTGACCATCGCCGAGGCACTCTGCGAAAGTGTGGCCCACGTAGCCGAAGAGCTGAAGATGCGCGGCATTGCCGTTTTCACCGCAACCGGCAACACCGCCGGGTTGATTTCCAAGTACCGGCCGCGGGCCGAGGTTTACGCTTTCTCCGACGTGCCGGCGGTTTGCAACCGCCTGAACCTTTACTGGGGCTTGCGGCCTGTTCCCATCATGGCGCTGGCCAACATGGATGCCATGGTGGAGGCCGCCGAAGTCGAATTGCAGCGCGCCAAAGTGGCATCCCCAGGCGACGTGGTAGCCATCGTTGCCGGGACTCGAATGGTGACCGCCGGCTCGACCGACTTTATCTATCTGCATCGAATCCGCCCCCCGCAAGGCCGCGGCCAGCGGGCTGCTGGAGCGAAGAAAACTACTGCAAAGGACTCCTGACGATGAGAGATCCAATCCGTTCCATGGCGATCCTGAAACCGCATCCCGGCAAAGAGACCGAACTGCTCGCGTTTCTGCGCGAGTTTTACACCATGATGCACACCAAGCAATACTCGCACGACACGCTCTTTCATGACTTGAAGCAGCCGCACGTCTTCCTGCACATCCGCATCTGGCTCTCGGAGGATGCCCGCGCCGCCGCCGTTCAGGACCCCGACGTACATCATTACTGGATGACACTGCCGGAGCTGGGAACGATCACCACGATCTACGAGGAGCTCCAACCGATCTTCTCGACCCAGGAAGGCATCGTCGTGGACGTTCTCGAAGGCGGAGTTTAACCCGGCTGGAGCCGCGGCTCTTGCGCGCACCCGGGCGTGTCCGCCTGGGCAAGGCGCCTCATTCTGCAAAAGCGCCGGAGACTTCCGGCGTTTTTTTCTGCAGCGAACCCGGCGCGTGTCTCAGTTGATCCAGTGGGAGTCGTCGTCCTTTTTGTCCAGGTTGGGCCCGCGATACTTTCCCTGCTCGTCGAAGTAGTCCTCGCGTTTGCTCTGGCGCATGTAGACCTCGAATTTTTTCGCCGCCCGCCTCCGCTTCCACTTGTAATAGCGGTTGCGGAGTCCAAATGCGCCTTCGGAGGCCACAACCTGCAGCCCGTAGTGGGGCACAAAGCGCAAGTAGAGCCAGCCGAAGAGCGCGCCGCCCAGATGGGCGAACTCGGCCACTCCATTGGACCCGCTGAAGGCGCTCACGAAGGCAATGAACAACCAGATGGCCACAATGTAACGAGCCTTGATGGCGATCGGGAACGGGAACACATAGACCTGGCGGTCACCATTCAGGATTCCGAAGGCGATCAGCAATCCGTAGATTCCGCCCGAGGCGCCGATGGTGGCCTGTTGCCAGATCTGTCCCATGACGGCAAACAGCGGAATCGGTACATGCTGGTAGGCCAGGATGCCCAGCGCTCCCACCGCGACGGTCGTGAGCGAGGCGCCCACCACACACCAGAAATAAAATTCGTAGAAGCGCCGCGTCCCGAAATCCATCTCGAACTGCGCCCCGAACATCCACAGCCCCAGCATGTTGAACAGCAAGTGCGTGATGCTGTGCGGATCGTGGAAGAAGGCGTAGCTGAGCAACTGCCAGATTTGCCCGTGCACGACGGCCACCGGACGCAGGTAGAGGTAATAGTCGGCGTAGACTGCCAGCGCGGGCACCGTCAGCCGCGAAAGCATCATCCCCAGGTACACCGCCACGTTGGCGATGATCAGCGTTTTCACCGCGCGCGTGAACGGCGGAAATCCAAAGGTCGTTACCGGGCCACCGCGTGCCATAATCCTCCTCTGCGTCATCAAAGCGCCGGTTCGGGAAGCGCCGGCCAAGGCGATCGGCGTTCGCCTTGCAGGCGCGAACCGCGAATACAACATTATCCGTCGCCACCAGTACTGTGGTCTGAAAATCATCGTCTCCGGGAATTCCCAATTCCCAGAGCGGGGAACGTGTCTCCCGGCGCGACCGCCAAAGTCCGCCGGTTGCTTTGCTTGCAATTCTACCTCAGCGGTTGGCGCGGCTTCCCTGGCCAATTGGGTCATAGTGAAGCGCCTGCTCATCGCTACGCCAGACGGCGGGAATTCGCGGACCTCACCAGGTTTTCTGGTTCGATCTTCGGTTTTATCTGTGGAAAACCAGGTTTCGGTGGTCAGAATGCAATCGAAATCCGGCTAGCACGGCAACAAAATAGCGCACAGAAAAAACTTCCCCACTTCCATCTTGGGCATCCAATCGCCCGCGGCCGTTCATTTCTGTTGACGACAATGCTTGACGCTGCGACGAAGAGAATCTAAATATAAATGCGGGACAACGGGATGAGACAATTGTCACCGGCCCAAGAAACAAAGTGGAGGGTGTCATGGTTCTGTGCCCAGAGTGCGAAAGCGATCTGGATGTTGAAGAAGACGAACTCGATGAAGGCGAAATCCTATCGTGCACGGAGTGCGGCAGTGATTTTGAAGTGGTTGGCATCGAGCCTCTGGAACTGACCAAGGTCAGCGATGAGGATGGCGACGTAGACGAGGTGGACACCAAGGATATCGAGGAGGACAGCGATTTCTAGGCGGCGCCGGGTCTGGCTCGTAGCGTCTCTCGGCGCGCTGCTGCTGTGGCTGCCGGTGTGTGCCTGGGCGGCTGGCGGCGGTGCCGCGCCCTATGCCCTCATCTTCGGGACCGTCTGGAGTCCGGACAACCGCCCCGTCTATGGCGTCCACGTGAAACTGCGCCGCGCCGGTGAGAGGAAATTCCGCTGGGAGGCTTTTTCCGACCATCGCGGCGAGTTTGCCATTCGTGTCCCGGCCTCCGCAGCCGACTACGTTCTGCTGCCTGATCTGAAGCACGAGAAGGACCGGCCGCTGCCGGAGACCAGGATTCACGTGGGAGGCGACGAACGCGTCGATATAGGTGTCCACCTCCCGCAGTAGTAGAATCGCCGTAGCAGGCTCATAGGAGGTTGCATCGTGCGCCGTCTCGTCCTGATCAGCGCGGCTGTGCTGTTGCTGTCCACGATCTTGTGCGCCCAACTGTTCGGAGGCAAGAAGGACGACGCCACCGCTCCCCGCAACTTGACCGGCAATGTCTTCGATCACGAGGACCGCGTCGTTCCCATCGCGATTGTCTATCTCAAGAACACGCGCAGCCTCGCCGTTTACACCTTCATCACCAACCAGGACGGCTCCTACCGTTTCAACAATCTCTCGCCTGACATCGATTATGAAGTCCACGCCGAATGCAATGGCCACAAGAGCCAGGTTAAAACTCTCAGCTCCTTTGACACGCGCAAGCAGGCGCACATCAATCTCAAACTCGAGAAGTAATCCCGCCGCCTGGGCCCGGCACAAACAGAAAAGCCGCCCGCGGGCGGCTTTTCCTTACCTTGAATTCATCAATCGTTGGAACCGCGTTTCCAGTCCAGCAATTCGCCGATCGTCGAGGTGCCCGGTGAAGACTGCGGATGCTTGTAGGCTTCCACGTCGGCGCGAGTTGCTTCCTCGCCCACGGCGCGAATGCTCAATCCCACCTTCTTCTCCTCCGCGTTCATCTTGATGATCTTGAAATCGAACTCCTGACCTGGTTCCAGCGTAATCTGCTGTCCGTTGGGGTCCACGGCTTCCGAGTTGTGGCAAAGGCCTTCCACGCCGTCGGCAAGCTCGACGAAGGCGCCGAAGCTGGCCAGCCGCAAAACCTTGCCCTTGAGCACGTCGCCCACGCGATGCTGTTCGAAGAAGCTCTCCCAGACATCGGGCTGCAACTGCTTGACGCCCAGCGAGAGACGGCGGTTCTCCGGCTCAATGGCCAGAACAATCGCCTTCACCTTGTCGCCCTTTTTCAAAATCTCCGAAGGATGCTTGACCCGCTTGGTCCAGCTCAGGTTGCTGACGTGGACCAGGCCGTCGATGCCGTCTTCAATCTCGATGAAGGCGCCAAAGTCGGTCAGGTTGCGGACCTTGCCCTCCACGGTCGAGCCGACCGGGAACTTTTCGTGCAGGCTCTCCCACGGATTCACCTCAAGCTGCTTCAGACCCAGTGAAATGCGGCGCTCCTGCGGGTTCACGTTGAGCACCACGGCTTCCACCTGGTCGCCCACGTTCACCAGCTTCGAGGGATGCTTCATGCGCTTCGACCAGGTCATCTCGCTGACGTGGACCAGGCCTTCGATGCCCTGCTCCAGTTCCACGAACGCGCCGTAATCGGTCACGCTGATGATGCGGCCATGCACCCGCGCTCCAATCGGATAGCGCTCGCTGGCGTCCAGCCACGGGTCGGGCGTCAACTGCTTGAAGCCGAGCGAAACCCGTTGCTTATCGCGGTCAAACTTCAAAACCTTTACCTGGATCTGGTCGCCGACGTTGACCAGGTCACGCGGATGCGTCAGCCGGCCCCAGCTCATATCCGTGATATGCAGCAGGCCGTCGATGCCGCCCAGATCGACAAAGGCGCCGTAATCGGTCAAATTCTTCACC
>Ga0326727_10010753_pt1 | contig 21636 bp, 17 predicted proteins | sample MB2enrmetagenome_FD_207643 | JGI IMG/M metagenome (GOLD analysis project Ga0326727, IMG submission 207643) | Lab enriched peat soil microbial communities from McLean, Ithaca, NY, United States - MB29MY | ecosystem: Environmental > Terrestrial > Soil > Wetlands > Peat | place: USA: New York...
CCACTGTGGGGACCGTTGGACTATACGTCAACGTGACACTTGGCGCGACAACCAAAGGGGCGCATACCGTAATCACGGTCACGGCACTCACTCTGAACTCAGTGTCGTTGCTCCCGACCTCGCCCACGGTCGTCGCAAGCACCAAGCAGCCCTTTACGGCCACTCCAACGTGCAGTTCCACCTGCCCGACCAACGGGATCACATACGCGTGGACCCTCACGAGCACCGCACTGGGCACGCTCACCGCCGCCAGTGGAGCCGATACGAACTTCACCGCGGGAGCGACCGCAGGGACTGTTGGAATCTACGTGAACGCCTCGCTTGGCGCCATGAAGGTAACCGACAACACTGTGATCACCGTCTCCGTCGCTCCAGTCAACACCCTGACCTCGGTGTCAGTGACCCCACCATCGCCCTCTGTAGCTGCAACATATACGCAGGTGTTCACGGCAAACCCAACATGTAGCATATCAGCGTGCCCAACCACGTTGATGACCTACGCGTGGACCCTCACGAGCACTACACTGGGCTCTCTCAGCTCAGCCAGTGGCACCCCAACGACCTTCACCGCGGGAACTTCCGCTGTGACCGGTGCCATCTTCGTCAACGCCACGCTCAATGGGACCACCCTGATGACCTCCACTGAGATCACCGTAACAGTGTCCACCAATGCCTTGACATCAGTGTCGATCAGCCCGACTGCGCCCACAGTAGCCTCGGGTAACACACAGTCCTTCTCGGCCACTCCAAAGTGTACCCAAACCCCCTGCCCCTCTGGCACCACCTACGCGTGGACCCTCACGAGCACAACACTGGGCTCTCTCAGCTCAGCCAGTGGCACCCCAACGACCTTCACCGCGGGATCTTCCGCTGTGACCGGTGCCATCTTCGTCAACGCCACGCTCAACAGTGTCACTGTGAAGACCTACACCGTGATCACCGTCACAGTGTCCACCAGCTCCCTGACCTCAGTGTCGGTGAGTCCGACCACGGCATCCCTTGCTACTGCTGGCACAAAGACCTTCACGGCCAACCCAGTATGCACGCCCAGCTGCCCCGGATCCGGCATAACCTACGCTTGGACCCTCACTAACGGCGCAATGGGCGCGGTCACAGGCAGCGGCGCCTCAGTAATCTTCACTGCAGGGAGCAACGCTGGGACAGTCGGTCTCTTCGTCAACGCCACGCTCAGTGGAACGGTCAAGGGGGCCTCGGCTGAGATCACGATCACGGGAGGGTCACAGACAGTGACCATCAGCCAGATATCCGTGTCCCCGGCCTCGGTCAACCTCACCACTGGAGGGACGATGACGTTCACGACTGCGATCACGTGCGTCACTGGGACCACCTCAACGACTTGCCCCACCTCCGGGGTAACTTACGCTTGGACGATGAACAACAATGACGGCAGCCTTTCGTCCACGACAGCTTCCTCCACCACCTTCACCGCCGGAAATACGGCTGGCACAGTGACCTTGACAGTGACGGCCACGCTGAACGGAGTGGAAAAGAACGTACCGGCAACAATCACCATTGGCACGTCCAGCCCCACTACTAATGGTGGCCTCAGCAACACGCTGCTGCTGGTGATCGTCATCGCAGTGGTAGCGGTGGTGGCGATAGTGGTTGTAGCAATGATCATGAGACGGAAGAGCAAACCCGCCCAGGTTCCACCGCCCCAAGCCTGGGAGGGACAGCAGCCATATGGTGGTTCCCAAGCACCACCCCCTCCACCTCCACAGGAGCCGGCGGGAGGGGTCTCGTCTGGTTTCGACTACGTGCCGCCAGCGTCTTCTCCCCCACCTCCGCAGTAGAGACCCAGTGATTCGCAGCGGAATAGGCCTCGTCAGGAGGTCCGAGCGTAGCGGCTGCCCTGAGGGCACTGTGAGCTCAGACGCTGAGCAGGGAGAGCTGATACCCAACTAGCGCGGGGCCTTCTCTGACCGTGGGAGGGGGGGCCATTCCTGTGCGGTCACCTCAGGAGCCCCATCCCACGAGTCCCTTGGTGAAGGGTTTCTCAGGTAGAGCACCAAGGCCCATAGAGCTGAACAGAATACGAGTCCATAGCTCAAGACGAGCGCAATGTTGTCGGTCTTCCCGGCCGAGGTCAGTGAGAAGAAGCTGATTGCATCGAATCCCCCGTGTATCAGGGCAATCACAAGCAGGTTTCCCCCAGACAAGGCATATGTGTAGGAGAAGGCGAGCCCCAGGGCCACCAGTTGGACATAATAGATTGGAGAGACCTCCAGATAGGTCTGGGCGTAGTACAGGTGGACTCCTGCAAACAATAGGCTCGTCCAAACAGCGTACACCCTCCATCTCTTCGTTCCAAAGATTGTGAGGAGGGTGCCAAAGACATACCCGCGAAACAGCGTCTCTTCAACAAATCCAACGAAGAACAATGAAAAGAGTATGTAGAACAAAGGGTTTGCCGCGCCCGCGTTCTGAACGTTGGTCGTTTGATGGATCAGCTCGGTATATCTTGAGTAGTCCACCGCGACATACCCTATGGCGAGCGCAAAAGCCAGTAAGATCCCTATAAGGGCGAAAGTACCATACCACCGGAATCCTTCACGGGCACTGAGATCCAATCTCCTGACGTAGTTCCTCAGGGGCCGGACCCCGAATGCAAGGAAGAAGGCCAGGAGTCCCAGACCATAGACTATTATGAGGTCGAGGATGTATCCTGCCCATCCCGCAGGCATCCAGGACGATGGAATGACGTACTGTGAGACAACTCCTGCCACCGCAATAGCCGTGGCTATGGCATAGAGTGCTACTTTCCGTTCCGGCAACAGTTCACTGTATTGGTGTTGGAGGCGGGAAGCTCGAACGTGGGGAAGAAAGTGGGGTATGGTCGTATGCGGTCGTGTGCTTGAGTCCTGCCTTCTTCAGCATGGACGAAATGCTCTCAGTGAGACCAACCACCTCAGGGCAGCGAGATGGCTTGCTCACGTAGAACTCGATCTTGTCATCATCACGGATCGGGAAGATGAGTCGAACACCTCCGCCATCGAACCTGTTGAATCCTGCGGGCTTCTTGTCAGCCTTCAACGCCTTCAGATTCTCGTCAAGGAGGATATCAACTATGGGAGTGTCCTCCGTCGTTATGATCGCCCCTCCAGACTCAGCGACCTTCCGATAGATGTCTGGGTAGACCTTCAAAAGGTTGCGATAACTGTACTGCTCACCTAGAATTATGTGGCCGCTAATTGCCTTGGTGGGCGACATGGGTGGGGAGATGACGGCAAAGTATATCTCAGTTTGGGAGACTAGACGTTTCGGCACGAACTAGTGTGTATAAGCGCGTCGGTTACCTGGTCTAGTCCGGGTATTGCTTGCGAGAAGGTGTTTGTCGATGAGTTTCTTTGTCAAGGCATTGCGTCCGCAGAGAGGGCACCGCGGATCTCGTTCGATCTTGAGCTCGCGAAACTTAAGCGAGAGGACGTCCACCAGGAGAAGTCTGCCCGAAAGAGTTCTCCCTGTCCCTAGCAGCACTTTGACCACTTCCATAGCCTGGATGCTGCCAATCAGGCCAGGCAGGACACCAAGAACACCTCTCTCGACACCGGAGAGAACAGAGCCCGGGTCAGGTGGCTTGGGATAAAGACAGCGGTAGCAGGGACCGTGCCTGTGACCGAACACGCTAACTTGGCCCTGGAAACCGAGCACGGAGCCGTATACGTCAGGTATACCGCTCAGGTGGGCAGCATCGTTCACGAGATAGCGGGCGGGAATGTTGTCCGTGCAATCAACAACCACTTCATACCCCTTGAGTATCTTGCATGCATTAGACTGAGTCAATCTCGTGTTGTGCTGGATGACCTCTACATCGGGATTGAGGTCATTGATCCGTTCCGTTGCAGCCTCCAGCTTCTTCCTGCCGATATCCTTCGACCCATAGATCACCTGGCGTTGCAGATTTGTTCCCTCTACCCTATCAAAGTCTACCATGCCCATGGTTCCGACACCGGCCGCAGAAAGGTACAACGCGACGGGGCTACCAAGCCCCCCTACGCCGATCACTAGCACCCTCGACTCCAGTAACCTTCTCTGGCCTTTGCGCCCTATCTCTCGAAGGCTGAAGTGGCGCTCGTACCGGTTCATGATCCATTTGCCACATTCGCCTCATGGCTAAATCTCTTGGCGTAGATCCGATCGACTGAATCTGTGCCTTCCTGCTGCGAGAACCATATTGACACCCTCAGGAAAAGTAGATAGGCCTGGCCGTACAATACGGGCCAGGATGGAAACTGTAGATGCGGTGGTCGTCGGAGCAGGACCTGCAGGCAGCACCGCAGCTTTCGAGCTCGCACGCCACGGCTGGTCCGTCCTCCTGGCGGAAGAGCACAATTCAGTTGGGCTGCCGATTCAATGTGCGGGATTGGTATCTCAACGAGTTCTCAGTATGGCTGGGTCCGAGGCGATGGTGCTACACCGTCTTGGAGGTGCTACAATCTGGAGCCCTTCCCTCCGACGGTTGCACTTCGAGGCCGGGGAGACGAAGGCCTTTGTGATTGCCAGGGACAAACTGGATTCTTACCTCGCAGGGAAGGCAGTCGATGCTGGCGTCCGGTTGGTGACGGGGTGGAAATTCACCCGGCTGCGGCATTTTCACGATTCGGAAAGAGACACTGTAGTGGGCGAGTTCAGGACCAGAGATGGCAAGGTGGATGTTGGCACGCGCCTGATCATCGGGGCTGATGGCGTGTCAAGCAACGTGGCGAGGGCCCTGGGACTTAAGCGCCCCATAGAAATGCTCCCGGCCTATCAAACTGTGATCCCCTTCCCCAGTGCCGAGCAGAAAGAGGTGGAGATATACCTCAGCCACTCGCTGGCCCCAGGGTTCTTCGGGTGGTCCATACCCGACGGCCGGGGCAACATACGCGTGGGTGTGGCCATGAATGCCCAGACGGGCATGACCGCCAAACAAGGGCATGATTCGCTGCTGAAGGTCATTGGAAAGCGGTACGGCCAACCCCCCCCACCTCCAACCGAGGTCATCGTAAGCGGCATTCCCATTGGTATGGTACCCAAGACGGTCGCCCCACGAGGGCTTGTCGTGGGAGATGCGGCGGCTCAGGTAAAGCCGCTCTCTGGAGGAGGGATATTCACCGGCATGCGTTGCGCTCAGATTGCTGCCGATGCAGCATCGGCCGCCCTCTCCTCTCCAGAAAGGCTCTCTGAACGGCTTCAGGAATATGATCCCCTATGGAGAAAGGAACTAGGAGGAGAGCTAGAGAAGGCCCTTTTCTTCAGGAGGCTATTCGTGCGACTGACCGATGCCGACCTGGACAGGCTTCTCGATGTGCTCAAGGATAGCCATCTTGTTTCTACAATTGTGGCGTTTGGGGACATAGACTTTCCCACGATAACAGCGGGAGAACTACTGCGTCAGTCCCCTTCCCTTGCCCGCTTGTTTCCCAAGGCAGTCGCAGCCTTCTTGCGACGGAAGGAGCGACTTGTTCCTGACTTGGCCCTTGAGCTCCCGGAAGAACGGACCCAGAGATAGCCTCCGATACCACCTAGCACCAAGGATACTCCGAGGAAAATCCATATCCACGATTGGGATGATCCGCTACTGACCTGGATCGCGGTCTCGGGAAGGATTCCGGAAACACCGAGCAGAGTAAGGTTGAGTGTCGGCGCACCGTCGGGGAGAACAGTAGCTTCTCTCCAAATAGCATTCGAGAAGTATCCTCTGGATAGCATGTGGTACTCAGTCCCGTTGGAAACAGTGATGTTGGCTGAGCTACGAATGAAATAGGTGGCTGACGGGCAACCTGACGGCACGACTACATTCAGCTGCAGGTTGCGCGATTGGCCCGGGGCAATATTGGTCAGAGGAATATTGTTGACAGACAGAGCTCCTGCCCCCCCTGAATAAGAGATGGACGGAGCCCAGGTATCGCCCCCCGAAAGGGTTCCACTGCTCCCATCAGTAGTATTCCAGCCGTAGAGCTCAAATGTCAGAGACACGGAGGAAAGTGTTGTATTGACAGGGTCAGAGACCGTGATTGTCAGAGCCCCGCTACCACCTGGCGAAAGGGTGGGGACGGAGAGGGCCATGAACTGCTCTCCGGCATTCGGTGGAAGCTGTGGAGGGACAGCACTACCAGATGAAACGGGGAGAAGTAGGACCACGATTCCCAGTGCCCAGAGTCCTGTATGGGTCCTCATCCAGAAGGGGGGGAGATTGCCAGAGAATAAAGAGGTGAGGGGAGAGGGACGAACACGCGATGGCACCTAGTACGGCAAATATGGTGTGGCAAGAGAATGGCAATAACTTGCAGTGAGGTTTGGACCACCTATATATTCCGACATTGGACTATAGTATTCCATTAATACCCTCCAGACTTGCGTGCGACTACGACCATGAAGACTCCAAAAGGATACGAGGGTCGCCGATTACAGAAGACAGGGGGAAGCACCTTCGTAGTCTCCCTGCCAAAGGGCTGGGTATCATCGAACAACCTGGGCAAGGGTGACCTTGTCTTCTTCTTGCCGAGGCCTGATGGATCTCTCTCCATCTATACAGAAGAAACACCCAAGACCGAGAAGGGACGCAAAGTATGTACTGTAACGAACGACATGCCGAAGGACCACCTTTTCCGGCTCCTGGTTGCAGAGTACATAGCTGGCTATCCCCTAGTGGAAGTTCGCACGGTCGGGAGGATGAGCGCAGGCACGCGAGAGGTGGTGAGAGAGTTTGCGCAGCGCGTGATAGGTCCCGAGATCCTCGAAGAGAGCGCTGAAATGGTGGTGCTCCAAGACATGGTCAGTTCCAATCCCCTCCCCCTACCTTCAGTCATTCGCCGCATGCATCCCATGGCTCATGCGATGCAAAAGGATGCCATGACCGCATTCCAGAACTTGGATACTTCTATTGCCAGGGATGTCAAGGAGCGCGATTGGGAAGTCGACAGGCTTCACTGGTTCGTCAACAAGACAGTCGTGACGGCGCTCATGGACCCGAGAACGCTCTCCTCCCTCAACCTCACTCTTCCCGACTGCCTGACCTACCTGTCGGCATCGAGACAGCTCGAACGAATATCCGACCATGCCGTTCGAATTGCAGACGTCACTGAATGGGTTCAGGAATCCACACTACCCAAGGCCCCGATCGAGGAGTTGTCACGCTTGTCCGTCCTAGCCATTGACTTCCTAGACAGGGCCGTGGCATCAATATTCGATGGAGACATAGACAAGGCCAACAAGGTGATTGACGGAGTCAATGACGTGGTGGCATCCCGACAGAAGGAGCTCAAAGGGATATTCACCAGTAAGGGGCGAGTTGCCGTAGCACTTGCGTATGTCCTTGAAAGTCTGGAGCGGACCGCCCTGTACGCTAGCGATCTTGCAGAAATCGCGCTAAACCATGCGGTAACCAGGGAAGCAAAGCCCTGATGGGCTCCTTGACCAGAGACATCCGGCCGTCCCCGCAGCAACTTACATTGATGGGCAGAGGTGTTCCTGTCGAATCAAAAGAGAGTCATCAGAGGATGGAATATTGCGAGCATTACTCCAATCCATCCAAGGATCAGAGCCGAGAGAAGGAGATTGTAGGCACTTGCGCTGGGGAACCTGATGGGCAAATGCCTGGGGATATACCCGAAGTCTATCAACATGGAAATAACGGCCAATGTCCAGGCGCATGTGGCTATGACGATCGGAATCAGGTAAGCCTGCGCCTGGCCTGTAAGCGTCATCCCAGTGGACCCACTCGAACCAGAGGAACCAGAGGAACCAGTAGATCCGGTTGAGCCCGTAGAACCATATGCAACCCAGTGTCCGAAACCAAGCTGGATCGCTGTGACCACCACTACAGTAGCCGCTATTGCGAATACGATTCCTATGATGGCATACTTCCTCTCGTTGAAACGAAACACGAAGGAGAAGGCAAGGAAGAGCGCTATCATGAATGCAGCTATGCATGCGGCGTACACGTACGGAGAGTCGAAGAGGGTCGACTCAACGATCTTGAGGTTCACAGTCAGGTATATCAAGTTGAAGTAGAGAGCGAAGAACAGCAGGTAGTTCAATGAATGTATGGAAGGGTCAAGGTTCTCATTCATCAAGTCGGACTCGACAAGAATGGGGCTCTTCAACCTCCTCAGCTCACGGTTTGCTTCCCTTACAGTGAGCACGGATAGCCCAATTGCAATCGCGGCAGGGAATGCGATGATCTCAAGAAGAGTAAGGACAGTTTGTGAGACCAAAACCATTCCTGCTATTCCTCCCCATATACATGATGGAGGCGCCTATTCATTATCTTTGTGCATCCTTTTGCCCCAGGTTTGAGGGTATTGTCCTGGAAGGATGAATACCTTGATGGTGTCGACAACCCACCCCTTCTTCTCCTCCGTCATGGTGGAGGAATCGACAAGCGATCGGCCTATAGCCACGAGCTCATCATTCCTGGTTACCGCGACGACATGAGCTCCCTTGGGAAAAGAGCCTGTTACACGCATGATACCGGCAGCTGCAAGGTCGGCGCCATGAGCAATAGCATCCACAGCTGTGTCCTTGACAACGACCGTGGGCACCTCTTTCCACACGCGGGATGGGGGCTGGAGTATGGTAGAGAGCGCGCTGTTGTCCCCACCAACGGCAGTCGCGACAGCGTCAGATATTGTCGAAAGCGTGACTGCCTCCTTCTCTGAGAAGGGTCCACTGGCCACTCTTCTGAGCTCCGCCAGGTGCGCTCCGACTCCCAGGGCATCCCCTACGTCTACCGCCAGCGTTCGGATGTAGGTGCCCGACTCACATGTGACGTCAACAAGGGCCATGTTACCATCCCGTTCGATCAGACGGATCTTGTGTATTCGCCTTATTCTTCGTTCCCGTCTCACAGCGGAACGAACTGGCGGGATCTGATAGATGTCGGCCTGGAATTCGTGAAGCACCCTTGCCAGGTCGTCTGAGCGGACACCTCCATGAAGTTGTATCAGGGCCACGTAACGCTTGGGGAAGTCCAGCAGCAAGGGAAGCAGCCTGAGGGCCTTGCCCACGGCGATCACCAGGATGCCGCTCACTGAAGGGTCTAGCGTTCCCGCATGACCCGCCCGCGGGACCCCCAGCATGTCCCGGACCCAGGCGGTGACCTGGTGGGAGCTTGGCCCTCGCGGCTTGTCGACTACTAGGAAACTGCCATCTATGGGCAGAGATAGCGCCGTTGGTCCTATGGATTCATCCGCACTCATTACGCTCGCTTCAAGACGGAGTCTATCGATGCATCAAGGATGTCTATTGCCTCGTCAATGTCGTCTTCTGTCACGATAAGTGGAGGGATGTACCGTATGCTTGACCTCCCACATCCAAGCAGTATGAGGCCCCGCTTGTACGCCTCTGTCTCGATGTCGTCCCGCAGCTTGGTGGCATACTCCTTTGTCTTTCGATCCTTGACGAATTCGGTAGCCACCATCAACCCGATCCCACGGACATCACCGATGACCTCGTACTTGGTCATCAGTTCCTCCAAGCGTTTCTTCAAGTAGATTCCCTGCCGCGTTGCGTTCTCGAGGAGCTTCTCCTTCTCCATCACGTCGAGCGTAGCGTTGGCTGCGGCACAGGCCACCAGGTTGCCACCAAATGTGTTTGAATGGGCTCCCTGATAGGTGTAATCGAGCTGCGCATCGAAGATCATCGCTCCGATAGGTATGCCGCTTCCGAGTGCCTTGGCTGACGTTATCACATCCGGTATGACGTCAAAATTCTCGATGGCCCACATCTTGCCAGTCCGGCCCATTCCAGCCTGCACCTCATCCGCGACATGCAGTATGCCATACGGCTTGATCACCTTCTGTGCGGCCTTGAAGTAGTCCTTTGGGGGGACGACATAGCCACCCTCTCCCATCACAGGTTCTGCCACGAACGCTGAAACGTCCTCAGGCGGCAGTACCGTGTTGAAATACATTTCCTCGAGTATCTTGATGCAGTAAAGCCCGCACGACGGATACTCCTGCCTGTACGGGCATCGGTAACAGTAAGGGGGAGGTATGTGTGTACCTCCACCAGCGAACGCATTGAAGCGCCGGCGGTGAGCGATACGGCTGGAGGTCATTGTCAACGCACCCATTGTCCTCCCATGGAACGCACCGATCAGCCCGAGAGTGATCGGTCTCTGGGTGTTCCATCGTGTCAGTTTGATGGCGGCCTCAACACTCTCCGCCCCCGAGTTCGTGAAGAATACTTTCTTCGCGTTCTTGCCCGGAGCCGACCGAGCCAGGCGTTCCGCCAGACGGGTCTGTGTTTCGTAATAATAGTCTGTCCCGGCGAAATGCATCAGCTCGCCGGTCTGACGGCGAACCGCCTCGACCACGGCTGGATGACAATGTCCGGTATTGACCACGCTCACCCCGCTCGTAAAATCCAGGAAGCGGTTTCCATCCATGTCTGTGATCCATATCCCCTCGCCCTTGGCAGCAACAATAGGTGCGCTCTTGGTCGAGGTCATCATGATCTTGTGGTCTTGATCCACTATTTTCTGGCCCTTTGGACCTGGAACTGGTGTAATGATCCGAACTCCACCCTGCTTCTGCTTGCCGGCCGTCGCAGTGGAACTTCGAGGTGAACTGGAGGATGACATGACCGTGGGAGTTAGAATGAGCTAAAAAGTCTTGTGGCATAGGTACGCCGATGAGCGATAGCGCCACAGTCATACTGCACGTGACAACAACGGCTCAGGAACAGCTGAAGGCCCTGCTGTCCAAACAGAAGAAGCCAATGATGGTTCGATTGTATGTGATGTCTGGGCTGCACCCTTCGATTCACATGAATCTGGACACTGAAAAGCCAGGAGACGTCGTTGTGAAGGAGGGCGAAGTGGGCTTCCTCGTGGACCCGGTCAGCACATCCTATCTCAACGATGCCACGGTGGACTGCATCGTTCAACCTGAAGGGGCTGCATTCAAGGTCACAGGCCCGAACGTTCCACCAGACGAGGAAGAAAGAGCTCCTCCAGAGGAAGAGAACCTGCCTCCCGCCAAGACACCTGAAGAGAAACTGGCAAGAGCGAGGAAGGCCCTGAAGAAGGTCTTCGATCCGGAGATACCGATAAATATAGTGGATCTGGGACTGATCTACGGAATGGAATGGAAGGCGGATGGGAAGCTCAACATAAAAATGACGATGACGAGCCCTGGTTGTCCGGTAATCGAAATGTTAGCTGAAGAAGTGAAGCGGGTGGCCGACGAAGCATTGGGGGGAGACGTGGCTCAGGTAGAAGTTGTCTGGGAACCTCCGTGGAGTCCCGAGAGGATGAGCGAGTTTGCCAAGCGCCAGTTCGGATACGACTAGGAACACGTTCTTCCGATACTAGGTAGTGGGAAGGAGAGGCTCCGTTCCCAGGACCCGACCTAATACCTCCTCAAGAGGGATTGGCCCGAATTGGCGGCTGTCTCGGCTACGAAGCTCATTGTCGCCTACCACGAATATTAGCCGCTTGCCAGCCTTGCGTGTAACCTTCTCCACCCTCTTTAGGAGCTTTCTCCCCCTCATCTCAGGATCGTTCACTACAATCACGTCTCCGGGAATAGGGGTCTTGTGCAGGTAAGCTTGGGTGTCCACGCTGATCTCGTCCCCGGGAATGAACGTTGGAGCCATGCTCCAATCCTTGACATGGAACCTTCTGATAGCGACCCCTCTCCTCATGCTAACACATTAAGCTAAGCTTTTATGTCTATTTATTCTATGCATGTCATGACGCGAATAACGGAGCAGAGTGTCAAGGCAACCATACCAACCGAGGCTGTTTATGCCCACTGCGACATACCCTGTGGGATATATGATCCCCATGAAGCACAAATAGCAGCATTGACGGTCCTGAGGATGGTACAGTTGGCACAGGAGCTCAAGGAGCCTGGCCCGACCTCAAAGCCCGAGGAGAGAATCGCATACCAGACAAAGCTGGCGAGGCTTACCGCTACGAAGGAAGCGCACGCGGAGAGGGTCAAGCACGAGGTGAGGGTCATCGCAGGAGATTACTTCACTGCCGACCTGATGAAGCAATTCCCGGAGACCATCGAGTTGACAATGAAGATACTGAAGCAGGCCTCGAAGGCGCGCCAGGAGTTCAGCACCGAGTCAGCCAACGACTTGCTCGCTAGCGTTCAGCTCTTCGCTGAGCTGTTCTGGAAGACAAAGAACGTTGCAACCAAGAGGACGCCATCACACCAGAAATCGGGTGGAGAACTCGTTGTTCCGGCGTGAGTTTTTATAGTATAGCAACATAGGGTAGATGGATAGATATGACAGTAGTCACGATTAGTGATTCAACATTCGACAAGTTCTCGCAGTCGAATCCCGTTGCACTCGTTGATGTGTGGGCGCCTTGGTGTGGACCCTGCCGGATGGTTGGGCCCGTGATCGAGAAGTTGAGTGAGAAATACAATGGAAAGATCGCTTTCGGGAAGCTCAACTCCGATGACAATATGGAGACCGCACAGAAACTCGGCATAATGAGCATACCTACGCTTCTAATCTACAAGAACGGCAAGCTAGTTGACAGGATTGTCGGTGCCTATCCACAAGAGATCATTGAAGAACACCTAGCAAAGGTGCTATAGCCAACCCCACCTCCCGAGAGGAGGGAGGTGGCAGCGAAGGGGCGCTTTCCCCAATACTATACATGAGCGAGAAGAATCCACAGTTGCTTCGATACTCCTTTCAGCGGATGCTGGAGGACATATCTTCAGCCGAAGGAAGAGGGACCGAGCTGATCACCTTGTACGTCCCAGCAGGCCGCGCCATCTCCGAGGTGATCAACTACCTGAAGAACGAGTACGCTCAGGCTGGGAATATCAAGAGCCGTGTAACTCGGAAGAACGTTACAAGCTCCCTTGAATCCCTGATGAACAAGGTTCGCCAATACAAGGCACCTCCAGCTAACGGTGTGGCATTCTTCGTGGGGGCCAAGGCGATTGGGGCAGACAAGACCGAGACCGTATCGTACGTCATTGAGCCTCCGGAGCCTCTGAACACTTACATGTATCGATGTGATTCACATTTCATCCTCGACCCGCTGCTCGTGATGGTTCACGAACCAGAACTGTGGGGACTGATAGTCATTGACCGCGCAGAGGTGACCATGGGATGGCTGAGGGGCAAACGCGTAGAGCCTCTCAGGAACAAGCAGTCACAGGTACCTTCCAAGCATGGCCGGGGTGGTCAATCCCAACATCGGTTCGAGCGGCTCATAGAGCATGCAGCTCATGATTTCTTCGTCCGGGCCTCAGAGATGGCGACCGAGCTATTCATGCCACAGAAGGACAAGATCAAGGGGATCATAGTCGGTGGTCCAGGGGCTACCAAGGAGTATTTCGTCAAGGAGAATTTCCTTCATTATGAACTGCAGCAGAAGGTCGTGACCCCATTGTTTGATGTTGGCTACACGGACGAGTATGGGCTGAAGGAGCTCGTCGAGAAGGCTTCTGGGACGATCCATGGAATGGAGGTTACCGAGGAAAAGAAGCTGATCCAACGGTTGCTCGCAGAGATACACAAGTCGAAAGAGCCACTTGCAACATATGGAGAAGGGCACACACGCAAGGCCCTGGAAGCGGGGGCGGTGGAGGTGCTGCTAATCTCCGAAGGATTGAAGAATCGAGACCTTGTCGAAAATCTATTCGAGCAGGCAGACTCTCACGGAGCGATAGTGCACCTTGTCTCCTCCGAGAGCGAAGAGGGAGAGATGCTTCTGAAGGCATTTGGTGGCCTGGCTGCAATTCTCCGCTATCCATTCCATCCCGCTGCCTGAAGTCCCCTAGTGGTGGATTCATTTATATGCGACATTTTCACTCCCCGTCCAGTCCACACGTTGCGCCGGTGGCTCAGCTTGGATAGAGCAGCGGCTTCCTAAGCCGCCTGTCGTGGGTTCGAATCCCACCCGGCGCGTGACATCCTCTCCCCACCAGATTGGGGGATTCTTGATGGTGTAAAGTCAATAGGTTCAGACCTGGAAAGCTATGATGAACCTGGTCGCAGCATTCACAAGAATGTTCCGCACTTGTTCGGTTTGGCCGATGTCAGGCACACCTTGCACCATATCTCAACGTGATCCCTGTTGTCCCAGTTGTTCATCAGGATCTGATGGAGAGCCAGACTATGGTGACACTTGCTACACTCTTCGTCTGTCATCAATCGACTCTCAATATGAGCGACTATTTCATTCCTCGTTTCCTCTTGGTCCCGTCCCTTCATGACTCCTTTGGCTAAGTGAAGGAACCTGCTCGGTATGGCAAGCAAATGTCGTATTCTCTTCCAACCTTCCTCAACTCAACTGTGATACCCTCGTCAACAAAGCATTATTACACCAAGAACTTTCCAACAATAGGAGCGAGTTCGATCAATGGACGGGCGCGAGGAAACAGCTCTGGCTCCCCCACAATCGGTGGAGGATACAGATGGCTGGTTGCATGAGATCGACTGCCCATCATGCGGCAGACAGAGCCACCCCCTGTTCGCCCATTGCAAGTCCTGCGGGGCGGCATTGGTACCAAAGTTTCCCTTGGTACTGATAGAGAAGGCGGATGGCTGGTTACATGCACCGAAATGCCCATCGTGTGGATCAAAGACCGACCCCGTCTATGCACATTGCGAGAAATGTGGAGCAAGCCTGCCCAAAATGGGTTGGAGGACACTCGGGCGCCTCGAGGCAGCGCACCTCTATAAGTGCCGAAGGTGCGGCAGTCTTGTTGACCCAACGTCAGGCATATGTCGTGTATGTGGCAAGTTCCGATGGGGTGCAGATGTTCTACATCACGTAGACCAGAAGGTCAGGATCCCGTAGAGTGATAGCTTTACTATGTATTGGGCACCAGGACTGACGAGGACTTATCTGGCCGGATCGAATACTGAGGTACGTGGCCATGATGGATAGCCCCGACCCTCCCACTGAGAAACTCCGGAGATGGGTCGTTCTAGCAATCATCTTCGTGATGATCATATATGCCGTCTTGGAACTCTTGTTCGTATGGGCCGTCAACGTAAGTGATAACTTTTCGACCTCGCTTCAACCTCCCGATGAGCCACTATTCTTCATCATAGAGGGAGTTCTCTTTGGCATATTCATTGTGCTAGGGTTGTGGGATTGGTTCTATTCCTCCGGAGAATGGTATCGCAAGCAGACCATCTTTCCGCTTCCACATGGCAACTCAATTGCCGACGAGGAGACAATGAACCCACCCCCACCCGAGGCGAAAGACGCAGAGACAACAGACCCTGAGCCCTGATCCTCTCAAACGCCCCCTTTGAGCCAGGAATGGCTAACCGTTTCAGGAGTGATTGCACAGTTCAATTGAAAATCTCAGAGCCCAGCTCGTGGAGAATGCGCCTGCCACCAAGTTGAACTTGCAGTCCACATCTTCCGCAGATAGAGCAACAACGCCAGCGCTAGCGCTGTGACCACGAGGACCCCCAGGTCCCCGGTGAGGGTCGCAATGATGTCGATGGGCACCATGAAGCCAACCATCCCAAGACAGAAGTCGATCTTCCGCACCTCGTTGTGATCCCGTCCTGTATAGCGAACAAGCAGATAGAGGAAGAGGAGCGCGGACGCGCAGAAGAAACCTACCAGGACTGCCGCAGGGAGAGAGTGTGGGCCTATGATGAGCAGGAAGACCTCGGCCACGAAACTGGCTCCGACCACGAAGAACATCCACTCCGGACAGTCGGGACGTAGGGACTTGGACGAGAGAAGGTCTCGGGGGACCAAATAGGCCACGACAACATACGTGAGGCTCAAGGCTGCGAAGAACGCAATCACGGGCCAGGAGGGGATATAGGGTTCGGCAATCGCCATCGTGGTTGACGCGAGTCCGAGGGCGACAAACGCCCCTGCGAGGCCTGCATTCCCCACCAGCCGCTTGCCCCTGGTCGCCGGGAACAGGAGTTCCACCAAGAGGATCATGAACGCTATGCTAAAGACCGCGTGAAAGAGAGTCACTGGAACGAAGGGTATCCAGTTGATCCCCAGCCAGTGCGAGAAAAGATCATACGTCCCCACGTTGGACCCTGTAGGGTCCATCATGTTTCTGGTTCCGTAGCCTTCCTCCACGATGGCGTAGACCCCACCCAAGAGGAGGACGCTAGCCCATCGCTTGTTCCATCTGACCGTGACCTCCCGGATAACAAGGGCTCCCCCTCCGTAAAGGCCTACCAATTGCGCGAACCCCAATGGATGAAGAAGAGCAACCTGAACGAACGTCGACCCCGTGAGGAATTCGGGCAAACAGGCTGCAAACAGGATCAGAGCACCAAGTGCTATCCAGCTCTCTCGGCCGGTCGCGACCATGGGGACCTTAGAGCCGGCTCCTGAGGAGCCTTCCGCCATGCGAGAATCCACATGGATTGCTAATGATAAAGCTCCCGCAACTGAACCTGCCTATCCCTTACATTTCCATTGAGGCAAATTCTGCGAGTTGGGGCGCACCAGGCGGGCGGTCGACACTTTTGCCAGCCTAGTGCGAGTTGGGCTCTATCCTATGGTTTCTTGTCGCCCTCTTCTTCAGATGGAACGTTGTCCTGTTCGGGTTTCGAGGATGGTTCTGTCTTGCCGGGGTTCTTCTTGTTCCGTTCCATCGCATAGAGCAGACCCAGCAGCACTGCGGCCACTACGAGCACGGCAATGACGAGAATCTGCCAGTTTGTCGAAGAGCCCGAAGTGGTGGTCGAAGGCTGAGGCGATATCGTCACTGATGCAACCTGGACCGTCGTTGAGTTGACACCGTCAGAGGCACCCACCGTTATCGAGTAGTCTCCCGACGTGGCGGGTGTGCATGTCACCTGTGTTCCAGATGGGCTGGTTGGGCAGCCGAGCGCTGGTGGCAGGTTGTACCAGACAGTGATCGTCCCGGTTCCTCCGCTCACGGTTGTCGTAATGATTATGCTCTGTCCCGCCACCTGTCCTGACGGTGAGATCGAGACAGATATCGAGAGCGGAGGGTTGATCGCTACCTTCGAGGTACCAACGATTCCGAACCCGCCCGTTCCGTTCTCCCAACCCGTCACGCTGTATGTTCCAGCGCTTAAGTAGGCGTGCTGAGGGGCTTCTGCAGTGCTCTTCCCGCCATCGCCGAAGTGCCATTCATAGGTGAGTGGCGGTACCGGTGCACCGGTGGGCTGAGACAGGCTGAAGGATATCAACTGGCCTACGTCAGTGGTACTGCTGCTTGCTGAGACAACGGGCGTGGCAACTGCCTCCACGGTCATTGTCAACGTACCGATGACACCCGCCCCGGTGCCGTTCTCCCAGACTGTCACGCCATACGTTCCTGCATGGACATATTCGTGTGAGGGGGCAGTGAGTGCACTGAAAGTGCCATCACCGAACGACCACGAGTAGGTGAGTGGTGGTAGAGGCGCACCTGCTGCAACCGAGGCAGAGAAGCTCACCGCCTCACCCGTGAACACGGGGTTCGCGCTTGCATAAACCACAGGCGCTGCTGCTGCACTCACGTTCATTGTCAAGGTGCCGACGACATCTGCGCCAGTGCCATTCTCCCAGACCGTCACGCTGTACGTTCCCTTGTTGGCATATGCGTGAGAAGGAGCCACGAGCGTGCTGGATGCCCCATCGCCAAACAACCAGGAGTAGGTGAGAGGAGGTTGTGGAGCGCCCGGTGGGACCGAGACACTGAAATCAACCGCCTGACCCACGTACGGGGAGCTGGTGCTTGCGTAGACGGATGGCGTGCCGGCCACATTCACGGTCATCATCATCGTGCCGACAACTCCAGCGCCACCAGTGCCGTTCTCCCAGACGGTCACTGTGTAACTCCCCTTGATGGCATAGGTGTGCGCAGGGGCAGTGAGCGTGCTGAATGTCCCGTCACCGAACGACCAGAAGTATGTGATAGGAGGCTGCGGACCGCCTGATGATATCGAGAGGCTGAAATTCACCGGCTGCCCCACGTATGCAGGGTTGACGCTCGCATAGACAACTGGTGCTGGTGCTGGACTGACGGTGATCTTCATTGTTCCGATGACTCCATTCCCAGTGCCGTTCTCCCAGACAGTCACGCTGTATGTTCCTAAGGTCGTGTACACATGCGCTGGGGCAGTGAGCGTGCTGAATGCCCCGTCACCGAACGACCACGAGTAGGTAAGCGGCGGCAGTGGTGAACCAGGGGGTACCGAGACGCTGAAATCGACCGCCTGGCCTGCATATGCCGGGTTGGTGCTTACTGTAATGACCGGCACGCCTGAAGCCTGCACGGTCACTACTGTTGACTCGCTCACAGAGATACCAGAAGAATCGTTCACATAGACATCGACGTTGTAGGTGCCCGGGTTGGGGTAGGCGTACACGGGCTGAACGGTGGCACTCCTTGCCCCGTCGCCAAAGCTCCAGAAGTAGGTGAGCCCGCTACCTCCTTCCGACCAAGCTGTGAAGGTCGCGTCCTGACCCGTGTAGAGTGAGCTCGGCGAAACCGTGACCATGGGCTTTGCCACGTAGAACGTGATCGAAGCGTTGGAGAATACCCCGGCGGGGGTCTCCACGGACAGTGTTATCCAGACATAGCCTGCAGGGGTAGAGGCTGTGTTCCAGAGGTACGCTGAGGAGCCGTTGTTGACCAGGTTCGTTCCGGATGCCAGAACAGCGCTGCCACCGGACCAAACCTCGGATAGCGTGCCTACTGCTCCATTGAGCTTGGCGGATAGAACGTTCCACGTAGAGCTGTATGTCAAGCTCACCGTCCCGGAAACAACACCCCCCGAGGGTACGGACTTAAGGGATACCCCAGGTGCCGGTAGCTTGCCTGGGAAGTTGATCTGGAAGACCCACAGCGGCTGAGTGAAGGTCTCATACAAGGTATTGTTGCCGGCAGCGGCGAGTGTCACCGTTGTGACATTCATCGGGGACTTCGTAGAAGGTAGAGAAAGTGTGATGGGCAAAGTTCCACTCATGAGACTGCTCTCATTACCCAGAGTCGTTGTCTGATCGCTACAGAAGGATGCATCGTTCAAGCAGCTGAAGTTCTCGAACTGTCCGGGTCCGCCACCGACTGAGACGTTGAGCCAAGTCAGGTACTTCATGTTCACGAACGAAACATTCCCAGCGACTCCAGTGCCTGTAGGAATCACTTTGAGACTGGACTGGAACAGACCGAACTGAGGTTCGACGTATACTATGACAGGGGCCGAGGTGAGCCCGTCATATGTAGCCTGCAACTCGAAGACCTGTGGTGGTATCGTTCCATAGTATTCTGCAGTGAATCCGTTGGTGAAGTACGTCACCTGCCCGCCAGAATCGGCGATCCAGTTCGAGACCAGTGTGCCCGGGGCCCAGGCAGTGGCGTTGATGAGGCTTCCCGTAGACATCTCTGAAATCGACCAGTTCCAGTTCACTGAGGTCTCGGTCACCACTGCACCTGGGGCGGGCATGCCATTCAGGAGCACCTGGGCAGTACTGCCCTCGACATACCAGCCGCTCATGTCGAACTCGGCGAACGAGCTTACCTCTGCCGCACCTGAGGTAACTGTGCCGATGGGCGTATCCACTGCCAGTACCAGGTTGCCGACCGGTGTTGGCGGGACCACAGCGTATGCGTTGAAGGCCCACTGGCTACCGGGTCCCACTGGTGTAACCGCCGCCTTGAAGTAGGCGTACTCGGTGTAGTTGGCGCTTAATCCACTTGGAGCATATACAGGGGTGTAAGTGAACGCGCCGGTTGATGACGAGATGAACGTGGTCGTTCCTCCACCATATGTCCCTGAGTTCGTGCATCCGCTGTAGGCCCATATCTTTACGTTGGGTATTGGGATCCCAGTGGTAGAGTTCACTACTGCAAGGTCGTAAGTGGTCCCTCCTTTGAGTTCGGTCACTGGAACATTTGTCAAGCCCGAGACCTCAACCACGCTCATGCGAGAGTTCAAGACTGATGGCGTGGTGTGAGTGCTTCCAACCACTGAGGCGACCATCTCTGGTGCCAGTATCATGCCGATTCCACCGAGGAAGTTCCAGAGTGGACCGGCAGGGTTGTACGCAGAGAATGCCCATGGCGGCAGGTTGGTGCCGGGGCTCTGTACCATCGAGAGGTTGTAATAGTACCAGTTCATGGAATCCCAATTCGCAGTGGTAAACCCGGAAGTGCCAGTGCCGGCAAGTCCCATAGGGTAGAATGGGCTCGTTGCTGCGTAGGATACACTAGCCTCCGCTGCGTTGTGGACCGAGAAGAGGAGTGCGTTGATGTCCCCGAACCTGGAGATATCCCCGGCTGCCAGGGCTTGCTCCTCCAAAAGTGCCCATTCTCCTGCGGATATGGGGCACGCGAACGATGTTCCGCCGTACGTTGGCTCCCAGCCATCCTCGACAGAGGATTCCGGGGCCCAGATGGTCATGTTGAATGCGGCCGCGTTGCTAATCTCGGGATCTACCTTGACCCCAGTTGTATACGTGTCGTTGGCGTTCTCCCACCATGGGGTCGCCAGCGTCTCGGATGGACCGTGGCCACCACCTACGTATCCACAGTAGATCGGGCCATAATCACAATAGGCAGCCCAGTACGTGTAGGAGTATATGCCGGCGGTGGGCGTGACATTTATGGTCAAGTTCTCCAAGCAACCTGTTACCTCCCAATCCGTACACATTGGCACAAAGAAGTTGTTGTCTTCAAATGCCTCACCGTTGGGTGCCATTGCAGTCAACTGCCCTCCACCTACAGAGATAGCACCAGTCGCGATCGATGGCATGTCGGCCTGAACAATACCCCAGGCAGCTCCTCCTGCACTGTAATCCCCGGAAGCGAAGAAGTTCGTGATTCCTTCCAGAGACATTACGTTCAACAATTGGTTCTCGGCATTGAGGTATATTGGAACCCCCTCGAACGCGATGTATGCCTCACCAGTACCGTACGAGTTACTGTCTATGGTGACAGAGCAGGCCCCGGTGTCGTTCGCCGTGCCAACGAAGTTCGCAACCGAGCCGAAAGACGCTGGGCAAGGCTCGCCCGTACTGAGATAGGTTGCGATGAACTGGTAGGCCTGGTCGAACGAATCGAAGCTTGAGTCAGGCACCCCGACCAGGTCGATGTGCGCGCTTGGCGCCATGGCCGCTATGTACTCTATGTCGAGTGCGGTCTCACCCTCCCATCCGTTCGCCGTTGCATTCGCGAGGCACTCCGAGAGCGTGGTCTGTGGCCCTTCCACACCCGAGAGGGCAATTTGGGTGAAGCGGCCAGTGACCTGGTTCGCGTTGCCCCAAAGTTGTTCGGAGTAGTTCTGGAGTGTCTGGGCGTCCATGCACCCGACCTCGACAACCGCTACAGTGATGCCCTGGCCTGTGTCTGGAACACCTCCGACCGTCCCCGTGCCGTTCCAGAGGTCATGGGCTCCGACCAGCTTGGGTATCGTCTGAGGCATCAAGAACTGGTAGTTGCCGATATCGCAGATGTTGTATTCCTTACAGAACGGGTCGGTGGGGCCCGTGCCCACATATGTGAAGTTACCGTAGGTGTCGTTGAACGCCTGCGCTTCTGTCAGGCAGGTCCCACCCACGCCTGGGGCGCAAGCGTCTGAGCCGTGGGGGTTGATGATGCCCGAGGAGAATGACGCTGGTGAGAGGCCTGCGGGGAGGGAGAGGTCTGGGGCCGCCCTCGCAGCATCAAGCCCGACAATTCCAGACACCGCGCTCGCTAC
>Ga0326727_10010754_pt1 | contig 21636 bp, 25 predicted proteins | sample MB2enrmetagenome_FD_207643 | JGI IMG/M metagenome (GOLD analysis project Ga0326727, IMG submission 207643) | Lab enriched peat soil microbial communities from McLean, Ithaca, NY, United States - MB29MY | ecosystem: Environmental > Terrestrial > Soil > Wetlands > Peat | place: USA: New York...
AATCAGTTATTCGGCGCAATAATAGGAAGTTGGGTCTAATCTTCCCCGTGTGAGGCCCTGGCGTGAGGTCCCGCCGTCGAGCGACCCGGCCGATCCGTCCCGCGATGTCGAACCGACGACGGCCAGGTGTCGACGGGCTGTCGGCGTGTCGACCCATCGACACTACGCCCAGGCTTGTGCCGCCCGCCGGACGAGCGGGAATTTTGCAAAATCAATGGAGTAGCGACCGACAATGACCTGCTGCATGGCTGGCATGCGGGTTGCCTATAGGTGTCGAGGTGCTGTCATGGAGGTTGTCAGATGACCAAAGAGTCTTTGGGAATGATTGAGACACGGGGGTTGATCGCCAGCATTGAGGCCGCCGACGCCATGGTGAAGGCGGCGAATGTGGTGCTGGTCGGCCAGGAAAAGATCGGCTCGGGGCTGGTCACCGCCATGGTCCGCGGTGATGTCGGTGCGGTCAAGGCCGCCACCGATGCCGGCGCCGCCGCGGCGGCCAAGGTCGGCGAAGTGGTCTCGGTCCACGTCATCCCGCGTCCGCATGCGGATGTCGAGAAGATCCTGCCCGCCGGCCTGGCGGAATGACCCCAATCCATCCCCAACAAGCGGAACCAATGGAATTTCACGCGGAGGAATAGTCGATGTCGGACGAGATGATTGACAAGGTTTTGCAGGAAGTCATGAAACGGGTGGGCGCGGTGCCGGCCGCATCGGACAAGGCCCCCGCTGACATCCCGCTCGTGCCGGCCGATCTTGCACACCTGACCGAATATGTCGGCTGTGGGATAGGCGATACCCAGGGCATTGTCATTGCCAACCTGGATCCGGCAATCCATGCAGCCCTTGGATTCGAGTCGAAATATCGGTCGATCGGCGTGATCGGCGGACGTACCGGTGCCGGCCCGCAGCTGATGGCGGCGGACGAGGCCATCAAGGCGACCAACACCGAAGTCATCATGATCGAGATGCCCAGGGACACCAAGGGTGGTGCCGGCCATGGCAACTTGATCGTCTTCGGGGCCGAGGACGTCTCCGACGCCCGTCGGGCGGTGGAAGTCACCCTGCAATGCCTGCCGAAATACTTCGGCGACGTCTATGGCAACGACCAGGGCTATACCGAAAACCAGTACACCGCCCGTGCCAGCAAGGTCCTGAACAAGGCCTTCGGTGTGCCGGAAGGCAAGGCCTTCGGCTTGATCCTGGGGGCCCCCGCGGTCATTGGCATGCTGATGGTCGACGCGGCGGTGAAGGCCGCCGATGTCCAGGTTTTGGGCGTCGGAACGCCCAAGAAGAACACCAGCTTCAGCAACGAAGTGTTCATCTGGGTGACGGGCGACTCCGGCGCGGTCCGCCAGGCCGTCATCGCCGGCCGTGAGGTCGGAAACAAGCTTCTCTGCGCTTGGGGTCAGCCGCCGAAATCATCCGGTACGCCCTACATCTGAAGGAGCCCCCAAGATGGCTAAGAGACAGAAGCGTTTCCAGGTGCTGGCCGACCGCCCGGTGAACAAGGACGGCTTCATCAAGGAATGGGTCGACGTCGGGCTTGTCGCGATGGACAGTCCCAATGACCCGAAACCCTCGATCCGCATCGAGGGCGGCGTCGTCGTCGAACTGGACGGCAAGCGTCGCGGCGATTTCGACATGATCGACACCTTCATCGCCGACCATTGCATCGACAAGCGCGTGGCCGAAGAGGCGATGGCGATCGATTCGCTGAAGCTGGCCCGCATGCTGGTCGACATCAATGTTCCCCGCGCCGATCTGGTGCGCCTTTCGGTCGGCTTCACCCCCGCCAAGGTGGTCAGCATCCTGCGTGAGCTGAACGTCGTCGAACTGATGATGGCGATGCAGAAGATGCGTTCGCGCAAGCCGCCGATGAACCAGGCCCACGTCACCAATCTGAAAGACTGTGCCCCGTTGCTGGCGGCCGACGCGGCCGAGGCAGCCTATCGCGGGTTTGCCGAAATCGAGACCACCGTCGGCGTCGGGCGCTATGCACCGATGAATGCCCTGGCCCTGCTGGTCGGCGGGCAGACGGGGCGTGCCGGCGTGCTGTCCCAGTGCGCGGTGGAAGAGGCCTTGGAACTGAGCATGGGCATGCGCGGCCTGACCGCCTATGCCGAGACCGTCTCGGTCTACGGGACCGAGCAGGTGTTCGTCGACGGCGACGATACGCCCTGGTCGAAGTCCTTCCTGGCTTCGGCCTATGCGTCGCGCGGGCTGAAGATGCGCTATACCTCGGGCACCGGGTCGGAAGTGCAGATGGGCTATGCCGAAGGCAAGTCCATGCTGTACCTGGAAGTGCGCTGCATCATGGTCACCAAGGGGGCCGGCGTGCAGGGGCTGCAGAACGGCTCGATCAGCTGCATCGGCGTGCCCGGTGCGGTTCCCGCCGGCATCAAGACCGTGCTGGCCGAGAACGTTGCGACCGTTCTGATGGACCTGGAGGTGGCGTCGGGCAACGACCAGACCTTCACCCACTCCATCGAACGCAACACGGCCCGCATGCTGATGCAGATGTTGCCTGGCACGGACTTCATCTTCTCCGGCTACGCCGCCGAGCCCAACTACGACAACATGTTCGCCGGCTCGACCCATGATGTCGACGACTATGACGACTATCTGGTGCTGCAACGCGACCTGCAGGTGGACGGCGGCCTGATTCCGGTGACGGAAGAGGGCGTGATCGCGGTCCGCAACAAAGCCGTGCGGGCGTTGCAGGCGGTGTTCGAGGAAGTCGGACTGCCCGCCATCACCGACGACGAGGTGGACCGCGCCACCTATGCCCACGGGTCGCGCGACATGGGCGATCGCGATGTTCCCGAAGACTTGCGGGCCATCGACGAATTCATGAAGCGTGGGTCGACCGGGCTGGATGTGGTGCGGGCCTTGGCCAAGCGTGGCTTCCCGGATCTGGCGGCAGCCGTCCTTGAGATGCAGAAGGGCAAAGTCGCTGGGGACTATCTCCAGACCTCTGCGGTCTACACGGACACCTTCGATGTCGTCAGCGCCATCAACCACCCCAACGACTATCAGGGGCCGGGGACCGGCTACCGCCTGGAAGGCGACCGCTGGACACTGCTGAAGAACATTCCGCAAGCCATCGACCCTGAGACCATCTAGGGCGGGAGAGTGTTGAAATGCAAGTAACAGAAGAGATGGTGCGGCAGATCATCCTGGAAGTCCTGCAGCAGGCTCCCGTCGGAGGATCATCCTCGCACGCCGACACGCCAGTCGGCCCGCTGGCCTTCAAGGAACTGGGTCAGGCCAAGGTTGGAACCGACCGCAACGAGGTGGTCATCGGCGTGCCGCCGGCGTTCGGCACCGTGATGACCAAGACGATCATCGACATTCCACATGCCGATGTTTTGAAGGAGCTGTTCGCGGGCATCGAGGAGGAGGGGCTGAAACCCCGCCTGGTCCGCGTCAACCGGACCGCCGACGTGGGCGCCATCGCCCATGACGCGGCGGTCCTGAGCGGTTCGGGCATCGGGATTGGCATCCTGTGCCGCGGTACCGCCGTCATTCACCAACGCGATCTGGAGATCCTTCAGAACCTTGAGCTGTTTCCCCAGTGTCCGCTGGTGGACCGCAATGTGCTCCGGGCCATCGGTCGCAATGCCGCCAAATATGCCAAGGGAGAGCATCCAACTCCGGTTCCGACGCGGAGCGACCCCATGGCCCGCCCGAAATACCAGGGGCTGGCGGCGCTGCTCCACAACAAGGAAACCCAGCATGTGAAACTTGGCGCGCCGGGGACGGAACTTTGTCCGGCCGTCGTCGGATCGGGGAGGTAACGGTCCATGGCACAGCAACTTTCTCCCGACGTGATTGCGGCAGCCGTACAAAAGGTTCTGGCCAGTCTTGGCGAAAATGCCACCAACCGGCCGTCGACCACGATGTCGGCTGGCGGGACGGGGCGGCTTGACGCCCGGACGGACTATCCGTTGGCCCGCAACCGGCCCGATCTGGTGAAGTCAGCCACCGGCTTGAAGCTTCCCGACATCACCTTGGACAAGGTCGTCGAAGGAAAACTGGCCTTCGACGACATCAAGATCCATCCCGACACCCTGGAATATCAGGCCCAGATCGCCGAAAGCGCTGGCCGGCCGCACTTGGCCGCCAACCTGCGCCGGGCTGCCGAGCTGACCCGCATTCCCGACGCCCGGGTCTTGGAGATCTACAACGCACTGCGTCCTTACCGGTCCACCAAGGCGGAGTTGTTGGCGATCGCCGAAGAGCTGGATTCGAAATATCACGCAATAGTCTGCGCGAAGTTCGTTCGGGAAGCGGTCGAAGTCTATGAAAAGCGCGATCGGATAAAAAAGTAAACATCGACAGGTGGCCATAGAAATGACTTACGTTGCTGGAGTGGATATCGGAAATAACACGACGGAAGTTGCCGTCGCGCAAATCCTTGGCAAGGGGAATGTTCGATTTCTGTCCAGTTCTATGGTCAGAACTGTCGGGATTAAGGGGACTTTGCGCAATGTCATGGGGATCATCGACGCCTTGGACCAGGCGCTGCAACCCCTTGGCCTTGCGCGAAGGGAGCTGGACGTCGTCCTGCTCAACGAGGCCACGCCGGTCATCGGCGACATCGCGATGGAAACCATCACCGAGACGGTGATTACTGAATCGGCGATGATCGGTCACAACCCCGCCACGCCCGGTGGGCAGGGGTTGGCCTTGGGGCGCACCATCCGGCTGGGCGATCTTGCCACGGCGCCCGCCGGAGAGTGTGCGTGGGTCGTTGTTGTGCCGGCCAGCGTGGATTTCGAGCAGGCCGCCCGGCAAATCAACGACGCCACCGCGCGGGGGAGCAGGGTGGTGGCTGCCGTCGTCCAGAAGGATGATGGCGTGCTGATCAACAATCGGCTGGTCCATCCGATTCCCATCGTCGACGAAGTCCAGTTCACCGACCGCGTCCCGATGGGGATGCCGGCCGCCGTCGAAGTGGCTCAGGTCGGCCGGTCCATCGAGAAGCTGGCCAACCCTTACGATATTGCGACGCTGTTCGAACTGGATCCCGACCAGACGCGGCAGGTCGTTCCCATCGCCCGCGCGCTGATGGGAACCCGCAGCGCGGTGGTGATCAAGACGCCCAAGGGCGACATCGAGGAACGGCGTATTCCGGCTGGCAAGATCATCCTGATCGGCCACCGGCAAAAGATCGAAGTCCCGGTGGATGAAGGCGCCGACGCCATCATGGACAAGGTCGGCGCAATTTTTCCCCTGGAAGAAGTCCAGGCGGAACCGGGCACCAATGTGGGGGGCATGTTCGAGCAGGTTCGCAAAGTGATGGCGGATCTGACCGACCTGCCGGTCAGCGCCGTGCGGGTCCAGGACATTCTGGCGGTCGACACCTTCAAGCCGCAACAGATCCTGGGCAGTCTTGCCGGCGAATATGCCATGGGCAATGCGGTCGGTCTGGCGGCCATGGTGCATACCCACAAGCTGCCCATGCAGCGCCTGGCCCGCAAACTGGAAGACGAGATCGGCGTGCGGGTCGCCGTGGGCGGTGTGGAAGCCGACATGGCCATCCGCGGCGCACTGACCACCCCGGGCACCCGGGCGCCGATGGCCATCGTCGATGTCGGCGGCGGCTCGACCGACGCCTCGGTCATCAACGAGGCGGGCGAGATCAAAAGCACCCATCAGGCCGGCGCCGGCGACATGGTGACGTTGCTGATCAATACCGAGTTGGGGCTGGAAGACTTCGAGATGGCCGAGAACATCAAGAAGTTTCCCCTGGCCAAGGTCGAATCCCTGTTTCATATGCGCCACGAGAACGGGTCGGTGGAATTCTTCCACAACCCGTTGGATCCCCGCCTGTTCGGTCGCATCGTGGTGTTGACCGATACGGGCGCGGTGCCGATCGAGACCAAGCAATTGCTCGACAAGATCGTCGCCGTTCGCCAGCAGGCCAAGAAGAAGGTCTTCGTCCGCAACACCTTGCGCGCCCTGGAACGGGTGGCGCCGGCCGGCAACATCCGCCTGATCAGCTTTGTCGTCCTGGTGGGTGGATCCGGCCTCGATTTCGAGATCCCCAAGATGATCTCGGACGCCTTGCTCGACTATGGGGTCGTCACCGGCCGGGCCAATGTGCGGGGATCGGAAGGGCCGCGCAACGCCGTCGCGACCGGACTGGTGCTGGCCTATGCCCAGGATCTGGAGGGTTAGGCGCCATGGTCGTGACCAAGCCCATCCTGGAAAGACGACCGGCCGTTCAATTGGCGACCTTCGAGGCGGCGACGTCGGTGCTGCAGGCCATTCTTTGGGGAATCGAGGAGGAGGGGATCCCCTCGGAGATCTGCGATCTGGCAGCCGGGAGTGCCACCGTCATGGCCCATCAGGCGGCCCATATGTCCTCGCTCAATGTCGGGGTCGGCGTCACGGACGCCGAAGTGGTCCTGCATCACCGCGACCTGCCGGGAGACAAGCCTCTGTTCGTCCTGTCCGGGCGCGACCGGTCGGCCGAGGCCTTGAAGACGTTGGGCAAGAACGCGGCGCGGTTGGTCAAGTGCGACCCGCTGCTGTTCGATGACGACCGATCGACCAAGGCGCCGCCGACGGAACCGTCGGTCGCGCCGGCTCAAAGCGCATCGGACGATCTGGAACGGATCGTCGGTGCGGTGATGGATCTTCTTGCCAGACAAAGGATGGGCAAATGACTGTGCGCAGCCTTGGATTGATCGAGACCTGGGGGCTGGTGGCCGCCATCGAAGCAGCCGATGCGGGGGTCAAAGCCGCCAATGTCTGTCTTAAGGGCTATGACCTGGCCCGCGGTGGCCTGGTGACCGTGCGGTTCGAGGGCGATGTGGCGGCGGTCCGCGCCGCCGTCAGCGCGGCTTCGGTGGCTGCCGGAAAAGTCGGCCGGGTGGTTTCGACCCATGTCATCGCCCGGCCCCATGTCCAGGTCCAGCGGGTTTATGGCGACCAGCTCAAGCAAGCATCTCTATCAAGCGAGCCTCGCTTCGGTGTGCCGACCGAAGCCGCGGCGGGCGGCGATGCCTCGGATCCCCTTGCCGAGGCGAAGGGCGCCGAGCCGCCCTTTGAACCAGTGACGGCGATCTTCCCCGCCGAAAGCGATCCGGTTCCGCCGCCCGCCGAAGAGCCCCCTGAGGACGTGTCCATCGCGGATCCGGCTGGCGACATGCCGGCGGTATCGGCGCCGCCCGAGGTGGCGCCGCCAGGGGAGCGAGAGGTTACCCCGGCAGCGGACTTGCCGCCGGTACCACCGGTTGCGCCGGTGGTGACGCGGCCGGTGCCGCAGAGAAGACGGACTGGGGGGCGCAAGCCCGGCGGGGGCGAACCGAAAAAGAAATAGGGCCGCAAGATTACGATAAATACAAAGACCGATTTTTTCTTGCGACGTCACAGGGAGTGAAAAGATGGCCGAGCTTCGTGTCTTCGTTTATCTGGATAGGCTGCAGCCTCAGTTTGCCAGCTATTTGGCGACGAATATGCGCGGTTATCTTCCCGTCGTCGGGATGGCCGCCACTTTCATCGAGATTGCTCCCGGTCTTCTGATCAACCAGGTCGCGGACCATGCGCTGAAGGCGGCCTTCGTGCAGCCCGGCTTCCTGATCGTCGAGCGCAGCTTCGGCCTGCTGGAATTCCATTCCAAGGCTCAGGCCGACGTCAGGTTCGCCGGCGAAGCCGCCCTCAAATGCCTGGGGGCGACGTTGGCGGATCGGGTGGCGCCGCAGATCCTGGCGTCGCAGGTGATTCACAAGGTCAACGACTATCATGCCCAGGTCATCAATGTGAATCGCCTGGCCTCGATGCTGATCGCCGGGCAGGACCTCTACATCATGGAGGTCGTTCCGGCCGCCTACATCGCCATCGCGGTCAACGAGGCCGAGAAGAACGCGCAGATCACCCTGGTTGATGTGCGCATCTTCGGCGCCGTCGGACGGCTTTACCTGAGTGGCAAGGAATCGGATGTCGAACGCGCCGCGAAAGCGGCCGAGACGGCAATTCTGAATATTACGGGAAAGACGCAGGCCGGCCCACCCGGGTAATGCCGGTGCGGGACCGGTGTGACGGGATGCTTGGAAAACCTTCGGTTACTGTGGCGGATGAAGCGAATGACTGTTTGTCGGAACATTGACGGAATGATGTCTTCCGTGGCCGGTATCCGGACGGCGGTGACCATCGATCCGTCGGCGAACCAGCGTCTTTTGGATTTCAACGCGTCTCTGGCCCTTGATGGCCCGGTCCCTGCCGGACAATCGCTGTTTGCCGGGGTCGATCTTGGCACCGCCTATATCGTTACGGCCGTGGTCGACGGGACCGGGAGGCCGGTCGCCGGGGCTTTGACCCGCAGCCAGTCCAGCGTGCGCGACGGCCTGGTGCTGGACTATATGGGGGCGATTGGGTTGCTGAGGGCCCAGGTGGCGGCCATCCGCAAGGCGGGTTTCCCCATCAGCGACGCCATGGCGGCCTATCCCCCTGGCACGGTGGGGGGAAATGCCAGGGCTTTCGCCAATGTCCTGGAGGCCGCCGATCTGCATGTGACCGGCCTGATCGATGAACCATCGGCGGCGGCCGAAGTGCTCGATATCACCGATGGTGCGGTGGTCGACATCGGCGGCGGCACCACGGGCATTTCGGTCATCCGGGATGGAACGGTGGTCTACACCGCCGACGAGGCGACCGGAGGAACCCATGTCGACCTGGTGCTGGCCGGCAACTTCAAGGTCGATGTACGCGAGGCCGAGGCGATGAAGACCGATCCCGGCCGCCAGCGCGATTTGCTGCCGCTGGTCCGGCCGGTGTTCCAGAAGATGGCCGCCATCGTGCGCTGTCATCTGGTCGGCCACAGTGTCAAGACCCTGTATCTGGTGGGCGGGACCAGTTGCTTCCCCGGCATCGTTGAGGTGATGGCCCAGGAAACCGGCCTGGACGTGGTTCTGCCGGTCAATCCGCTGCTGGTCACGCCTTTGGGCATCGCCCTGGCGTGCGCCCGCAACGCTCTTGCCGCCACCGGTCGGAGCCGATCATGACCGAGGACAAAGACATCGCCCGGATTGTCGCGCGGGTCCTGGCCCGGCTGCTGCCCCATCTGGGCGCCGATGGGCGACGGGGGGCCGTGATCGCCGTTCTGACCGGGGCGACGGTGGGGATCGACAAGGCAATCGTTCAGCTGCGATCGCTGCTGCTGGCCGGCTTCGAGGTTCGCCTGGTGTTCTCATCGATGGCCGAGCATCTGTACGGCGAGACGGTCCGAGAGCAACTGGATGGGTTCCCCGGGTGGTCGGTGCTGCCGCCGGTGACCTGGTTGGCTGCGCTGCGCGCGGCCCGTGCCGTGGTGGTGCCGATGCTCAGCGTCAATTCGTTGTCGAAACTGGCGCAGCTGGTGGCCGACAACCAGACCAGCAACCTCATTCTCCATGGTCTGTTCAGCGGCAAGCCGGTGATCGTCGCCCGCAACGGTGTCGAGGATAACCCGGGTCGCAGGGATCTGGGCTTCCATCGGGGCAATGGGGCGCTGCGCCAGGCGGTGGAAGCGCGGCTGGCCCAAGCGCACGCCTTCGGTTGCGTGCTGACCGATATCGATCACTTGGCGGCGGTGGCGGTCCGGCAGATCCCCGAAGAATCCGGCACGCCGGCAGCGCTTCCGACGGGGGCCCGGACGACCGTGGGGCATGGCAACCGCGTGGTGACGGCCGGCGATGTGCTGGCCGCCCATCAGGCCGGAGCCGACCTGCGCTGCCGGCCCCAGGCGATCATTACGCCCCTGGCGCGCGATGCCGCGGTGCGGCTGGGTATCCGCCTGTTGGGCGATGCGGCGGACAACGGCAAGAGGGAAGGAGGCGTCCCATGTTGATCGGACAAGTCATCGGAACGGTGGTGGCCTCCAGAAAACATGAGCGACTGGTGGGCAGCAAGATCCAGATCGTGCAGGCCCTGGAGCCACGCACGTTGACGCCGACGGGCACGCCCTTCGTGGCGGTGGACGCGGTCGGTGCCGGCGTCGGCGAGCAGGTGCTGGTGGTGCAGGGCAGCGGCGCGCGTCTCGCCGTCGATCGGGACGGATGTCCGGTCGATGCCACCATCATCGGCATCATCGATCAGTTCGAAGTCAGTTGATGTCGTGGTGGACGTGCGAGCCAGGCAATAAAAATGGCGGTTGCTGTGGAACATAAAATCTATACCCGCAAGGGCGATGCTGGAAATACGCGGCTGTTCAGCGGCGAGACTGTCTCGAAGAGCGACCTGCGCGTTCAGGCCTATGGAACATTGGATGAGCTGCAGGCTCATCTGGGCATGGTTCGCGCCCTGATGCCCGGCCGGATCTTCGACGACATCGTTCTGACCATCCAGCGCGACCTGTCGGTCGCCTGCGCGCAATTGGCCAGCACACCGGAGGGCTTTGCCAAGCTGGGTCGACGGATCGGCGCCGACGATGTGGCCGCCCTGGAAGGGATCATCGACCAACTGGTGTCGCGCTATGGCCTGCCCAGCGGCTTCATCGTTCCGGGGCGGTCCGCCGATAGCGCGGCGGCCCATGTGGCCCGGACCGTCTGTCGCCGGGGCGAACGCCTGGTGGTCGAGGTTAACGGCCTGGTCGGCGGATTTGATGATGTCGCCAAATACCTCAACCGGCTGTCCGATCTGCTGTTCGCCCTGGCCTGGTCCCTGGAAGTGTTGTCGGTGGTCACCGCGGTGGCCGAAGACGTCCGGGCGGAACGATCATGAGGGGGCTTGTCGGCCTGCCCCTGGCTCTGGCGGAGCTGGTGGTCGACGCCTGTCGGGCCGAGGCCTGGCGGATCGGGGTGCCGGTTGCCATCGCCACCGTCGACGGCCAAGGGGGCGCCCAGTCTTTCCGCCGCATGGACGGCACCCTGCCGGTCAGCAGCGAACTGGCGATGTCGAAGGCCTTCACGGCGGCGGTTTTGCGGATGTCGACCGACGCCTTGGGCCGGTTGGCACAGCCGGGACAGCCGCTCTTCGGGATCGAGACCAGCCATGGCGGGAAGATCGTGCTGTTTGGCGGCGGCTTTCCGCTGTGCCTGGCCGGGGCGGTGATTGGCGCTGTCGGGGTCTCTGGCGGCAGCGTCGAACAGGACATGCAGATCGGGCGCGCCGGGTTGGCCCTGCTGGCCGCCGTCGAATGCTGGGCCGAGCGGTTGAAGGGGGCAATGCCGGCCACCCTCTGTCCGGCGGTGCCGATGGATCGCCTGAAAGACGGGTTGGAGCGCGAGATCCTTGGCCGGCCGGCCGAGGCAACCGAGGTCGAGGCGCTGAAAGCGCTTATCGGCGGCGTCCTTCTGGCGCTGGCGTGACGGGACGTGCACGGAAATGGAGGACAGCATGGACAGCGGCGCGGAACAGATTGCCCTCTTGGTCCGAAAGGTCCTGGAGGACATGAGCGTTGCCACCACGGTGGCGCCGCAGCTCGGCAATGACGGCGTTTTTTCCACCATCGACGCGGCGGTCGGGGCGGCCCAGGTGGCGCAGCGCCAGCTTGTGGCGATGTCGCTGGAGACGCGCAAGGAGATCATTGCGGCCATTCGCCAGAGCGTCCTTGAGGCCAACGAGCAGATGGCGAAGCTGGCCGTAGAGGAAACCCACCTGGGGCGGGTCGAGGACAAGATCCGCGAAAACATCCTTTGCGCCCGCAAGACTCCGGGCGTCGAGGACATTCAGCCGGTGGCGGTCAGCGGCGACCACGGTCTGATGCTGCTGGAATATGCCCCCGTCGGCGTGATCGGCGCCCTGACCCCCATCACCAATCCGACCGGGACCATCATCAACAATGCCATCGGCATGATTGCCGCCGGCAATGCGGTGGTGTTCAACAGTCACCCCAGTGCCAACGAAACCAGCCGACGGATGGTGCGCCTGATCCACCGGGCGGTGGTCGAGGCCGGAGGACCGGCAGGTCTTGTCGGCATGGTGCACGAGCCCTCGCTGGATACTGCCAGGGAGTTGGTCGCCCATCCCGGCATCGCCATGCTGGTGGCGACCGGTGGCAAGGCAGTGGTCGATGTGGTGCTGCGCTCCGGCAAGAAGGCGATCGGCGCGGGGGCGGGCAATCCTCCCTGCCTGGTCGACGAGACCGCCAATCTGCGCAGGGCGGCCGAATGCATCGTCAACGGCGCCAGCGTCAACAACAACATCTTTTGCATCTGCGAAAAGGAAGTGATCGTCGTTCGCGAGGTGGAAGAGGTCCTGGTCAAGTTCATGCAGGAAACCGGCAAGGTGCGCCTGCTGTCGCCGGAAGAGGCCGAACGCGTCACCCGGTTGGTGGTGAAGGATGGCCACATCAATGCGGCCTACATCGGGCGAAACGTGCAGATCATTCTGCAGGATGCCGGGATTGCGGTCGGCCAGTCCTGCCGCCTGGCAATCTTTCGCGCCGCGCCCGACCATCCCCTGGTGTGGAACGAACAGATGATGCCGGTTCTTCCCGTCGTCACGGTCGAGACGGTGGCGGACGGCATTGATTTCGCGGTGAAAGTCGAAAAAGGGAACCGTCATACGGCGATCATGCATTCGACAAATGTCGAGAACATGACCGCCTTTGCGCGTGCCATACAAACCACAATATTTGTCAAGAATGCACCGTGCTATGCGGGAATAGGTCTGGATGGAGAAGGACATACATCGTTCACGATTGCTGGTCCAACGGGAGAGGGGTTGACATCGGCGCGAACTTTTACAAGACAGCGCCGATGTGTTCTTGCCGAATCATTCCGTATTATCTAGGAAAAGTGGTTGTGTCTTGTGTCTGGAACATTGGATGAAACGACGCCAGAACACTCTGTGTTGGTCAAGTAGGCGAATAACAAAGAGGAGGGGCGAAGAATGAGTGCGCAAGTATTTGGAGAATTTTTCGGAACTCTAATGTTGATCGGCCTGGGAGATGCCACGGTCGCCAATGTTCTGTTGAACAAATCGAAAGGTCAGAACAGTGGTTGGATCGTCATTACCACCGGATGGGGCCTGGCGGTTCTGTTCGGCGTCCTGGCCAGCCTTGCGGTGGGCGGCGTCGCCCATCTGAACCCCGCCATCACCTTGGCTCTGGCGGTCGGCAGTGGGGATTATTCCAATGTCGTTCCCTTCATCCTGGCGCAGATGGCCGGCGGAATCTGTGGCGCCATCATCGTCTGGCTGCTGTATTTGCCGCATTGGGCCGAGACCGGCGATCCCGGATTGAAGCTGGCGATCTTCTGCACCGGCCCGGCCATTCGCAACATCCCCAGCAATGCCCTGACCGAGGTGCTGGCCACCATGTTCCTGGTGATCATCGGCTTCTCCATCGGCTCGAAGGGCGTTGCCGCCAATGGCCTGCCGGCCGGCTTCGGCCCCTACCTGTGGGGCATGCTGGTGTGGTGCCTGGGGCTGTCGGTCGGTGGTCCCACCGGTTATGCGTTGAATCCCGCCCGTGACCTGGGTCCCAGGATCGCCCATCAGCTTTTGCCGATCGCCGGCAAAGGTGATTCGGATTGGGGCTATGCCGCCGTACCGGTCCTGGCTCCGGCGGTTGGCGGCATTCTTGGCGCGATCGTCTGCAAGGCAGCCGGAATTCTTTAGGCCCGAGCAGGAGAAAAGACGGCCATGTTGCTGGCAACCCGCAACCAGGGAAGATCCTGTCGATGACTTGGACACACCATTTCTCGTTGAAGACCGAGATCGTGTTCGGTCCCGCGTTGCTGGACAGGCTTGAAGCATTCCGGGGCCAGCGTGTCGGCATCATCACCGATGCCTTCATCGCCGGTTCCGGAGCCGTCGAGCGTATCCGCGCCAAGCTTCCCGACTGCGACGTTGTGGTCTATGCCGAGGTGGTGCCCGAGCCCAGCGTCGCCGACGTCGTCAGAGGAGCGTCGGCCATGGCCGGTTTCCAACCCGACCTGTTGGTCGCCCTTGGCGGCGGCTCGTCCATCGACATGGCCAAAGCGATCCTGGCCACCCTGCGTCAGGTCGATGACCAACGATCGGTCATGCTGGTGGCCATCCCGACCACCAGTGGCACCGGCTCGGAGGTGACGTCCTACACCGTCATTTCCGACCCGGAGCGCGGCCTGAAGTTTCCTTTGAGTTCGACGGCGATTCAGCCGGACATGGCCCTGCTGGACCCCGAGTTGGTGATGACGGTACCGCCTGCGGTGACGGCGGACACGGGCATGGATGTGATTACCCACGGGCTCGAGGCCTATGTCTCGACCGATGCCACCGACTTCACCGATGCCTTTGCCGAGAAGGCTCTCGATCTTGCCTTCGCCAATCTGCCGACGGCCTTTGCCGATGGCAGCAATCTGCGCGCCCGTGAGGCCATGCACCATGCCTCCTGCATGGCGGGAATCGCCTTCAATACCGCCGGGCTGGGCCTGGTCCATGCCATGGCCCACGCGATTGGCGGCCGGTTCAGCATTTCCCATGGGCGGATCAACGCCCTGTTGCTGCCCCTGGTGGTCGATTTCAATGGCGATGCCGGCGGCGCCAACCCGCCGGCGGCAATCCGCTACGCAGCCATCGCCCATCGGCTTGGTCTTGGCAGTCCGTCGGTGGCGGTTGGGGCCAGAAATCTGTCGCGGGCCTTGAAACGGCTGAATGCGCAGTTGGGCATTCCGCCGACCTTACGGGCCTTTGGCTTGGACATGGCCGAGTTCAGCCGGTGCAGGCAGGACCTGATTGACGGAGCCCTGGCCGACAGTTGCCTGAAATCCAATCCGCGTCAGCCACGACCCCAGGACGTCGCCCAGCTCCTTCGCATGGCGGGCGGCTAAGGGGGCGATGGGATGGAACGTGGCGAAGAGATCCGAAACGACAGCCGAAGGAGTCATCGATGCACCAAAATGCGCTGGGCCTGATCGAGACGATCGGCTTGACCGCCGCGGTCGAGGCTGCCGATGCGGCGGTCAAGTCGGCCAATGTGACCCTGGTCGGCTATGAGTTGGCCAAGGGGGGCGGCATGACGGTCGTCAAGCTGCAGGGTGACGTCGGGGCGGTGAAGGCCGCCGTCGATGCCGGGGCGGCGGCGGCTGCCAAGGTCAACAAGGTGGTTTCGGTCAAAGTGATCCCCCGGCCGGCGGTTGGTATCGACGGCATGGTGTTCAGTCCCGATACGGTCGGGCCGGCCGGACGCCGGGAACAAAAGTCCGAAGACGGCGTGGGGTGATGCCAACACACTGAAAAGATTTCATAAAAGGAGAGGCGCTATGAGTACGGAAGCATTGGGTATGGTGGAGACCAAGGGATTGGTGGCGGCGATCGAGGCGGCGGATGCCATGACCAAGTCGGCCAATGTCACCCTGATCGGATATGAAAAGATCGGTTCCGGCCTGGTGACGGTGATGGTTCGCGGCGATGTCGGCGCGGTCAAGGCGGCGGTCGACGCCGGCAGTTCGGCGGCCGAAAAGGTCGGCGAGGTGGTTTCGTTGCATGTCATTCCGCGTCCGCATGCGGACGTCGAGAAGATTCTTCCGCACCTGCCCTGACACCGTTGGGACCGGGTGCCCGCGATGGCGGGGCGTGCCCGGTCCCTTCCATTCTTTTCATCTTACCCGGTTGGACCGGGCAGAACGAGGCGGGGCACCCGATGGACCTGAATCCGAACCTGATTGAACAGATCATTCGCGAAATCCTGGTGCAAAGCGACGGCCTGGTCATCGAGCCCGGCGCGTCCGCCGAAGCATCACCCGGTGGCGCGGAGGCGGGGCGGGATCCGTTCCTGACGGCGGTCGGGGTGTCGAACCGGCATGTGCATCTGTGTCGTACCGACATGGATGTCCTGTTCGGGCCGGGATCGTCGTTGACACGCAAAAAGGCCATGAAACAGCCGGGGCAGTTTGCCGCCGAAGAAACGGTGACCCTGCGCGGGCCGAAAGGCCAGCTTGCCCATGTTCGGGTGCTGGGCCCCTTGCGCAAGGAGACACAGGTCGAGATCTCGGTGGCCGACGGTTTCGTCCTGGGTATTTCGCCGCCGTTGCGCATGTCGGGCTCTTTGACCGACACCCCCGGCATCGAGATCGTTGGGCCGCAAGGCGCCGTTCGCAAAGACCAAGGGGTGATCGTTGCCATGCGTCACATCCACATGCTGCCGCAAACGGCGGCACGGATGGGGCTGCGCAAGGGCGAGACGGTGGATGTGGAGGTGCCGGGCCGGCGCGGCGGTTTGATGCGGGAGGTCGCGGTGCGGATTGCCGATGACTCCTTCTACGAGATGCATATCGACGTGGAGGAAGCCAACGCGTTCGGGCTCAAGAACGGCGACCTGGTGCGCGTGCGCAAAAGCTGATGCCGCGGCCGGGCTTCCCTGCGGGTGCGAACGACAATGCTCAAGGGTTTGGACGGAGTTGCCGTCCTGAAGGAGGAAGAAAGTGTTGGATGACGTGCAAGTCGCCGAGATCGTGGCGAAGGTTCTGGGAACCTGCAACGCCCCGCAAGGGATGACCGGTTCCTCGGGATCCGGCGGGGCCGTCGATCCGGAGCTGATTGCCGGGATCATTGCCCAGGTTGTCGACCAGGTTTCAGCCGCCGACGCGGGCGCGTCCGCCGAGACGGACGAGGGACCCGGGACCGGCATCTTCGAGGGCATGGATGCGGCCGTCGAGGCGGCGGCGGTGGCGCAGCGACAGTACCTGCTGTGCTCGATGGCAGACCGCAAGCGCTTCGTCGAAGGAATTCGCGCCGTCATTCTGGAGCCGGACAATCTTGAACAGATTTCGCGCCTGTCGGTCGAGGAAACCGGCATGGGCAATTACGAGCACAAGCTGATCAAGAATCGCCTGGCGGCAGAAAAGACGCCGGGCGTCGAAGACCTGGTGACCGAGGCGTTAAGCGGCGACGACGGCCTGACCCTGGTGGAGTTTTCGCCCTTTGGCGTGATCGGCGCCATCACGCCCACCACCAACCCGACCGAGACCATCATCTGCAATTCCATCGGCATGCTGGCGGCCGGCAACAGCGTCGTGTTCAGTCCCCATCCGCGGGCCACCCGCGTATCGCTGCTGACGGTCGCGTTGATCAATCGCAAGCTTCATTCCCTGGGGGCGCCGGCCAATCTGGTGGTAACGGTGGACAAACCCTCCATCGAAAGCACCAACAGCCTGATGGCACATCCGAAGGTGCGCATGCTGGTGGCGACGGGAGGCCCGGCCATCGTCCAGGCGGTCATGTCCACGGGCAAGAAGGCCATCGGCGCCGGAGCCGGGAATCCGCCGGTGGTGGTCGACGAAACCGCCGATATCGAAAAGGCGGCGTGCGACATCGTCAACGGCTGCAGCTTCGACAACAATCTGCCCTGTATCGCGGAAAAGGAGATCATCGCCGTCGACCAGATCGCCGATCGGCTGATCGCCAACATGGCAAAGAACGGTGCCTTCGTTTTGACCGATCCGGCAAGCATCGCCCAGTTGTGCCGGGCCGTCATCACCGACAAGGGGGCGCCGCAAACCGCAGCCGTGGGCAAAAGTGCCCGCCACCTTCTGGGCCAGATCGGTATAGCGGTGGATGACAGCGTCCGGGTGATCCTGATGGAGGTGCCGATGGATCATCCCTTCGTGCAGACCGAGTTGATGATGCCGATCCTGCCGCTGGTCCGCGTCGGCGACGTGGATGAGGCCATCGCCGCGGCCATCGCGGTGGAACATGGCCACCGGCATACCGCCATCATGCATTCGACCAATGTCTGCAAGCTGACCAAGATGGCCAAGCTGATCCAGACCACGATCTTCGTGAAGAACGGGCCGTCCTATGCCGGGATCGGGGTGGGAGGGGAAGGCTACGCCACCTTCACCATCGCCGGCCCGACCGGCGAAGGACTGACGTCGGCCAGGTCGTTCGCGCGGCGTCGGAAGTGCGTGATGGTCGATGCCTTGGACATCCGCTGATCGAGAGCGAGGCTGGCATGGACAAGCAGACATTTGTGGCGGCGGTCAAGGCGGCCGGTATCGTGGGCGAAGGGGGGGCGGGCTTTCCCGCCCATGTGAAATACGCCGCTGCGGCGGAGACGGTGATTGCCAACGGCTGCGAATGCGAGCCGCTGCTGCACACCGACCAGCATCACATGTTGCATCATGCGGCGCGGATCGTGGCGGCGCTGTGTCTGTTGAAGGAGGCCGCCGGTGCCAAGCGGGCCGTCGTTGCCCTGAAGCGCAAATACACCCGGGCCACCGAGACCGTGGAGGCTGCCATCGGATCCCTGCCGGTGGAGATCGCCTTGCTGGATAATTTCTATCCAGCCGGTGACGAGCAGGTTCTGGTGCGCGAAGTGACCGGGCGCTCGGTCCCGCCTTTGGGGTTGCCGTTGCAGGTGGGGGCCGTGGTGGCCAATGTGGGGACCCTGGTGTCGGTATCCCATGCGGTGGAAGGGGTGCCGCTGACCCAAAAATGGTTGACCGTCACCGGCGAGGTGGCCAATCCCGGCATCGTCCGTGTTCCCATCGGCACGCCGCTGTCGGCCTGCCTGGCCGCGGCGGGGGGAGCCACCATCGCCGATCCGGTTTTTATTCTCGGCGGCCCGATGATGGGCCGGGTGGTTGCAACCGAGGACGCCTTCAACCGTGAAGTGGTAACCAAGACGTCCGGCGGACTGATCCTGCTGCCACGCGGCCATTATCTGCATGTCAATGCGACGACGCCGGTCGACCATTTGCGCATCCGCGCCAATGCCGCCTGCATCCAATGCCGCATGTGCAGCGATCTGTGTCCGCGCCAGTTGCTGGGCCATCCCTTCGAAACCCACCGGGTCATGCGGGCTTTCGGGGCGGGGGCAGAACTGTCCAGCGACAGCGGCAAGCTTGCCTTGCTGTGCTGCGACTGCGGCGTCTGCGAACATTTCGCCTGCCCGATGGAACTGTCGCCGCGCCGGGTCAATCAGGCCGTGAAGAATCGCTTGCGGGCGGGAAAGATCGCCTTTGACGGTAGCCGCGCCGTGGAGGAAAGCCGGACCCTGTGGCGGGAAGCCCGCCGGGTTCCGGTGCCACGGTTGGCCGCCAAGATCGGCATCAGCCGGTATATGGACCTGCCGACGGCCGATCTGGGCGAGGTCAATCCGCACAAGGTCAGCATTCCCCTGCGACAGCATATCGGGCAACCGGCTCAGCCGGTGGTGGCTGCCGGTGACCGGGTCTCAAAGGGCGATGTGCTGGGTGAGATTCCCGGCGATGCCCTGGGGGCGCGGGTGCATGCCTCGATCGATGGCCAGGTCGAGAGCGTGGGGGATGCCGTCGTCATCGCGCAGTGACGGCAAGGAGGATCGACCGGGGCGCGGTGACGCCGGCCCCGGTCACAGCAAGGAGGAACACCGGTGTCCAAAACCCATGCAACCGTCGGAATGGTGGAGTTCAGCAGCATTGCCACCGGAATTGACGGGGCGGACCAGATGGTCAAGGCGGCGCAGGTCGAGCCGCTGTTCTTCAAGACCATTTGTCCGGGAAAGTTCATCGCTGCGGTGACCGGTGACGTGGCGGCCGTGGCCGCATCGGTCTCGGTCGGCCGTCTGGCCCATCCCGAAACGGTGGTGGATTGGTTCGTCCTGTCCAATATTCACCGCGATGTGGTTCGCGCCCTGTCCGGGACCTGCGAGCCGGTCAAACGCAAGTCGCTGGGGATCATCGAGACCTTTTCGGCGGTCTCCATCGTGGTGGCCGCCGATGCGGCCGTCAAGGCGGCCAATGTCCAACTGATGGATGTGAGAATAGCCCTTGGTCTGGGGGGCAAGGGCTATGCCTTGCTGACCGGCGACGTCGCCGCTTGCCAAGCGGCGGTGGCGGCCGGTGGAAAAATGGCGGCCGAGCAGGGCCTGCTGGTCAGCAGAGTGGTCATCCCCAGTCCAGCCGACGCCGTCTTCTCTCGCATCGCCTGATTTCTGCGGGTACGGTTTCGCCGCGTCCCCTGGTCGAGGAAGGCATGATATTTTCCAAGCTGTTGATGTTGGTCGGTTTTGCGGCGGCGAGCAACGTCGACAACGTCGGCGTGGCGGTTGCCTACGGCTTCCGAGGGGCGCGGATCCCCTTTTCCTGCAATCTGTTGATCGCGGTCGTGACCACGGGGGCGACCCTGGGGGCGTTCTTGTTCGGGCGTGCCGTCGGCGAATTCCTGTCGCCCGGGACGGCCAATCTGGCGGCCGGCGTGCTGCTGATGATCCTGGGCGCAGGGGCGCTTTTTGTTCCGTCCTGCCGCAGGCTGGCGGCGGCAGGCGGGGCAGGCGGTGTCGCTGCCGCCATCGTCGGATCTCGCGATGGCATCTCGCTGCGCGAGGGTCTGGCCCTGTCGGTGACGTTGTCGTTCAACAATCTGGCCAATGGTGCCGTGGCCGGCCTGGCCGGCCTCGATCTTGGCGTCCTGATGGTCCTGGTCTTCCTGTTCAGTCTTGCCACCATTGCCCTCGGTTCGGATGCCGGCGCCCTGGTCGGTGCGCGCTGGCTGGGCCGGCATGGGGGCAGGGTGTCCGGCCTGCTGCTGATCGCTTTGGGAGCGATGGCGATATTTTTGTGAGCTTTCGGCCTTTCGGGATGTTGCTAAAAGCCGTAATGTTTAGATGGTTATTACAACAAGAACGTGCGGAAACATCCAACGAAAGGACACGAGAATGACGACCGAGGAAAACCTCGAGGCCGCGTTCGCCGGGGAAAGCCAGGCTAATCGCACCTATCTGGCCTTCGGAGACGCGGCGGCCAAGGAAGGCCTGCCCCAGGTGGCCAAGCTGTTTCGTGCCGTCGCGGCGGCGGAAACCATTCACGCCCACGCCCATCTGCGCGCCATGGGTGGGGTGAAGTCGACCGCCGACAATCTGGTGGTGGCGATCGCCGGCGAGAAGCACGAGTTCGAAGAGATGTATCCCGCGTTCATCGCCGATGCCGAGGCCGAGGGGCATCGGGCCGCCACCCAATCGATGAAGTATGCGATGGCGGTCGAGCAGATCCATCATGGATTGTTTTCCGGGGCGCTGGAGGCGGTTGCCGCCGGGCGGGATCTGCCGGAGGCCGACCTCTTTGTTTGTCCGGTCTGCGGTCACACCGTGGCGGGCGCCGCGCCCGATCACTGTCCGGTGTGCAAGGTACGGGGCGACAAATACATCAAGGTCGCTTGAATACCGGGTGGTTTTTTCCTGGGTGAGCGGGGCGGGCGTCTGTGGTTCGCGAAAAAATAGTGGGACAGGCCTGAAGCGCCTGTTATTCGGCGAAGCCGAAATGGGGCAATTCCGCCGCTTTCGCGGCGGAGACAGGCAGGGACGCCTGTCCCACTCGCTCATTTTTTCACGCCCTCGGTTGCCCGCCCCGGGCAGGCGGTCACAGCCAGCCGAAATTCAGCAGAAGGAAGTAGGTCGGAATGGTGATCATCGACAGCACGGTGGTCAGTGCCGTCATCACCGCCACATAGTTGGCATCCGCCTTGTAGGCCCGCGCCGCGATCGATACCTGGGTCATGACCGGCATAGCCGCTTCCACGATGACGACCTTGCGCAGGAAGTCGGGGACCGGCAGGAAATGGCAGGCGATGATGACCACGGCGGGGGCAACCAGGAAACGGGCGGCGATCAGCACCGCCATGTCGAAGGTGATGCGAACCTGGCGAAGGTTGGCGACATAGATGGCAATGCCGATGAACAGCATCGCCAGCGGCGTCGTCATGTTGCCCAGATAATTGAACGTCCCGTTGAGGAAGGTCGGCAACCGG
>Ga0326727_10010756_pt1 | contig 21635 bp, 16 predicted proteins | sample MB2enrmetagenome_FD_207643 | JGI IMG/M metagenome (GOLD analysis project Ga0326727, IMG submission 207643) | Lab enriched peat soil microbial communities from McLean, Ithaca, NY, United States - MB29MY | ecosystem: Environmental > Terrestrial > Soil > Wetlands > Peat | place: USA: New York...
GTCGGGGACGTTCAGCGTAATCGGCAGCGCGATTCGAGTGGACTTTACCGGCACAAAGGTGGAACTGCGCGGGTATTTGCGCACCGAAAATGTCTCGGGCTTCGCCGGACTGTGGCTGCGCGTAGATAGCGAGTCAGAGATGCTGTCGCTCGACAACATGCAGAGCCAGCAACTCAACGGCACGCACGACTGGCAGGAGTTTGCCGTAAGTCTCCCCCTCGATGAAAAAGCAACGGGCCTCAACTTTGGCGCGCTGATCAGTGGCAGCGGCAAGGTCTGGGTTGACGATCTTACTTTGCTGGTGGATGGGAAGCCGGTGGCGCAGGCTGCCGAACACAAACCGGATGCGACCGAGGCCGATAAGGAGTTTGACAACGGATCGGGAATCGAACTGAAGACCCTGGCGCCCCTTCAAGTGGAGAACCTGGCCAGGCTCGCGCGTGTATGGGGATTCCTGAAATATCATCACCCCGCGGTCACCGCCGGCAAACATCGCTGGGATTACGAACTCTTCCGCATCATGCCTGGTGTTCTAAGCGCGAAAAGCCGGGAAGAGTCGAATACGCTTCTGGCCAAGTGGATTGACAGCCTGGGCCCGATTGACGAATGCACCAACTGCACTGAGCTCGGCACGGCGGGGCTGAAGCTGGGGCCCGATGTGGATTGGATTCGCGATACCGGGTCACTGGGCGCGGGGCTTAGCAAGCGCCTGCAGGCCGTTTACCGGAATCGGGCGAAGAACCAGCAGCACTATGTTGCACTCGCCACCGTAGCGCACAATCCAGAATTCAAGCATGAGTCGGCATATGGATCATTGAAGTTTCCCGATTCCGGTTTTCAGTTGCTCGGGCTTTTCAGGCTGTGGAACGCGGTTGAGTATTGGGCGCCAAACCGCAACATCGTTGGTGAGGACTGGAACGGCGTTCTGCGCGAGTCGATTCCGGCTGTAGCAACGGCAGCGAATCACGATGAATATGGCCGCACATTGCTTAAGGTGATTGCGCAGATCCACGACACGCACGCAAACCTGTGGAGTTCACTCAACCTGCGGCCGCCGGTCGGCGAGTGCAGCTTGCCCATGACCGTCCGTTTTGTCAGTGGCAAGCCGATCATTACAGAAGCGAAGCCGACATCGAAAAGCGACAGCGCCGCTCCGGAGCGCGGAGATGAGATTGTGGCCGTCGACGGTGCGCCGGTGAGCAAGCTTGTTGCCGAGTGGTCGCCGTTCTACGCCGACTCAAACGATGCAGCCCGCATGCGCGACATGGGCCGCAGTTTTACAAACGGCAACTGCGGCCCGGTGAAGATGGATGTGCGCCGCGGCGGCGCGATAATGACGCTGAATCTGACGCGGATCAAAACGGCCGGGGCAGGAGCGCCGATTCTTACGCACGACCTTCCGGGGTCGACATTCCGGCTGCTCTCGAAGGATGTTTCGTATATCAAGCTGTCGTCAATCAAAGCGGCTGACCTGCCGGGATATATCGAGTCGGCCAAAGGAACGCGCGGCCTGATCGTGGACATTCGCAACTATCCTTCAGAGTTTGTTGTTTTCGCCCTGGGATCGCTGCTGGTGAAGCAAACCACGCCGTTCGTCATCTTCAGCGAGGCGGACCTCTCGAACCCCGGAGCATTTCACACTATTCCTCCGTTCACGCTCACGCCCGCCGAGCCGCACTATGACGGTAAGGTGGTGATTCTTGTAGATGAAACGACGCAGAGCAGCGCCGAATACACCACGATGGCCTTGCGCGCATCGCCGAATGCGACAGTGGTTGGCAGCACGACGGCAGGCGCGGATGGAAATGTGTCGACGATCCCGCTGCCGGGAGGCTTCAGCACGATGATCAGCGGCCTTGGCGTGTTTTATCCTGACGGCTCGCCCACGCAGCGCGTTGGCATTCATATCGACGTCGAGGCTCGCCCGACCATCGACAGAATTCGCGCCGGGCGCGACGAGGTGCTTGAGAAAGCAATTCACCTGATCGTTCCGGGGCTCGAGGCTTCTGATGTGGAACGGCTGGCAAAGCCGTGAGCGGTCTCAAGCGGTATCAATGAACCTTCGCCCGCCGAAGACCGACTTTGCGCCTGGCACAAAAAGAGTGGGCTCCCACGGAGTCATCTTGCTCTTTGGTGTTCTTTATTGCCTATTGCCTAATCCCTGTTCGCTACTCCCTGCCTTCAGCGTTTCGCGCCCTTACCTTGAACCAGATTGGCGTGCCTTCAAAGCCGAAGGATTCGCGGATCTGGTTTTCGAGGAAGCGCTCGAAGGCAAAGTGGAGCTTGATGTCGCGGTCGGTGAAGAGAACGAAGGTGGGCGGGGCGACGGCGGCCTGCGTCATATAAAAGATGCGGATGCGTTTGGCCATGGGCACGGGCGCACGCTGGAAGTCGATCTTGTCGAGGAAGCGGTTCATTTGGCCGGTGGTGACGCGCTTGCGGCGTTCGGCTGCAACTTTAATGACTTCGCGCAGCAGGCGGGCCATGGCCTTATTCTGCGGGCCGGCGCCATGGGTGCTGGCTTCGAGGGCGGAAAGAAAGATGACCGGGGCATAGTCGAGGTACTTGAGCGCCGAGCGGATCTGCCGCTCAAAGATGGCGCGATCGGCGGGGGGCTTGCCGTCAGCGCGGCCGGTGGTCACTGCATCCCACTTGTTGACGATGATGATGACGCTGCGGCCGCTCTCGTGCGCGTAGCCGCCGATGGTGGCGTCACTGGCGGTAACGCCTTCAGTGGCGTCGACGATGAGGAGAGCCACGTCGGCGGCCTCAAGATGGCGGCGGGCCATGACGACGCTCAGCTTCTCAGCCATCAAGTGCGTCTTGCCCTTGCGGCGAATGCCTGCCGTATCGACAAACCGCAGCGTGGAGCCCTCGCATTCGACTACTTCGTCGACTGCGTCGCGCGTGGTTCCGGCGATGGGCGAAACGATGGCGCGCGAGGTGCCGGTGAGGCCATTGAGCAGCGTGGATTTGCCCACGTTAGGCCGGCCGATTATGGCCACCGAGGTCTCGTGCTGCTCGAACTCGCCGTGGGTGCGGGTCTTCTTGCGGCCCTTCACGTCGAGGTCGCCAACCTCTTCGAGCGGCGGCCCTTCGGCGGCGGCCTCGGGGGCCGCGGACTCGGGCACCGTTTCGGCAATGGCGTCCAGCAGCTCGCCGATTCTCTGGCCATGCTCGGCGCTGATCGCAAAGACATTGCGAATGCCGAGGCGGCGGAAGTTTTCGGCCTCGGCGGCGAGGTCTTCGCCTTCAACCTTGTTGACGGCGAGAAACAGAGGCTTGCCGCTGCGGGCGAGCAGGCGGGCAAGATCGTAGTCGGGGCTGGCAAGCTCAGTGCGCGCGTCCACAACCATGACGATCGCGCTGGCTTCATCGAGCGCGACGCGGGCCTGGTTGTATATCTCGGTGGGGATGAGCTCGGGATCGTCGGGCACCATGCCGCCGGTGTCAACCAGGCGGTAGCGGCGGCCGGCCCACTCGTACTCGCCGTAGATGCGGTCGCGGGTGATGCCGGGCTCGTCGCCCACAATCGAACGGCGGCTGCGCGTGAGGCGGTTGAAGAGCGTGGATTTGCCCACGTTGGGCCGGCCCACAATGGCCACCAGCGGCAGGCCTCCGGACCCGGCCCGCGCCGGCACAACCGATCTGCGATAGGTTGGCAAAACCTTGCTCCTATTCGGCGGCATCGTTGAAGAGCCGCTCTTTACAGTCTATCTTTCGCACAGGCAGACAAGTGTCTAAGGGTAGTGTCCTAATTCTGCGTTGCCGTCCCTCAGGGGCTAAACCCCGCGAAGGATTTGCTAATCCTTACGGCACGGCTAAAGCCGTGCCCTTTCAAAGCAACGCCAAATTAGGACATCCCTGCGTCTAAGGTTGCTCAATTAGCTTTTGCCAAGATTGCGGACACGAAATTGGCTCGACAAATGCCCTTTGGCCCCGGTGAGGAGCGACTTATGCACATCCACGCAAACCTCTCCAACGTTCAGCCGGCGAGCCTTTACGGGGCGAGCAACCACCGCGCAGAGAACGCCGAACGAGCGGCGAAAACCCGCAGGCACCTGCACAAAGCCGCACAGACCCTGGACGCCGCCGCTCTCGAAGCAACCGATCCCGGCGCCAGCCTGCTGGTCGGCGAGTGGCTGAGCGTGCGCCACAATCAGTCTCTGGCTGAGGACGAGTACACGCCCGGAGCTCCGTCCAGCCCCGGGCAATACTGAATCTGACGGCTGATGGCGTGGCTTACGCGCAAATTCTCTGCCCTTTTTCTGCCGCTTCCCGGTACACTGCTTGGCATTCCCCTTTAAGGAGGCGGCAACAATGCCTAAATTTGTCATCGAGCGTCAGATCCCCGGCGCCGGTTCGCTCTCCCCTGAACAGCTTCAAGCCATCTCTCAAACCTCGTGCGGCGTGCTGCGCAAGCTTGGCCCGGAGATCCAGTGGGTACACAGCTACGTTACCGACAACAAGATCTACTGCATCTATATCTCACCGAACGAGGAGCTTGTACGCGAACACGCAACGCGAGGCGGCTTCCCGGCCAACAGCGTAGCCGAGGTTCGCACGATGATCGACCCCACAACCGCCGAGGTCTGAGCCGCGCACGGAGCGCCGGTGCGTGATCACCTCTATGATGGAGGAACGCGCGCAAGAGCCTGTTATTAACTTTCGCGTAGGCAGCGCTGGGAGCCAGTTTTTCCGAGTTCTAGAAGCGAGGAACGACGCAGACTGGACGTCTGTCTGCGACGAGCGACAACGAAATCGGGAAAACTGGCCCCAGCCCGGAGGGTTGCGGCGCAAATCGTGCGATACTTCGTTGTCGTCCTCAACTTTGGACCCACCAAAGCCTTCGTCCTCCGCCTCGTCTCGCGCAATTTGCGCTCGCAACGCTGCCTGCGGGAAAGTTAATAGCAGACTCTATGCCCTTTAGCCCGGCCCAAACCCGCTCGCTGCCAACGCTGCACGAGTTTTTTGCGCCCGGCGGCATCCTGGCGCAGAGTCCGCTGCCCTATGAGTACCGGCCCGGGCAACTGGAGATGGCCAAGGCCGTGGAGCGGGCGCTGGCCGAGCGCCGGCACCTGATTGTGGAGGCCGGCACGGGCACCGGCAAGACGCTGGCCTATCTGCTGCCCGCGCTGCGCACTGGCCAGCGCGTCATCATCTCCACCGGAACCAAGGCGCTGCAGGATCAGCTCTTTTTCCGCGACATCCCCTTCCTCGAGACGCTGCTGGGCGAGCTCGAGGTGTGCTACATGAAGGGCCGGGCCAACTACCTGTGCAAGCGCAAGCTCTACGCCCTGCGCGACATACCTATTCTTACCGGCTTGCAGGAGGTGGATGAGTACCAGCAGATTGCCGAGTGGGAAAAAGCGACCGAGACGGGCGACCGGGCCGAGCTTTCGGCGCTGCCCGAGACAAGCTCGCTGTGGGGCAAGCTGGATGCGCGCTCTGAAACCTGCCTGGGCTCGACCTGCCCCGACTATCGCCGATGCTTTATTACCGAGATGCGGCGGCGGGCGGCCGAATCGGACATCATCATCGTGAACCACCACCTGTTTTTCGCCGACTACGCCGTCCGCCAGATGGCATCGGGCGCACCTGACGCGGGAATTCTGCCCGATGCGGCGGCGGTGGTGTTTGACGAGGCGCACGAGCTTGAGGAGGTAGCCTCGCAGTACTTCGGGCGCTCGCTCTCAAACATGCGCTTTGAGGATTTCGCCCGCGACGCCGATGTGCTGCTGCGCGGCAAAACCGCCGCAAGCCCGCTGCCGGCGCTCACCCAGCAGTTGCGCGACCGGACCCGGATGTTTTTCGCTGCGCTGCCCGTGGGCGGCGACGGGCGGCATCCTTTTGCGGACCGCGAAGCGTTTCTCGAATCGTCGGGCGATTTGTATCTTTCGGTGCGCGCCACTCTGCGCCAGATTGAGGCCGAATTCGACCGGCTCTCAGATCTGGACGAAGCCTCGGGCCTGAAAAACCGCGCGGCGCTGCTGGCCCGGGATCTGAAGTTCATGCTTGAAGCTCCAGCGTCGAACATGGTGTTCTGGATCGAGCGGCGCGGAGGAGGCGGGACGCAGCGTACGTCACTTTCCACAGAGCTTGTCCAAAGGTCCGCCCCACGCAGTGGGCAGCGGGGCAGCGCCGCCATTCATCTGCAGGCCACGCCCATCGATGTGTCGCAACTGTTGAGCGAGCTGGTCTTTGAACAGGTGCCCACGGTGGTGCTCACCTCCGCCACACTCACCGTGCAGGGGGGCTTTCAACATCTGCGCAAGCGGCTTGGCCTTGAAGAGGCGCGCGAGCTGGTGGTGCCTTCGCACTTCCGCTACGGCGAGCAGGCGCTGCTTTATCTGCCTCAGCAGATGCCCGACCCGAGGGCGCCTGAGTTCGTTGAGGCTGCCGCGCAGACCATCGAGCGCGTTCTGAACCTGAGCCACGGACGGGCTTTCTGCCTCTTCACTTCGTACTCGCAGATGCGCGCCCTCTACGAGCGGCTGTTGCCGGTGCTCGATTTTCCCATCCTGCTGCACGGAACCGCTCCGCGCAAGGCGCTGCTAGAGGAGTTCCGATCGACGCCAAATGCGGTGCTGTTTGGCACGTCGAGTTTCTGGCAGGGAGTGGACGTGCAGGGCGAGGCGCTGAGCTGCGTGATCATCGACCGGCTGCCGTTTGCGGTGCCATCGGACCCCGTGGTGCAGGCGCGCATGAAGGCCATTGAAGAGGAGGGCGGAAAGCCGTTCTTCGATTACCAGGTGCCCGAGGCCGTGCTCGCGCTCAAGCAGGGCTTCGGGCGGTTGATTCGCTCACTCGAAGACCGCGGGGTTCTGGTCCTGCTCGATCCGCGCATCAGGACGCAGCGGTACGGGCAGATCTTCTTGCAGTCGCTGCCGCCATATAGAATGACGGCTTCGATCGCGGAAGTTGAGGCGTTCTTCGCGAAGTGAGGGGCGGGGATCGACTATCCATCGAAGAACAACCGCAGATCCTTCGACGCCCTCGCGCCTTGCGCTCGGTTGCTCAGGATGACATTGGATGGGTTAGGACAGTGGTTCCCACCCCTGCTTCGCAAGGATGGGGCACCCCCGCGCGTGCAGGCACCTATTTCGTGGACTTTGGCGCGGTCCACTGGTCCACCCAGTCGTTCACGGTCTTGTACCAGAGCTGCGCGTTCTGCGGCTTGAGCACCCAGTGGCCCTCGTCGGGGAAGTAAAGCATTTTCGAGGGCACGCCGAGCAGTTGCAGCGTGTCGAAGAGCTGGAAGCCTTCGCTCACGTCGAGCCGGTAGTCGAGCTGCCCGTGAACCACCAGCGTGGGCGTCTTGAAGCTTTTGGCCGAGAGCGACGGCGACCATTTGCGGTAGGGATTTTCAGCATCGGGCTTGCCGTAGTAGTCCCACGGATGGCCCTTAAACTCCCAGATGTTGAACCAGTCTTCTTCAGTAGTTCCGAAGGCCGACTCGGCGTTGAACATGCCGTCGTGCGAGACGATGCACTTGAAGCGGTCGGTGTGGCCCAGCACCCAGTTGGCCATGTATCCGCCGTAGCTCGCGCCGAGGGCGCACTCGCGCGTCTTGTCGATGAAGGGGTAATGCTCTTCGGCGTAGTCGAGGCCGGTCATCAGGTCGGTAAACGGCTTGCCACCCCAGTCGCCGTTCACGCCGTCGACAAAGGCCTGCCCGTAGCCGGTCGAGCCGCGGAAGTTGATCATGATGACGACGTAGCCGTTGGCGGCAAAAAGCTCGGCGTTCCAGCGGTAGCTCCACATGTCGCCCCAGTCGCCTTCGGGTCCGCCGTGAATCAGAAATTTAACTGGGTACTTCTTCGCGGGGTCAAACCCTGGGGGCCGAATGAGGAAACCCTCGACCTTGGCGCCGTCTTTGGCGGTGAACCAGAAGGACTCCATCTTGGGCAGGTCGAGTTGGGATAGGAGGGCGTCGTTGAGGTGGGTGACGCTCTTCAAGTCAATTGGGTCGACTCCCACTGGACCAAAATTGCCTTTCGGGTCTCTCCCTTCCGCAATTGTCATCGATGGGCCAGTTCGAACGACCTCGCCCGGTTGATCGACGGTGATCCTAACAGCCAACAAGCAATCCGAATCCAGCAGCGCATGAAGGTCGGAGAAGCCGCCGCGATTGTCGCCAATGACCGACATATTCCAATACTCGCCGTCCGATATTCGGACTCGTTTCAGCGGTGAGCGCCCAGCTTCACCGGACGCAAAATAGATCGTGGCCGAATCTCCGCTCCACACAAACTCATCCACCCAGTTATCAAACTTAGGCAGCAGATCCCGCACCGCGCCGGCTTGCTCCCTCGCGCCCTTGCTCCCTTGCTCCCTGTCGTACAGCATCAGCCGGAACTTTTCGCTCTCATATCCAGCCCGCGCCTGCGAGCGCCAGGCAATGTACTTTCCGTCGGGCGAGTAGCGGGGCGAGAAGTTGCCACCGGCCGAGGTCGATATCTTTCTCGCTTTGGACGAGGGACTAGTCAGGTCGAGAAGAAAGATTTGCGCGCTGGTGGAGATGGCGGGGACGGGATCGGGATTCTCTGTGAAGGCCAGCTCTTTTGAGTCAGGCGAGAAGTCACAGCCGCAGCTCGAGTCACTGAGCGAAAACGGCGGAACGTCGCGGGGATCGTTGGGCGTGAGGTCGCGAATTGCGCCGCTCGCAACATCGAGCAGGAACAGGTGGCTGCGCTTGTCGCCCGTGTAGTGGTTCCAATGCCGGTAGAGAAGCTGAGTGAAGATCTGCGCTTTCACCTGGCTGGCGGCGTGGGCAGTGTCCTTCTCCTTGTTGCAGCGGTCTCCGGCGCCTCCGTCCGCGGGGGTGATTGCCGGGCAGTCCGGATAAACCGCCGACGTGAAGACGATTGACTTCGAATCGGGCGACCATTTGGGGCTGCCGGCCCCGGTGGAGATGTTGGTAATGCGGCGGGCATTTGAAGTTGCGCCGCTTTCGGTGTCGAAATCGGCGAGCCAGATTTGCTGGCCGTTATCGCGGCCGGAAACGAAGAGCACAGAGCGCTCGTCGGGCGAAAACTGAAGACCGCTGTCGCCGGGCTGAGTCACTGCAAGCTTGAATGGTTCACCACCCGCGATGGCCTGAATCCACAGTTCTGCTGTTTTGGTGTTTTGAGCGAGATCGACGGTGGTGACGCTGTAGGCCAGCCACTTGCCGTCGGGCGAAACGGCCGTCTCACCGAGGCGCTTCATGTTCATCATGTCTTCGAAGGTCATGGGGCGGCGGGGCTGAGCGGCAGCGGCGGCCGGTGATTGAGCCTGTGATAGCGGGGTGAGGAGGAGGGCAACGAGAGAAAAGCGGACGAAACAGCGAGGGATGTTAATCATGAAAGGCCTCATCCCGCGTGGTCTCCCACCCTAAACGCTCAACCACCCCACGGACGAAGACCTGTCCGCGGGGACGCCGGTGCGCGCGTTTAGGATGGGGCACCCGACAAACGCGGGAAGAGAAAGTGTACACCGGAAGAGCGTGGGGCGTGGATCGTGTTTCGTGCGTCGCGGATCGTGGATCGTGGGACACGTTAGCGAGTTAGCGGGCTGGGAACGGGAAAAGGCAACTGCAGATCCCTCGACTACGATTGGCGCAGAATGCGCGCCAATCGCTGCTCGGGATGAGACCTCGCTTTGGGCGCGGCCATTTTGCTCGGTCGAGTCTTGCAGCGGAGCCAATGCCCGGGCCTAAAGGCCGCGCGATTTTGCGCATAACTTCAAGGGCCTGAAGGCCCCTGCTCCCTCCGACAAAACCGTCACATGGTTTGCGCAACGCATTGGCGCTAAAACGTGTAATGCGCGCTGAGGCGCACGGTGGCCGGCGCGCCGAGCCAGACGAAGGTGTCTCCGTAACTTGAGCCGGTGTCGGACCAGTATTTCTTATTTGTGATGTTGTTGGCGTAGATGCGGAAAGTGGCGCGGCCGTGCTCGCCTCCGGGCGTGTAGCGCAGTCCCATGTTGAAAAGGTTGTAGCCGGGCACGCTCACCGTGTCGTCGCGCGTGGCTTCTTTGCGGCTGGAGTAGCCAAAGCCGGGCATGACGTAGAGGCCGCGCACGCGTGGAACCGTGACATTGGCGAAGAGGTTCAAGTGCACACGCGGCACGTTGATGACCTGCCGGTTATCGTAGCTGGGCGTGCCGGTGTTGTGCGATACGGCGCGGATGCCTGCGAGGGAGGCGTTGAGGCGCAGCCAGCGCGCTGCACGGCCTTCGGCGTTGAGCTCGACGCCGTTGTGGGTTTCGCGGCCCTCCGATTCGAAGCAGAAATCGCCCGCAGAACCGGAGGGGCAGGTCGAGTCAGGCCCGGCGATCATCTTGGGATAGATGAAGGGCGCGCGCATGTGGAAGTAGTCGCCGGAGATGAGGATGCGCGAGTCCGGCTCGTACTTTGCGCCGAATTCAACCTGGCGCGTGTTGTAGGGCGCGAGAAACTGGTTGCCGTTATTCACCCACCACGGCGCCTGCGGTCCCAGCGAGAGGAGCACGCCGTAATTCGCGTACAGGGTGAGACTTGTGGCCGGGCTGTATGTGGCCGCGAACTGCGGCAGCCAGACGCCTTTGTCGGTTGGCTCGAGCGAGCAGTTGCCCGGCACGGTGAAATCGGTGCACGAGGCGTAGAGCGAGTAGTTGTGGTCGCGGAGCGAGTCGTAGCGGCCGCCGGCGATGAGCTGAATGTGGCGCGGGAGTTCGATACGGTCCTCGAAAACGGCCGACGACTGGTGGCTGTCTACCCACAGACGGCGCGGACCGGCCTTCTGCACCGGGCTCTCGATGGGATAGGCCACGAGCGGCTGGTAGATGTTTTCGGCGCCGAGGTAGGTGTAGACCGCGCCGTCCTGCACAATGCCGCTGGGGTCGTAGGGATTGGCGAAGGTGTAGAAGCCGGGCTGCTGCACGCTGCGCAAAAAGAGCTCGGAGCCAACTGCAATGTTGTGCGCGATGGCTCCGGTCTTGATGCGGCCAACCAGCATGGCTTCAGCTACGGCGTCGATGCGCAGCTCGCCGGGGTCGCGGTAGTCATATATTCCATAGGTGCCGTCGGGGCAGAAGAAGTAGGCTGGCGCGCCGGGCGCATTGGGGCAGTTGGGCAGAAAAGTGTTGGGATCGATCGAGGAGCCGTAGGCGTAGATGACGTTGTCCTGAATGAGCGAGTGGCTGAGGCCGGCAGCGGCAAAGGCCGCCCATGCCCCAAGGAAGCGGTAGTCGAAACGCGCGTTGGTGTTGAAGACGTCGTAGGTATCTGGCGGAGCCCACGACTGCTCGCCCAGCATCGTAGAGCGATAGAGGCGGTCGATGTCTGGCAGAGCCGTTCCGCCGAGAAGCTGATAGCCGCTGCCGTCGTTCTCGGTCTTGTGTTGGAATTCAAAGTCGCCTTTGAGGATGGCTCGCGGAGCGATCTTCCAATCGGCTGCGCCTGCGCCCACGGCGCGCCAGCCCGCGGTACCGTTCATGTAGGTTTGAATGCGCTCGCCGGCCAGGTTCAGGCGCGCGCCCACCTGCTGATGGCTGCCGAAGAAGCGGCCAAAGTCGGCGGCGCCAAGACCCGAGCCGCGCTGGTCGGTGGCGAGATCGAGGGCCTTGATGGGCGCGGGGCGCTTGGTGACGTAGTCGATCAGCCCGCCGCCTGAGGCAACGCCGCTCGTCATCCCGGCCAGACCGTGCATGAACTCCACGCGCTCCTTGTTTTCGAGCGGAACGTCCTGTTCGCCGGCGATGGTGAGGCCGTTGATCTGGAGTCCGGTGGCCAGATCGATGGGGAATCCGCGAATCTGGTAATCGCCGTAATAGCCCACGGGAACGTAATCGTCTTCAACCGAGGCGTCGTTGGCGATCACGTCAGAGAGCAGCCGCGCAACCTGGTCGTTGAGCAGGTCGCGGGTAACGGCGGTGGCCGAGAGCGGCGCATTCCTGATGGGCAGACCGGTGAGATTGCCGACGGTGACCGATTCGGGAAGATAGTCGCTGTTGATGTCGCCGTGAACGATGACGGTGGTGGTGACGGGAGAAATCTTCTGCTGGGCCGCCGGCAATTGATTGCCGGATTGTGCGGAAGCGACTGGCTGATTTTGTGCGGCAGGCTGTTGGCTTTGAGCGGAGAGATCGCCGGCCGACTGAGTCTGCGCCAGCAAAATGCGCGGAGCGGTCGCGCTGAAGACGGCGAACGCCAACAAACCCCGAGTGAAAAGCGAGGCCCGAAGGTAAGGAGATGGCAATGCGAAATGCATGGACTCCCTGGTTTCTTTTTTCCAATGAAACAAGGGAGCCTGCGCTGGTGGAAGAAAAACTGCCGCTCGGAATTAAAGAAAACTTCCCACGCCGGTATTATCCGGATCGGGTTCGAGGGTATCTTCTCAGCCCCACGCTCGGCAATTTCTCTTGAACCTCAATGAAAATGCCGGGGAGCACCCCTGTTTCAATTGATCTGATTGAAACACTCCCGGGCCGGATTTGCAAATTGGGAATCGAACCGGCTGGGAGGCAGCTACCGGGTCTGCGCCAGCCGGCCTTTCCAGCAAACCAGACCTGAAATGAGGTTGCGGAATAGTCGTTGAGCGAACCGAAGCCCTGGAAACCAGCCCTCGGGGACTGAAGCCCCGGAGTCAATGTGGCACGACTGAATAGGTTGATGAAAAGTGCTATTGCGGGCGCGAGCCTCAGCAGGGGCTAAACAGGCTTCGGAAAAACTCCTCAAGCTGTCTGATCTTCCTGAAAAAACACTCCTCAGGGGCTGAAGCCCCAATTCATTTTGCTGACTTTACCGGCACGACTGAAGTCGTGCCCTTTCACAACAGCGGCACCGAGCGAGTGTTTCCGCAACTTGCGAATTCGCCTCAACTTTCGGTCGCTTGCGATCGCGGGGGCCTAGTTTTCGGCGAGCGTTTCATCCTGGCAAAGCGAACAATGGGTGGGGGCAGCGCTGTTGAGCTGGTGTTTCGTCGACTCGGCAGCAAGGCTGGCAATCCCGGCCCGGCTCAGAACCTGGATCATAGCCCGCTGCGCGTCGGCCCAGATGGGGTGGGCAGGGCAGGAGTGTTTCCGGCTGCAGGATTTGCCGGCGACCAGGCAGACATTCAGACTGATCTTTCCGTCGATGGCTTCGATGACATCGAGCATGGATGCCGCGCGGCCGCGGGTCGAGATCCTGAAGCCGCCCGACTGGCCGCGCCGCGACGAGATCAAACCCGCGTGAGAGAGAGTTTGAAGAACTTTGGAGAGAAAGCTCACCGGAGCGTTGGTTGCCGCAGCGAGATCGACCAGCGAAAGCCGGGATTCCGCCCCGGCAGCAGCCAGGTAGATCATCACCCTGACCCCGTAGTCCGCGGCGCGCGTCAGTTGCATCGATGAATTGGTCTTTCTCACGTTTTTATCCCGCCAACCTTCGTCCCAAGCACCCTGAGCGACCGAGGCGCGCAAGATTCACGAGGCACCAGACCGAAGATTGCATGCGGTCGAAGGATAATGGGCAGCGTATTTCAAATCGTCACCGAGATATGTGTCATCAATCACAGACCACTGGTTATCTTCCGGTGTAGCTTGAGCTTTCCAATCCAAATTGGAGAGAAATAGTCCACAAAGCTCTCACAACTTGAGCCGCGTCCGCTGGAAGCAGAAAGGACCTTGCGGATTTTATGAACCCATTTCCTGCTGTCGATCCAATTCCCTTGCCGGCTCCCGTCTGGCTGCTGAAGCTGCTGCACATCGTTACGCTGTCACTGCATTTTGTGGCCGTTGAGATGTTGCTGGGCGGCCTATTGCTGGCCGTGGGGCTGAGCCTTTTCAACAATTCAGCTGCCGCAATGACCGCCGCGCGCGCGCTGGCGCACCGGCTGACGGTAGTGATGACCTACGTGATCAACCTGGGCGTGCCTCCGCTCTTGTTCGCGCAGGTTCTGTACGGGCGCGCGCTCTACACCTCGAGCGTGCTGATCGGCGCTTACTGGATCGCAATCATTCCCATGCTGATGATCACCTACTGGCTGCTCTACCAGTTTTCAGGGCGGCTCGATAAGGGCAAATCGGCGTGGTGGATCGGGCTGATCGCCTGGCTGACGGCGGGCGGCGTCGCCCGGCTGCTTTCGACCAATATGACGCTGATGCTGCGGCCCGAGGTATGGCGCGACCTGTATTCGGCCTCGGCTGCGGGGCGGTTCCTGCCCACCGGCGATCCGACGCTGGAACCGCGCTGGCTGATGATGCTGGCCGGCGGATTGTTTATTGCGGGCCTGTGGCTTGTGTACCTGGCCGGCCGCTCTACCTTCGCAGCAGAGCAAAAGAAGTACATGGCCGCCCAGGGCGGAACGTTGACCGTCGTGTTTGGGGGGATTTATCTGCTTGCCGGCGTTTGGGCGGCCAGCGTGCAGCCGCAGGCCGTAAAGGTTGGTCTGGCTCACGGATTCCCCGGCCACGAGCTTTACAAATTCGCCGGATTGGCGGGCTACGGATGGTTGCTGTTTGTGGTGGTGGCGATCGTGCTGGGCGCGGTCGCCGGCGCACGCAAGATCGCCCCGGGCTGGCTGGGGTGGGCCGGAGTACTGGTTGCGGTGCTGCTTGAGATCATGCTGACTGTCTATCGCGACGGCGTGCGCGACGTAACGCTGCTCTACAAAGGCTACGACGTTTGGGATCGTGCAGTGGTGACGAACTGGGGCGTAGTCGGTTTGTTCCTGGTGCTGTTTGTTGCCGGGCTGGGCGTGATCGGGTGGCTGGTGTCGGTGGTGGCGCGCGCACAAAAGCAAATGGAGGGCGCGGCCTGACCGCGCAGGAGACGGCGATGACCGATCTAAGAATTTCGACCCCGATTGTCGAAGACAGCGCCGGAGAAAACGGCGACCGCAACACGCGGAGGGCGTTTCTGGCGGCGGCCGGCGCGGCCGGCATCTGTTACGCCGCAGCGCTGGCTTATCCGGTCTACCGCTATCTGGCTTCGCCCAATGAAATGGCTCTGAGCGAGACCGCGGTCACCGAGGTGACGCTGAAAGACGCGCAGAAACTGCCGCTCGGCTCAGTGCTCATGTTCAAATTCGGCACCCGGCCGGCATTGCTAATTCACCACGAGGACGGGCGCTGGATCTCAATGACCGCGGTTTGCACCCACCTGGGCTGCACGGTGCAGTACGAACCGCAGGCCGACCGGATTCATTGCGCATGCCATGGCGGCGTCTACAACGCCTATACCGGCTCCAACGTGAGCGGCCCCCCTCCAAAGCCGCTCACGCTCTACAAGGTAGCGGTGAACCAGGACGGCATATTGGTTTCGCGAGCGTAAGAAAGACCGTGGACGGTGGACGGTGGACCGTGGCAGTCAGACTACCGTCAATCGTTCACGCGAGAGGTGAGTGGGTTGAGAACTGAAATCGTTAGGACATTTCGAGAACTCGAAGTTTGGCAAATGTCGATGGAATTGACTGTCACTGTATATAGGTTGACCCAAGGGTTTCCGCGTGAGGAGCTATTTGGCTTGAGCTCACAGCTTCGGCGCGCCGTAGTTTCGATCCCGAGCAACATTGCCGAGGGGCAGGGGCGGCTCAATACGCGCGAGTTCAGACAATTCCTGGGTGTGGCGCGGGGATCGAATTGCGAGTTGCAAACGCAATTGGAAATTGCCCGCGCTCTTAACCTCGGCGAACCGGCAACTCTCGATCAGGCAGAGGCTCTTTCGCATCGGGTCGGCAAAATGCTTTTTAGGCTTCTGTCAACGTTGAAATCCAAGGTTGCCTGATCATCGTTCACAGGCCACCGTTCACCGTTCACGAAAGCGCAAGGATCAAGACGTATGACCACAAAATCACTCGCGAGCAATGTTTACGACTGGGTGGATGAGCGCCTGGGGCTGTCGGAGATGGTTGCATTTGCGCGGCACAAGACGGTCCCCGTGCATGCGCAGTCGTTCTGGTACTACTGGGGCGGGATTTCGCTGTTCCTGTTCCTGGTGCAGTGCTTCACGGGCGTTCTGCTGCTGGTGTACTACCGGCCCGGAGCAGAAGCATACGAGTCGGTCCGCCAGATCACCTTTGTGATGAACTTCGGATGGCTGATTCGCTCGGCGCACTCGTGGTCGGCCAATCTGATGATGTTCTCAGTCCTGGTGCACATGTTCAGCGTGTACTTTATGAAGGCTTACCGCAAGCCGCGCGAGTTTGGCTGGCTGAGCGGGATGGCGCTGCTGGGACTGGCCTCGGTGTTTGGCTTTTCGGGCTACCTGCTGCCGATGGATGAGCTGAGCTACTTTGCCACCAAGGTCGGGTTGCAGATTCCCGTGGCTATTCCGTGGATTGGGCCGGCGATCGCCACCATGCTGCGCGGCGGCCCCGAGGTAACCGAGTTCACGGTACAGCGATTCTTTGCCTTGCACGTAGTAGTGCTGCCGGCGCTGTTCATTCCGTTGCTCGCATTCCATCTGTGGCTGGTGCAACGGCACGGCAATGCGGTTCCGCCGAGCGAAGAGGCAAAGCCCGCATCCCAGCGCAAGAGCATTCCCTTCATGCCCAATTTTCTGCGCAAAGATCTGGCCATGTGGATCATCACGCTCAACGTTATCGCGCTGATGGCTTCGGTGTTTCCGTGGGCGCTGGGCAAACAATATGACGCACTGGCCCCTGCGCCAGCCGGCATTCATCCCGAGTGGTATTTCATGAGCCCGTTCGAGATGCTCAAAATTCTGGGGTCGTTCCTGTCAGGCGAAGCGGGCGAGATCGCGGGCATTCTGCTCTTCACGCTGGGGATTGTTCTTTGGATTCTGATTCCCTTCTACGACAACAGCAAGGAATCAGGACGGCGCGCGCGCACGGCTCACTACTTCGGTTTGCTGGCGATCTTTGCGCTGGTGGCAACGACGGTGGTTGGGTACTGGACGATTCGGTAGAAAGCCTTCAGCTGTCAGCTATCAGCTTTCAGTTTTCTCCGTACCGATGCGGTCGGCGAGGCAAAACAAAGAGCTGAAAGCTGAAAGCCGAGGGCTAGGAGCTAGTTTTTATGAATTATCCGTTTTGGGACATTCCTTATCTCGGCTCGGGCTGGGTGATTGGTATCATCGCCATCTTCCACGTAATGATTTCGCAATTTGCCGTGGGTGGCGGACTTTACCTGCCGATGGCCGAACGCAAGGCATTGCGCGAAGGCCGCACCGACTGGCTGCAGGAGCTGGCCGGTTACTCGAAGTTCTTCCTCATACTGACCGGCGTCTTCGGCACCATCTCGGGCGTGGGCATCTGGTTCGCCATCGGCCTCACTCATCCCGAGGCCACCAGCACGCTGATTCACAACTTCGTTTTCGGCTGGGCCATCGAGTGGGTCTTCTTCGTTGTTGAGCTCACCACCGCGGCCGTCTACTACTACACATGGAATCGCATCGATTCAAAGCTGCACCTGGCCGTGGGCTGGGTCTACGCGGGGGCATCGTTCTTCACGCTGGCGATCATCAATGGCATTCTTACTTTCATGCTGACGCCGGGCAATGCCTGGCTCTCAGTGGCCGGCACGGGGAATGAAGCCGGCAAGTTCTGGAATGCGCTCTTCAATCCCACCTACTGGCCGAGCTTGCTGCTGCGCACCTGCGTGTGCTGCTCGCTGGCCGGTATCTGGGCGCTGATCAGCGCGAGTCGCATCGACGGCGCAACGCTGCCCGCGCTCAAGAGCTCGCTGGTAAAGTGGAGCACGAAGTGGCTGATGCCGTCGTTTGTGGCCATGCCGTTCCTGTTTGTGTGGTACCTGTTCATGGTTCCAGCATCGCAGCGCGCACTGCTCACGCTGGGTGTTGACACCATCGGCTCGGGAACCTTCTCGACGATAACGCGCATCGCGCTGATCATCGTGATCACTTCGGCCACTATTATCGGCGTGGCCTATTACCTTGCCTACCGCAACCCGGTGGACTTTAACACCGCCCACGCAGTTGCGATTCTACTGCTGGCGCTGATTGCCACCGGCGCGGGCGAGTATTCGCGCGAGATGCTGCGCAAGCCCTACGTGATCGGGCGCTGGATGTATTCGAATGGTGTGCGCGTGCCGTATGCGGTGAAGATCGACAACGATCCGCAAGGGTATCTGGCGCGCTCGAACTGGGTGTGGAACGGCGCCGACTCGAGCTATTCGCGCGGCGAAGCGATCTACCGCGGCGAGTGCGGAAGTTGCCACACACTCAAAGGCTATCGACCGCTGGTGACGCTGCTCGGCGGACGCGACCGCACCAACATCGAGACCTTTATCACCATGCTGCACGAGTACAAGCCGGATTCGCCCTACCACCGCTTCATGCCGCCCATGGTGGGCTCGAAACGCGACGTCGCCGATCTGGCCAACTTTCTGAACGCTCATGTGAATCCGCCGGCCGCGAGAGGAGCCAAGGCGGTGCAGACGGCGCAAAGATAGCGTCTGCCCCTATACAAAAGGGACGCCAACTGAACGGCCTGCGCAAGCGGGCCGTTTTTTATTCGTAGTATTTCGCCGTGGTCGTATCTGTTTCCCAGATGGTGCATTCCTTCACGCGCACGCGGCCGCCGGTCATGCTCTCAAGCTGCTGATTGGTCTCGTCGTAGAAGAACTTGGCGATGTTTTCGGCCGAGGGATTAAGCACCGTGAAGGGCTCGAGTTCGTTGAGCATCTGGTGATCGATGCGCTCAATGACGGGGCGCATCACCTGCTTGAGCAGCTTGAAGTCGAGCAGGAGGCCGGCCGCGTCGAGTTCGGCGCCGGCCAGCGTGACGCAGACCTTGTAGTTGTGGCCGTGCGGGTTCTCGCACTTGCCGCGGTAGTTGCGCAAAAAGTGGCCGGACGAGAACCCGGCCTCTACGGTGACTTCATACATTGCGTGTCGCTCGATCCTGTTGCAGTTCAGGCCGGTTGCGATTCCGGCCCGTTACGATTCAAAGGCGCCTGCGGCTGATCGCGCCTGATTCTTCACGGCAACCGGCGCGTGTAACTGAGTATGCACGGTTCCTGAACCGGCATACCTGGGAAAAACTTCCCCTTCTATTCTAACGGGAGTGTCGATTCACTGCTCTCCGCGGCGCCTTTTGCGCGCCAGGCGGCGGGATTCTTCGCTGCGGCGGTCGACCTGCTCAAACAGGTGGCTCATGACGCCGATGAGCCCCGAAACTAGCCCTGCGAGCAGCAGAATGAGCGCAACTGTTCTCCATAGAGATCCGTTGGCCGGCAGTCCCGGTTGAAAACTCGAAGGAATGAGCGCCATTCCCGCCGAGATGAGCGCAAAGAGCACCAGCGTGGCGGCCAGGATGTAGAAGTTGCGCGACATAAGAAAGGCGGTCGAAGGCCGAAGATTGGGGCCTGAAACGATTCTAGTTCTCCGTGGGCGCGATTCCCAGTTGAGCGCTGGAGACGACCGCAACTCCAGCGGCGGCGAACCCGGCGTCAATTCTGGCAACGGACCCGTTGAGATCGATGGCGCGGCAGGCGTCGCGTATCACAAAGGCGTCGAGACCGAGGCGGCGTGCGTCGAGGGCGGAGTAGCCAACGCAAAAATCGTAGGCCAGGCCGGCAAAGAAGACGCGCGTGAGGCCGCGCTCGGCAAGGTAGCCAGCCAGGCTGGTCGAAGTGGTGCGGTCGTTCTCAAAGAAAGCCGAGTAGGAGTCGATTTGAGGCCGAAAGCCTTTTCGCAGAATGAGTTCGGCCTGGGTGAGCTTGAGCGAGGGATGGAATTCGGCACCCGGTGTCCCCTGCACACAATGGGGCGGCCAGAGGGTCTGCGGACCGTAGGCAAGTTGAATGGTATCAAATGGTTGCGCGCCGGCGTGCGAACGCGCGAAGGAGGAGTGGTCGGGCGGGTGCCAGTCCTGAGTGAGGACGATGTGTGCGAAATAGGGCGCGACGCGGTGAATGGGCCCAATCACCGCGTCGCCCTCGGGGACGGCCAGCGCGCCGCCGGGGCAGAAGTCGTTCTGTACGTCGATGACGATGAGAACGTCGGTGGGGGTGACAGCGATCAAAGGGAACTCCTGGGACGCGACAGCTATAGATTACGGCAGCCGGTGCGGGCGCGGGATGGTGACAAAGGGGAATCTGTAAGACAAAGAAAATTAACGGTTAATGATCTGGCAAGCGATGCAGGACACCTCCAACAGCCCGCGTAAGACAGTCGTAAGACACGATGGGAGAAGGCGTTGGACTTGTATTACACGTGCGACACCGAGCCAGGTCTGTAACATCTTCCGTAAGACGGCGTAAGACAGGGGGCTGTCTAATCGTTCTCATCGGCTGATGCCGCTCAGAAAACGATCTCCAGCATTTAGAGCGGAACCCGATTCGCACGAACTGGACCTCGTTCTCAAGGATAAATTACCTGTTGCAACGAATATCTCGCTCGCGCATCTATAAGACATGCGATTCAACCGTTCCCCCGGTTCGATTCGGGGGGTGCTACGATGCGGGAGTCGCCGGAGGTCTTCCCATGTCACTGAGAGCCGTGAAAGAGATTTACCAGACCAAGCCAACGATCGAAGGCGCCGGGGTGAAGCTGCAGCGCGCCTTCGGGTTCGGCAAGACGCACGAGTTCGACCCGTTCCTGTTGCTCGACGACTTCCGCAACGAGAACCCGGCCGATTACCTGGCCGGCTTCCCCTGGCACCCGCACCGGGGCATTGAAACCATTACCTACGTGCTGGCCGGCGAAGTTGCGCACGGCGACAGCCTGGGCAACAAGGGCCGGATGACCGCGGGGGACGTGCAATGGATGACCGCGGGCAGCGGCATTCTGCACCAGGAGATGCCGAAGGGCGACGAGAAGGGCCGGATGCACGGCTTCCAGCTGTGGGCCAACCTGCCCGCCGCGCTCAAAATGACCGATCCGCGCTACCAGGACATTCCATCGAGCGCCATTCCCGAGGTGACTGAGGACGATGGCACCAGGGCGCGCATTATCTGCGGTGAGTTCTGGGGCAAGACGGGGCCGGTGGAGGGCGTGGCTGCAGATCCCCGCTATGTGGACATCAGCGTGCCTCCGTTCACACGCAAGCGCATCAAGGTCGAGACCACGCGCAATGCGTTTGCCTACGTATTTGCCGGCGCGGGAACGTTCAGGGATGCTTCGACTCCGCAGGCGGTGCTGACCGAGTCGGCCGTCGACGCCAACGCGCAGCCGGTTTACGACGCGAGGAATCATTCACTGGTGCTGTTCGACCGCGGCGACGAGATCGTGGTTGAGGCCGGGCCCGAGGGCATCCGGTTTCTACTGGTGAGCGGCAAGCCGCTGGAGGAGCCGGTGGCGTGGTACGGCCCGATTGTGATGAACACGCAGGCCGAATTGCAGACCGCCATGCGCGAACTGCAGACGGGCAAGTTCATCAAGCACGGATGAGGAAACCGCCGGGATCATCGCATCCGTCGTTATCAGGGCAAAGGAGATTCCCTACAGCAAGGGTGAGGGGATATAGTGCGTGCAACAGCTTCCCTAAAGGATGAGCATGGCCGTTGCACAAGGTTTTTATTTTGCTTTCCTGATTCTTCTCTGGTTTGGTTTCTGCGACTGCCCGCAGGCCCAGACCGCACCTGCCTCGAAATCTAATTTGCCGTCAGGCGCGGCAAATGTCACCATCGGACAGTCCGCGGTACGGCTCTATGGGCCGTGGAAGTTCGCCGTGGGCGACTCGCCCGTCGATCCGGTGACGCACCAACTG
>Ga0326727_10010757_pt1 | contig 21634 bp, 14 predicted proteins | sample MB2enrmetagenome_FD_207643 | JGI IMG/M metagenome (GOLD analysis project Ga0326727, IMG submission 207643) | Lab enriched peat soil microbial communities from McLean, Ithaca, NY, United States - MB29MY | ecosystem: Environmental > Terrestrial > Soil > Wetlands > Peat | place: USA: New York...
CCAAGGACCTGAAATAGCCGGGCGCGGTCGCCGACGACATAACGAGGAAGGGCCTCGTCCCATTCGAGGCTAAGCGCGAGCCCCTTCGCCCGCGCAGATCCCTGATAGGCGCGTCCGACCGAATCGAAAAGGAGCCGGAAATCGAAAGGGCTCGAGCGAAGCTCGAACTTGCCCGCATTTATCGCGGTCCGGTCCAAAAGCTCCTCGACCAGGACAAGGAGCTCGCGGGCCGTATCCTCGACGAGGCGCATCTGGCTGCGCTTATCCGGCTCCTTGATCGACGAGCCCAGCAGCATGGACAGGTCGACAATACTGCCCAAGGGACCGCGAATATCATGGCTTACCGCCGCGAGGAGCTTTTCCTTCTCGTAGCTTGCGGCCGCGACCTCGCCTAAGGAGGCCTGAACTTCTTGGTAGCGGCGATAGAGCAGCTCGCCGGCTTTCGCGAAGGAGTGCGAGAGGCTCGCGACCTCGGATATCTTGCTCTCGGGCCAGATGACGGCCTTACTGATATCGCCGCTTTCGTTGAAGAGATCGGCCGTCCGTCGGAGCCTTTCGAGGGAAGAGACCAGGAGCTTACTCGTGAAGATCGAGACGACGAGTATTATAAAGACGGCCGCCAGGGTGAATAGGCTGATCATGAGGCCGGTCGCGACGACGGAAAGCCCTAGGGCCCTCGCCTGGCTTGCCAGAGCGAGAAAAGTGATAAGAGGCACGAGAGCTAGCACGAGGCCGTGCTCGAAGATGATGCGGCGGAAGGACACTTCGTTATCAGTCCCGAGCCGCAGCGCTGCAACGGGAATGGAAACGCGGGCATAATCGAAGATGAGAGAAGAGATCGCTGCCGCCGTTATGCCGAAACTCGCGAAAATGGTCGCCGAGAGCAGGGCTTCAGGGAATGCCCCTCCCGTGCGCTCGGAGCCGAAAACGGCCACCCAGAGCCCAAGGGTAACCCAGTAGAGTGCATCAATAAGTGGAAGATTGAGCCTTCGCCCGCGATAGGCGAAGGCTATTGCCAAAGATTCAACGACAGCAACAGCGAAATAGCAAAAATCCCCGCGAAACATGGGAGCGGAGGCGATCATAATCATAACTGCAGCGCCGGGAACATTCCCGAGGAAGGAAATGGCAAAAAAACCGAAAAAACTTCCCAAATAAGCTTTGTGTCCGAGGTAGATACTGAAGGGGAAACTGTCGCATACAAAGCCCAGGGCAACGAGGAGGATGAAGATCCCTATCTTCCGCCCGATGTTGGACTTCGTTTTCATCTTATCCGTTATAATCTATTTATACAGAGGCGGGCAACTTTTTTTTAGGCAAGATTGTGACAATAATATGTAAATTCAAGCGAGGGCTCGGCTCCTACGCATCGCGCGCTCGAAGCCGGGCAAGGCGCCTTCGATAACTTTATCGTCGACGCAGTAGGCGACGCGGAAGTAGCCGGGGGCGCCGAAGCCTGAGCCTGGCACCACGAGAATGTTCTCCTCCTTGAGCAGGGAGAGGAAAGCCTCGTCGTCGCCGTCAGGGATTTTCGCGAAGAGGTAGAAGGCGCCCTCGGGCAGACCCAGCTCGTAACCGGAGGCCCTGAGGGACGCGACGAACTTGTCGCGTCTCCTCTCGTAGATCGCGACGTCCACGCATTCGTCGCCTAGGCCCGCTATCACTTTCTGCATGAGGCTCGGCGCGTTGACGAAGCCGAGTATGCGATTCGCGAGGCCCAAGGCGGCCACGATCTCGCCTGAGTCCTCGGCCGCGGGATTCACCGCCGTATAGCCGAGGCGTTCGCCGGGCAGGGAAAGGTCCTTCGAGAACGAGCTCGCGATGATCGAGTTGGCATAACTCGCCATGGGGCTCGGAACCTTCGCGCCGTCGTAGGCGAGCCTGCGGTAAGGCTCGTCGGACACGAGGTAGATCGTATGCCCGTGCTCCCGGCCCTTGCGCTCCATCGCGACGGCGAGGCGGGCGAGGGACTCGGCCGAGTAGATGCGCCCCGTGGGGTTGTTCGGCGTGTTGACGAGAACCACCTTCGTCTTCGGGCCCATCGCCGCCTCGAGAGCGGAGACGTCGAGGGAAAAATCGGGAAGAGCAGGGATCGTCTTGAGCACCCCGCCGTGGTTGTCTGCGATGAAGCCGTACTCGACGAAGTAGGGCGAGCTCACGAGGACCTCGTCGCCTGGCTCGAGAAGTGCCTTGAAGGCTATATTGAGGGCCCCCGCCGCACCACAGGTGACGACTACCTGCGCGCCCTCGAGAGAGAGGCCCTGGTCTCGATTCAGACGCGCGGCGATGGCCGCTCGAGCCTCGGGCAAGCCCGCATTGGGCATGTAGGCATGGAGGTCGCCGTCATCCGCCTCGACGACAGCCTTGAGCCTCGCCTTAATCGCTTGGGGGACGGGCAGGTCGGGGTTGCCGATGCTGAAGTCGAAGACAGCGTCGTCCCCGTAGATCGCCTTGAGCCTCTTACCTTCCTCGAACATCTTGCGGATCATCGAACCGTTCGCCACGAAATCGCGCATCTTCCTGGATATCGCCATGTCCGTCTCCTATTTGTGCAACATGTTTATCTTGCAGCGGCCGCGGGATAGAGGCCGATGGTCCTTGCCTTGAGCCTTGAAAGCCCGAGAAGTATGTCTATGTTGTGGGTGCTCTCCCCCACGAGACCGCCTATCTCGCGGACGGCGGAGACTATGGCGTCGAGCTCGATCGGGCGGCCGGCCTCGACGTCCTGGAGCATGGAAGTCTTGAAGGCCCCCAGCTCGCGGGAGATCTTCATGCGGTCCTCTTCGGTCTGCTCTATCGGACAGCCGATACGTGTTCCTATGCACTTCGCCTCGGCCATGACGTCGACGCAGAAACGCCCGACCAGGGGATCGTCGACGATCCGATCCATCGTCGCGCCGGTGAGGGCCGAGATGGGATTCATGGTCATGTTGCCCCAGAGCTTGTACCAGATCTCTCGCTGGATCGAATCGGTCGATTCCGTTTCGAAGCCCGCGTCCGAGAGCGAGCGGACGAGGGAAGAAAGCCGGGGAGTCGACTCGCCCGAGGGCTCGCCCACGATGAGGCGTCGCAGAGGCAGGGACTTCACGAGGCCTGGCTCGGGGCAGGAGGCGCCGAGGTGCACGACGCAGCCGATCACGGACTCGTCCGGTATGACCGCAGCTATCGCGCCGTCCGGATCCACCGAGGAGAGGGAAGTGCCGGCGAGCGCGCCGCCGAAGGAATGGCCGCTCCTGCCGCCGCGGAAAAACCACCAGGGAACGCCGTTCATCGCGGTAAGCACGACCGTGCCGGATCCAACGAGCGGCGCGATGCGCGAAGCGACCGCGGGCAGAGCGGGAGCCTTGACCGAGAGGATGACTAGGTCCTGAACACCAAGCTCCGCCGGCTCGGATGTCGCGAGTATGGGAACAGCTTCGATCCCGCCTTCGCCCAGGAATCGGAGGCCTTCAGCTCGAAGAGCGGACAAGGTCGGACCCCGCGCTATACCCGAAAGCTCGCAGCCGGATTTCGCCAGTCTATAGCCTATGAGCCCACCGATAGCGCCGACGCCATAGATGCAGACCTTCATCACAACCCCCGACGTGGATGATACTGGCAGTCCTCGCGTACGTCCACCTTCGGGTAGGCAACGAGAAGCTACGACTTCGTAGCTTGCCAGTGAACAAATGGAGGGAAAAGGCTTTGAATATCGAGCCATGAGAAAGCTTACATCAGCGCGGACATCGAAGGCGGCTGCGGCATCGACCCCTCGGCCCTGCCCGAGTCCGTCCGCATCATGCGCGCATGGCCCCGCAACCCCCTCGCCCATACGATGAGCACGGACACCGTCCGCGTCATCGTGAACGGACGCGTCGCGAGCGAATTCCTCATCAATGCGTACACCGCCGCCCTCTTCGGCGTGCGCAGAGGCTCATCAAAGAGGCGGCGCGATCGAGCTCGAGTTCTCCTCGACCTCCTGGCGGGACGCGCTCGCCTTCATGTACTTCGTCCTGTAGGGGAACGCGCTACCCATTATTACTAGAAACACATATACTGCTTACGGAATGACGTATGCCGAAAATCGTAGACTATGACGCGAAACGACAGGAGATAGCAGCCCAAGCGGTCTCCGTGCTCGTCAGGGACGGCATCCAGGAATCAAACCTTGGCAAGGTGGCCGATTGCTGTGGCATGGGCCGCACTACGCTCTACCAATACTTTCGGAACATAAACGAGCTGATCGAGTTCACCCTGACGGAGACCTTCGGGAAACTCGACGCCGAGGCTGCATCTCTGCGCGAGGACGGAAGCATGGACGCGCTGTCCAGGCTCCTGCGATTCATGCAGTACCTAGAACGGGCCGCCATCGAGGACAAGGGCCGGATGATCCTCGTGCTCGACTTCCTCCTCCACCCCCACCGTGAGCCTTCGGGAATAAGCTTCGACGTGCAGGAGCATGTGCGCATCCTCCGTGGAGAGCTGGAGCTCATTCTCGCGGACGCCGTGGCCGCGGGTGCGCTGCGCCCGATGGACACGCAGTCGATGGCCTTCACGCTCTTCGCGTTTATCGAGGCGGCCACAGTACATGGGGCCCTCTACGACAACATATCCTTGGATAACACGATGCGCGATATCAATATACTCATCGATGGAATGCGGACGGAGAAGAGAGAAGGTTAAGGCGTGTAGCGGCGGCCCCTACGCCCAAGGCGCGTTACGCGTGATCCAAGCGTATTACGCGAGCCTTCTTGCCCGACACGAGCACGTCGAGGGCTTCGCGTTGCGCGAACGAACCCCCCAGCGCTTGGACGTCGAGTTCGCGCGAGACGAGGAGGACGAGCCTTCCGCCCGGGGCGAGGATGCGGCGCGCGGCTCCGAGGAAGGCGCCCAGGAGAGCCTGCGCCCCGGCAGCGTCCGTGCCGCCGCCCTCGTAAAGGCCCCAGGGAGGATCGGTCGCTATAGCCGTGACGAAGCCTGCCTCGAAGGCGCTCGGGTCGAGGGCGTCGCGGGCCTTCGGGAATATGGTCTTGCGCCTCTTCTCGAAGAGCTTGCCCGACAGGGAGGCCTTCACCGTGGCGACCTTCTCTGGATCGATATCCTGGGCGAAGGCAAAGCGATATGCCGAGGCGAGGGAGCGCTCGAGGACGATGCCGCCATAGCCGCAGAAGGGATCGAGGAAGACATCGTCCGACCGGGGCTCGGTCATCTCGGCGAGGAGGCGGCAAGTCGTGCGAGGCAGCTCACCCGGTCGCCCGGACACCTCCGGCGAATGGGACAAACGCTCCAAGAAGAGCACGCGGCCGTCGGCTCGCTCCTGCAGGCGGTACTCGCGCTCGGGATGGCCCGAGTCGGGCCTCGCGCCGGTCGCGCGCGATATCAGGCCCTCGAGCTCGAGCTTCGCCTCGCGGGGGATAGGAGCCGGGTCGTCGGGGCCGAAAGAGCGCAGGACGAAACTGCGAAGACCGTGGTAACGCTGCTCTCCCGCGGGGAGCGGGCCTGAGCCGCGGCGGGGGGGCGCCATAGCTGCGGCTCCCCCGCCGGGAACGCGCGCTGTCTTGGCTAGCTTACGCGACGCGGACTCGAGGCCACCGGGCGCCTCGCCGAGCACGCGAAATAGGCCGCGGCAATACGAGAGAAGGGCGGAGGGCTCGGCCGCGCACTCGACGAGGATGGCATTGTCCCCTTCGGGAATCACCTTAGCGCCTGGACAGTCTCTCAGCGCGAGGCGCTTAACCAAAGGGCCGAAGCCCGCTGCGTGCGGAGCGAAATAGCGGTTAGGCTGGAGCATGGAGCTCACACGAACTTATGGTAGTTCTTGAGCATGATGAAGCTCTCCGAGGCGAGGATGCCTTCGACAGTGGAGAGTTCCTCGGTGAGGAACTGCACGAGGCCCTTGTTCGAGTCGAGGAGCACCTCTGCGATAAGGTCGTAGCGGCCCGAGGCTATGGACACCGAGAGCACGTTCTTAAGGTGCGACAGCTCCTCGGCCTTGAGGTCGAGGAGTTTCGACTCCGCGACGCGCATGGCGACGAGCACGAGCTGCTTGTTCTCGAGCACGTCAGGATTGATGAGGGCGCGCACCTCGAGGATCCCCGCCTCCTTGAGCTTCTTGAGGCGGGCGCGCACCGTGCCCTCCGAGATGCCGAGCTCCCGGGCGATGTTGTTGTTCGGGACATAGCCTTCCTGCAGGATATTGATGATCTTCCAATCGGTCTCGTCGGGCTGCATAGCCGACAACTGTACCCCAGGCAGAGCCGCGAGGGCAAGGCTACATGAGGCTCACTGGGTCGACGTCGGGCTCGATGCGCACGGTAGACGGGACCTTGAAGGCGGCGAGCGTCGCCGCCATCGCCCTGTGCAAGGGACCGAGCTCCGGAGCGCGCGCGATGATCTGCCAGCGCTGCGTTCCTGCGACCATGCCGAGCGGGCACTCGGCGGGGCCCAGCAGCTCGGCGCCCTCGGGCAGGAAGCTTTGAACAAGCTCCGCGAAGGCGCGTGCGCAGTCGGCCGCCCTCCCCTTCTCCTTCGACCTGAAGACCACGCGCACGAGGCGCGAGTAGGGCGGGAAGCCCAGCTCGCGCCTCGTCTCGAGCTCGAGGCTGTAGAAGCCCTCGGCGTCCTGGGCCGCAGCGAACCGGATGATGGGGCTGTCCGGGCGGTAGGTCTGGAGGAGGACTTCGCCGTCGGGCGTGAAGCGGCCGGCGCGACCCGCAACCTGGACGACGAGCGAGAAGGTGCGCTCGGCCGCGCGGAAGTCCGGCAGGTTGAGGCTCGTGTCCGCGAGCACGACGCCGACCGTTCTCACGCGGGGGAAGTTGAGGCCTTTGGCGACCATCTGCGTGCCGAGGAGTATGTCCGCCCTCCCCTCGCGGAAGTCGCACAACGCGGCCTCCAGCTCGCCCACCTTCGAGGTCGAGTCCGCGTCGAGCCTGCGGATGACCATGCCGGGGAAAAGCTTGGCTGCCTCCTCCTCGACGCGCTCGGTGCCGAAGCCGGCCCAGCCCACGTCGAGGGAGCCGCAGTCCGGGCAGACCGAGGGCGGCGTGGCGCGATATCCGCAATAGTGACATACAAGGGCATTGCGGTCCTTGTGGTAGGTCAGGGCCACCGAGCAGTTCGGGCAGCGCAGCTCGCTCCCGCAGCTGTTGCAGCGGAAAAAATAGGAGAAGCCGCGGCGGTTGAGGAAGAGGATGGACTGCCGCCCCAGCTCATGGGAGGCGCGTACAGACTCGGCCAGAGCCTTCGATATGGGCGAGAACTCAGCTCGCATGTCGACTATCCTCACCTCAGGCGGCGCGCCTCCCGCGAGCCGCTTGGTGAGTGGCAATCGGGCGATGGCGCCGGAGGCCATGAGGCTCCAGGCCTCGGCGGAAGGAGTGGCGCTGCCCATGAGGACGCGAGCTCCTTCCGAAGCGCCGCGGCGCATCGCGACCTGCCTCGCGTGGTAACGCGGAGAAGAGCCCGACTTGTAGCTCGATTCGTGCTCCTCGTCGATAACGATTAACCCTAAATCCTTTACGGGCGCGAAGACCGCGCTGCGCGCTCCGACCACCACGCGCGCCTCGCCCCGGAGTATGCGCCGCCATTCGGCGAGCCTCTTCGAGGGAGAGAGGCGCGAGTGGAGGACTGCGCAATTCCCTCCGAAGCGGCGGGAGGTCGCCAGGGCCACCTGCCCCGAGAGCGCGATCTCGGGCACGAGGTAGATGACGCCCCTGCCCTCCGCCAATGTCGCCTCGGCGGCCTGGAGGAAGACCTCGGTCTTGCCCGTGCCCGTGAGGCCGTAGAGATACTTTGTGCCCGACTTGTCGCGCGTTATGCGCTCGAGGGCCGAGCGTTGCTCTTCGGACAAAGTCAAAGGCGTCTCCCTTATCTCGAGGTCCTCGATCTCGATGTCCGCGCCTTGCTTGGGCTCACGCTTGGCCGTGGGCAGCATGGCGGCTAGGGCCTCGCCTTGGCCGCAGAAATACATGCCCGCAAGCCAATAGGAGAGCTCGACTGAAGTCCCGTCGAAGAGAGGCTCCGAGTCGATGCAGCGCGTTATGCGCTTGATCTTCGCGCTTTCGAGGGAGCAGGAGTCGGACTCGCCCACCACGTAGCCCGTCGCCTCTCGGCGGCCGAAGGGCGCGACGACGCGCCGACCTATCCCTGCGCTCCGTTCCTCGTCGCTGCGGTAGGAGAGCGCCCCGAGCCTGGGCACGTCGAAGAGAACCTCGAGGAATTCCGCCACCGCTGGATCCCGCCTACGAGAGCGCGGAAAGCTTGGCACGGAAGACTTTGAGGTCTTCCCAGACCGGCCGCTTCAGGCTTTCGTCCCGGAGGACAGCGCTCGGGTGATAGGAGACGAGTACCGGGATTCCCTCGAACTCGCGCCAGTAGCCGCGCAGCCTGCCCACGCCCTCGCTCGAACCGAGGATGGCGTTCGCGGCCACGCGGCCCGCGCAAAGTATGGCCTTGGGCCTAAGGACGGCGACCTGCCTTCGCAGGTAGGGCATGCAGGCCTCCTGCTCGTCTCCCGCGGGATCGCGGTTCTGCGGCGGCCTGCACTTGACTACGTTGGTTATAAAGCAGTTCGTTCCGCGGGAGAGGTCGATCGAGAGAAGCATCTTGTCGAGAAGGTGGCCTGCGGGACCGACGAAGGGCAGGCCGGAGGCGTCCTCCTCGGCGCCGGGAGCCTCGCCCACGACAAGGGCGAGAGGCGCGTCCGGACCCTGACCAGGCACCGCGAGGTTCCGCTTCTCACAGAGGCGGCAAGCCTTGCAAGCGCGCACGGCCAGGGCGATCACGGCGGGACCGTCTTCCGTGGGAGGGGGAACGCCCCCGACAGCCTCGAAGTCAGGGGTCTCGCGCGGCTTGCGGGAGCCGCCGAGCCAGTCCTCCACGACGGAGAGTGACTGCCAGAGATCGCGCCTCTCATCGACCGTCATTTCTCCACCTCGATCGAGGTCGCGGCGAGAGAAGCTTCCTGTATCTTTCCGTAGGACCTGATCGAAAGGAAGTTGGCTATGAGCTCGGGCTTCCCGATCCTCTGTTTCTCGTCCTCGAAAAGCCTAATGGCCACGGCCAGGTTGCGCTCCGAGGCGGCGGGGTCACCGAGCCTCGAAGCGAGGTAGTGGTAGAGGATAAGATCCTTCGACGGCAACAGGAGGCCCGAGGAGAAGAAGTACACCGCCTCGCCCAGGAAAAAGCGGGAGCGCTCGTCCCGGCCCAAGTCGGCCTCCCTCTCGGCGAGAAGGATGAGGACGGTAAAGGTCGGCCAATAGCAGGAGTGCCTGAGGCCGAGGGTCAGGGCCTCGAGGGCAGTCGACTCCGCCTTGGCGCTCTCGCCCGCGAGAGCGCGGCAGACAGCCATGGTGCGCAGCGCGTCGACCTTGGCGAAGTCGTTGAGGATCTGCGCCGAGTAGAACTCGGCCTGGACGAACCTCTCCCGCGCCGCCTCCTCGTCCCCCGAGAAGACGTAGGAGAACGCATACATCGCGTTCGTCTGCGACAGCACCGACTCCGAGAGGGAGCCGAGCGAGAGGAGGGCCGAGGCCGTCTCCCGTATGCCCTGGAAGTCGCAGAGCTGCCAGAGGGCGCGCATCTTGAAGTCGTAGGCATAGAAGCGCGAGATGCGGCGATCGGGAGGCATGCGACCGAGGCTCTCCTCGATCGTCGCGAGGGAGGAGACGTAGTCGCCGGTGAGGAGCTCGAGCTCGGCCCGCGCCTCATAGGTCTCGAAGGGGTCGCCGTCGGGGACCTTGGCGCACTCTCCCACGAGGCGCCTCGCCTCGTAGAGATCGTTGCGCATGACCTGCGCGAGGGCCATAGTCCTGAGCACATTCTGCACGCTGCGGGGGCTCACGTCCGCGCGCCGGTAGTAGTGGAGGGCCTTCTGCCCCGTGAAGACCGTCTGCTGGAAGGCGTAGGTCATCGCGTTGTAGTTGCAGATCTGATGGTAGGCGAAGCCCATGAGGTCGGGGTCCCCGCGTGAAAGTGCGGCGCGCATGATCTTCTGCAGCACTGCTTCGAACTCCGCTATCTTGCCCGAGTTGAAGAGGATCGCGGACTTCGTGATGAGCAGGCTCACCCTCGCCTTCTCGTCACCGCGCAAGCGCTTAAGGAGAAGGTTGATGTAGGGCAGGAGCTCCGCGTCGCTCGTGCGGTTCGGGTCCTCCTGCATGACGCGGGCGGCCTCGGCGTAGCGCTCGGAGCGTACGAGGTGGAGGATGAGACGCATGCGATTGGGCCGCTCCCGGGCGAGGAGAAGGTCCGCTATCACTCCGTGGAGGATGCGCTTGTTGTGGTTTAAAAGGCTCGAGTAGAGGGCCTTCTTGAAGACATCGGCGCGGAAGGAGTAGTCGCCGCCCGAGGACACGATGAGCTCGTCCTTTTCGAAGCGGGCCATAGCCTCGGGCACGATGGCGACGTCTCCGCCCGCAGCCGCCTGCAGCGCGCTCGCCTCCTCGACGCTGAAGGAGTGCACGAAGACCGAAAGTCTCGCGGCGAGCTCGCGCCATTCCGTCGGATAGCGCTCGAGGCTCGAGAGGAAGATGTTTTGCACGGTGGCGGGCAGGGAGGAGAGGTCCTTGTGCTTTCGCCCGTAGGCCGCGTACTCGCGGAGGAAGAGCGGATTCCCTATGCCCGCGTCGGCGACGCGGCACAGGGCCTCGTCCTCGATGCCCGGCCAGCGCGAGCGCACGAGGGACTCCGACTCCTCGCGCGAGAGGGGAAGGAGCTTGACCGGCCGCAGGCCCTGGAAGGCCTTGCGTAGCTCGAGGGGAAAATCCCGGCCGGCGAGGAGAAAGAAGGGCTTGATCCTCCCGTTCTTGAAGAGGTACTGAAAGAACTCGCGGGAGAGCCGATCCATGAAGCTCGCGTTGTCGATGCAGACGAGGATCGGGAAAAGATCAGAGGAGTGCGCGACGAGGATCGCGTCGAAAACGTCGTAGAGCGCGGTAATCGAGGCGTCGTCGGAGCGAGCCTCGTCGCCGCGCGAGGAGACGAGCTCGACGAAACGCCTGGCCGAGGACTTGGAGAGCGAGGGGTAGGGCTCGAGGGCACGCTCCGCGGCCTCGCGGTCCACGCCCGGCTCGAGGCCGAGGCTGCCGAGGAGTATGTCCACGACGAGGGCGAAGCCCCCTATACGGTACTTCTGCGCGCGGGCGAAGAGCACGGGCGTATCGAAGTCGGGGAAGAGGCGGATCTTGTCGACGATCGCCTGCATGAGGCGGGACTTGCCGATGCCCGCGTCGCCCAAGAGATAGAAGCCGGAGACCTCGTCGTAGCGGTTGCGCATGTAGGCCTTGAGGATCTCGTCGACGAGCTCGCGGCGGCCGATGAAAGGCCCGGAATCCTTCATCTCGCCCTGGGCCTCGCCCTTGACCTCGTAGGCCGCGACGGGCTCGGACTTGCCCTTCGCGTCGATCTCGACGCGAGGCCCGAAGTCGAAGTCGCCCTCGCACTTCTCCTTCACCGCCTCCGACACCAGGATCGAGCCTGGCGAGGCCGCCGCCTCGAGCCGCTCTGCGACGCTCATCGCGTGACCCGTGACCACGTCGAACTCGCCGCGCCTGCCCGTGGTGACCAAGCCTTCGTGGATGCCCGTGCGGAAGGCCACGCCCGCATCGCCCGCAGCCTCGCCTGAAGGCGCGCCCAGGGCCTCCTCCCGCACGCGAGAGAGGAACTCCATGGCCGCATGGATAGCTCGGGAGGGATCGTCCTCGTGGAGATCGGGCACGCCGAAGACCGCGACGAGGGCGTCACCGATGTACTTCTCGACGATGCCGCCGTAGGCCCTGATGATGCTCTCGAAGACGCCGAAGAGCTTCGTCATGAGGGAATCCATCTCCTCGGGGTCCATACGCTCGGAGAGGCTCGTGAAGCCCTTCATGTCGGAGAAAAGGATGGTGGCCGTGCGGCGCTCGCCGCTTTTTATGCTATCTCGCTCGGACATCGCCTCCAGTGTACCTGCCCGAGGCCCAAGGAGCAAGACAGGGGCGGTGATCAGAGTCCGCCCTGATTCGACAGAGGGTCGCATACCCTGCAGCGCTGCGGCTTCGCTTTTAAAGAGAAAGGCGCTTTGAATTCAATAAAGCCGTGCTCCCTTTTAAAAAGAAAGGCCCTTTAAATTTTTCTTCGCCCTTCCCTTCGCGGCGGTAGCCGCCCTGCTCGCCATCCGTTTCCTTAACGTACCGCGCGAGCTGAAGCACCCAAAACTCGACCTTCTGTCGATCCTTCTCTCGACGGTCGACTTCGGGGCCCTCACCTACGAGGTAAGCGAAGTTAGTTCCGCAGGGTCGCAATGATGGGACTCTTCGCGAATCTCCGGCTCCTTCCAATGTATTTTCAAACAGTGCCCGCTCTATCGCCGCTCGCTACCGGGCTCACCATGCTACCTGGGGGGCTCGTGAATGGACTCGGTTCTCCCGTTGCGGGCAAACTCTATGACCGCCTTGGACCGCGATTGCTCGTACCGGCAGGATTCGGGATTATAAGTGCGGGGCCCTTCTTGATGTCGCTGATTGGAAGTATAGCCTCTTTCCCTGATATCATCCTTTACGCATTCACGGTTGCGGGAATACCGCTCGTACTGCCTCCAACCCAAACTAACAGCCTGGGCCAGCTTCCGCCCTCTTTATGCAGCCATGGGACTACAATAATGAACACTCACCAGCAGATCGCTGCCGGACTTGGCGCTTCCCGATACTGCCCAGGCGATGTCGGCCGGTCTTCATCGCGCCTATTTCATCGGCGGCATTATTCTCGCCTGTGCATTCGTTGCCTCGTTCTTGATCAGGCGCAGATCGAGGACCGTCTCGGTAGACAGGGGACCTCGGCCGCGCTAAGGCGGAAGTATCGGCGACGAAGGTAGTACAGCGAAACGCCCACGCAATTGAGACTGTGCTGCTTCACGAAGAGGACGCTCTCGGTGATCGCGACGGCCTCGCCCCGGAGGCGATCGAGCCAGGCTCCGAGCTCGCGGCCCTGGCCTATGCGCTCGGCCGTGGCGAGCGCTATCTTCCAATTCGAGACGACGATGAGTATATGGAGGCTGGGTACGCAGTTGAGATGGGGATCGACAGCGTGGATGAGGGCGAAGCCCGGCGCGTAGTTGCCGGACGGACGGGCGGTGGTCGTGTGCCCCCGGCGATAGACACTGCCCGCGTCGGCATAGAGATCGCGTATCGCGTCAACGTAATCCACGAACGCCCCGATGTCGCGCCTCTCGCTCCGCCTCAGCAGATAGTACATGCTGCCTATCCAAAGCTTGACGAACTCGAAGTACTTCCCGATCCGCGAGGGATCGAGGGGAATCCTCTCGTCGAGCGAATGGTCGACGCTAACCACGGCCCTGCGCTTGAAGAGGGCGTTCTCCAACTGGGGCAGGAAGAAAGAGCACAGCGCCCAAGGCGGGCCTGGCGAGGGTCGCCGCGATCGGTCTCGCGTAGCCCACGTTGATCCTAGACGATCGCTTCTCCTTATCCATTGCGCCTCCGTTGCCACGAGGATGCTATGGGGAGGAGAAAAGATGGTCAACCCGCGCCGGCCGCTTTTTCGGCTTCGACGCGAGGCCTCGCTCGTGGATATTCGCGACCATTTCCTCTACCTAGTCTATGTCGCTGAAACCGGGATCGTGAGGACGAATGCGGCGCCGCGATCCCGTCCGGGAAGGACATCGATGGCCCAGCCGTGAGACTCGACGACGGTCTTGACTATGGAAAGACCGAGTCCCATGCCCGGTTCGTTGCGGGAAGAGGAGCCGCGGTAAAAAAGCTCGAAGATGTGTGGCAAGTCCTGCGACGAGATGCCCGGACCGTCGTCGATGACGGAAACAATATAGTTCCCGCCCTCGGCCTTCGCAGCGATGTCGATCCTGCCGCCCGAAGAGGTGTAGCGTAGGGCATTGTTGACGAGGTTTTCGAGAGCCCGAGTCACGAGGCGTTCGTCCATATAGATATAACTCGGCTGGGGCAGGGCTATTGCGCTAAAAACCTTACGATCGAAAAGAGTGGCGTCTGCCTCAATGCGCTTCGAGAAGACGCGTAGGAAGGTCGCGAGGTCGACGCTTGCGAGGCCATGGCTCCACTCGCCGGTATTCACTCGCTCGAAATCTATGAGGTCTTCGATCATGCCCTCGAGCTGGTCGGCCTTGGATTTGATGATGCGGAGATACGAAGACGCATTCAGACCTGCCTCGCCGAGATCCTCTTCGAGGGCCTCTGCGTAGCCTTTCACGAGGGCCAACGGTGTCTTGAGGTCGTGGGATATGCCCATGATGAAACGGGCGCGACGTGCCTGGTCTTCTTTGATCTCCTCGCGCAGACTGTTGAGCGAGTGCGAGAGGGAGGTTATCTCGTTGCTCCCTTCTATTGAGATGGGAAGATCGAGCTCGCCTGCGGCGACGCGCCTCGTGGCTGCCTCTAGGGAAACGACCGAACGCGTTAGGGAATTGACGATGAGTATGCACATGCCCGATGCGAAGACGATGATGACCACCAGGGCGAGGACGCCGCCGATGACAAAAGGTTCGTGTACGATCAAACTTCTGATCGGCAGGGTCGACACTATCGTGAAGCCCTTAGGCAAGGATGGACCAAAGCCGAATATTAGGGCTTGTCCCGTGGGCAAGACATGAGCGGCGGTTGCGATACCGATCGTAATGGCGGAACCGGGGTGTATGGATGGTATCGTGGAGTAGATTACACTGCCCCCCGGATCTGCCACGGCTATATCAACGTCCTTAGGAGCCGCCTTTTGCAGGAGCCGTACGAGGTCCTCGGAGCTTGGAGAACGGCCCCCCTCCCTCCCGATATCCATCACCGAGTGGCTCGCCCGCTCATAGACGAAAAAGAGCGATATAACGACGATCGGCATGATTGCGATACCGATAATAAGGATATAAGACTGCGTCTTTATTTTCATCGATGACCGTCCCCGTCGCCCGACTCTGGGGGGACTCGGAGACGATAGCCCCGGCCATAGACCGTCTCGATATAGGCCGGGTTGGCAGGATCGTCCTCGATTTTCTTCCTGAGCCGCTGGATGTAGACGGCTACGACCGTAATATCGCCATAGCTGGATTCCCACACAGCGTTGTAGATGGACTGGGGCATCTGTGGCACTTCCGAGCTCGCGCGCTCGGCGAGGTAGGATAGAACTCCAAATTCCTTGACCGAGAGAGGTATGGTCTCGTCGCCGCGCTTGAGCACGAAGGTCGAGCGATCGAGAGTATAGGGTCCGAAGTGGAATATATCGGGAGAGGCTTTGTCGGGGATGCTACGCGAACGTCGCAGCAAGGCTCGCACACGCGCCACGAGGACCTTGGGCGAGAAGGGCTTGGTCATATACTCATCGGCGCCCTGGCCGAGGCCGGCGATCAGATCCTCGTCAGAAGCGCGAGCCGTCACGATGAGGACGGGACATGCGGTGAGCTTGCGCGCCTCCGAGAGGAACTCGAAGCCATCCATTCCGGGTAGATTCAAATCGAGAACGATGAGGTCGAAATGTTCCGTCTTGACGCGCTCGAGAGCGGATTCGGCATTCTTGCAAGCCTGCGCGTCTATCCCATCCTTCGATAGGAAGAGCGTGATAAGATCGGACATTTCATTGACATCTTCGACGACGAGTACTTTAGCCTGCATATCTTCTAAGTCCCCGAGTTCGGAGTATATGCGCGACGAGCTGAAAATCCAACGGCAGCTAAAAGGATAATCGCAAATATAGCAAAAGTTTATAATTTATTTAGGCTATTTATATGTCATACTAAAAAGCCACTCGGTAATATCAATTCCAACACCAGAGATCAGGAGATAAAGAATAATGGACTTCATGCGAATTGCGTGCGTTGGCGCATTTCTCATTCCTTTTATGGCTCTGTGGTCACAACAGGTGGCGGCACCTCCGGCAGCGCCTGTGGCGGGGCAGAAGGTCCTGACTCTCGAGCAGTGCCTCGAGACAGCTCTGGCAAAAAGCAATAGTGGCGCGATACTTCAGAAAAACCTCGATATTAGCCGAGCTCAGTACAAGCAGACGGTGGCGACTAACTCGGTCTCGCTGAACGGTAGCCTCGACGCCGGAGCCACCGGGGGAATCGGCAACACTACGCTCCTCTCCGATGCTGCCAGTACGGTAGGGACTTCCGTCGATTACACTACGGATATCCCGCTGAACTATTCAGGCTCTCTTTCCCTGAGTGGACCATCGACAAGCCTGAGCCTGACGGGCAATGCCTCCTTTTCGCCTGTCGCGAACACGGAGTTCAACGACAGCAGCGTCAGTCTCAGCCTGAGCCAGACTGTCTGGGATGGCTATCCGGGAGGGATCGCGAAAGGGAATGTTCAAAAGGGACTCCTTACTCTCCAATCCGCGGAGCTGTCGGCCGACTCGAACAAGTTAAGTCTGATTTACCAAGTCAAGCAGGACTATTATTCGATGCTGAGCGCTCAGCGCAACCTCGACGTATACGCTCAGAACCTCGAGCTGGAGAAGGCGGCCCTCGCACAGGAGCAGGTGCTCTACAACCTCCATCAGGCGGCGGACGTCGATCTTCAGACTGCGCAGATCAATGTGGAGAGCGCCGAGGTCGACCTGATGAACGGCCGGCTCTCGCTTAGCTCGGCGCGGGAGACGCTGGCGAACCTCGTGGGACTAAGCGCGGACGCGGAGTTCACTGTGGCCGAGGCCGCCGATCCCCAGGTCTCAGCCCAGAGCCTAGAGGAGGCTATCGCGATCGGCCTTGACAAGAGGGTGGAGCTCAAGCAATTGAGCGTGAATCGAAGGATTGGGGAAATATCGCTCGGCCTCATCAAGGCTCAGACATCGCCTACGGTGAGCCTGACCGGTTCTAGTTATTGGCTCAATGACACCCAGGTAGGCTCTAACCCGAATGCGATGACGATCACCCTGGGTGGGAAAGTCGGCCTGCCCATCCTTGACTCCGGTTCGGCCAAGTATCAGGAAGAGGCGAACCGCTACCAAAGCAGTGTGTATGATCTCCAGGACGATCAATACCGTCGGAGCATCTCGCTGGCAATCAAGAATGACTACGAATCGGTCCAGCTGCAGACGAAGAAGCTCGAGCTGGCGAAGCTGACGGCCAAGAACAGCAAGGGGCAGTACGATCTTAAGAATTTGCAGCGGCAATACGGTACGGCGACGAATCAGGATGTCCTCACCGCCGCTGTCAACATGGTGAACGCTAATACTTCATTGGCGACAGCGAGGAATACACTTGAGCTCGCCATTCTTCAGCTTCAGAACGATATGGGCCTGTAGGGAGACTACTATGAATCATCGACTATCATTCACATCTCGAGCATTTTCGGCACTCGTCATCGCCGCGAGCCTCGCGGTCGGACTCGCAGGCTGCGTGGCACGGAACGCCGACAGTGCGGCCGCGTCTCACGGAGGATCGGGGGATTCTACACCGACGATAACGGTCATGGCGCAAGAGGTCTCCGAGGGGCCTCTGACGATTGTGAGCGAGACTTCGGGCACGGTAAATCCGGTCACGCAGAGCAAAGTGGCGGCACAAGTCGCGGGGACGGTGGCGAAGATTCGCCATTTGGCGGGCGACTGGGTTAAGGCTGGGGAGACAGTGGTCCAGCTCGACGATACGCGGCTCGATCTCGCGGCGAAGACGTCGCGTGCCTCTCTTGAGACCGCACGAATAAACTTGTCCACCTCCGAGGACACGACGGCCCAGGCCAATCCCAAGCTTGCGCTTCAGGTCCAGTCGGCCCAGGCGACGCTTGCGTCGGCCCAGAAGACCTACGATTCGACTAAGGCTCTATTAGACGCCGGAGGGGCCACCGAATCCCAGTTGGATAGCGCCCAGAGCCAGCTGCAGACGGCGCAGGCCAACCTCGAGTCGGCCAAGACCGACCTCGATCAGAACAATAAGGCCGACAAGCAAAGTTTGGCTCTTCTTAAACTCGCTGTCCAGCAGGCGGATTTCCAGGCGCGCGAGAGTGAGATAGATTTACAATACTCCTCAATTAAAGCACCCTTTGCGGGACAGATATCGGTGGTCTATGTAAATCCCGGCGAATACGTGAATACGGACACCGAAGCCTTCCTTCTCGTCAGCGCGGACAAGGAAATCGACTTCAGCGTTTCGCCGTCAGACGCTACGCATCTCAAGGTTGGCACCATATTGAACTTTACGTACGAAGGGTCGACATTCAAAATCACGGTTCGACAGCTACCTTCTGCGCCGGTGAACGGGATGGTGCCCCTGGTGGCCTCGGTTCCCGCCTCCTTTCCGATATCCTATGGCGCCGTGGGGATGGTGGGCTATTCGCTCAATCTGGCGCGGGGGACACTCATCCCAATCGCCGCCCTCCAGACGGCCGAGGACAAAAACTACGTGTTCACGATCGAAAACGGAAAGGCGGTGATGCGGACGGTCACGATCATCGCGGAAAGCGGGGTGCAGGCCGCAGTATCGGGCATCTCGGGAGGTACTCAAGTCATCGTGAGCCCGCAGCCGGGGCTTCTGGAGGGCTCTCTCGTCCAGATCGCGAAGGCGGGCAAGCAATGAGCACGCTTCGCGAGTTCGAGACGAAGATCTTCAACAAGATCAATCCTGCGGTCAAGTTCTCAGTTAGCCGTTACGTTCTTTCCATTGGATTCTTCGTCGCCATTGTCGTGTTCGGCCTTGTGTCGACGCTTTCTCTCGGCGTGGACCAGTTCCCCTCCATCAATATACCCGTCGTAGTAGTGAGCACGGTTTATACGGGGGCTACGCCATCGGTCGTGGACGAGCAGATCACCAAGGTCATCGAGAACGCCGTCTCTACGATCAGCGGTATCACGGACATCGAGAGCTCCTCCCAGACGGGCTCGAGTACGGTCGTCATCATGTTCGACCAGAGTGTCAACAAGAACTCGGCCGCGAATCAGGTATCTTCACAAGTCTCATCCGCGACCGGATCGCTGCCCTCGGGCGTCAACTCGCCGACGATCACGGCTATCGATCCGAATTCCAGCGCGATCGTCGAGATCGGCATTATGGCAAAAGGAATCCCTCTCGATGAGGTGACCGACTACGTGGATAATGACCTCGAGCCTGTTCTTGAGCGCGTACAGGGCGTGGCGCAGCTTCAGACCGATGGGGCGCCCTCTCGGCAGTTCCAGGTCCTTCTCAACCCGAACAAGCTGCGCGCCTATAACCTGTCTCCCCAGACGGTCTCCTCGGCCATCGGCAGATCGGCCATCAATAGCGCGATCGGGTCGATAAGCCACAAGCAGAATGTGCTCACCTTCTCGACCCGCAACATACCCACCAATCCCACGGAGATATCCGCCATTCTGGTTGACCCGACGAATGGCATCGCCGTAAGGGACGTGGCGAGCGTCCGCGAATTGCCCTCTGTTGATAGCTACGCGCGAGTCAATGGCGAGCCCATGGTTCTCGTCGGCGTGAAGAAAACCACCGACGCGAACACTGTTGCGGTTGTCAATGACATCGAGAAAGTCATGGCCCAAACCAAACTCCCGACGGGTTACTCCTATACCGTGAGCTATGACGCGACGACTCCGATCAAGGCTTCGGTCAACAACACCTATAGGGAGCTCATCATCACGAGCATCGTGGTGGCAATCATTGTCCTCCTTTTCCTCGGTAAGCTCAACACGGCGATAGCCGTCATCCTGGCCATCCCGATTGCCCTTTCGGCCTCGCCTATTCTCTACAAGCTCTGCGGAATCACCTTCAACCTCGTCTCTCTTCTCGCCCTTGTCAGCGCGATCGGCATCGTGGTGGACGATTCTATCGTTGTCGCGGAAAATGTCGAACGATACAGGTTGATGGGCTTCAGCCTCAAGGACTCGGTCCTCACCGGAGCAAGCGAGGTTTTCAGTGCCGTCGTCGCAGCCTCGCTCTCGCTCCTCGCGGTCCTCATCCCGGTGAGCTTCATCGGCGGTTTCGTGGGTCAGTACATCGCGCAATTCGCTCTCGGTCTCGCGGCGGCGGTGGCCTTTTCTCTCTTCGAGGCGCTGCTCTTCCTGACGGTCCGCATGGCCTACACCCCAGACGCGAAAACATACGATTGGAAAGACTTTGCGCGGAGTTTCGGCAAGTTGCCGGAATCCATGAACTGGGGCTTTAAAAATTGGCGGAAGGGTTTCTACTTTCTTGTCGGACTTGTCGTCGCCGCCGCGCTCGCCATCACGCGTCACTATGTCTTCCTTCCTGCCTTGCTCCTCTATCCCGTGGCGCTCGGTATCGTCTATTACCTCGGGCGTATCCTGCTTACCTTCTTCCAGGCCCTCACAATGACACTCCACAATTGGACCGAGGCGGTCATCGGCTTTGTCCGCGACGCCTATGTCCGCTCGCTCAGAGGCGTCATCAAGCGGAGCGCCTGGGTGCTCGTCGGTACCTTGGTCTTCTTTTTGGGAACCGTTTTCTTCCTTTTGCCCCACCTTTCGTTCACTTTTATGCCGAACGCGGATAACGGTTTCATGCAAATCAGCATGTATTTGCCCGTAGGCACGCCTATCGAGGTCACGAACAAGATGACAGGTCGACTCGAAGCCTATCTCCGCGAGCAGCCGGAGGTCGCGAAGCTCCAGACGGTCGTGTCCAGCTCCAGCATGCTTTCGTCCTCAACCCGTTACACGTATCGCAGCACGTTGATGGCAACGCTAAAGCCTGTCGAGAAAAGACGAAATATCTATACGCTCATTCCAATCTATCAGGCGAAACTTCTCGCCCTTGTCCACGACGAATTCCCCTCGGGCCGTGTGTCGGTAAGCGCATCGGGCGGACCCACGGGGAGCAGCTCGCTGGAGGTCAACGTGACCTCAGCCAACTTTAACCTCCTCATGAAGCGCGATGCGGCGATCATTGAAGCGATCCAATCGGACAAGTGGGTCGCCGATGTCTCCTCGAGCCTGTCGGACATCTCGCTCGAGAACGATTTCACCCCGAACACCGACCGTCTCAGGGGGTCGGGCCTCAGCCCCTACGATGTGTCTCAGGCTCTCACGACCGCTACGACAGGGAGCGAGGCGGCGACAGTCCAGATTGGAAACACGAGCTATCCCATCGAGGTCATGGTCGACCCTGTCTATCTCGCCGACGGCCAATCTCTGCTCAATCTGCCGATATACTCGTCAACCCTTAAGACCAATCTCCAAGCCGGCCAGCTCGGAAGCTTCTCGCTCAATCAGGCACCCACGAGCATGACCCGCTACAACCGCGTGTACTACGCCCAATATACTATCAACCTCAAGCCTGGTGCGCCGCCTACACTCTCGATGCAGAGTCAGCTCGGACAGGAACTCCGGGCCAAAGGAGTGTTTACCGATGACCTCCAGCTCACCGCGGGCAGCAGCATGGGCGCGTCGGGCCTCGCCTCTTCGCTCCAGACCCAGGCCCCGATGCTCTTCCTCCTGGCCATATTTCTCGCCTATCTGGTCATGGGGGCCCAGTTCAATTCCTGGCGCTATCCTCTCTACCTCCTCCTCCCCGTACCTCTCGCCTTGGTCGGAGCCCTGTGGGTGGTCTTCTTCAAGGGCGGCGGACTCGACGTGTTCGGACTCCTCGGCATGCTCATGCTCATAGGCCTGTCGGCCAAGAACGCGATCCTCTATCTCGACTTCGTCGTAGAGCGTATCGGCAAGATGCCCCTCGAGGAGGCGCTCATAGAGTCGGGGGGCCTGCGCT
>Ga0326727_10010759_pt1 | contig 21631 bp, 17 predicted proteins | sample MB2enrmetagenome_FD_207643 | JGI IMG/M metagenome (GOLD analysis project Ga0326727, IMG submission 207643) | Lab enriched peat soil microbial communities from McLean, Ithaca, NY, United States - MB29MY | ecosystem: Environmental > Terrestrial > Soil > Wetlands > Peat | place: USA: New York...
CCCCTTCACGGCTGCCAATTTCGCGAAAAGCATCCAAGGCGTTATTGTAAGATTCGAGCGCCTTCTGCTTTTGCCCGAGATCGGCATAGACCTTGCCGATGTTGCAGAGTGTAAGCCCCTCGCCGCCCAGCTCTCCGGCTCCACCCCACAGAGCCAGGGCACGGTTCAAGTAATCCAGCGCTTCCGCCCCCCGGCCCATATCAGCATAAGCTCTTCCCATGTTGTCCAACGTGCTGGCCTGACCGGCGGGGTTGCCTATCTCGACCCAGATGGGCAGCGCCTGACGAAGGTACATCAGCGCCATCTGTTTGTCTCCCAGGTTGTTGTAGACGCGCCCGAGGTTGTTCAACGTGCTGGCTTTGCCCTCCTTGAAAAGTCGCGACTGACCTACAAGGGCGGCGCGGCGGAAGTTGTGTCTGGATTCCCAGAAGGGCATTATCTCGTGGAATAAATCCAGCGCCTTCCGCTCCTCTCCCATCTCGGTGTAGATTCTGCCCATGGTATCCTTGGTCAGCGCCACACCCGTGTGGTAGCCCAATCTTTCTTCGATGGGCAAAGCCTGATTGCAGTAATCCAGCGCTTTTTGCACCTTTCCCGCTTGCCGGTACAAGGTCGCCAGGACATTCAGTTCCACGACTTCGTCTTTCGCTTTGCTTGCCGCGCGCGCGTCGCCAAGCCGCGCTTCATGCTCGGCTATTAGATCCTGTAATCTGGCGCTCTGGGCTTCCGCCGTGGTCGCCGCGAACAGCCCGATGCTTATTAGGCATGCCACAACTCGCATTCTACTGCCCAAATTCATTTTCATGTTCCCTCGGAAGCCCCCATTACACTAATGCTGCGCTCCGAAGACACGGGCGCCCCTTAGTATAGCCATCCCCGAAGGCAATGCAATGAAAATGGAGCTTCGGTGGTGGTTCAGTTTGGCTGAAAATACGCAATTTTGTATTAGTTGTTGTGCCCTACTGTCCACAACGGTAGGTGAGAATCACCTAGGCTTTGGCCAAACGAAGACGACGATACCTGTAGCGCTTGAGATTTGCCAGTCTGATAACAAACCCCACTGGGCATCAATACCGCCAGCTTGCAATACTCGTTGTAAGTCAGCACCTCCAGGGGTATCTGGACGTGCTAAGAATATGGCCACGCCACTTGGTATTCTCCCCCAAGGGCTTAGGTATCCAGTTGTTCCATCCACACTCAACTTGGGCCTCAGCGCATCAGCTATTTCAGATGCATATTGTTGTGCCTCTGCGTCCGAAACTAAGTGGTGCACCTCTAGCCTAAGTCCGACCAGCGACGGGGGAGTTGCACTCCTAATCTTTTCGACCTGGCTGGGTGATAGGTGCCTCCAAGCAATTGCCTGCTCAACTTCTCTTGCTCGTTGCAAAGCCTCTCCTAGGTGTGACTCTGCCTCTGTCGCTTGCTTTTTGGCGATTGCGATCTCCTTTTCAAATGAATCCGCTTCCTGGTGTGCACCTCGTGCGAGAGTTAAAGCGTTGGCTGCCCGTCCTTGCGCTTGTGCTGCAAAAGAATCGGCACGCTCAGCGGCGTTGGCTGCCTCATGGGCGGACGTCTGGGCGTCTCCGGCTTTAGAAATGGCTGTTCTAACCTCAGCGTCCGAGATGGTTTGGAGTTGTCCAGTAAACACGACCATTCCTCCATCACCAAGCAACTCTCCGGCCACTCCAATAATTACGAGCGCCAGGAAAATGTCTTCTTTTGGATGTGGCCATCGACACTTGTTTTCTCCGATTAAGCCTACAACGACTACCGCAGAGAACATTAATAGAACCGCTTCGGATGCGTGTAGCCAGAAAGTGGCTGAGGACTTGGAAAGTAGCAAGAAAGTTCCCATGTGCCCCTGGACCTTAGTAGCAGGATTAGGGTTCGTACTCCAAGGACTAGGTCTTGTCCTTATCGCATTTAAGCATACTCGCAAAGGGGGATAGATTCCATGGGCCAAATTTGCCTTGCGACGCGCACCTGCTTGCCTCGCATGACGCACCTCATTGCCTTTTGAAGAAAGGCGTGCTAAAGAAGTGAGCGATGACCACCCAACTGAAAACACTTCTCACCCTGGTCGCAACTGCCGTTGTGGCATACGGTACGGGCACGTATACCCTCGGGTTGCGTGGCCCCTTGGACGTGTTGGACGCGGCAGCGGGCACGGAGTCGAAGACGCTCGAATTCGGCGGGCGAACGCGCACCTACCTGGTTCACTCGCCGGTGGGGTACGACGGTAAGACGCCCTTGGCGCTGGTGCTGGTGCTTCATGGCGCCCTACAGGGGGCCACGAATGTCGAACCAGTGTCCGGCATGAGCGCCAAGGCGGACAAGGAGAAGTTCCTTGTGGCCTACCCGAACGGCACAAGCCGGACCGGATTGGCGCCTACGTGGAATGCCGGTGCCTGCTGCGGCTACGCGCAGACCAACCAGGTGGACGATGTCGGCTTTCTGCGCGCCCTCATTGACAAGCTCGAGCACGATTACAAGGTCGACCCGAAACGGGTCTTCGCAACCGGGATTTCGAACGGCGGGATGATGTCCTATCGTCTGGCCTGCGAACTGGCGGACCGGATCGCTGCCATCGCTCCCGTTGAAGGCGCCCAGGACGTCGACTGCCGGCCCTCGGGGCCTGTTTCGGTGCTCGTCTTTCACGGCACGGCCGACCTCCTAGTTCCGTACAACGGTGGCACAACCTCCTTTCAGGTCGGCTCCAAGCGTAAGGACACTCCTGTAAGCTCCACAGTGGCGTTCTGGGTGAAGCAGGATGGCTGCTCGAAGACGCCTGGGCGCGAGGAAGCGAAGCAACTGCGCATTGACACCTACACCGGCTGCAAGGACGGCGCCGGCGTCACGCTTTACACCCTCGAGGGTGGCCGCCACATGTGGCCCGGAACGCGCCTCAGCGACAACGACGTGCCCGCCACCGACATCATGTGGTCGTTTTTTGCTGCCCATCCCAAGCCGTAAGAGCTGACTCACCCCAGAGGCCACCTGCCGGCTGCTGATGCTTCCAAAGCGGGACGAAGAGTCTGGAAACCGGCTCACGGCGGAATGGACAAAATGTCATTTATCTGCGCGGGGAGCCATTGAGGAATCCTCAGAATTGACGGAACGATGCGCGAATGTCTATGAAAAGAAGGGACTGGGGGCTGGGGGCTAGGGACTGGGGGCGGGGCACCGGGGACTGGGGGACTAATGCCTTCCCATCGCTCGGGCGGCCAGCGGCACTCGCGCAGTTTCTCCTAGGGCTCAAGAAGGCCCGGCGACTTTTGAGAGAGCCTTCTCTTTTTGACGGAACGAAGCGGGAATGCCTATGAAAACAAAGGGATGCTTGGCGGACTGGATTCCTCCCGCCCTGGCCGGATGAGAATGACCGGTGCCTAAACGGCAATGGCCGGCACCTCCAGATGATCCCGCCCCGGATGACACCAGTACATTAACCGTTCGGGATTCTAACTTGGCCTCAAAAAAGCAAGCACTCTTGGTGAAGCGTGGGATTACCCATCGGCCTCGTCGCTTGGTCGGGGAGTGGTCCTGGCGAAAATGACGAGGGTGTTGACCTTATTGGAGGGGCATGGCCATACGCCCTTAGGTGAGCGCGGATGGAAACCGAGTTGAGGAGGTTAAGTCGCCTGAAATGAATCGCCGAGCCTTTTTTTCGAGTGGAATTCTTGCTGCTGCGGCAATGGGTGCGGGGACACTAGAGGGAAAGGCCCGAACTGAGGACATTGTGTCGCCTGCACAGCCCAAGATACTCAACTTCCACCCTGCCATGAAATATCGCCCCATGGGCAATACAGGCCTTTTTGTGTCGGAGATCAGCTTGGGCGGACTGGTCATGGCAGAGTCGGTGCACCGATACGCCATCGAACATGGCGTGAACCTGGTCCATGTCGCCTGGGACTACCTGGGCGGACAGGCGATCAAGACGCTGGGCGCAGGGCTAAAGACTTTGCGTGATAGGATTTACATTGCCTTGAAGGATGACTATCCAAGCATCGACGAGGCGCTGAAAGTCCTCAACACCGACCATGTGGACTTCCTGATGTTCAATCGTCACTTTGCGTTTTCGGCTACTGATGCGAGGATTGCCGAGACCTTTGAGAAACTCAAGAACCAGGGCAAAGTCAGGTTTGCCGGCTTGACGACTCACGGAATGGTCAAGGGAACGACGGCGGCGGGCATCCGCACCGGCTTCTACAACGTCGTCATGCCGGTTCTGAACCAGCCCAACCTTGAAGCCCTGGATGAGGAGCTTCGCCTGGCGCGGCAGAGGGGAATCGGCGTGATGGCGATGAAAACGATGAAGGGGCTTAAAGGCCTGGATTCGGAGGTCGCCTATTTGAAGAAAATGCTGAGCAATCCGGCAGTCACTACGGTTACGAAGGGCATTGGCTCTTTCGATATGTTCGACGCCTATCTCGAAGCACTGAAGGAGCCGCTCACCAGCGCCGAGGATCGAGACCTCTACCGCTACGCGCAAATGAACCGCTCCAGCAATTGCATGCTCTGTGACGACTGCAAGCAGGCCTGTCCCCTGGGGGTCGAAGTTTCCACCGTTTTGCGGTGCAAGGACTACTATTACGAACAAATGAGGGACGTGCAGACGGCGCTCCGCACTTATCGCGATATCCCGCCCGAGAAGGTTGGCAGTGAAGCCTGTCGCCTCTGCAAGAAGTGCGAGTCGGTCTGCCCCAATGGGATTGCCATCGTCGACCGGCTGCTTGCGGCGCGCGAGGTGTTTGCGAGAATGGCCTAATGGTGCGGCTATTGGTTGCACCCGAGTATGTTCTCACCGCGAAGCGGTGGGCCGTGAGTAGCCGTGGGCGCAAGCCCACGGTTGCTGTTTCCCGAGGGACTGCAACCCCGCAAGGGGTTGTCCAAGGCGGTTCGGCCCTTTCAGGGCCGGACGCCGCTCGATGCTTTTCCATCCGTGGGTTTCACCCACGGCTACTCAAAGTTCTCCACTTGCGGGGAGCAAAGGCAGAGACTAGAGAAATGCGAAGCGTTGCCTTTTATCTGCTGCTGATTCCGGTCTTGCCTGGGCTGTTAATGGGGCAGGAGGAAGGCGGGCAAGGTTCGGCGCCCGCGGTGATTCCCGCTCAAGCCAAGGAAAGGCTGGCGCGGCTGTTGCCGGAGCCTTCCGAAGTTGGGGCAGCGCGGACAGGCGAGCAGAAGTTCTTCAGCTCCGACCTTTACGAATACACCGATGGCGCGGCTGATGCTTACCTGGATTACGGGCTGGTGGCGATGGTTCACCAGGAATACAAGGCCTCGAGCACGGACATTACACTCGACATTTACAACATGGGTGCGCCGTCGTATGCCTTCGGGATCTATGCGGCCGAAAGCTCACCCGATTACCACTTCCTCCCCATCGGTGCGGAAGGCTATGGAACTAACGAAATCCTGAACTTCTTCCAGAATGAGTTCTACGTGAAGTTGTCCGCCTTCAGCGATAAGGAGAAAACCGGGCCGGTGCTGGAACGCTTTGCCCGGGCCGTATCGCGAAGGATCGGCCCAACCGCACCGATGCCCGAGTTTCTTTCCCTTTTCCCAGCGCAGCATCTGGTGAGTCACTCCTGCAAGTTTGTGAAGAAGTCCCCCTTGGGACATGACTTTCTCGCCCCAGCCATCATGGCCTCCTACGCCTTCGGAGAAAAACAGACCTCGCTAGTCCTCTCCAAGGCGCCGGATGCGAATGGCGCGGCGGAGAAAGTGGGGCAGTTACGGGATTACTTTGGGCGCTCCGGTAAGGTGATTCCTCAGCCGGGACTGGCCCCCGGAGCCTTCTCGGGGTCAAACCAGTACGAGGGCGACGGTGTGTTTTTCGCTTCGGGTTCCTATGCGGTCCTCTGCCTGAACCCTCCGCCCAATCCCGAGTCTTTCTTGAAATCGGTTATTGAGCGTATTGCAGAAAAGGGGGATAGAGCGGCCTTTTAGCAGGATGCGGAAAGATCTCCGGTGTTGTCACCCCCGCGTAGAGCTTGCCCTGAGCTTGTCGAAGGGCGGGGGGTCCAGGTCGGTCGACAAAGGGCTGGATTCCCGCCTTCGCGGGAATGACGGCTCGGGGATTCCCCTCCTCATTAAGGAGGGGGCCAGGGGGTGGTTGACGCGGCTGCCTGATTCGGTGCCCACCACCCCCTCACCCCCTCCTCCGCTGAGGAGGGGAATTATTCTTGTGGCCGCGGGGGAGGTAATTCATGGCACAAATCGATCGACGAGATTTCCTAAAGACAGGTGTAGTGGCAGGAGCGGGATTGCGCTTGGGCTTGCTCAGTTCGCATGCTTTGTTGGCAACACCCGCACCGTCGCAGAGTAATCCTCACCCCAAGGCTCCCAGCCCCCAGCCCCCAGCCTTGAGCATCGCGCATTACAAGAGTTCCCCGGCGGAACCCGACGGGATTGCCGAGGAAGCAAGGCGGCTCACTCGCCAGGCCATCGAGGCCCTGGGTGGGATGAGCCGCTTTGTATCGAAAGGCAACGTTGTTTGGGTCAAGCCCGACATCGGCTGGGACCGCCGCCCGGAACAGGCCGCGACAACCAACCCCGACGTCGTCGCCACTCTCGTCGAGATGTGTTACCGGGCGGGAGCGAGAAAGGTGCTGGTCAGCGACAACCCTTGCAATCCGGCCCGGCTTTCCTTTCCCCGCAGCGGGATTCAGCAGGCGGCCGAAAAAGCGGGGGCGGAAGTGATATTCCTGGATGAAAGAAAATTCAAGCGGATGTCCATTAACGGCAAAGTTCTGAAAGAGTGGCAGGTCTACCAGGACGTTGTTGAAGTGGACAGGCTGATCAACGTCCCCATTGCGAAGAACCACAACTTGTGCCTGGCGACACTGGGCATGAAGAACCTGATGGGAGTCATCGGCGGACCGCGTAACCGGCTGCATCAGGACTTGGGTGGGACGCTGGTGGATCTGGCGGCCTTTCTCAAGCCCCGACTGGTGGTGCTCGATGCGATTCGCGTGCTGACGGCCAACGGTCCGGTGGGCGGCAATCTTGCCGATGTCAAGCGCAAAGACACCCTGGTGGCGGGCGTTGACCAAGTCGCCGTGGACGCCTTGGGCGCGACCTTGCTGGGTTACAAGCCCGAATCGATTGGGTACATTGCGCAGGGGAATGCGCGGGGTCTGGGCGCCATCGATTTCAATTCGCTTGCACCCAAACGAATAGAAGTGTAATTCCCATGGCTCAGAAAAAGGCAACGTCGCGGGTCGTCTGGCTGCGCAGAGTTACCCAAACGGGTTTCTTTCTCCTATTCTGCTATCTTTTCTTGCAGACGGTTTATCACCCCATCAACAAGGCCGGCCGGGGTGTCACCTTCTTCTTCAACTTGGACCCGCTGGTCGCTCTCAATTCCTGGCTGGCTTCGCACGCTTGGGTGGGGGCCATGCTGCTTTCGCTGCTTACGCTGGCGGTGACTTTTGTCTGCGGGCGGTGGTTTTGCGGTTGGGTTTGTCCTTTCGGGGCGCTGCACAACTTCTTCACCAGCTTGCGCGGCGGGAGCGCCAGGCAGAAACTCCAGGTCGGCAGCTACCATCCCTGGCAGAAGGCGAAGTACTATGCGCTGGTGGCGTTTCTGGTTGCGGCCCTGCTGGGGGCTGACGTCGTCGGCTGGCTGGACCCCTTTTCGTTCTTCTTCCGTTCGCTCTCCACTTCCATCTATCCGGCCATAAACAAGGGCCTCGTGGCGGTGTTCACCTGGATTTACAACGCCGATCCCGGGGTCGGACCTGTCCGGCTGACGCTGGTGACGGAGCCCATCTATGGGTTTTTGCGCAAGTACTTCCTCGCCGCGGAACAGCCCTACTACTGGGGGAGCATGCTGATCGGAGTGTTGTTTATCACGGTTGTGGCGCTCAACTTCTGGCGCGCGCGCTTCTGGTGCCGTTATGTTTGTCCTTTAGGCGCGCTGCTGGGTGTGGTTGGCAAGAACCCCCTCGTTCGCCTGAAGAAGAATGCGGAGAGGTGCAACAACTGCCGGCTGTGCCTGGTGAACTGCCAGGGCGGGGCCACTCCGCACAACCCCCTGGAGTGGAAACCTTCCGAGTGCTTCTATTGCTGGAATTGCCAGTCGGATTGCCCCCCCCAGGCTGTCTCGTTCGCCGTCGGCTTTCATCCTGATCGAGGTCCTGACGCAAGTCTGCGATTCGCGGCGGACAAGGTCCCTTCGGGAGATCGCAGACCCCAAACGGCGGGGTCTGCGCCAGCCCGAGCGAAATGAAGCTGGAGAAAAAGCACGATGAACACCTTATCCAAGTGGCTCGGTGATTTCGTTCATCCTCCCAAGGTAGCCCGACTCGATCTGGGACGGAGAGCCGTCTTAGCGGCGGGCTTGGGTGGTTTAGGCGCCAAGCTGCTCTTTGGCATCGCTCCGCAAGCCTCCAAACGGTCCTTCAATCCTGCCCTGATCCGTCCTCCGGGGGCGCTCCCGGAAGACGAATTCCTCGCCCGATGCATTCGCTGTGGCGAGTGCATGAAGGTTTGTCCCACCAACGCCATTCATCCCGCTTCCATGGAGGGTGGAGTCGAGGGCCTTTGGACGCCCCTCCTTAACATGTCAGTGGGTTACTGCGACTACGAGTGCAATCTGTGCTCGCAGGTTTGCCCCACCCACGCCATTCGCCAGATCGAGGTTCCGGAAAAACAGAAGATCAAGATTGGCTTGGCGTATATTGACAGGAATCGGTGCCTCCCCTGGTCCTACGCGAGGACCTGTATCGTCTGCGAAGAGCATTGTCCCACACCCAAAAAGGCCATCTGGTTTGAAGAAGTCGAGGTCGTGAACATTCAGGGCGAGAAATTGACCGTGAAGCAGCCCCGCGTGGATCCCGATCTGTGTATCGGATGCGGAATTTGCGAAACCAAATGCCCCGTCAAAGCGCAGGCGGCGGTGCGCGTCACGAGCGCCGGCGAAACCAGGAACCCGGAGAACCAGATACTGTTGTCGCCGGAAAGCTTCGGTGAGGGGTAGGAGTAGCTTTCGCGGTATGTGGTATGTGGGGAAGAACGTTCCCCACCTACCACATACGACATACCACATACCATCTACCACCTACCACATACCAAATACGACATACCCCCTAGGAGATGAGCCATGGCAAAAGTACTCCTAATAAGCGGAAGTCCCAAAGCGGAGGGCAACACCGCGCAACTCATGAACGAATGTGCGCGCGTGATTCGCGAGCAGGGTGCCGAGGCGGAAGTCGTCTCATTTTCCGAAATGAAAATCGAATCGTGCACGGCTTGTGGCAAGTGCAGCGAAACGGGCGAGTGCAGCCTCGAAGACGGCCTGAACGATGTTATCAAGAAAGTGCGGGCCTCGCAGGGCTTCATTGTGGGCTCGCCCGTTTACGTCGGTACGGCGCGTGGTGACGTGATGGCCGCGCTCCAGCGCATCGGCTACGTTTCCAGAAAGTCAGACCAGTTCCTTGCCGGCAAGGTGGGTGGCGCTGTAGCGGTAGCAGCCCGTGGCGGCCACACCTTCACGCTTCAGGAAATGCTCATGTTCTTCCTGATTAACGACATGATTGTGCCGGGTTCGAGCTACTGGAATATGGTGTTTGGCTGGCTCCCGGGCGAGGTGTGGCAGGATAAAGAAGGTATAGAGACTGTCCGGCATTTCGCGGCAAATGTGGCCAATTTGATCAAGAAATTGTACGGCAACATGGAGTAGTTGTTGCGTTAGTAGGTCTTATCCACGAAAACTTAGGAGATGAACAATGGCAAAAGTGCTCTTGATAAGCGGAAGTCCCAAAGCGGATGGCAACACCGCGCAACTCATGAACGAGTGCGCGCGGGTGATTCGCGAGCAAGGTGTCGAGGCGGAAGTCGTCTCATTTTCCGATAAGAAAATCGAATCGTGCACGGCTTGTGGCAAGTGCAGCGAAACGGGCGAGTGCAGCCTCGAAGACGGCCTGAACGATATTATCAAGAGAGTGCGCGCCTCGCAGGGCTTCATTGTGGGTTCGCCCGTTTACTTCGGCACAGCGCGGGGCGACGTGATGGCCGCGCTCCAGCGCATCGGCTACGTTTCCATGAACTCGGACAAGTTCCTCTCCGGCAAGGTGGGCGGCGCGGTGGCGGTGGCGCGGCGTGGCGGCCAGACGTTCACCCTCCAGGAAATGCTCATGTTCTTCCTGATTAACGACATGATTGTTCCGGGATCGACTTACTGGAACATGGTGTTTGGCCGGCTTCCGGGCGAGGTATGGCAGGACAAAGAAGGAGTAGAGACGGTCCGCCACTTTGCGGCCAATGTCGCCAACCTGGTCAAGAAACTGCACGGCGATACGTAGGGGCGAGCGGCGCTCGCCCCGGGGCCGAATCCGTCAGTTGACGGATTCGGCCCTACAAGCACGGACGGAGTCCGGCATGGAAGGTCTGATTCCCCTCGGCAAGACCGACATTCGCATTTCCCCTCTGGGCCTGGGCACCTGGCAATGGGGTGACCGCATGATGTGGGGTTACGGCAAAACCCACACCGATAGCGACATTCACGAGGCTTTCCATGTCAGCCTGCAATCCGGCGTCAGCTTCTTCGACACCGCCGAGGTTTATGGAAAGGGGCGATCGGAGCAATTGTTAGGCGCGTGCCTGAAGGAAGCCGGGCAATCCCCGCTCGGGGCGCCCTTGGTCGTGGCGACGAAGTTCATGCCTTACCCCTGGCGGCTGCGGAAAGGCATCTTGCTCTCGAAGCTGCGTGCCAGCCTCGCCCGCTTGAAGTTGGAACGTGTGGACCTTTACCAGATTCACTGGCCTTTCCCGCCCGTGCCCATCGAGACGTGGGCCAATGCGCTGGCGGACGCCGTCGAGGCCGGACTGACGCGCGCGGTAGGCGTGTCGAATTACAACTCCGCCCAGATGTTACGTGCTCACTCCGCTCTGTCGAAACGCGGTGTCCTGCTGGCGTCCAACCAAGTCGAGTTTCATTTGCTCAATCGGCGCGTCGAGCACAAAGGTTTGTTAAAACTCTGCCACGAGTTGGGTGTCACCCTGATTGCCTACAGCCCTCTCGCCAAGGGGATGTTGACGGGCAAATACACCCCGCAGACTCGCCCGCCGGGGCTACGCAGCTACCTCTTCAGGCGGGCACGACTCGGCAAGATTCTGCCGCTGATTCAACTCCTGCGCGCAATTGGAGCAGCCCACGAAGGCAAGTCCCCGGGCCAAGTGGCGTTGAACTGGGTGATCTGCAAAGGGGCTGTCCCCATCCCCGGGGCCAAGAACGCTCGCCAGGCACAGGAAAATGCCGCCGCTTTAGGCTGGCGGCTGGCCGAGGCGGAAATCGCGGCCCTAGACGAGGAAAGTCAAAAGCTCGCAGTCGCCTGAGACTCCGAACTGGAATATAATCCCTACGCCGATGACCCTTTGTGCAAACTGCGGTGGAGAGATAACCGGAGGGGCGCGCTTCTGCGCGAACTGCGGCAAGCCTGCAACTCCGTTCACGGAACTGCCGACTGAAGCCCCAACCCCCCGGACGCCCCGGCGGCCAGGCTCGCCTTCGCCGGGCACGGGACGCCCCGGCTCGGGCCTCGTGACGGATACGGGCCGGTTTGCACCGGGCCAAGTCCTGGGCGAGCGTTATCGGATTATCGGCTTGCTAGGCCGCGGCGGCATGGGCGAAGTCTATCGCGCCGACGACCTGAAGCTGGGCCAGGCGGTGGCGCTCAAGTTTCTTCCCGAGAGTCCCGCGGCGCCAGGCCAGTCGGACGCCGACGCCACCGCGATGGCAGACCGCTTCCGTGCCGAGGTGCGCAATGCGCGCCAAGTCTCGCATCCGAACGTGTGCCGCGTTTACGACATCGGTGAAATCGAGGGCCGGCTATTCCTCTCCATGGAATACGTGGATGGCGAGGACCTGGCCACGCTGCTGAAGCGCATCGGACGGCTGCCGCCCGCCAAGGCGCTCGAAATCGCCCGCCAACTCTGCGCGGGGCTCGCCGCCGCGCACGACAAAGGCGTGCTGCACCGCGACCTGAAGCCCTCGAACATCATGATTGATGGCCAGGGCCGCGCCCGCATCACCGATTTCGGACTCGCCGTGCGCTCGGAGGATGAGCGGGGCGAAGGAGGAATTGTCGGCACCCCCGCCTACATGTCCCCTGAACAGCTTGCCGGGCGGGCCGCCACGGTCAAAAGCGATCTCTACGCGTTGGGCCTGGTGCTCTACGAGATTTTCACCGGCAAGAAGGCTTTCGAGGCGGCGACGCTGGCGGAGTGGAAACGCAAGCACGCGCAAGAAACGCCTACCGCGCCCTCGAGCCACATCGCGGACGTTGACCCGGCGGTCGAGCGGGTGATCCTGCGCTGCCTCGAGAAAGACCCGCGCCAGCGGCCGGCTTCGGCGCTGGCGGCGGGCGAGACGCCATCGCCTGAACTTGTCGCCGCCGCGGGCGAAACCGAAGGCTTCCAGCCCCGCGTCGCCGTGGCGTGGCTTGCTTCCGTCCTTATCGGGCTAGCCGCCGTCTGCGCGCTGAGCGACAAGGTCTACATGACCGGAATGGTGCCCCTGCCAAATCCTCCTGAGGTTCTGGCCGCGAAGGCGCACGAACTGCTCCAGCAATTCGGCTACACCGCGCCTGCGGTGGACTCGGCTTCCGGCTTCTTTCAGGACGACGACTATCTGCAATACATCGAAGAGCACGACAAGACCCCCAATCGCTGGGAACAACTGAAGTCAGGCAATCCTTCGGCGATCGAGTTCTGGTATCGCGAGAGCCCGCGTTATCTCCTGCCGGTATCGCTTTTCAGTGTCGGGTCCGTCGGGCCCGCCGATCCGCCGCGATATTATTCCGGGATGACTTACGAATGGCTGGACCCGGGCGGACGGCTGGAGCGTTTCGAGCGGGTGCCTCCCCAAATCGACCCATCAAGGGGAGTGGCTCCGGCGCCCGACTGGCCGATGCTGTTCAAGGCCGCCGGACTGGACATCGCGCAGTTCAAGCCCGCTGACTCTGAGTGGACGCCGTCCCAGTGGAGCGATACGCGGGCGGCTTGGACGGGCGCGGCGCCCGGGCGGCCCGGCGTGCCGTTGCGCGTGGAAGCGGCAGCTTACCGAGGGAAGCCAGTTTATTTCGATTTGATTTGGCCGTGGACGCGGCCCTCGCGGATACAAGACTATCAGCCCGCTGCGCGGGAAGAGACCGGCGGTGAAATCTCGCTGGGGCTGTTCCTGGCGGTACTGGCGGGGGCCGTTTTCCTGGCTCGACGGAATCTGCGGCTGGGGCGCGGCGACCGTCGCGGCGCTTTTCGCCTGGCCGTTTTCGTTCTGGTGATTCTCGCGCTTGCCTGGGGGATTGAGGCTCACCACCTTCCCGACGTTGAAGAGATTGTGTTGTTTGTAACCATCACCAGCGTCGCGCTTTTCCTCGCCGCGGTTGTCTGGCTGCTCTACATCGGCCTCGAACCTTTCGTGCGGCGCCGCTGGCCCAACGCGCTCGTCTCCTGGAACCGCGTGTTGGCCGGGCAGTTCCGTGATCCCCTGGTCGGCCGCAACCTTCTTATGGGAGTCGCGCTGGGTGTCGCCGGCGCGTGCCTCCTGGACACGCTTCGACATATTGCCGAAGGCTGGTTTGGGAGGCTCCCGCCCCGACCGATAACGACCAGTCTCGAGCCGCTGCTCGGAGCGCGCGGAATGATTGCGCAATTATTGGAGACTTTCCCTATCGAGCTCAGCGTTACCCTCGCCTTTTTCTTTTTGTTTGTCCTGCTTCGCCTTTTGCTTCGCAAGGACTGGGTGGCGGCTGCGGCTCTCGTTCTCATCTTCACCGCCTCACACGCCTTGTCTCAGGGGTATCTGCTCGTGGACGCCGTGGTCCACGCGGTATTTTGGGGAATTACGATATTCATCCTGATGCGCTTCGGGCTTTTTTGCCTGATGGTATTATTCACGACTTACGCCGTCTTGCATTATTTCGTCAACAGCATCCAGCTCTCCCACTGGTATGCCGCCTCAACGATTCTGGGCGTCCTAGTTGTTCTCGCTTTGGCGGTCTATGGCTTCCGAGTTTCACTTGCCGGCCGGCCGATTTTCTCAGGCGCCGCGCTCGATGAGTGAACGAGGGCCAGGAGCGGCAGGCCGAGGCCGAAATCGCCGCCCTGGGTGTGGAAAGTCAAAAGCATGCTAAGATGAAGTCTTATTGGGCAACACCAGATTCCTATGAGAACACGTCAAACCATCACAATCTCACTCCCGCCTGAGATGGCGGAACAGGTCGAGAAAACTATGCGCTCGGAGCATCGAACTCGCTCCGAACTCGTCCGTGAAGCGCTCCGCACGTATATCGCGATCGGGCAATGCCCCGAGGAGACTCCCACGCCAGCCGAGCTGCGAACCGTTCGTCGCGGCAGAGCCGCCTACGAACGTGGAGATTATGTGACCCTTGATGAACTCCGCAGAGAAGAAGCTATGGCTCGTCGCCCTCGCCGGGCCAACGCAAAAGTCTCTTAAACGTATCCCGCCCACCGACCGGGCTCGTCTCCGGGCCGCGATCGATGAGATGGAAGAAAATCCCCTCCGGGGCGACATCCGGAAACTTAAAGGAGGCCGGGATGGCTTCCGCCGTCGCGTAGGTGATTGGCGCGTTTTCTTCGATATATACCCGGACGAGCGACGCGTCGTCGTTACCGGCATTGAGCGCCGAACTTCCACAACCTACTGACAATCACCTTGACTTAGCGGCGAAGTGAGACCAGTTCTTATTCCCCTTTATGTTCATGGTAGACGTCCCTCCCCCCAAACCCTGAATCCACAATCATCTCGGTTTGTTAACCTGAAAAAGCTATTGCACTTCGACCTCGAATGCGTATATTCGTTGTACCCACCGTGGTCCGGTGACAGGAAAGCGCGTAACGCGCTACGAATCATCTTTTATCAATCTGGGCCGGATGGTAAAAAGGGGCAACCTGAATGTTTGACTTCCAGAACATCATCGCCATCGACCTCGGCAACTCGAGCGGGAGAGTGGTGCTCGGGCAGTGGAATGGCAGCACTGGCGCCTTGCGTGAAATCTATCGTTTTCCGAACGAAGCGAAGGAAGAAGGCGGCCACGTTGTATGGGACATTGAGCGAATCTGGCAGGAGGTTCTAAAAGGCCTTCGCATCGCCGCTGTAGAAACCGGAGGGCGCGTCGAGAGTGTCGGACTCGATTGTTGGGGCGCGGAGTATCTGCTGGTGGATAAGGCTGGAGACCTTATCGGCCCGGCTTACACCCTGCGCGATCCGCGCCAGGTTCGGGCAATGGAACGCGCCTTCACCATCCTTCCGCGAAAGAGGATTTACGAGACTACGGGAATCCAAGTCATGCCCATCAACGCGCTCTACGGGCTGCTCGCGCATCTGGAAGAGTCGCCGGAGGAATGGGAAAGGACGAGGTTCTGGCTGGGCACACCGGAGTATTTTCTGTTTCGTATGACGGGAGTAGCTGTTGCAGAATACACCAACGCTCCCAACTCCCAACTGGTGGACGCCGCTTCAAAATCCTGGTCACACGAGATTGGTGAGGCCTTTGGTCTCAGCCTTGATCGGTTTCCACCGATTGTGCCTCCCGGGACAATCCTGGGGAGCCTCCGGGCGGCGATCGGCAGTGAAGTCGGCCTCTCGAACGTCAAGGTTATCGCTCCGGCTTGCCACGATACAGGCTCGGCCGTTGCCGCCATTCCGCACCCCCACGATAACCTTGCATTCATAAGTTCAGGAACATGGTCACTGGTCGGGACAGTGCTTCGAGAGCCCCTGATCTCCGAGCCAGGGTATAAGTTCAATATCACAAACGAGGGCGGGGTGGGGAACACCATACGGTTTCTGCGCAATGTGATCGGCTTGTGGTTGCTCCAGGAAGTCCTCCGAGAATGGAAAGAACAAGGATTGCAAGTGAGCCCGGCAGAGTTGGCGGAACATTGCATGGACACGGCAATGGAGGGGCCTTGGTTCGATGTAAGCGAAGACAAGACCTTCCTGGCCCCTGGAAACATGGTGACGCGAATCAATGCCCAGTTAAGAGCCCAGGGCTTCGCCGAGGAGAACCGCCCCGCGGCATTGTCAGGCATTATCTTTCGCAGCCTGGCTAGACGCTATGCGGAGGTGATCAACGCCATCCGCACCTGCACCGGCAAGCCGATCCGCCGCCTGTGCATTGTGGGCGGCGGCGTAAGGAATGAAGCGCTGAATCGCTTGGCCGGCATAGCCACCGGTCTTGAAATCATCAAAGGACCGAGCGAAGCAACCCTGATCGGCAATGTGGCAGTGCAAATCTCGGCGTTGGAAAACTCCCGCTCGCTGGAAGAGATTCAGGCGATTGCTTCCCGCCTGACGTTTCTCGAGAGCGCTTGACGCGGGAACAAGCACGAAGGGTAGTCAGGACTCAGGAGTCAGAAATCAGGCAAAGGAGACCCGTGCGTATTGTGAGAAATCAATTCATCGGTGAATGTCTTGCCGAGGTATTGGGAACCTTTGTTCTCATCCTTGTGGGAGAGGGCATTGGTGCCGCCGCTGTCATTGTCGGAGGCTATGACCCTATGGGAGTGGCATGGGTTTGGGGACTGGCGGTGATGATTGCCGTGTATTTAACGGGCGGAGTCTCAGGCGCGCACATCAACCCTGCGGTGACTCTGGCCTTTGCGGCCGTTCGCAAGTTCCCGAAATGGAAAATCATTCCTTATATCCTCTCTCAAACTGTAGGGGCATTTCTCGCCGCCGCCGCGCTGTTCTGGTGCTACCGAGGATTCTGGCAGCCGGCTGCGAATAAGCTTGGGGTAAGAATCGGCCAGCCGGGAAGTCAAAAGCTGATGATGGTTTTCTCTTGCTACTACCCTAATCCCGGGTCGGTGGGAGTGGGAGCTCAGGATCTTGCCAAGGTTTCCACCACCACCGCCTTCATGGCCGAAGTGATCATGACCATGGTGCTCCTGCTTGTCATACTGGCCGTGGGTGACGACCGCAATCCGCTGGCGCCGAAGAGCAATCTCGCGCCCTTGTTCGTCGGACTCACCGTCTCAGCCATGGTCATGCTCGGGGGGCCGCTGACCATGGCCGCCTTGAATCCGGCGCGCGACTTTGGGCCGCGCCTTCTCGGGTACTGGGCCGGGTGGGGGCGCATTGCACTGCCCGGCCCGCGCGGCAGCGAGTGGTGGGTTTACATTCTTGCTCCCAGCGCGGGAGGCCTGCTGGGCGGAGCAATCTACGAGGGGCTCGTGCGGCGGTTTTTCGTAAGGTGACGGCGGGGCGCTCGACATAGGACTTACCGCGGGCAGCCTGCCCCGACCTGTCAGGGTCTCGCTTGCTGTCGCGGGAGTGTCCCGCTCCCGCAGCCCGGCATTTATCGGCGCGGGGTAGGGCAAGCCCTACCCCTACGGGCTGTCGAGTCCTCTGTATCCTTCTGCTCCTCGCCGTCCCCTGATAGAATGGTGTATTAGATCCGAAGAGGAGTTTCGATGAAAGCAGCTTTCTTAACCGGCATTCGACAACTGGAGATTCGCGAGACGGCGGCGCCGGTGCTCAGCGACCCGCACAGTGTGCTCTTGCGCATCGGGGTAGTGGGTGTTTGCGGGTCTGATGTGCATTACTACACGACGGGTCGGATCGGCTCGCTGGTGGTGAAGTATCCGGAATGGACCGGCCACGAGTGCGCGGGAAGCATCGTGGGAGTCGGGGAGCAAGTGAAACGGCTCAAGGTTGGCCAGCGCGTGGCGGTAGACCCGCTGATTCCCTGCGGGCATTGCGATCAATGCCGGTCAGGGCGGGAACACACCTGCCGGAACCAAAACTTCCTGGCTTGCCCTGGGCAGGGGCCGGGGGCGTTGGCGGAATACCTGGTGATGCCGGAGCGGTCCTGTTATGCGATCCCGGATAGCATGACGATGGTCCAAGCCGCGGTGGTCGAGCCGCTTTCCATTGGGCTCTACGCTCAACGCTTGGCGCAGATGCAGCCGGGAGCAAAGGTCGCCATCCTGGGTTGCGGCCCCATTGGACTGTGTGCGCTGCTCGCGTGCCGCGCGGCCTGTGATTGCACTGCCTACGCCACCGACCTGCTCGACGAGCGCCTCGAGGTGGCCCGGCGCTGCGGGGCAAGGTGGACCGGGAACCCGAAACAAACCGACGTGGTCCAGGCGATCCGCGAGCTCGAGCCGCGGGGAGTGGATTTCGTTTTCGAGTGCGCCGGCCAGCAGGAAACCCTCGATCAGGCGATTGAGCTGCTCAAGCCCGGCGGAACGGTGCTGATGATCGGCATTCCGGAGGTTGACCGGGTCAGCTTCAGCATCCACACACTGAGGCGCCAAGAAATACGATTGCAAAGCGTCCGCAGGCAGAACCAGTGCATGGCCCCTGCTATCGAACTGGTTTCAAACGGCGCCATCAACCTCGATCAACTTGTGACACACCATTTCTCCCTTGCCGAAACCAAGAAGGCTTTCGACCTGGTCGCCGACTACCGTGACGGTGTGGTCAAAGCCATCGTCCATGTAGCCGCATGACGCGGCTGTTATTGCCAATTGCTGATTTTCGATTTTCGATTGGCAAGCCCTCTCAGCCCTCGCGGTGTCATTCCGAGCACAGCGAGGAATCTCGCTCTGATTCTTTCTTCCGCGAACTCCGCGGGTGCCACCCGTCATGCCGAATGTGGTAACTTAGTTGGCTTTCAGGAGATCACATGACCAAACTCAAAGTCGCTCTGGCGTTTTCTTTCGCGCTTCTGTGCTGCATCGGAATCACTTCCATACGCAGTCTTCCCTCTGATAACCCAACAACCAACGCTCCCGCCCAGTTCGACAAACTCGTGGATGAATACTTCAATTTCTATTTTGAGTTCCACCCCACCGAGGCAACAGCGGCCGGTTTTCACCAGTACGACGGCAAGCTCGAAGACTTTTCGCGCTCTGCGATAGACGCCGAGGTGGTCAAACTGAAGGCCCTGCAATCCAGGTTTGATCTGCTTGACCCGGCGAAACTCCCTCCCATGAGCGCCGGCGACCTCGAGTTACTCGAAAGCACTATCAAGTCGCGTCTGCTGGAGCTCGGCACGATCAGGATGTGGAGCAAAGACCCCGACCTGTGCATTTCCGGAGTCACCAACAGCATCTACCTGATCATCAAGCGAAACTTTGCTCCGCCTGAGGTGCGACTGCGTTCCGTAATCGCCCGGGAAGATGCGATTCCGGGGGCGATTGTGGCGGCCCGGCAAAATCTCGAGAACCCGCCGAAGATTTATACAGAAATCGCCCTGGAGCAGTTACCGGACATGATCGACTTTTTCCGGAAGGATGTTCCTGGGGCTTTTGCGGAGGTCAGAGACGCGCAACTGATGGCAGAGTTCCAACGCAGCAACGCCGTGGTGATTGACGCCCTGCGCAAATACCAGATTTTCCTCCGCGACGACCTGCTGCCGATTTCCAAGGGTGACTTCCGCATCGGCGCAGAGAACTACCGCAAGAAACTCCTCGATGATGAAATGGTGGATATCACCTTGGACCGCCTCCTGGAGATGGGGTACTCCGATCTGCGGCGCAATCAACAACGACTGAAGGAGACGGCTGAGCAGATCGATCCCAAGCACAGCCCCCGCGAGGTGTTGGCTGAGCTGGGGAAAGACCATCCCGCGCCGGATCATTTGTTGCAGAGTTTCCGCGATATCCTGGGCGGCCTGCGCCAGTTCATCGAGCAAAAACAGATCGTCAGCATCCCCTCCCAGGTCTTACCCATCGTGCAGGAGACGCCGCCCTTCATGCGCGCCACCACCACAGCTTCCATGGACATCCCTGGCGCTTACGAGACGAAAGCTACGGAAGCCCTGCTCAGCGTCACGCTTCCGCAGCCCGGCTGGAAACCCCGGCGCGTGGAAGAATGGATGGAGGGCTTCAACCGTGGCACCATCCTCAGCACCGCGATTCACGAGGCCTATCCGGGCCACTACACGCAATTCCTCTGGGTGCAGCATGCTCCGTCCAAGGTCCGCAAACTGATCGCCGTGGGCACCAATGCCGAGGGCTGGGCACACTATTGCGAGCAGATGATGCTCGACGAAGGCTATGGCGGCGGCGATCCAAAGTTGCGCTTGGGGCAGTTGCAGGACGCTTTGCTGCGCGACGCCCGCTTTATCGTGGGAATCCAGATGCACACCGGCCACATGACTTTGGAACAGGCCCGTGAGTTCTTTATACGTGAGGGATACCAGACTCCCCCTATCGCTGCGGTCGAGTCAAAGCGTGGAAGCGGTGATCCGACTTACCTCGTCTATACTCTCGGCAAGCTGCAAATCCTGAAGCTGCGCGATGATTTCAGAAAGAAACAGGGTGATAGCTTCACTCTGAAGGACTTTCACGACCGATTCATGGGCCAGGGAGCAGTTCCACTCAAGCTCATCCGCAAAGCACTGCTCGGCGACGACAGCCCAAGCCTGTGATTGCCGATTGATGATTGCCGATCGTCGATTGAAAAAGCGGTACGGCGAACTGCTTTGCCGTCAATCAGCAATCGTCAATCGAAGATCGGCAATTTCCTCAGGGCCATCTCTTGAACTGCTTGCTGATTTTTCCTTTGGACGCCAACAAATAGAAATCACCCGGGTCCAGGATTATGCCGCGTCGTGGCACAAGGTGCTATTCCTCCCCGACGGTTCTATTCGAAATATGAATGTAAGGGAAGCATTCGGGGATGTGGGTGTCGTAAACGGCGTGGCGGCTCCAGACCCAGGCGGGATGAGGGTTGAGTTCAACGCCGCCGGGTTTCAGGAGCTCGAAGCGTCCAAAGAAGATCCTCCATACGTCTCCGTCTTGGGGGGGCAGAGAACGCCCTGCGGCCAGCCACTTCATTCCCTTCCAGGGGAAAGCCAGTTCAACGGTCCAACCCTTGTCAGCCACGGAGTTGTCGTTGATTTTGCCCTCCACGTGGACGGCTTTGAGGAGGCCCGGAAACTCCCAGTTCAGGAATGCCCAGCGGGTGCCTCGGGGATGAGTCCCCACCCAGAAAGACTGGTCCTGGCGATCGTAGTCACCCCCGAAGGTAAGGGCGTTATTCTTGAAGATGTCAAATTCGGGGACGTCGAACACGCCGCCCTTCTTGTAAGCGTCTTGCCAGATGAAGAAGACCTCGTAAGTCGTGCCCAGCGCATTGATCTCAAACTCGGAATAGGCATCACCGCCGTCGATGAACACCTCGGCATCATTTTCCTGGAAAATCAGCGAACCTCTCTTGGTCAGGTGGGCTTCGACGTACGGCTCTTCAATCCACAAGCCAACGTAAAGATATTCGTCATCCCACAATGCGGCGGCTCGCGTGTCGTAGAAGCCGGGCTCTCCCGTAACCATGTCAACAAAACGCGGGGACTTTTCGGCCTTCTGCCAGGAGGGCTCGTCCAGCCGGCCGTCAATCGTTATCCGCCCTGCTGCTCTGCGGCAGACATAGTGCGCAATGTCCTTCGCGGAACAACCGTAAGTTCCTGTGCCGGCCCTCATCTGTGCTTGCCCGCCGTTAGTAGCGCCGGTCCCGCTCTCCGGACCCTTCGCTCCGCTCAGAGCTTGTGACTTTTTTAGATGTTTTCCACAGATATTTTACACCCAGTGCGAACTTTCCGCTGGCGAGCTCGTTGATATATGCTATGATGCCTTCATGGACAACGTTATTAAC
>Ga0326727_10010760_pt1 | contig 21628 bp, 11 predicted proteins | sample MB2enrmetagenome_FD_207643 | JGI IMG/M metagenome (GOLD analysis project Ga0326727, IMG submission 207643) | Lab enriched peat soil microbial communities from McLean, Ithaca, NY, United States - MB29MY | ecosystem: Environmental > Terrestrial > Soil > Wetlands > Peat | place: USA: New York...
GCCGAGTGCCAATCTCTCCTCCGAATTGTCGCCGACACGAGCCGAGCATGTACATCGGGGGTTGGCTGGTCGCGTCGACCTCATCCTCGACGGCGGGCCCGCAGCGGGAGGCATCGAATCGACGGTTGTCGACGTGACCCGCACTCCACCGCGACTGCTGCGCCCGGGGCTCCTCCATCCAGCAGAGATCGAACGAGTCATCGGGTCCCTGGCGCGCGGCAGCGCCATTGCCTCGTCTGATCTAGCGCCATTGGCGTCGCCAGGCATGCTCGCACGCCATTACGCTCCGAAGACAAAGCTCTACTGCGAGAACGAGGCGGCACGCGAGCGAATCGAAGCACTGGCCGCACGTGGCGATCGCCTGGCTTGGATACCGTTCGCGGCGCCGTTGGATTTAGGGCAACCGAACGTGCACGCCGTGCCAATGCCGAAGGACCCGGCCGGCTATGCAGCGAAGCTATACGCAGTGCTGCACGAACTCGACGAAGCCAACTTGACGGCAATCGTCGTTGAACTCCCGCCGGCGACCGACGACTGGCTGGCGATACGCGATCGGTTGTTGAGAGCGATGCAGAGAGCCTCTCTCTGAACTCATCATGAAGCGGACGGCTGAGAGCTGTTATTGAGCCGGACAAAAACGGCGTCCGCGGATTGACTCTCGGGTGAAGCCGTTGCTGCCGCCCTAAAGCCGGCAAGGTTGGGCCTTCCCGATTTCGCCCCGGGGAGATGTGACGGGCGCGTTATTCTTCATTTCGGAAATGTTTGCATTGTATCGATGGCCCCGACGACAACGGGCGATTGCCGCCCTGACGTTGACGGCAGCGTCGGCATATCTGCTAGTTCATTGGTTATTGGTCGGTTTTGTTAACCAATTCGCGCTCGCCGCGGGACCTGTCTCGTTTAACATGATCTAGCCGCCCGGGCGGCACGGCGGATGCTTCCGTCGTTGCATAGGATCCACGTCGCCGTGAGGAACCGGCCATGACACGCCAAGAAACCGCCACTGCTACTGCCCGCCGCCCGGAATCCGTGCCCGCAAGTCCCGATCCCGCCGTCCTCACGGCCCACGACCAGTATTTGTTCAACGAGGGGAGTCACTATCGCGCCTATCGGAAGCTCGGATCTCACGTCGGTCGCCACGAGGGCCGGGCCGGCACGTGGTTCGCTGTCTGGGCTCCCGGAGCCGAACAGGTCTGCGTGATGGGCGATTTCAACGACTGGGATAAATTCTCCACGCCGCTCAATCCTCAGGGGTCATCGGGCGTCTGGCAGGCCTTCGTCCCCGGCGTCGGCAAAGGCGCTCACTACAAGTACCACATCGTTTCCCATAACCAGGGCTATCGCGTCGAGAAAAGCGATCCGGTCGGTTTCTTCCACGAGGTGCCGCCCAAAAGCGCATCGATCGTCTGGGACCTCGACTATCACTGGGGCGACTCCACCTGGATGGCGGAGCGAAACAAGCGCAATTCTCTGTCAGCGCCGATGTCGATCTACGAAGTGCATCTTGGCTCGTGGCGGCGCGTGCCGCACGAAGGCAATCGTTCGCTGACTTATCGCGAGAGCGCGCATCAACTGGCCGAGTACGTCAAGTACATGGGCTTTACTCATGTAGAGTTCCTGCCCCTGTGCGAGCATCCGTTCTTCGGCTCGTGGGGATATCAGACGACCGGTTACTTCGCGCCGACCAGTCGTTTCGGCACGCCGCAGGATTTCATGTTCCTGGTCGACCATTTACACCAGAACGGGATCGGCGTAATCCTCGACTGGGTGCCTTCCCATTTCCCGAGCGATGAACACGGACTGTCGTACTTCGACGGCACGCATCTGTTCGAGCACGCCGACCCGCAACAGGGCTATCACCCCGACTGGAATAGCTGCATCTTCAACTACGATCGCCACGAGGTACGCAGCTTCCTGCTCTCCAGCGCACTCTTCTGGCTGGATGCCTACCACATCGACGGTTTGCGCGTGGATGCGGTCGCGTCAATGCTCTACCTCGATTATTCACGGAAAGCCGGCGAGTGGGTGCCCAACGTCTACGGCGGCAATGAGAATCTCGGCGCCATCAACTTCCTGCGCCGTTTCAACGAGGAAGTCTATCGCAATTATCCCGACGTGCAGACCTTCGCCGAAGAGAGTACCGCCTGGCCGATGGTGTCGCGTCCCGTGTACCTGGGCGGTCTCGGCTTCGGGCTGAAGTGGGATATGGGTTGGATGCACGACACGCTGTTGTACATGCACCGCAATCCGATTCACCGCCAATTCCATCACGGCGAGCTGCTCTTCCGCATGGTTTATGCGTTTTCCGAGAACTACGTCATGCCCCTGTCGCACGACGAGGTCGTGCACGGCAAGGGATCGCTGATAGAGAAGATGCCCGGCGACGACTGGCAAAAGGCCGCGAATTTGCGGCTCTTATACGGCTACATGTTCGGAATGCCGGGCAAGAAGCTGCTGTTCATGGGCGGCGAATGGGGGCAGTGGCAGCAGTGGCGGCATGACACCAGCCTCGATTGGGACCAGACATGGGCCTGGCCACACAACGGCATTCAGCGCTGGGTCGCCGACCTTAACCGGATCTATCGAGAGGAAGCGGCGCTCAGCGAGATGGACTGCCGGCCGGGCGGGTTCGAGTGGGTCGACCTTCATGACTCCGCATCGAGCGTGATCAGCTTCTTGCGCAAGCGCCAGGACGGCAGCGGCGCCGTGCTGGTGATTTGCAACTTCACGCCCGTGGAGCGCCCCGGCTATCGCGTCGGCGTGCCGCGCGAGGGCTTCTGGAAGGAAAGCCTGAACAGCGACGCCGGCGACTACGGCGGCAGCGGCAAGGGCAACTGGGGCGGCGTGTGGGCCGAACCGCAGCCGTGGCATGGCCACCAGCATTCGCTGCAGCTGACGCTGCCGCCGTTGAGCGCTTTATTCTTCAAGAGTCCCGGCTAATCGGCGCGGACAGGGGCCGTCTTCCCGATCCTTTCCGTGCCTGAAAAAATGGGAGTCCCCCTGTCCGTCTTCCGTTTGACAAGGTTCTCAAAAAAAACCTATGGTTGAGTGACCCGGAGGGCGCCCCATTGGGGCTCGTACCGGCACGCGCCGCCTGGTTCGGCCTCTAGTTTCCCCCTCTGGATGCGTGGTCGACCCCTTCCCGGCCGGGGGCCGAAGTCCGCCTTTCGAGTGCCGGACCCTCGGGAGATTGTCCGGTACGGATCGAGGCGCAGGTCCATAGCTTCCCGTTGGGGGCAGTTCGATGCCGGCGCCGACGACCACCGACGACCTCTTAGATCTACTTCGCAAGAGCGGGTTGATCGAGCCGGAACGACTCGATGCCTTTGCCGTCCGCGCAACCTCCGAAGGCGGACCGGCCACCGCCCGCCACTGGGCCGGACTACTCATCGCAGCGGGCCTGCTCACGCGCTTTCAAGCCGAACAAATCCTCCTTGGTAAATGGCGCGGCTTTACCGTCGGGCGTTACAAGGTGCTCGAACGCCTTGGCTCCGGCGGCGCCGGCACCGTTTATCTGTGCGAGCACGTCAAAGTCCGCCGCAAGGTCGCAGTCAAAGTTTTGCCGACCGTCCGCGCCAGCAACCCGGCGGCCGTCGGCCGCTTCCATCGCGAGGCTCGCGCCGCGGGCGTGCTCAACCATCCGAACCTCGTCAAATGTCATGACATCGACCAGGAAGGCGATCTGCATTACCTGGTAATGGAATACGTCGACGGCTCCAGCCTGCACGAGATCGTCGCGCGCGTCGGACCGCTGACCCCGTTGCGCGCCGCTCAATACATCCGCCAGGCAGCGCTCGGCTTGCAGCACGCCCATGAGGCCGGCCTGGTGCACCGCGACGTCAAGCCGGCCAACCTGATGGTCGACCGCAGCGGAACGGTTCGCGTTCTCGACCTGGGTCTGGCCCGCTTCTTCCACGATGAAAACGATCTCCTGACGCTGAAATACGACGAGAACAACGTCCTCGGCACCGCGGACTACGTAGCTCCGGAACAGGCTCTGAATAGCCACGGCGTCGACATCCGTGCGGATATCTACAGTCTCGGCTGCACGTTCTACTTCCTGCTCACCGCTCGGCCGCCGTTTCCGGGAGGCAAGGCGGCGCAGAAATTGATCTGGCATCAGGTCAAGCCGCCGACGCCCGTGCGCAATTTGCGTCCGGAGGTCCCCGAAGAGATGGCGGCCGTTGTGGCGAAGATGCTGGCCAAGGATCCGCGCGAGCGCTATCAGACTCCGGCGGAGCTGGCAGCTGCGCTCGATCCGTGGGCCGCCGAGCCGGTTCCTCCGCCGCGCGACGATGAGATGCCGCAGCTCTGTCCGGCTGCAGCGCGCTCGGTATCGGCGCCCGAGATCGATATCGGTGCAGCGACCCCATCGGCGCTCGGCCGCGGCACTGCGCTGGCTAACGGGCCGCTGCGTAACGGCGACGCTGAAGGCGTCGTGCCGCTGCTTCCGCAACAACAGCCGCGACCCGTATCGATGGCGGACGTGGCGACACCCTCCGCCATGGCATCGCCGACCGTTCCGGAATCGGGCAAACACGCGATTCGCCGCCTGTCCGAGAAACTGTCTCCAGCGCAGCGAACGGCCGCGCGACGACGCGCGCTGCGCATCGCCTCGCTGATCGTGGTCAGCATAGCCATCGGTTTCGGCCTGCGCATGGGGATTGGCCGGGTGCGCAGTACGGCGGAGCCGCCCGGATTTGCCACCTATGTCGTGAGCCGTTCGGGAGCGCCGGGCGTTTTCGCGACCATCCAAGAAGCACTGTTTCGAGCTCATGCCGGCGATCACGTGCAGGTCGCGGATGAAGTCTGGGAAGAGTCATTGCACCTCACCGGTGAGAGCGGTATGGGGCGAGGCGTAGTTCTGGAGGGCGTCGGCGAGAGGCCGGTGATCTGGCGAACGCCGCACGGACATCGCGACGATCAGCCTCTCATTTACCTCTCGTCTGTGCCCGGACTGCATCTGCGCAACTTCGTGCTGGACGGCCAGGACCGTGTCAAAGACCTGATCGCGCTTTCCGGGCCGTGTGCCGGGCTGACGCTCGAAGACCTGCAGCTAACCGGATTCAGCCAGTCGGCCGTTGCTCTGAGCGATTGCGCCGGTGAGACGAACCAACCGGTAACGCTGCTTCGGCTGCGCGCCGTGCCCACCAAATCCGCCAGCACAGCCGTTCGACTTGAAGGAAAGGCGGGGGAAGGCAACAAGTTGATCCAGTTCCAGGAATGCCGGCTGGAAGGCCCTTATACAGCGGCGGTTTGTTTCTCCGGACCCGCCAGCGACGTGGAGTTCAAGCGGAATCGCTTCTTCAACACGACGGACGGGCTTCTCTATCTGCGGGCCACGCCTGCGGCGCCACTCGGGCTGACGCTTACTTCAAACACGTTTTGCAATATTTCCGGCGTGGCACTTCGCTTTGAGACCTCGCCACCGGTTGAAGGCACTCGAGTCGTGCTGACCAGCAATTTGTTCGCACACACCGGCGCGCTGGCCAGGATCGACGATTTCTTCCCGCAGCCGGCAGACTTGCCGGCCAACTGGATCTGGGTCGATGAGGTCCGATCCGGAGCGGACGCGCCGCCGGAGCAACGCGCGTTTCGCAAGTCGTTCATGATCGAAGGCACTTCGCTGGTGCGCGGCCGGCTTGACCTGACCGCCGACGCCGGCTTCACGGTTTGGATAAACGGCGACCGCGTCGGGCAGGGCGAGTTCCTGCCTCAGGTTCGGCGGATGCAATCGATCGACGTGACGCGGCACCTGAAACCGGGACGGAATGTGATCGCCGTCGAAGGGACGATCAAGAAGGGCATCGCCGGAGTGCTGGCGCGGCTTACTTACAGCTGTCGCGACGCGGCCTCGGCGACGGTCGTCAGCGACGTCAGTTGGCGGGCACATCGCTCGCTGCCGGATGGCTGGCAAAGCCCGATCTTCGACGACTCCGACTGGTCCGCCGCCAAGATTGTGTGTGCTCCAGGTAAAGAACCGGCGGAATGGCGTCACCTGATCTGGGATGGAATGGTGGACGATCGCTATTCAGGTGCAGCCGCTCGCATGTTCCCGGACCCGACCGGCAATGTTCGCGACTGGAACAGCGAGGAGAATTTCCCACCGTTTCGCGCAGTACCGCTCAATTTCGAACTGACGACCGACGTGCGCGACGATGCTCACTTCCTGCGTTATGGTCGGGCCAGTTTGCTGACACTGGCAGGCTCACCGGGCGTCGCACCGGCCGAAAAGTCGAGCGAAAAGCAGTAAACCCCATCCGCCTTCATATCTTGCCCCGGATCGACCGGACGCGTTCCTCCGGGGCTTCCGGCGATTCCGCCAGCTCATCAATGCCGCACGGCGCCAGCCCGGACTTTGTCCGCTTTCAGCGCCGAAAACCAATGAACCTAATACCGAAGTCCGTTCATCGAGGGGTGCACGGTGAAAAAGGTTTGTTGCGTCTGTGGCAAGGATTTGGGCGAGGTGCCCGGCCCGCCCAGTCGGCTCACGCACGGATTCTGCGAGTCATGCTATCGCGATCAACTGCGGGCGCTCGAGGCGCTTCCAGCCGCGGCAACGGAAGCCGTCGACCCTTGCCGAGCTAGTGATCCCGGACAGTCGACGGACTGATGCGAACGGGAGCGGCTGTTTCGCGCCCGGCCCCCGCTCGCTGGAGGAGCATCGAATTTAGCCCGCTGCGACGGACGGATGCATAAGCCGACGATAGATCGGCCTGCTGCTCAGCGTGGTTCGTTTCGACTTTTGTGACTTTGAGCCGCGAGCCAGGCGGATGAGAAGTCGGCCGAGCCCTTCGTGAACACAAGGCAAGAATTCGGCCCAATTCTGACGGGCAAACCGGCTGGCTTCTCGCTTGGCCGTCGATTCGTCACCGTGAATACCCGTGTACCAGACGTAAGCGGCAAACCGGGCAGACATTTGAGTCGGGTTCATTTTGCATCCTCGGTAGGTTGACATCGATCGGGCCAACCAGGCCGGACAGAGAAAGATTTGCTCTTCAGGCTGTCCTCCTGACGAGGAAATACGAAAGCAATGGCCATGCCGCGGCGGCCGATGTCTATCGATTTCCAGATCATATGTCCTTTATTTCTAGTGATTTATGACATTCTTGCGCTGCTCGGCGCCTTGGTGAAGCCATTTGTCATGGGGCGGAATTGGGACAATCGACCGGTAAAAACGGTGTCTTCCGCACACAGTTTTGAGCTTGCAGCTGCTCGCCAGCTGCGGTCCGCGGGCGCAGGGAGAGTATTTGGTCTTCCAGCAAGATCGGGAATCGGGGCTCGATAGCCCATTTGCTGACAGCGAATTGTCTGCACATGGAATTTGATCCAATAATCACAATTTTTTTCTTGCCTGTCACTGCCTCTCGCTGTAATCTCACCCTTGTCCCGTTCGTTGGTCTTCGGTGATTGGGCGACACCGAGGGCTTCGGCGGGACTTTTTTGTTGGTGCCAGATTCTGTCATCGCCTATCCGCCCGAAGTTGATCAGATTCCAGTCGGCTTGCATCCGACAACGCAACTTTCAGCCCGAAGTGCGAGCTGCGCTCGCCTTGGTCCGGTCATACGGGCGGGGTGATGCGCCTGGCGCAGCGGTCAATTCCGATAAAGTCGATTCCTCCCACCTTCCTAGTGCTAGACTTTGTCGTAGCGAGTCAGGTAAATAGTCAGCCCCTATCGGGCCGACGCGACGATAGCCTCATGTTCGGACATGCAGGGATTGAGGAACCACGACGACCTCAACCCGTCTCCGTCCCGTGCACCGGTTGCTTGTTTCTCGGGCGAGTGCCAGAGCAGTGGAGATCTTCGCTGAGCACGACGAGCGAAGGACCGTGAGCCCCCTCAATCAGCTTCAGGCCTTCACCGCCGCATTGTCGCGAGCGGTAACCTCGGAGCAGGTGGCCGAGGCTATCCTTACGTACGCACAGCGCGCGCTCGGGGCGGACGCAGGTATCGTTTATCGTCTCGGCGAAGATGAGATCGAATTCGTGCTCGCCGGCGTAGTCGGCTATCCGCGCGATGTCAGCGATGGCTGGAGGCGATTCGCTGCTTCGCCCTCGAGCCCGCCGATCGACGCTCCGGATGAGAACAGCCTCTTCATCGTTCCCCTCATCGCCGCCGTTCACAGTAGCTACGCGCAAGTCAATCGTTTTCTGACCGGGCATGGTCTGGCCACGGCGGTTGGCTTGCCCTTGCTCTGCGCCGGCCGAATCATCGGCGGCCTCGGACTTCGCTTCCGGGGGGGACTGTCTCTGTCGGAGCACGATCGCACGACGCTTACGTCACTGGCCGCCGAGGCGCTTGCTCGGTCGCGCAAGTTCGAGGCGGAGCAGGCAACCCGTATCCGACTCGAGAGCGAGCTCTCAAAACGGACGCAAAGCGAAACACTGGAAGCCGCCGAGCGCAGGTACGCCGGATCGGTCGCGCCCGGGTCTGAACAAAGCAGCGAGCGACTGCGTGAAAGTGAAGAAGAGTTCCACTTACTGGCCGATTCGATCCCCCAGTTAGCCTGGATGGCACGAGCCGACGGGCACATCTACTGGTACAACCGGCGCTGGTACGACTATACCGGTACGACCTTGGAGCGCATGCAGGGTTGGGGTTGGCAGTCGGTGCACGATCCTCAGCAACTTCCGAAGGTGGTCGAGCGCTGGGAGAGTTGCATCGCCACCGGCGAGCCCTTCGATATGGTCTTCCCGTTGAAGGGAGCCGACGGCCGCTCGCGTTGGTTCCTCACGCGCGTTGTGCCCTTGCGCGGCCGTGACGGGCACATACTGCAGTGGTTCGGGACGAATACGGACATCACCGAGCTTCGTGAGATGGAAGACGCCTTGCGTGACGCCGACCGGCGCAAGGATGAATTCCTCGCCATGCTCGCACACGAATTGCGCAATCCACTGGCTCCCATTCGAACCGCTGCCCAGATCATCAAGCTGGCAGGGTCGCCGGACAGCAAGATCCAGCTCGCCCGGGAAATGATCGAGCGCCAGGTCGGCCACCTCGCGCGGCTCGTCGACGATTTGCTCGACGTGTCGCGTATCACGCGCGGAAAGATCAAACTGCACAACGACCTGGCCGAACTCTCCGCGATCGTCGCCCGCGGAGTCGAGGCTTCCAAGCCGCTCATCGATGCTCGCCGGCAGCATTTGACGCTGCACTTGCCGTCGCAGCCGATGCGTGTGCAAGGCGATGCCACCCGCCTGGCTCAGGTCGTGAGCAACCTGCTCGACAACGCTGCAAAGTACACGGATGAAGGAGGCCGCATTGAGCTCACGCTCGAGGCGAAGGACGGCAAAGCTGTCGTGAGCGTCCGAGACAATGGCATGGGAATATCGGCCGACCTACTGCCGCATGTGTTCGACCTGTTCCGGCAGGGCGACCGCTCATCGGATCGCTCACAGGGCGGCCTGGGGATCGGACTGACGCTTGTAAAAAGTTTGATGGAACTGCACGGAGGCACCATCGACGCGCACAGCGCCGGTCCCGGAAAAGGCAGCGAGTTCGTTGTAAAAATGCCCCTGATCGCGGCACCCGAACTGGACTTACCCGCCGCGGCCGACCATGACCGGAAACCGCGGCCGGCCATCTCCAGACGCGTGCTGGTCGTAGACGACAACATGGATGCCGCTCTAAGCCTGGCCATGCTCTTCGAGGGCGAGGGTCATTATGTCTGTACGACGCGGGACGGAGCAAGCGCCCTGGAAATCGCCCGAACCTTCCGCCCGGAGATCGTGCTCCTGGATATCGGGCTTCCACGGATGGATGGCTACGAAGTCGCCAAACGTTTGCGCGAACAACCGGAAACCAGGGACACATTCCTGATCGCGCTCACCGGCTACGGCCAGGAAGAAGACCGTCGCCGCACCGCACAAGCCGGCTTCAACGCCCATCTCACCAAACCGGCCGACCCCGTTGTGTTGCTGCAGTTGCTGGCCGACCCGAGATAAGATGGAAACCCGTGGAGGAGCCACTTGGAAGCTCAGACCGCTCCCGAACGCCGAACGCTGGCCGGCAAGGTCGCTCTCATCACGGGAGCTGCTTCCGGGATCGGCAAAGCGACTGCCTTGCTCCTTGCAGAAGAAGGAGCCACGGTCGCCGTAACCGATCTTTCGGATCGCGATATTCGTATCGTTGCCGATCAAATCGCCGCAAGCGGCGGCCGTTCCTCTGCCATCGCACTCGACGTTACCTCCGAGTCCGCTTGGCAATCGGCCTTGGACGCTGTTCTCACAGCACATGGCAAGCTGGACATCGTCGTGAACAACGCGGGGTTGTCAGCCGCAGCGCCAATCGCCGAAACCTCTCTCAGCGAGTGGCGTCGCATCATGGCGGTGAACCTCGACGGTGTGTTCCTGGGCACGAAGTACGCTGTCCTTGCGATGCGGAAGGGAACGGGAGGCTCCATCGTCAATGTATCCTCGGCGTCGGGCGTCAAGGCAAGCGCCGGAGCCAGCGCTTACTGCGCCAGCAAAGCCGCCGTGATCCAGCTCACGAAGACTGTCGCTCTCGAATGTGCTCAGCGCGGCGACAACATCCGAGTGAACGCGGTCCTGCCAGCCGGCGTGATGACGCCGCTGTGGAATAACATGGACTTCTTCAAGAAAATGGTCGCCGACCTTGGCAGCTCCGATGCCGCCTGGCAAGCATTGGCTCAATCGACGCCTCTAAAACGCTTCGCCAGCGCGCAGGAGATCGCCCGCGGCATTCTCTTCCTCGCTTCGGATGACTCGTCGTACATGACCGGCGCCGAACTGCTCCTCGACGGCGGCTACACGGCTTAGGAAGCGATACTGAACAAATTGACGTATAGCTGTCAGCGAGTGGCCGCGTATTCAAGCATTGCTACGCGATTCTCGCGAATGCAGGTCACTGCGATTTCTTCGCCTGTCAGCGAGGTCCGAGCAGTACGACCCTCCCTCGCCAACATGCGTGGACGCCGCCCGGAAAGTCAGCCGACTTGCCTGAGCCACGTGCCAGTGCAGTGAGACGCTGCCAGGCCTCGTAACCCATGGCATCGCGCGACCAACCCTCGCGCTCCCAGACAAATCGGAGCAGCGCGCGAACTTCGCGTTCGGGCGCTGCCGCCAGGCGCAGCGCATCGAGCACGACTTGCTGCCCGGCGCGCGGCAACTCCGCTGTCGACAGGAGTGCGATTGCAGCGGCTTCCTCCTCGCGATAGGCCTCGTCGGCTTGTGCGGCCAGGCGACCGAGGATTCTGACAATTCCCGGGTTGTACCGACTGGCGAGTAGCGGCAGCAGCTCGTGCCGAATGCGATTTCGTGTGAAACGCGGGTCACGGTTGCTGCTGTCCTCGCGGTAAGGCTGGCCGAGGGCTTGCAAGAAGCTGAGAATCTCGGCCCGCGTGGTACCGAGCAATGGCCGTACCAATTCGACGTCGCCAGTCAGCGGTCGACGGGCTGCGATGCCGCGCAAGCCCTGCAAGCCGCTGCCTCGGATCAGGCGATGCAGCACGGTTTCTGCCTGGTCATCGGCCGAATGGCCGGTAGCGACACGAGTCAAAAGGAATTCGCGCGCGACCCCGGCCAGCCACTTGTAGCGCAGCGCCCTGGCGGTTGCCTCAAGGTTTTCGCCTGTACGCTCTGCTTCCGCAGCGACGTCGATCTTGTCGCGGCGAAGTTCCACACCGCGGAAGTTTGCTGCCAGGTCAACTACAAATGCTTCATCGGCATCCGACTCTGCACCACGCAGACAGTGATTCAGGTGCGCGATCACAAGCCGGCCGGCGCCCGCGTCGCGAGCCATCTGTGCGGCGCGCGCCAGGGCAACGCTGTCGGCACCGCCGGATACAGCGACCACCAATCCACTGTCGGTCGAGCCGAAGTAGCAAGTTAGTGCGCGAACGAGATCGGGCGGTTCGGCCACTGACGCTCACCCTAATCCTCCGAAGAGATCGCCCATGTCGCGCATCGCTTCGGCGTGAAATGTTTCGTACGTGCTCTTGAGGTCCGGCGAGCGGCGGTCGGTATCAAACCCGGGCCATCCGGGGAAGAGCTTTAACGCTTGTTCCCAGAACGGACGATAACGATCTTCCGGCTTGCCGAGCATCAAACTGGTGCGGTAGCGGAAGACGAAGCGCAGCGAGCGCAGACCGCCCACCTGATTCGGAGCCACTTCTGGAATCTCATCTGTCCAGACAAGGGAATCAGAGAGAAGTTCGTAGAACATCTTGGCGTCCGCAGCGCGGACCAAGCCGCGCATGAGGTCGGTGATCTCTTCCAGCTGGCTCTTGCCGATCATCGCCATCGTTGGACCTCCTCGAGCGCTGAGCGGCTCGCTTGCGAGCAGCTTCAATACCCGTTAGGATGCCCGCAACGGACGCATCGGGCAACGGCATCTTTGCCCGCTGTGTCGCTTGCAGGGCGTCATTCGATTATGAAATCCTTTCTGGCAACCTGCCGAACTTGGCTCGGCCGGGCCGGCCGATTTCTGTTTCACCGCATGACCCGGCAGGTCCTGGCAGGACTTGCCCTCATCGCCTCCTTCATTATCGCCGTCCAATGGGCAGTCGATTGCTATGACGAGCCCGACCGTCTCGACGGCAATTACGGCCACGCCACGATCGATTTCGGCGGCCAATGGTTGATGGGCCGCATGCTGGTCACCGGCAATGCCCGAAGGCTTTACGATCGCATTGCCCTTCGCCGCGTCGTTGCCGAGGCTTATCCGCTTCACGATTCCGAACCCGCCAGAGGCACAGCCAATCGCGCCAATTCTGCGACCGGCCAGGAGGGCCAAGCGGCCGATACGTCATCCGAGCAGCCAAGGGGCAAGCGCAACGACACCGATCAACTGCTCGACTGGTTAGCAGGGGACGACCGTACCGAGAATAGCGACAAGCTCAGTGGTTATCTCATCGGCCTGGCTGGTCACGACTCGATCGGAGAGGCCTGTTTGCTGACGGCCGGTCACGAGACGTGGCACGAGGTCGGCGGCGCGCTTTATCCGCCCATCAACGCATACCTCTATGCGCCTCTCGGCTTGCTGCAACCGCGACCTGCATATCGAGCGATGCAGGTGTTCAACGTGGCGCTTGTGTTCGCTATCGCGTTCCTGGTGCAGCGCTTGACGGGTGGAAGAATCTGGTGGCAGATCGCTGCCATTCTTTTGATGGGCTTCCCCGGCTTCAGCGGCGCCTTCAATCTCGCGCAAAACTCTCTGATTAGTGTCTTTCTCCTGATCTTCGGATGGCGCCAGGTTCAGCAAGGACGTACCGGTCTGGCCGGCTTTATCTGGGGTTTCATGGCATTCAAACCGGTGTGGGCTGCGAGCTTTTTCCTGGTGCCGCTCTGGACGCGTCGTTGGCGCATGGCGATCGCGATGGCAGTGACCGGCGCGGCCCTTTCAGCATCGACGTTGCCGGTCGTTGGTGTGCAAGGCTGGAAAGACTGGCTTGCGGTTGGATCGGAAGCCTCGAGAACATATGCGACGTGTGAGACCTGGATTTTCCTAAGCCGTGATCTGATCGGCATCCCGCGCCGTTACCTGCTCACGTTCAAGGACGACTACGCCGCGAGCGATGATCCGCGAACCTGGCTCGCATCGACAATCGGTCTCGGTCTGTGGATCACACCACTGACTGTGACAACCGCTGCGGTGCTTCGCCGTGGCCGACCGATAACCCGAGTGACCAGCGGGCCACAGGCAGCATTCCCCCTGCTGGGCGCGTGGCTGGTGTGCTATCACTTCATGTATTACGACGTGTTGCTCGCTTACCTGCCCTGTTGTCTGCTGTACGCCGAACCGCGGCGCGTGTGCCGCCGCATTCTCCACGGAATGCCGCCGGGGACATGGTGGGGATTGGCGCGTTCGGCGCTGGCCACCGTTCTGCTCATTTGTTTGAGTCTCGTCCCATACATCTGCAGTATTCAAGACGCGACTTATCACTTCCCGCCCTGGGACACGTTCATCCTGGTCACGCTTTGGTTGTGGTGCGATTTCGCGCATGGCCAAGTCTCAGTGCGCTCCCCGCAAGTCAGCGATGGCGACGGCGGGGTCGGGCGCGCGCATCAGAGTCTCGCCGACCAGAATGGCGCGGACCTGGCTGGTGAGCAATCGTTCCACGTCGGCTCGACCACGAATGCCACTCTCACTGACCAGGGTGATCCCCGGCGGTATGGCGGCGGCGATTTCGAGGGTATGCTCGAGCCGCGTAACGAAAGTCCTTAAGTTGCGGTTGTTGACGCCGACCAAGTTAGCTCCCGCATTAAGCACGCGGGACAGGTTTTCCTGGTCGTACAGTTCCACGAGCGCCTGCAGCCCCAATTCCCTGGTCTGACGCAAAAGCTGCGGCAAAGTCTCGCCCGGCAGGATTTCAGCGATCAGCAGCACGGCATCCGCACCGGCGCAACGCGCTTCCAACAGCTGATAGCGTTCCAGGATGAAATCCTTGCGCAGCACCGGCAATCGAATGGCGTCGCGCACCGCACGTAGATCGTTCAGGCTGCCCTGGAAGAAAGGCTGATCGGTCAGCACGCTCACGCAACTGGCGCCGCCGCGTTCATAAGCTCGGGCTACGGCCACCGGGTCGAAGTCCGCTTGAATGACTCCTGCCGAAGGCGAAGCCTTCTTAACTTCGGCGATGACCGCAATCCCGACAGCTGCCAGCAGAGCGCCGCGAAAATCGCGTGTCTCGGGCATGCCTGCGGCTTGTCGTTCCAAATCGAATTCAGAGACGCGCTCGCGAGCGGTCGCGAGTTCGCGCCGCTTGCTGGCTACGATCTTGTCGAGAATGTCGCTCATCGTGCTCGCCTGTCCGACGCTTCGGGGCACCGCTACCATACGGGAATGTCAGACTCTCATCTGTCGGACAACCAGCCGCTTTGGTCGGGCCGGGATGTCGCGTTTGCTCTGTTTTTCCTCTATATATTCTGGCCTCAACTGTCACTTGCGGTGCTGTCGTCGACTTGCTTGGGCCGCCAATTGTGCGGGCCGGGTGTCGATCTGCTCCTTGAAGCCAACGAAAAAGATCGGCAAGAATCGACCGACTCCCGCGAAGACGACCGCATTCGCATCGGCATGATAGCCGGCCCCGGCGCCGCTCGTGTCGAAGTAATCGACAAAGAGGCTCGCCGACAAATCAGAGCCCGTTTGAACCTGTGGGCCAATGTGCTCGCTTTCCCGCTGCAGGCGGGCACGGTTCCAGTCGTGTTTTACGCCTTGGCAGGCATTCCGGCGGCACGGATCGGTTTCACCCGGCAGCGATTCCGGTGGAACGTCCTGACGGCGGTGTGCGTCTGGCTTCTCGTGACGCCGCTCGTTTTCGGGGTCAACGTCCTTGTCGAAGAGTCGCTCCGATCCATCGATCCCGATGCGGTCCAGGAACATGCTCTCACGCGCCTGATACAGCAAGGCCCGTCCACTCTGCAGTGGACTTTGATCGTCTTCAACGCTGTTATTATCGCTCCGGTCTTGGAGGAGACCGTTTTCCGCGGCGTCTTGCAGCCGTGGTTTGCGAATATCCGCAATGGCGGCATCGGTGCAATGAGCGCAGCCCTCGTCTTGGCGATCCTGTTGCGCCTGGAACTCATCGATCATGCGTGGAAACAGAATGGAGAGGGATTGCTGCGAGCGCTGATGCCGGCATTGTTCGTGCTCGCGATGATGCCTCTCTTGGCCGTCGTGTCGCTAAGGTCTCCGGGCACTCCACCGGCAATATTCGCTACGTCGGTGCTGTTCGCGGCGATGCACTCGTCCGTTTGGCCGACGCCGGTCGCATTGCTGGTGCTCGGCCTGGCACTCGGCACCCTCGCAGCACGAACGAAGAGCCTGGTCGGACCTATTGTCGTGCATGCATTATTTAACGCCGTGACCTGTGTGGGACTCTTGCTATCAAGTGCGGCGAAATGAGTCCGAATTGCACTGGAAACAGGCAGAGCATCGATCTTTGATCGCGTGACTCGGTACACTTACGTAAAGTTCCCACTGTTTCCCTAAATGCCATGTGGATAACATGAATACAATGAGCCGACGGGTCGTCTGGCACTCTGGAGTTCACTCCGGGTCATGACTTTGTGTACCGCAGCGACCACCGTAACCCTCAGTGATGAGCACCTGCTCGACCGCTTCACAGCGGGCGATCGCGGTGCGCTCGAAGAGCTGTTTCGTCGCTACCGGCTCGCAGCCTACCGCGTGGCCTACCGATTGCTCGGGAACGAAGCGGACGCCCTTGATGCGGTTCAAGAGGGCTTCGTTAAAGCGCTAACTCATCTGCACGGTTTCCAGGGACGCAGCTCTTTCAAGACATGGTTATTGCGGGTGGTGTCAAACGCTTCGCTCGACCTCGGTCGACAACGCAGCCGTCGCGAGGCGTTGAGTTTGGACACGACTCCAGCCGACGAGGCGACGAGTTCCCGGCTGTTGTCGGCCGACGAATCGGGCCGCGGCCTGGAGCGCGCCGATTTGCGGGTTCTTCTGGACAAGGCTCTTGGAACACTTTCGGACGTGCAACGGCAGACATTTGTGTTGCACGCCGACGCCGGAATGAGTTATCGGGAAGTTGCCGATGCTCTCGGAATTTCCATCGGCACGGTAATGAGCCGGCTCTTTTACGCCCGCCAGAAATTGAGAAGCTGGCTGGGCGGGCGGGTAAGCGAATGAACGCGGACGATGCAATACCGACACCGGAACGGCTGGCTGCTTACGCTGACGGCGAGTTGCACGGCCCGGAGCGCTCTGAAGTCGAGGCGTGGCTGAAAGCCTGTCCGCAGGCGCGCGCCGAGGTGGACGCCTTACGCCGCCTGGCTTCTCTCTGCCGGCGTACAACTGCCCCGGACCCGTCGCCCGATTCATGGGAAACGGTCCTCAACCGACTTCACGCTGCGTGTCCTTCCCGGCGTAAATATCGCGCGGTGCGCCAGAGACGTCCTTTCGTGCCGGCGGTCGCGGCAGCCGCAGCGGTCCTGTTGGTCGCGCTACTGGCACGGGCTTTTTGGCCGACGCCACCGGCGCCGCCCGCCGTGACGAACCCGGGAACTACCTTGACGGGTCCGCTCGATTTGGCCGACGCCCGCGACGTTGAAATCATTAGTATGGACGGCGAAGACACCGATTCGCTGCTGATCGGACATCCGCCAATTCGTGAAGCGCTCTTGCTGGCTGGCCCCGGTGATGTGACACTTGTCGGGGTCGAAGCCTTGGAAGGCGCTGTACCCAACCTCCACCGCACCGGCACGGCGCCCATTATGGTACCGGCGGCCGGCGCCGATTCGCCCTGACCTTGAGGAGAGCCATGTTCGTTCGGTTCGTCCTTTCCCGTTATTTTCTGCTGGCCCTGGCGGTATCTTTTTTGCCCACAGGCGGGGCGCGAGCAGAGGATGACGTCCATATTTCGGTCATTGGCATTCTCGCCACGGACAAGAATGACTGCGTCGACGATCGCGTAGCCTGCGTCGCGCGGGAGATGAAGAAGATCGACCCGAAGCTCACCGGCTTTAGCGTCGCGCGCATGACGTGCAAAGACGTCAAGATCGGCGCCAAAGACTGTTTCGAAGTTACCGACAGCCAGAAGGTCTGTGTGACCGCCGAGAAACGCTGCGAAAAAGACAAGAGCCGCGTCTGCCTCAAGGTCGAAGCACCGATGCTCGGAGCTGTCACCTATATGACTTGCTGCGGCAAGTTTTTCCCGCTCGTAACCCGTTACAAGACCAAGGATGGCGAAGTGCTCATCGTCGCCGTTCGTGTCAAATCTTGCAAAGATGAATAGAACGCATCCAGCGCCGAGGTAGACTCGACTCGGCGCCAGTGCGATTCAAGAATCGGTTCATCGATTACTCGCTTCATCGATCACGCCAAATCCCGGGTAACAAACCCCGGCCTCCGCTCGACATGAATGTGGAGCTTTCCCTCGCTTGAGGGATACGCTACAACCAAATCTCTTACGAGTGCCGGTCGTGCGGACCGGCTTCTCGGCGTACTTTGCCCCGCGAGGGAGATCGCTATGGTGCGGTTTTCGGGTCTGCGCGCCCTTTGCGTTCTGGGTATAACGGGCGTGATCGTGGCCGGATTTGCTGCTGCGGATGACAACCAGAAACGACGCGTAACCACGGTCGGAACCATGCAGGCCGGCAATTTCAAAGACGCTTACGAATCCTTTCGCAAGCTGGCCCTGGACCCGAAGGAAGACCCCACCGAGGTCGGCAATGATCTCAACAATGCGGTTTACTGTCTTGAGTCACTCGGCCGGTTGGACGAGATCGACGAGTTTCGCGAGCAAGTGATCGATCTGCACAAATCCAACTGGCGGCTGCTGCAGACAGCCGCTGAAAGCTACCTCAACCAGCGGCATTTTGGCTACATCGTCGCCGGCAAGTTCCAGCGCGGCGGGCACCGTGGCGGCGGCCATTGGATGAACTCCCACGCACGCGATCGCGTTCGTGCTTTGCAGCTCATGCAGCAGGCACTCGAACAAACCAAGACTGAAACCGATAAGAAGGCGCTGGCGCGTTTCTACCTGAATTTCGGCGACATGCTCATTCGCGACGTTGGCGGACCTGAAGCGTGGCGTTTGCAGTATCTGAGCGATTTGAAAACTCTTCCCGACTATGAGGAGGGGTTTTATGGCCGATATCGCGGCGATGCTCCCGGCGCCCCCGTCGACGCGGACGGCAATCCGATCTTCCATCACGTCCCCGCAAATTATGCAGCCGCGAAGACCGATGGCGAGCGCTGGCGCTGGTTCCTCAATCAGGCGACCGAGATCGATCCGACGCTGCAGGATCAGGTCGAGATGACCTTCGCCGCGTTCTTGCACTCGCAATTCGACGTCCAGACGATGGGCGTGTACGGACACTTCGGCAATGGAGACGAGCTTGGCGACAAGAAAGATGGCACCTTTAGCGTCCACACGCTGAGCGACGACGAGACGATCGCTCGACTGGCTACGGGCATCAAACGCTTCAAACTGCCCGACGAATACAACTGGATCAAGATCTGGCAGCGCGTCGCGACTCGGCGACGCAGTCAATTGGGCGAACAAGCCCGTGACCAGATCGCCGGCGTCTATGAAAATCGCCGTCAGTACCTGAAGGCTGCCGAGGCCTGGAAGAAGGCGATCGAGGAGTATGGACCCGGCGCCGGCAATCATCGCCAAGCGCGCCTCGATCAGATCGTCGGCAATTGGGGGCGAATCGAACCGGTCCGCGACCAACCGGCCGGCACGGAGACCAGTATCGATTATCGATTCCGCAACGGCCACCGCGTCGATTTTGAAGCGTTCGCGATCAAGCAATCAAAACTGCTCGACGACGTCAAAGCCTATTTAACCGGACATACCGGACAGATCGACTGGCAATCGATCAATATCAACGACATTGGTTATCGGCTGGTCGAACAAGGCCAGGGCCGCTACCTGGGCGATAAAGTCGCCACATGGAGCGTCGATCTCAAGCCCCGTCCAGAGCACGTTGACGATCGTATCACGGTCGCCACTCCGCTGAAAAAGGCGGGTGCGTACCTGGTGACCGCGCGCATGGCCGGCGGCAACATCAGTCGCATTGTGGTCTGGGTCAGCGATACGGTTCTTCTGAAGAAGCCTCTCGACGGCAAGTCGTTCATTTATGTGGCCGACGCCGTCAGCGGCAAACCGGTGGCCCGAGCGACGGTCGATTTCTTCGGCTGGAAACAGGTGCAAGTTGTCCCGAATCGCAATGAATGGAAGATTGTGACATCCAAGTTCACGGCCACGACGGATGACGACGGTCAGGTAATCGTCGGCAACGATCGCATAGCAAACGAATATCAATGGTTGATCACCGCTCACACGAAGGGGGCCGGCGCTGATAATGGCCGCTTCGCTTACCGCGGTTTCACGTACGTGTGGTACGGTCGCATATACGATGCGGAATACAACCAAACGAAGGCATTTGTAATTACCGATCGCCCGGTCTATCGACCGGGACAAACGGCCAAGTTCAAAGTCTGGGTCAGTCACGCGAAGTATGACCAGGCGGACACATCGTCGTTTGCCGGCCGGGACTTCACTATTCGCATCCATAATCCGAAAGGTGAGAAGATATCCGAGCAGAACTACACGGCTGATGCCTATGGCGGCATCGCCGGCGAGTATCCCCTGGCGGCGGGATGCACGCTGGGCGGCTACGGCATCGAGGTAGTCGGCCATGGCGGCGGATCGTTCCGCGTCGAGGAATACAAGAAGCCGGAATTCGAAGTGACAGTCAATGCGCCATCGGAGCCCGTTGCGCTTGGCGAGCGCATCGCCGCGACAATCAATGCGAAATACTATTTCGGCGCGCCCGTCACACGGGCGAAGGTTAAATACAAAGTCCTGCGCACCAGCCACTCCGAAACGTGGTACCCGCGGGGGATGTGGGATTGGTTCTACGGCAAAGGTTATTGGTGGTTCGCATCGGATTACACATGGTATCCCGGCTGGGCCGATTGGGGATGCCGCCGTCCGTTGCCAATCTGGTGGGATCACGGACACGACCAGCCCGAAGTGGTCCTCGAGAACGAAGTCGCCATCGGCGACGATGGCACCGTCAAGGTTGTCATCGACACGCTGCCGGCCAAGGAACTGCACGGAAATCAGGATCACAGTTATTCAATCACCGCCGAGGTCGTCGATGAATCGCGACGCACCATCGTCGGCGCCGGCAATGTGCTCGTAGCGCGTAAACCGTTCAAGGTGTTTGCCTGGCTCGACCGTGGTTACTACCGGACCGGTGATGCCATCAACGCGAGCTTCCATGCTCAGACCCTCGACGGCAAGCCGGTGCAGGGAAAAGGCGAATTGACGCTCTTCAAAATCTCTTATAGCGACAAGAACGAGCCGATCGAGAAGGTTGTCGAAACATGGAAACTCGACACCGACGCTCAAGGCGACGTGCAACAACAGATCAAGGCCGCGGGGCCGGGACAATTCCGATTCTCTTACAAAGTCACTGATAGCCGGCAGCACACGATCGAAGGCGGCTATCTTTTCGTGGTCCGCGGCGAGGGCTTCGACGGCAAGGGCTTCCGTTTCAACGATCTGGAATTGATCACCGACAAGCGCGAGTACGCGCCGGGCGAAAAAGTTCATCTACAAGTGAACGTCAATCAGCCCGACGCGGCCGTCCTGTTGTTCGCTCGTGCAAGCAACGGTCTGTACCTGCCGCCCAAGATTCTGCACTTGCACGGCAAGAGCGCGATCGAGGAGATCGCCGTCGCTCAAAAGGACATGCCGAACTTCTTCATCGAAGCGGTCACGGTCGCGGGTAGTCAGGTCTACACGGAAGTGCGTGAAGTGATCGTGCCGCCGGAAAAACGGATCGTCAATGTCGACGTCTTGCCGTCACAGACAGAGTACAAGCCGGGGCAGAAGGCGACGGTAAAGATCAAGCTCACCGACTTGTTGGGAAGTCCGTTCATCGGCTCGACGGTCGTGACGGTTTACGACAAGAGCGTCGAGTACATCTCCGGCGGCAGCAATGTACCGGAGATCAAGGAGTTCTTCTGGAAGTGGCGGCGGCATCACCAACCAAACGGCGAATCGAGCCTGGCTTCCTGGAGTGGACAGCTCTTGAAGACCGGCGAGGTCGGGATGAGCGATCTCGGCGTTTTCGGGTCCACGGTCGTCGAAGAATTTGACAAGCAGAAAGCAATCGGTCGCC